>Ga0256829_1000857_pt1 | contig 27151 bp, 20 predicted proteins | sample 131447metaG_FD_185979 | JGI IMG/M metagenome (GOLD analysis project Ga0256829, IMG submission 185979) | Hydrothermal vent microbial communities from Lau Basin, Pacific Ocean - 131-447 | ecosystem: Environmental > Aquatic > Marine > Hydrothermal vents | place: Pacific Ocean: Lau Basin | collected... | reverse complement strand
GGAAGTTGCTCACCTAAGGGGCGAATTAGCCTGAATTGGCATTTGGCTAAAGCTCCATTGGATTGTATCGATTACGTGATTATGCATGAGCTTTGTCATCTGAAAGAGCATAACCACAGTAAGAAGTTCTATGCGTTAATGGATAAGCTTTATCCTGACTGGAAGCCTGTTAAGGCAAAGCTAGATGGTATGGCAGAGATGCTTTTGAACGAGTAAGGGTGCGGAATGCAGGTTATGTGTCTCGACCTGGGCGGATTCTGTTAGCGCAGAGTCCGCCGACACATATCACCACATCTTACATCTAATGTAGTAATTCTTTTCCATAAGAGGACTGTCGAATGCCCCTTTATCCTACCTCCTTAAATAAATGATGCCTGGAAAGAAACCTCCCCAAGCATCATTAAATTATTTGCAACTTATGCTGTACGTTTTTGCAGCTTATGCCTTAACCCACAACTATTTCCTAAGTTTACAACTTTTAGGGGTCAACCGCATTTTGAATCACCGCATTCGAGGCAGGTGTTGCAGTTGTCGAGGCGGATGACGGCCATGGCGCCGCATTTGTCGCACAGATTGCCTTTGGCAATGGCATCTGCACCGAGCTTCTCTTTGGCTTCCTTGCGCTTGGATTCCAGTTCCGGGGTGGAAAGCTGGCCCTCCATCATGCCGATGGAGACCAGATGTTGCTGGATGACTTCGCCGATTTCGGCGACGATGGAGGGCATGTATCTGCCGCCGCGTTTGTAGTAACCGCCGCGAGGATCGAATACGGCTTTCAATTCTTCGACAAGGAAGGTGATGTCGCCGCCCTTGCGGAAAATCGCCGAGGTGATGCGAGTCAGGGCGACAATCCACATGAAATGTTCCATGTTCTTGGAATTGATGAAAATCTCAAATGGCCGGCGATGTTCGTCCGGTGTGCCTGCCTTCATCACCACATCATTGATGGTGATATACATGGCATGATCGCTCATCGGCGTTTTGATTTTGTAGGTGCTGCCATCAAGAATGGCGTCACGCTCCAGCAGCGGCGCAATCGCCGTCACCTTCTGATCTTCCTGCTTCGCCTCATCCTCCGGCTTTTTCACTTCGTACGCGGTGATCTTCTTGTCGATTTTAATACTCATCGTTTGCCTCCATGCATGGCCAGAATCTGTTGCATCCGTTCATGCCCAAAATAGTGCAGCGAGTTCGCATGGTTGCCTTGCATGCCCGGACGCTGCGACCGGTGATTGTGGGTGCTCTCAAGTCCATTTGATAACACAGTCGAGCCAGCCAATACCCACAGATTTATTGGCGGGAACCTGAGTTCCGGCCATTCAATGCTTTTCGTGGAAGCGACACACGATGTATCGCCAAAATTCATGACGCCAGTCATGGGTTTTGTAAGACAGGGCAAAACCACGTTTTTGCGCTGCCGTTCAAGGGTAAGGGCATGGATGCCTGCATCCCGTATCTAATCAGAACTTCCCGTAATAACCTTCTTTCAAGGCATCAAACAGGTTGGCGGCGCTGTGCATTTCACCATCATATTCGATCTCTTCGTTGCCTTTTGCCTCAACCACCGTGCCATCATCCAGCGTGAATTTATAGGTGGTATTGGCCAGATCCTCTTCCTTGACCAGAACACCCTGAAACGCTTCCGGGTTAAAGCGGAATGTCGTGCAGCCTTTAAGACCCTGCTCATAGGCGTAGAGGTAAATATCCTTGAAATCCTCATAAGGGAAATCGGTCGGCACGTTGGCCGTCTTGGAAATGGATGAATCCACCCAGCGCTGTGCGGCGGCCTGAATATCGACATGCTGTTTCGGTGTTACTTCATCAGCAGAGATGAAATAATCCGGCAGCTTGCTACCTTCTTCCGTTGAAAATGGCATGGCATCGGCATTGATCAGCTCACGGTAGGCCAGCAGTTCGTAGGAGAAAACATCCACCTTCTCTTTGGTCTTGCGTCCTTCGCGGATGATATTGCGGGCGTAATGATGCGCAAAGCTCGGCTCGATGCCGTTGGAGGCGTTATTGGCCAGGCTCAAGGAAATCGTGCCAGTCGGCGCAATCGAGGAGTGGTGCGTGAAACGACAGCCCTTTTCGATCAGCGATGTCATCAGCGCTTTATCCTCATCGGAGCCGGTAGCCAGAAACTTCTGCATATATTTGGAGTATTTGCCCCACAGGATTTTACCGGCCAGTTTATCACCAATCTGAACGCCGTCGTCGGCCATTTCAGGCCGTTTGGCCATCATTTCGGGCGTCACTTCAAACTCTTTTTCCAACATCGGCGCGACGCCCTTTTCCTCGGCCAGCTCCAGGCCGGTAGCAAAACCGGTGCGTGCCATCTCATAGGCGATTTTCTCGGTGAATTCGAGTGATTCCGCCGTACCGTATGGCGTACGCAGCATGGTCAGCGCCGAACCTAAACCCAGGAACCCCATGCCGTGGCGGCGTTTGGATAGGATCTCGTCGCGCTGCTTCTCCAGTGGCAGGCCATTGATATCCACCACATTATCCAGCATGCGGGTAAATACAGCGATCACCTCGCGATAAGCATCCCAATCGAAACAGGCTTTATCGGTGAATGCTTCACGAACGAATTTAGTCAGATTGACACTGCCCAGCAAACACGCGCCATACGGCGGCAATGGCTGTTCGCCACAGTTGTGCGCATGCAAACCGTTGCCATCAAACGTGTTGATACCCGGCACCTGTACGTCGAACACATCTTCCACACCATCCGGAGCAATCGAGGCGATCTCGGCAACAAAGCGTTCACGGTTGAGTTTGCGTTTATAGCTGCCAAGCAACATGGATAGATGCGATTGTTTATCGTGATCAGCAAAGCCGACCCGGTCATTGAAATCATGCAAACCGGCTCCGGAAATCACCAGTTCATGCTGGGCTTTGGTTGCGTAATGACGTTTGCCACCCTTGCCATCCGGCAATAGCGATTCACCCGCCGGACGACGATTCTGATAAATCGTTGAGGCAATGCCCAAACGCAGTAGCATCCGTTGCACTGCTTGCAGGCAAGGCAGATCACTCTGCGCCAGCCGTACACAAACACCTTTGCCTTGTGATCCCTGTACCGAACCATCCGCATCAAATAAGCCGCGCAGAAATCCTTCATAAAAATCCGAGCTGTCCCGCTCCATGGCAGGCGTAATGGCTTTCGCTCCCGGCTGCATGCCGAGTTTGAAGGCCAGATCCCGCAATGACGCCGATTTCAGGCGAAATTCACCACGCCCGCTTATTTCATGCCAACCGCTAAAATCGCACCGGTGCGGTAAGCAGCGTGCAGCCTGTTCGGCTTCCCGCATCAAGGCGTAAGCGCCATCAGAGGCCAGGCCCGTTGCCGCATTGGCAACCTGCCGGGCAGGCCAGGCCGAAAGAATGGCAGTATCGTTTTTCAGAACGCCATCGCCAAGCAGCAGGCCAAGCAGATAACCCTGTTCCCGTTTCATATCTCCTTGCCACGATAAATGCTTGTGCTCATGCACCATGATTTTATCACCGGCCTGCAGCGCGCCCGCCTCGGTCCATTCCGTCTGGCATGACCAGCGCGTTAATTCAGTGACTTTGCGCACCCGGTGATTGCCGGTCAGACGCAGTGCAAATCCCTCTCTGGTTTGCAGACGCAACACATGTTTATGGCCCGTTTTGAAAAAACCGCGTGCGTTTGTGGTATGCTTTTTTCCATCCACCATGGCCTCAAAACCGTGGCCAAGCAGATCGGAGACCTGACGTGGACCATCAGACGTTTGTACCCATGTGTCCGCTGTGACACACGGGTTGGTGGCGCGCACATCTTCGCAGAACCAGTTGTTGTTCAATTCGTTCACTTCATCAATGAGAATAAAACCCGGCTCGGCGTAATCGTAGGTGGAGGCCATGATGACATCCCATAAACGCTGCGCCTTGATTGTTTTATACACTTTGCAAGCGACAAAACCGCGATCATCCCTGGCCGCGCCCTTGGGCGGATTGGCAACATATTTGAAGACAATGCGCGTATCTGCATCATCGATTTCCGTCTGACTGGCCGGGAACACCAAATCCCAATCGCCATCATTTTTCACCGCTTCCATAAAATCACGCGTGACCAGACAGGAGAGATTAAACTGGCGCAGACGTCCATCTTCGCGTTTGGCGCGAACAAAATCCATGATGTCCGGATGTGAAATATCGAAGGTGCCCATCTGCGCGCCGCGACGACCGCCAGCCGATGACACGGTAAAACACATTTTATCGTAAATATCCATGAACGACAGCGGTCCGGAAGTATATGCGCCAGCGCCGCTCACATAAGCGCCTTTCGGACGCAGGGTAGAGAATTCATAACCGATGCCGCAACCGGCTTTCAGCGTCAGTCCGGCTTCGTGAACCATGGATAGAATGCCGTCCATCGAATCAGTAACGGTGCCGGAAACCGTGCAATTGATGGTGGAGGTGGCTGGCTTGTGCGCCTCGGCCCCGGCATTGGACATGATACGTCCGGCAGGAATGGCGCCGTTGGCCAGCGCCCAGACGAATCGATTGTGCCAGAATTCGCGTTTGTCTTCATCTTCGACTGCTGCCAGCGCCAGCGCCACGCGGTCATAGGTACCCTGAATGCTGTCATCCACAGCTTCGCCGTGTTTGTCCTTTAAGCGGTATTTTTTATCCCAGATATCCTCTGAAGCCGGCTGAAATCTGATCTCTCCAACGCTCTCGCCCCTGGTTTTTTCAACAGATGCAATGCTTACGGCCTGACTGTTTGCGCTCATGAATATCCCCCTGCAAATAGTAATGATCCCGCCTGTGCCAGAAATCATGGCCGCCAGTGTAAGCACTACATCTTGGGTGTCAACAAACTTTAATACACTATCAATAGTATTATGGCCATCACAATCCATACACGGTTTATGCACAGCCTGTGCACTGGATGCTGTGCATAGGCAGGGCTTATTGGAATGATGAAGTCGTAAAAATTCCTTCCATGGCCTTTTTATTTGGATAGCGGGCTCCGGCCTGATACGATGCGCAACCCATGAATGACTTAAACCATACAAATAATACGGAAACTGCCGATTCGCAAGCATCTGACACCACCCATTTCGGTTATGAAACGGTCAGCGGGCAGGAGAAAGTGGAGCGAGTGATGGGCGTATTTTCATCCGTCGCCAGCCAGTATGATATCATGAACGATCTGATGAGTGGCGGCATGCACCGCTCGTGGAAGCGCTGCATGATTGCCAAAGCGGCCATCGGGGCGGGCTCGTGGGTGCTTGATGTGGCTGCAGGTTCCGGCGATATCGCCATCGGACTGGCCAACAAAATGGGTTCTGCCGGTCGCGTGGTGTTGACCGACCTGAACGGCCCGATGCTGCTTGAAGGCGCACGCCGCATTATTGATGCTGGTCTGTTGCCGGGACGGGCCGACTGCATTCAGTCCGACGGCACCAAACTGGCCTTTGATGACAACAGCTTTGATTGTGTGACCATTGCTTTCGGCATTCGCAATTTCCTCGATATCGAAGCCGGGCTGGCCGAATTTTATCGCGTGCTGAAACCGGGCGGTCAGTTCATGTGCCTGGAATTCTCTCGTCCTGTGTTGCCGGGGCTGGATGTGATCTATGATGCCTTTTCGTTTAATATTATTCCATTGATCGGCGAAAAAGTGACAGGTGATCGAGCATCCTACCAGTATCTGGTCGAATCCATCCGGCGCTTTCCCGATCAGCAACGCTTCTCCAAACTGATCGCCAATGCCGGTTTCGAACTGGTGAAGCATGACAACATGAGCGGCGGTATCGTTGCCTTGCATCGAGGGTATAAGGTTTGATTATTTTTTACCGCAAAGAACGCAAAGGTACGCAAGGAAAACCTGTTACAGAAAGCCTTCATGATATTTCGTTTGCAAACCACCTGTGGTCTGCCTTCCTTTGCGCACCTTTGCGCCCTTTGCGGTATAATCTTGCCCATAGTCCTTTCGCAGGAGATGCACTGTGAGCGTGATGTTTTTGCCGCTCAGGCTGATTCCGGTGCCGGTGCAGTGCGTGGTGATGACTACGGTGCTGGAACTGGTATTTTCACGCGATGAATCATTAAAAGCGTATCTGGATGATATGGAAGGGCGCGTGTTCCGTATCCATGTGTGCGATACCAATGCTGTCATGTTTTTGGGCTTCACGCGCGGTAGGGCATGGGTACATTCCAGTTACCAGGGCGATGTCGATGTACGCTTGAATGCCACCACATCCGGCTTTGCCCGCATGTGTTTCGGACATGAAGACCCGGATGATCTGGTCTTTCAGCAGGTATTGAAACTATCCGGCGATTCCGATGCCATGCTGCGGTTTAAAAAACTGTTCGCCGCCGCCGATCTGGATTGGGAACGCGAACTGCGCGCATCTTTCGGTGATTTTTTTGGTTCTCGCGTGGCCCGAGCGGCGCATGCGCTGGTCGAGGCGGAACAGAAATTGAGTGAATCATCCCGTCAGGCGGTGACCAGCAGCCTGCATGGAATGGATATCCCGGATAGCGAACGCTTACAAACATGGCAGGCCGGCGTGGAACACCTGGCGCACCAGATTTCCCGATGCAAAGGCCGCGTCACCCGGCTGGAGCATAAACTGCAAGCCTTGTCGTCGAAACCGGAATCGTAACCCGCCATGATGAGATTGCCCGCCAATATCCGCCGTAACCTGCGCCTGATGCGCATTGGCCATATCCTGGCCACCCACGGGCTGGCGGCGCTAGCTGTGCGTATGCGCCTGTTTTACCCCTATGTCTGGCTGGTGCAACTGTTTCGCGGCGATGAACTTCCCAAGGATATGGGCGTGCAGATCAGGCGGGTGTTGGAGGAGTTGGGTCCGACCTTTATCAAGTTTGGCCAGATGCTCTCCACCCGCGTGGATCTGTTGCCGCTGGATGTGGCGCTGGAGTTGAAAAAGTTGCAGGACGATGTGCCGCCTGAACCGTTTAAGCGCGTACGCCGGGTCATCGAACACAGTTTCAAAAAACCGCTGACCGGCAAGGAGGGCGTATTTGCCAGTTTTAATGAACAGCCGGTGGCGGCCGCCTCGATTGCGCAGGTGCATTTTGCTGAACTCAAGGATGGTCGGCGCGTGGCGGTTAAGGTGCGACGCGATCATATCAGCAATACCATTGAATCGGATTTGGCCATACTCAAACTGCTGGCGGCCCTGTTTGACCGCTACTTCACCGAATATAAACGACTGAAAGCGCCGCGCGTGATTGAGGAGTTCTCCGTCACCATTCGCGGCGAACTGAACCTGCGCGCCGAGGCTGCTCATGCCAGCCGTTTTGCTGAAAATTTTGTCAAGATTGATGGTGTTAGGGTGCCGGATGTGTTGTGGGAATACACCCATACTGAGGTGCTGACGACCGAGCGCATTGCCGGCATCCCCATCGATGAAAAGCGGGCGCTGGAAGCGGCGGGGCACGATTGCCTGAAACTGTGCGAACGGGCCGCCGAACTGTTTTTCACCATGGTGTTCGTGGACGGTTATTTTCATGCCGATATGCATCCGGGCAATATTTTCGTAGCTGATAACGGTGATATTATCCTGGTAGATTTCGGCATTGTCGGACGTCTGGATCTTAAGTCGCGCCGCTATATCGGTGAGATGCTGATGGCTTTTCTGCAGGAGGATTATCGTCGCGCTGCCGAAGTGCATGTAGAAGCCGGCTATGTGCCTGCCGATACCGATATCTCTGCTTTTGAAGATGCCATGCGCGAAATTGGCGTGCCGATTTTTAATCGCCCGCTGGCGGATATTTCGATTGCAGAGCTGTTGATGAGCATGTTTGCAGTCACCGAACGTTTCAAGATGGAGACGCAGCCCGAACTGCTATTGCTGCAGAAAACCATGGTGGTGATTGAAGGCGTAGCCAGAGAACTGGCCGATCAGGTCAATATATGGATGCTGGCACGACCATTGATCAGCAGTTGGGTGTCTCGTCATATCGGCCCTGTCGGCAAAGCCGAAGCGATGGCCCAGGAGTTGCGCGATCAGTTGCGCGGCTGGATGTGTCTGCCGGAAAAAATAGATGGTGTATTAACGCGCATTGAAAAGGGCAGTGTCAGTTTCAGTACGGAGCCATCCCGGTTGCCCGTTGTCACTGGTTCCATGCTTGTCGCTATCGGCGCAGCATGGCTGGCCTGGTCAGCGGCGCATCAGGCGTCAACAATGGTGATGATGCTCGCTGCCATACTCACGGGGCTTGGTTTTATCCTGACATTGTCCAGGCCATAACGAATAAGGTTAGTTCGTGAGAGCGAAGAGAACTACGATCTGAACCGTTTGTTGGACAAGCCCGGAGTAGGTGTCTGGCACAGCCCATGAAAATATCTTTTTTTGTTCAGGATTTTGATTTAATTCGCGTCTATTAGCGTCCACAAGGTGAATGCCGCTTGCGGCAGAGAGGGTGCCCTGGGGTATTCGTGGTTCGCTTGAAGGTTTGGATTGTATGAGAAAGAACAGAGCAAGGTCAAAGGCGAACCTCGAATGCACACGAATGAACGCGAATAAAGGCGGGAAATTTACTTGACTTTACTCTGTGAAACTCTGTGTCGCGCTTTTGACTCAATTGTGATGCAATAGAATTGACTCGGGGCTATGCTTGCGGCATGCGATTCACCCCTTTTGCCCACCTGCATAACCACTCTGATTTTTCGCTATTGGGCGCCACGACATCAGTGGATGGCATGCTGGCCACGGCTGTGGAACTCAAGCAGCCGGCAGTCGCTCTGACCGATTACGGCAATCTGTTCGGCGCCATTGAATTTTATACCAAAGCCATGCGCATGGGCATCAAACCGATTCTCGGCTGTGAAATCTACCTGTGCGACGATCACCACAAACGCGTCGCCGAAGGACCGAGAGGGCCGCGTTTTCAACAACTGGTGTTGCTGGCCCGTAACAATCACGGCTGGAAGAACCTGCTTAAACTGATCTCCATCTCCTATCTGGAAGGCTTCTACTACAAACCGCGTGTTGGCAAGCCACTGCTGGCCGAGCATGCCGACGGCCTGATTGCGCTCTCCTCCGGCCACAATGGAGAGGTGGAGCAACTGTTGCAAAAGGGTGAGTGCCAGGCGGCGCGGCAGGCGGCGCTGGCCTATAAGAATATGTTCCATGAGAACTGCTTCTTTCTCGAACTGCAACGTCACGGCGCGGCCGGTCAGGATCAGATCAACCGGCAACTCATTGAGATCGCGCATGAACTTAATATCCCGCTGGTTGCTACCAACAACGCCCATTTTCAGGAACGTGCCGATTTCAATGCCTTCAAGGCCATACTGGCGCTACAGCAGAATCGCAGCCTGAGCGATGATGTGGCCGGTTTTTTTACGCCGGAATATTATATGAAATCGTATGCCGAAATGCATGATCTGTTTGAGGATATCCCCGAAGCGCTGGAAAACAGCATCCATATCGCCAACCGCTGTAATGTTGATCTGCAATTCGGCCATTATCAACTGCCCGATTTTCAGCCGCCTGAAGGGCTGGAGCTAAGCGCCTATATGCGCTCCCAATCCAATGAAGGTCTGGATTTGCGCTGGCCTGCCATTGTTGCCGGCAGCCCCGATGCGGATCGCAAAGTGTATGACGACCGGCTCAACTTCGAGCTGGATATTATTGAAGAGATGAAATTTCCCGGTTATTTCCTGATCGTATCGGACTTTATCACCTGGTCGAAGAATCAGGGCATTCCAGTTGGCCCCGGGCGTGGTTCCGGAGCCGGCTCGCTAGTCGCCTACTGCCTGAAAATCACCGATCTCGATCCGATTAAATACGGCCTGCTATTCGAGCGTTTCCTCAATCCTGAACGCGTATCCATGCCCGATTTCGATATTGATTTCTGCATGAGCCGGCGGGAAGAGGCCATTCGTTACGTTACCAATAAATATGGCGAGGACAGAGTGGCCCAGATTATCACCTTCGGTTCCATGAAAGCCAAAGCAGTGATTCGCGATGTCGGCCGCGTACTGGATATGGAACTGTCCAAGGTCAACACCATCGCCAAACTGATTCCGAACGATCTGAAAATGACGCTGGAAAAAGCCCTGGTGGACGAGCCGAAACTGGCTAAAATGATCGAGCAGGACGATGAAGTGGCGCGGCTGTTTGATCTGGCCAGACGGCTCGAAGGACGGCACCGTAATGCCGGTAAACATGCCGCCGGCGTGATTATCAGCCGCGACCCGCTGACCGAAACTGCGCCGCTGTTCAAGGTGGCCGGCGAAGAGGGCAAGGTCGTGCAGTGGGACATGGCCCATGTCGAAAAAACCGGCCTGATCAAGTTCGATTTCCTCGGGCTGAAAACGCTCACCGTCATTGATCTCGCCTGCAAACTGATCAAGCAGTACGACCCGCGCCCCGAAGCGCAGCAGTTTGATATTAGCGCCATTGCGATGGATGACGCCGCCACCTTCAAACTGATGCAGGCTGGGCATACCGGCGCTGTATTTCAGGTGGAATCATCGGGCATGCGTGATCTGCTGACCCGTCTGTTGCCCGACTGTTTTGAGGATATTATCGCGCTGGTCGCCCTCTATCGACCCGGCCCGCTCGAATCGGGCATGGTGGACACCTTTATCGAATGTAAACACGGACGCCAGCCGATCGTCTACCTGCTGCCTCAATTAAAGCCGATTCTGGAAGAGACCAATGGCGTCATTCTGTATCAGGAACAGGTGATGCAGATTGCCCAGATGCTGGCCGGTTTTTCACTTGGTCAGGCTGATATGTTGCGCCGCGCCATGGGCAAGAAGAAGCCGGAAGAGATGGCCAAGCAGCGCAAGATTTTTATGGCAGGGGCCGAGAAACAGAAAGTCAATCTGGATAAAGCCGAACAGATTTTCGATCTGATGGAGAAATTCGCCGGCTACGGCTTCAATAAATCCCACTCCGCCGCTTATGCCCTGATCTCCTATCAAACCGCCTATCTCAAAGCCCATTTTCCGCAGGCATTCATGGCTGCCACCATGTCCTGCGATATGGGCAATACCGATAAAATCGCCGCACTGGTCACCGATTGCCGCAATATGGATATCGAGATATTAGCGCCGCATATCAACGCCTCAGACTGGGAATTTCGCCCCGAAGACGATGCCATCCGTTACGGGCTGGGCGCAATCAAGGGCGTGGGTGAAGCCGCCATTCGCGCCGTGGTGGCCGAACGCCACAGCCATGGCCCCTTTGACGATTTTGAAAACCTGATCATGCGCAGCCCTCCCCGCACGCTAAATAAACGCATTCTCGAAGCGCTGATCAAGGCGGGCGCATTGAAAGATCTGATTGTACATCAGCGTGCAGCGCTGGAAGGGCTGGCCGAAACCATGGAACAGCTCGGACGCAAACGTAAAGAGTTCGCTTCCAATCAGTCCGCCCTGTTTGAACTGGCCGAACCACAAGCTGACGACGGTTTTCCGCTGACACAAGCATGGAGTCCGGGCGAATGCCTGCAAGCCGAACGCGAGGTACTCGGCTTTTATCTCACCGGCCATCCGCTGGAGGCGTATCTGAATCGCGCCACCGGGCTGGGCGACTGCAATTTAAGTCAGCTGTCCGAACAGGAGGATGATGCTCAGGTAGTGATTGCAGTCGGCATCTCCGGCATCCGCCAGTATCACGGCGGTCGGGGCACCATGGCCTTTATTCAGCTTGAAGATCTGCATGGTCAGGCTGAAATGGTCTGTTTCGCCAAGCTCTACAGCGAATCTGCCGAACTGCTGGCTGCCGATGAACCATTGCTGGTGGCGGCGCGGGTAGATAAATCCCGAGGCGATGAGCCGACCCTGGTAGCTGAGGCCATCGCCTCACTAAAATTGATTTTGCCATCGCTGGTCACCGAAATTCAGATTACATCCGCCAGCATCGCCTGGGATGAAGTGACCATAGCACGCCTGAAAAGCGCGGCGCAGGAGGGTAAGGCGCGACTATCGTTCCATGTTCGGCTGCCTGACGCTAGTGTTGCGATTCTGGCAACAGGGCCGCGCATTGAGTGGTCTGATCATGTGAAAGCGCAGCTCGATGCGCGATTCGGCAGTGAAGCGATCCATCTGCGCTGCAAACCATGGCAGCCGCCACGTAAACAACAGAACAGGAGAGGCAACAGTGGCATACAGTTATCTTGAATTTGAACGTCCGATTGCTGAACTGACTTCGAAAATTGAGGGTCTTTCCGGCATGGGTTCCGGTTCCGGCGTCAATATTGCCGAGGAGGTGGAGCGCCTCAACGCCAAGCGTGACAAGCTCATTGAGCAGATCTACAGCCACGCCACGCGCGCCCAGATTTGCCAGCTATCGCGTCACCCGGATCGCCCCTATATCCTCGATTATATGCCGTTGATCTTCGATGATTTTCAAGAGTTGCACGGCGATCGCGCCTTTTCCGATGATAGTGCCATTGTTGGAGGCATTGCCGCTTTTCGCGGCAGCAGCGTCATGGTTGTCGGTCAGCAGAAAGGCCGCGACACCAAAGAGAAACTTAAACGCAATTTCGGCATGCCGCGCCCCGAGGGGTATCGCAAGGCATTACGCCTGTTCAAACTGGCCGAACGCTTCGAGATGCCGGTCATGACTTTTATTGATACAGCCGGGGCATGGCCGGGCATCGATGCGGAAGAACGCGGCCAGAGCGAGGCGATTGCCCGTAACCTGCAGGAACTGGCCGCCTTGAAGGTGCCGGTGATCTGCACGGTAATTGGCGAAGGTGGCTCCGGTGGCGCACTGGCCATTGGCGTAGGCGACCGCATGTATATGCAGCAGTTCGCCACCTATTCTGTGATTTCACCGGAAGGATGCGCCGCCATCCTCTGGCGTGACAAAAGCTTTGCCAATGAGGCAGCGGAATCGCTCAAGCCCACCGCAACGGATTTGCAATCGCTTGGATTGATCGACGGCATTATTCCCGAACCGAAAGAAGGCGCGCACCGGAATACCGAAGAGGCCGCCGCACTGATTGCCGCCACACTGGAGAAAGCGCTGAACGAACTGCTGCAACAACCGCTGGATGCGCTGTTAAGTCAACGCAACGAACGCCTGCGCAATATCGGCACCTTTAGCAGCAAGTAGTTCGGCAACAGATGGAGAGGTACTCGAAGCGGTCATAACGGCACCGACTCGAAATCGGTTGGGGGCGAAAGTCCCACGCGGGTTCGAATCCCGCCCTCTCCGCCATCATAAAAAAAGATCGCCTTGTGCGATCTTTTTTTATAAGTACTCAGCCTGCTTGCTGAATACCGGCCAGATACCAGGTGGGATCATCCGAATTCGGAGCGTGCCGGAAGATCCAGACTTCGTTTACTTCGGTCGACTGATCATCGAGCGTGGTGCCTGAATCATCCAGTGTCTGTTCGCGCAGCATAGCGGCGTAGTTCACAGCCACCCATTCCAGATCGGACTCAATCCAGCTATCGGCGATTTCTGCGTTTAAAGTCGCCACTTCCGTCACATTGGTTTCGCCGGGTTTCATGTCGCGGCCAATCCGTTCAGCAATTTCAGGCGTACAGAACTTGCGAATATCTTCGATATCATTGTTGTCCCATGCTTTTTGCATGCGTACATAAATCTCTTTGGCAGCCGGCACAAAGTGCTTTGCATCAATATCCGGACGCACTGCCGCACCAACAGGTTCCTCTGCGCCAGGCTCATCTGAGCCGCCGAAAGAAGCGCCGGCGCCATGACCATCGCCTCCTGCGGATAATGGGCCGGCATGGCCCGCATACGAAGGCTTGCGGGCAGCCGCGCTACGCCGCAAAAACATCATGACCAGTGCAATCACGCCGCCGATGATGAGTATATCGAACAGATTAACGCCTTCAAAACCGCCACCGAAGAACATTGAGCCGAGCAGGCCACCGATGGCCAGGCCACCAAGCATACCCATAATACCGCTACGTACTGACCCGCGTCGGCCTGCAGCGGATCGTTGCGTCGTTCCCTGCCGCTGTCCGAACATACGCGACTGCGCCGGAGGCTTGATCATGCGATGTTTTCCAAAGCTCATGCCGCCGCCGAACCGGCGTGCATCAGCTTGATCGGACAGCCCCAGCATGGACAGGCCGAAAACGGCAATCATGGTGAACAGGATTAATTTCTTCATAGATCAAACCTCGTTTCAATCTGTAGTTGTCCGGCCATCATGATCCGGCTCGGCATACATCACTTGTGTCATGCGTGCCTGAAAGGCCGCTTTTCTGAGCGTGCGATCCTTAATGCTTGCCACCTCCTGCGCAAGCCTGCGCTTTTCACTCAGCGATAACGCCGCTGGCTTGCGCGGCTGCTGTTTCACTTTAATACCGGCGCCGGGCTGAACGCGCGAGCGAATCCGGTAGAGCTCAGTCAGACTGGCATGTTTATAACAGGCCTTGCGGATGTCATCACGAAGAAAGCGAATCTGTTGCGCCATGATGGAATGATCCACAGCCACCCACAGGCAGACACCGCCCTCGGCCAACTGTTCGATCTGCAGCGGTTCCGTACGCGCGGCCATCATAGCGCCGACAATATCTGGCCAGGCCCGCCGAAGACGCGCTATACCGATCAGTTGTTTTAGCGAATCTTCGCCGAGAACAGCAGCCAGATTATTATGCAAACCAGCCAGAGTTGAACGCGAGCGCATGCGACGACGACTCAAAACGGCAGTTTCTTGCCGCCGAGAATATGGGCATGCAGGTGGAACACCTCCTGGCCACCGCCGGCGCGCACATTGATGACGACGCGATATCCCGCAGCCAGTTGCAGTACGTCATCAGCAATCGTGCCTACGCGATCCATCAGCATGCCAAGCATGGCCGGATCATCGCAATCGGACAGCGTGGCGATATGCATTTTGGGAATCACCAGCACATGCGTCGGCGCTTTCGGGTGGATATCCTTAAACGCAAACACATCATCATCTTCATACACCTTGCCGGCGGGAATCTCTCCGGCAGCAATCTTACAAAACAGGCAGTCAGTCATGAGCTTCTCCATTGTGATCATGCGAATAACGCTCAGTAATGTAGCAAAGCGAACCGGATAAGGAAAGATATGCATCCAGCATGGCATATTTTTCCTGCGGGCGGAAAAAAGTTCCGGAAATAAATGTCTTTATAACACGTAATATGTTGATTCATATGAATAAATGATTTGGCCTGAATCCTGCTCAATGGTTGGCATGATAGAACAAATACATGGATCCGGCCTATCCGGCATCACAGGCAAAGCAACCAGCCATAGTAAGAACAGCCTATTTGCTACATTGATGGGCATCCTTGAAAAACATGCACAGGGTTCTGGCAAAGGCTTACAGGCAGACGGCCAACAACACGCCACGCTGCTCGGGAAGGGTCAAACGGGCAAGGCTAAATCGCTGTTCGCAATGGTAGATAAAAGCGCCGCACTGATAACAAAAAAACACGCGCATCTGCTGACATTGGCCACAAAAGACAAGCATGAGAAAAAAAAGGCTGATGACTCTGTCATACCGTTGATTGCGGCCAATGTGATCATCGCTCAAACAGCACAGAGTAAAAAGGTGCAAAAAGCAGCCAAAACGACGCTCGATGCTCTTGCCGGACAGACGCATAGCAAGGATAAACCGGCGATTACTGATGGACAGATACATAAAAAAAGTAACCAGGCGCTGCTCAATCAGGCCTTGCCTGCTACTACCAAAGCGGTGGCCAAAGAAGCAGATTCAACACTGAAAGACCAATCCGCCATCCATGGCCAGGCCTTGCCTGCCGCTACTAAAGCGATGGCCAAAGCGGCAGATGCAACACTGCAGACATCGGGCAAGCTCGCCGTAAGCACACACAAGACAGCACGTTCAACGCAGCAGTCCCAAATAACGGATGGCAATCATAGCGCTGCATCGACGCAAGCCCTGGCTTCGGCAGGAAACACGATTACCGGCTCAATTGATCAGATCATGTCGAACAGCAACAAACAATCAAAGGCTACAGACGCCACAGTCGGAGCAAGCACCAAAGAAGAGTTGATGTCAGCACAACGGTTAGCGCAACAATCAGCACAACGGCCGGCAGATGCATTAGATACGCAAAACAATGCAACAACAGGTCGACCTGATGCTCTTCAGACACAACAAGGCAAGCACGCAAAGACCAAACAGAATAGTGTGAGTCAAAACAGTATGAATTTATCGGCAATAACCAACATTGCCGCCGGTACATCCGACACATCATTGACAGACTCCGGCTCGCACTCTTCCAACTCGGGCAATCATCAGGATGGCAGTCATATTCAAGTCATAGCCGGCGATGCCAAATCGGTCGCCACATCCTTGTCAGCCCATACGCAATTTCAGCACTATATGAGCGATAAAACTGCCCCCTCGATGACCCTGTTTGACAGCATGACGCATATTGCCCAATCTGCCAGAAAGGGAAAAACTCAGCTGGATATTCAACTTGAACCGGCCAATCTCGGAAAAATACAGATTTCGTTACAGAGCGATGCAGCCAAGCAGTTGCATGTGCATATGATTGTTGATCAGTCCGCCACGCGGCAGTTAATTGATCAACAGCTACCTGTGCTAAAACAAGCGCTTGCACAGCAAGGCTTTGACCTGTCCGGTTTTTCGATGGGGTCACAAAATCAACAACCCTCATCCGGGGGCGACCAGGCACATGCTCATGCCCCCTCGCACTCAGCCGGAAGTACACTTGAAAGCAGCGATATTACCACCACCGCCAGTCCGAACCGCATAGTGAGCGACACTGGCCTGAGCATCAGAATTTAGGAGCCAATCATGCTTACACCTACAGCCACCGCATCAACAGCGACAACGACGTCCTCCAAAAACAGCCAGGCCAGCCTGGGAAACAAGGATGTTTTCCTTAAATTATTAGTGGCCCAGATGAAATATCAGAATCCGCTCAAACCACAGGATCCAACCCAGATGTCAACGCAACTGGCCCAGTTCAATATGGTCGATCAGCAGACAACGAGTAATAAATTATTGCAGAAATTGGTGAATGCCGGTGGATCAACTGCCAAACAGCCGCTGTCCGGCGCCGGTTACCTTGGTCACTCGGTCACCATCAATCAAAACCAGATCTTTTACAATGGCAGCAATCAGAAGTTCTCTGCTGTTTTGGCTGGATCGGCCTCACAGGCAACGGTTTCAATTCTTGATAGTCATGGCAATCCGGTACGTACCATGAGTTTGAGCAATTTGGCCAGTGGTTCCAACCCTGTCACATGGGATGGAAAAACTGATACAGGCGCCACAGCTGCACAAGGGAATTACACTGTTCAAATCAGTGCCAGCAATCTTAATGGCAGCACGGTGAGTAGTAAAATACAGCGATCCGGTGTCGTAGATGCCGTTCGTTTCACCGCTTCAGGTACGCAATTGATGGTAGGCGGCATCCCCGCCTCCATTACAGATATTTCAGAAATCCGTTTGTAACGGAAAACACAAGGAGTAAATCATGGGTATTTATAATGCACTTTTCATCGGCGCGTCAGGCCTTTCATCGTTTGGTGAGGCCGTACGGGTAATTGGCGACAATATCTCCAATGTTAATACACTCGGCTTCAAGAGCCAGAATGTCAACTTTTCGGACGTATTGTCCCAGACGGTCGGTGTCACCCGTTCCAATATTGCCAACCAGGTGGGTAACGGCGTGCGCATCGGAGCTATCACTCGCGACCAGCAGCAGGGATCACTACAAAATACCACCAGCCCCACCGACATGGCCATCAATGGCAACGGCCTGTTCGCCATGCGCGATCCAGCTGGCTCCGGGCTCACCTATACCCGCGCTGGTGCCTTTATTCTCGACAAGAACTTTAACCTGATTGATGGCCAGGGTAATGTTGTGCAGGGTTTTAAAGTAGACAACGTCACAGGTAAAGCTGTCGGGAATGTTGGCGATATCGCTTTCGGAAACCTGGCTGCCCAGGCCAAAGCCACATCCAAAGTCACTGTCGGTGTAACTCTGGATTCAAATGCCACGGTACTACCGACAGGCACTACCTTTGATCCTGCCAATCCATCCACGTTTCATTACAAGGCACAAGCCAATATCTTTGACTCTCTCGGCCAAACCCATGCTGTCAGCCTGCAATATACCAAGGTGGGACAGGATTCCGCCGGCAATATCGTCTGGGACTGGCATGCTTCTGTTGACGGTGCTGAACTAAAAGGAGGAGCAGCAGGCACGCCTACCGAAATTGGCAATCCAGCACCATCAACCATTGCAGCAGGCCCTCCGCCCGTTGTGACACCGGGACCCCAGAGTCTTGTCTTCGGTCCCAGCGGTGAACTGGTGAAGGAAAATTCACCGCCACTCGCTATCAACTGGGCCAACGCAACACCGAGTACGGTAGCGATGAATTTTGGCAATGCCGCTGGCCAGGGCACGCTCTATCCGGTCGCATCTGCAGATGCACAAGGTATCACTGGCACAGGACTGGACAGCACCGTGCAGATGGCAGGCAGTTTTGCGACCCGCCAGGTGACCCGTGACGGCTTTGCCGCCGGCTTTCTGAGCAAACTGGAAACAGATTCATCGGGCAAAATATTCGGCGTATTCACCAATGGCCAGCGCCGCGCCCTGTACCAGGTGGCACTGGCACAATTCCCCAACGATGCCGTATTAAGCCATAATGGTAGCAATCTGTTGAAGGAAACCATCGCATCCGGATCGCCTGTTCTGGGGCTGCCTGGTTCCGGCGGCATGGGCACGATATCCCCGTTCGCACTGGAACAGTCCAATGTGGATCTGGCAGCAGAATTTGTGAAGTTGATTGTGGTGCAGCGTGGTTATCAAGCCAACTCGAAAACTATTTTGACTACCGATCAGATGTTAGCATCGCTCATGCAGGTCAAACGATAATCGTCTGGCAGCATCCATAACAGAGGCAGGAGATGTATCTCCTGCCTTTATTATATTGAAAAGGTTTTGACGATGCGGGTTTTGCAATGCATATCAGCGAGGCTGGAGCTACACATTCAGGATATAAACAGGGTGTATTCAGGCGATCTCAGATGCCTTCACCGTAACCGATGCGATCGCTACCGGCGAATACCGGCGTGGTCAGGTATTTTTCGCCGCCATCAGGAAAGATGGCTACAATCTCGCCGGGCTGACCGGATGCGGCCAGTTTTTCCGCCACCTTCAGCGCCGCTGCCAGTGCGCAACCGCATGATTGCCCGGACAGAATGCCCTCCTCGGAGGCCAGTCGCTGGGTGAATCGATAGGCTTCTTCAGTATTGATGCCAATTTTTTCATCAAACACGCTGGCATCGTAGATACCGGGTACAATACTCGATTCGATATGTTTCAGCCCCTCAATGCCGTGAAACGGCGAATCCGGTTCAGCCGCGACAATGCGAATATCCGGATTGGTCTTTTTCAGAAAACGGCCGGTGCCGACCAGCGTACCGGAGGTGCCGAGCGACGCAATAAAATGGGTAATTTTACCATCGGTGTCGCGCCATATTTCCGGGCCGGTGGACTCTTCATGGGCGCGCGGATTGGCCGGATTATTGTATTGATCAGGCTTGAAATAGAGCTTCGGATTATCCTGATAAATCTCGCGTGCATCCAGGATGGCGCCATCGGAGCCTTCCAGCGGATCAGAAAAAATCAGTTCGGCGCCGAATGCACGGCAGATACGTTTGCGTTCATCGGAAACATTGCCGGGCATCACCAGCTTGACACGAAAGCCCATCGAGGCGCCGATCATGGCCAAAGCAATGCCTGTATTGCCGCTGGTGGAATCCAGAATAATTTTATCTTTGCTCAGCAGTCCCTGTTTCAAACCATCGCGAATCATCCACAAGGCCGGGCGATCCTTAATCGAACCGCCTGGATTGAAGCTTTCCAGCTTGGCGTGAATGCGGATATTATCGGGCAGATAGCTGGTGATATGCTGGATTTTCGCCATGGGAGTGTTGCCGATCAAATCTAGAATGGTAGTCAAAACATATCACCTGTGCGTAAAAAAATCCGTGAACGGACTTTTTACGACTTCATCATCATTATAAACATCATCGCAGAACCCGAATCATGGCAGATCATCACCGCTTGCCAAGCATGCGCAAGATAGTCTCTTCCGGCACGCCTTCTCCCGCTTGGTCGAAAGGCCAGCATGGGGGTGGATCACAGGCAAGAAATTCACGCAGCCTCGACGCTTGCACACCCATCCGGCGCAAGCTGCTTAAGGTGGTGGCGTGATTGCGTTTGGCCAGTCGTTTTCCTTTGGCGTCCAGTAGTAAGGGGTGATGGATATACACCGGTTCGGGCAACCCCAGCATCTGTTGCAACAATCGATGGATGGCCGTGGATGCGGCCAGGTCGCGGCCCCGTATAATATGCGTGATCGACTGCGCAGCATCATCCACCACCACGGCCAGATGGTAACTTACGCCAATATCCTTGCGTCCAATCACAATATCATCATCCACCCGAACCCGGTGCATTTGTCCCGAGGACTCCCGCCAGGTCAACCTCTCGCCAGCCGTTCGCATGGCTTTGGCGGTATCCAGCCGCCATGCGAAGGGCTGTTGTTGCATGCGTTGTTGCTGATCCCCCGGCGTCAGACTTCTGCAGGTGCCGGGATAGGCCATCACGGCATCTTCGGCATGCGGCGCCGATGCCATGCGGGCGATCTCTCCTCTAATCTGTTTGCGGGTGCAGAAACAGGGGTAAATCACGTCCATCGCTCTGAGCTGATGAAGTGCTTGCCGATATGCCTGCCTGCGCCTGCTCTGGTAGATGGCCTCTCCCTGCCAGCGCAATCCCAACCAATGCAAGTCTTCTATCATGGCAGCGGCGAATTCAGCCCGGCAACGGGTATGATCGATATCTTCAATGCGCAATATCAGTTCGGCATGCTGCTGTTCGGCCCATGCCTGACATTGCAGGGCGGACCAGGCGTTGCCGACATGCAACAGACCTGTCGGGCTGGGAGCGAAACGGGTACGCAATGACAACAGTTATCCAGTCTGTTTTTGCAGCGTAGCGGGGGGCAGGATCAGGGGCGAGCCATCCTGAACACGTTCCGGTCGCATGAGCATTTTGATTTCATCGCCAATGGCCAGAATAAAATTGTCATGCGGCACATGCGTCTGGCCATCACGAATAATGGTAACCGGTTGTACGCCATGTTGAATGCGCACATTCGCCATGCATTCTCCTGCCAGAAACGAGTCCGGCTCGATGTACATCGATTCATAAATCAGGCGTTTGCGGTAAGCCTGATCATTCCAATAGGTGAATTTATACGGTTTGGCAAACAGACGGCGAGCCTGCAACTGGTGGATCATGCTGGCATGCTTCACTTCATCCTGCTCCTGCAGGGTAATGTAGATTTCGGGAATGTGAAACTGTTCATGCGCCAATCTTGCAATCAACATATTGTGATCTGAAGAGCCGGTCATAATCAGCGTACAACCAATCTCCTCGGCATGGATAATTTCCCAGTATAACGGATCCAGCGCATTGCCGCACAGAGCCTCATAGCCGGAGTGTTTCAGACTGCTGATCACTTCCAGATTAAGATCGAGGAAACGGACTTCCCGATCCTCTCCCAGCGCCCGCCCGACTTCGGCGCCAATTTGACCGCCGCCGATAATCAACACCGAACGCTCGTCTCCGCCATCAATAGCCAGCCAGCGCTTCAGCGGTGCGGCCGCCAGACTGTAGCCGAGCACGGATACAATAATAATAATGTACACCAGCGCCATCAACATGTTGCTACCGGCATAACCGTGATTCTGCAGAATCAGCGCAAACAGGGAGGTGATAGCGGCTGCCACCATGCCGCGCGGCGCCATGCCGGCCAGATACAGGCTCTCCTGCATCGACAACTTGCTACCCAGCGTGGACAGGAGCACAATCAGTGGGCGCACAATGACGGCAAGAATAATAAATAGTAGTAACCCCGGCCACAGGTAATCCAGCATTACCGACACATCCATATTCGCCGCCAGCAGCACAAACAGCACCGAAATCAACAACATGGACAGGCTTCCCTTGAAATGCTTCAGACGCTGGATATCTGGTATTTCCATACGCTGCAACACAGCGCCCATCATGAGCATGGCCAACAATCCGGCTTGCGCACTGATCACATCTGCCAACAGGAATATGCCCCAGGCGCAGGTGAGGGTCAGTACAGAACGGATTTCAAAATCTTTCACAACGTTGCTGGACAGCATCCAGGCCAGCGCCCGGCCACCACTCAAGCCCAATACGCAACCAACAGCTATTTTATAGAGTATATCCTGCGCAATAGCACTGCCGCTCATATTTAACGTCAGCGCCACTTGTAAAAGAACAATGGCCAGAATAGCGCCCACAACATCAATTAACATCGCTTCAGCCGTGAGCACATGACTGATATTGCGACCAAGCCGCATCTGCCGAACAATTGGCAGGATCACAGTTGGCCCGCCGACGGAAACCAACGCACCGAAGAGCAAGGCCAGCAGCCAGGACATACCGGTCAATAGATGCACCGCCACACCACCAATCAACATGGTCAGAATCGGCCCGATCAGAACCAGGCGACCCACCACCCAGCCATTTTCCCTGAGTGCTTTCAGATTCAGATTCAATCCGCCTTCAAACAGGATAATGGCCAGGCCGAGTTCAATCAGCGTGTGCAGCGCCGGTTCAATGGTTTCGACCTGAATCAGGTGTAAACCGAACGGCCCCAGAGTCATACCGGCCAGCAGCCAGAGCAAAATAGCAGGGAACCGAAAACGACTGGCCAGCAATTGCGCTGTCGTAGCGATAATGACGGCAATAATAAAGGTTGCGGTTGGCGTGGCGGCTTCGGAAAACATCGGAAATGAGGATGCCGCCATCATGATGCAACGGCAAGGTTTCTGTGCAGATAAATGCTTCACGACGATTGAACTGCTAGGGTTCGGCGCGATTGTCGGCCCTGATGTTCAGGAATGCTCTGAGTTATTCGCAGCATCCTTCACATGGCGCCGTCATAGAACCGAATGATGAAACAGGTGAATGCATGACCAAAAACGCACATTTTGCAGCAGCAGATAAAAAACGACCGGTATTGCTGATCGTTATGGACGGATGGGGGCTGGGCTCCGGCGGCCCGGAAGATGCGATTGCGCAGGCGCATACGCCGATTTTTGATCGCCTTTGGAACGATTATGCCCATACCCGGCTGTATACGCATGGCCGTTACGTTGGACTGCCATCGAACAAGGACATGGGCGGTTCGGAGGTCGGACATTTAACCATGGGCGCCGGCAAAGTACTGGAGCAGGGGCCGACGCGTATTAACAACGCCATTGCCGACGCTTCATTTTACCACTCCAAAGCCCTGCAACAGATTATTCAGGCCGGCCAGAGCGGTGGCACGCTGCACCTGATGGGACTGCTCTCCGACGGTAATATTCATTCCCACCTCTCACACTTCAGCGCACTGATTGACCACGCCTTTGAGTCGGGCATCAAACAGCTACGGATTCATGCCCTGCTTGACGGACGCGATGTCGGCATCCAGACCGCCCAGAAATATATTTGTGAACTGGAAGAGTCGTTTACCTTCATCAACAGTCACGATGGTTTCTGTTACGCCTTCGCCAGTGGCGGCGGACGCGAGATGATTGTCATGGATCGCGACCACAACTGGAGTAAAGTGGCTGAAGGCTGGAATTTGATGGTACATGGCAAGGGCAATTACCGTTTCCCATCCATGCTGGCGGCGATCGCCCATTTCAGGGCAGAGCAGCCAGGACTGGTTGATCAGGATATGCCGGGCTTTGTCATTGTGGATGACCGGGATCAACCGGTCGGAGCGATGGCTGATGGCGATGCAGTCATCATGATGAATTTCAGGAGCGACCGCGCCATTGAAATTACCGAAGCGTTTGAACTGGATGATTTTGAAGGCTTTGACCGGGGAGCGCGCCCGCAACTCACCTATGCCGGCATGATGGTCTACGATGAAGACAGAAACCTGCCAGCGCTGCAACTGATGGGGCCGACCAAGGTGGAAAATCCGTTTGGCAAACGCATTCTGGGCATGGGCATCAAACAGTTTCGACTGACTGAAACGCAGAAATATCCGCACGTGACGTTTTTCTTTAATGGCGGTTATCGCCAGCCCCTGGATGATACGATGGAAGATTATATCCTGATTGATTCGGACAAAGGCATCTCGTTTGCCGATGCGCCGCAAATGAAAGCGGTAGAGATTGCCGACATGGCGGTGGCATTGATCCATAGCGGTGAATACGGCTTTGGCCTGATCAATTTTGCCAATGCCGACATGGTCGGCCATTGCGGCAAGATTACACCGGCCATCACGGCCATTGAAACGGTGGATGCTGCTGTCGGACGCATTGCGGCTGCGCTGGAGAAAGCGGGTGGGGCTGCACTGATTACAGCTGATCACGGTAATGCGGAAGAGATGCTGGCAACAACCAAAGATGGTGGCACTGAGCCATCCACCAAGCACTCAACCAATCCGGTGCCGTGCATCCTGTTTGATCCAACCTATAACGGCTCCTATCAGCTGCGCCAGCCAGAGGGTGATGCCGAACCGGGGCTTTCCAATCTGGCGGCCACCCTGTTTGAAATCATGGGCTATGATGTGCCGGCCGATCTGGATGTATCTCTGATCGAGTAGCCTTGATTGCCGGATAACGGCGTAAACTTTCCACCGCTTGCGGGTAATTCGCGGTTGTGTACTCTGTGTGCGCTGTGGTGCATGGTTCTGAATACGATTGATCAAGGAGTGAGCCATGGAACAACTGGATCAAGTCACCTCTATTCTGGCCCTGTCCATGGGCGCGGCCTGGGCCAGCGGCATCAATTTGTATGCGACGATTCTGATGCTGGGCATGATGGGCACGACCGGTAATATTGATCTGCCGCCAGGTCTGGAAATTCTGCAGGATCCGATGGTGCTGATTGCTGCCGGAGCCATGTATATTGTGGAATTTTTCGCCGATAAAATCCCCGGCGTGGACTCCACATGGGATGTTCTGCACACCTTCGTGCGCATTCCGGCTGGTGCTATGCTCGCCGCTGGCGCCGTTGGAGATGTCACGCCAGCGCTAGCGCTGGCCGCTGGCATCATGGGCGGTGGACTGGCCGCAACCACGCACGCCACCAAAGCAGGTTCCAGAGCCTTGATCAACACCTCCCCGGAACCTTTTTCAAACTGGATCGCCTCAATCTCCGAAGATGTAGCTGTCATTGGCGGCCTGTGGGCCTCCCTGCATCATCCAGCCCTGTTTCTGGTCTTTATGGTCCTGTTTATTCTACTGATGATCTGGCTGTTTCCGAAACTATGGCGCGGTATCAAGGCCGTATTCAGAAAGTTGCGAAGCCTCTTCGGTGGCAAACCCGAACCTGCCTCACCTGTGTCGGAATTGCCTCAATCTGTTCACACAGAACCCATCGTTGAATCCGAGGATAAAAAACCGTAGTTCCAGTGCGCCATAGGCCAGATCAATAAGGTAATTTACCGCAAAGTACGCAGAGTTCCACAGAGTAAAACCACAGGTATTTTCTTCGGGTGCCAGAAGGTTCTCATGTCGCTATTCACCTTCTCGTTCAATTACCAGCGTACAGGCGTTTGACTGTGCGCTGTTAGCCATGCATTGGCTTTTGAAAAGTGGCCGCAGCCGAGAAAGCCCCGATGGGCTGATAATGGGGAAGGGTGTGTTGTCTGAAGCAGCAGATGGTGGCCGGAATCAATGGCCCTGCCTTTTTGTTGGGCATATTTTCCCCAAAGCATAAAAACAATATGTTCCCGGTGTTGGTTCAGTTGCGCAATGATGCAATCGGTGAATGACTCCCAACCCTTGTTGCGGTGCGAGCCCGGCTTATTCGCCTCTACGGTCAGTACGGCATTGAGCAACAGCACGCCCTGATCGGCCCAGTGTGCGAGGCAACCATGTCTGGTTGTGCTAAAGACAATTTCCGGGTCAGAGTCCAGCTCTTTATAGATATTGCGCAGCGATGGCGGTATTTTCTCTCCAGGGGGAACGGAAAAACTTAACCCATGCGCCTGATTGGGGCCGTGGTAGGGGTCTTGTCCGATAATGACAACTTTAACCTGATCAAAATCCGTATGTTGAAGGGCGGCATACCAGTTGGCTTTGGCCGGGTAGATGGTTTTATCGTGTTGCGCATCCAGAAAACCGAACAGACTGCGCATGTAATCCTTGTTGAACTCTTCGGCCAGCCAGGGATCCCATGATTCTGATATTTTCATGTTATGGCTGCCGGATTTTTAACTGTTCGGCCAGCGCGCGGAGCGCGCGGCCGCGATGTGATACCGAAGCCTTTTCTTCAGGCGTGCATTCGGCAAAGGTCTTGCCCAGTTCAGGACAGAAAAACAGCGGATCATAGCCAAAGCCGATGTTGCCGGCGGGATGGTCAAGGATTACTCCTTCTACTCGCCCATCAGCGCAGAATGACTGTTGATGATCCGGAAATGCAAGATGGACGGCGCAGTAAAAATGAGCAACGCGATCTGAATGGTTAGCCAAATCAGCGAGTAATTTCCTGTTATTCTCGACATCGTTAGCGGCAGGGCCGGAAAAGCGGGCCGAATAGACGCCCGGCGCACCGTTCAGCGTATCGACGCACAGGCCGGAATCATCGGCCAGCGCCGGCAAGCCGTTGGCAGCGGCGAATGCTGCTGCTTTTTTTCGGGCATTGCCCGAAAAAGTGGATGCATCTTCGAAGACATCAATGAAAACCGTATCTTCCGGGGCGACCAGTTCGATACCGAGTGCGCCAAGAATAGCGGCAATCTCGGTACGTTTTTTAAGATTATTGCTGGCCACGACCAGTTTCATACCTGTTCTCCTGTTGAAATTACCATGGCATAGTGAAGAAATCATGCTATGCACCCTCTTAAATCCATTCATGTATTGAGAAACAACTCAACAAATCAAGCCAGGCACCGTCATTGCACGTAAATCAGCGAGTGTTGCCGCCAATCCACTATCCACAATATGCAGTTTTGGGGCTTTAATCAGCCGTTTGGCAAGATTATTATGCCAGGCGGGCAGGCGACGAATCAGAAAAAGTCGTTCAAGAATCGTGATATAATATTCATTGCCGAATACTGTAACGGCTAATTTGAGTATAGCAACCCGTCCAATTTAAGGTTTATTGTACATCTAA
>Ga0256829_1000856_pt1 | contig 27225 bp, 29 predicted proteins | sample 131447metaG_FD_185979 | JGI IMG/M metagenome (GOLD analysis project Ga0256829, IMG submission 185979) | Hydrothermal vent microbial communities from Lau Basin, Pacific Ocean - 131-447 | ecosystem: Environmental > Aquatic > Marine > Hydrothermal vents | place: Pacific Ocean: Lau Basin | collected... | reverse complement strand
AAAAAAAGGAATGCCGCGTTACTATTTGACACCTAAAGAGGTAGAAGCACTCTACTTTTATCTTCATAAAGATGACAAAAAAAAGGCAAAAAATGCTAAATGAAATTGAAGAAGCGTACAAAGCGCGAGACTTGAGGCTTCTTGATGCACTTGCAAAACCTGCTTTTCGTGAGCACAACAAGAAGAAAAATTTCAGTTCAGTTTTGATGCTCTCAGCAAATAACATCAAACATCTCAGTAAGATAGAATCGCTTGAGGCTGACTGCATAATGCTGAACCTGGAAGATGGTGTTGCCAAAGAGGAGAAACCATATGCTTTGGTTTTGGCAGCTATCTTTTTAAGCAGACTCAAAAAGTGTGACAAAAAACTTGTAGTGCGCGTCAATGCCCTCGATGAAGGCGGATATGAAGAGATAACCTACCTCAACCAGTTTATGCCAGATGCCATCCGTGTCCCCAAGATTAACAATCAACAAGAGGTACGCAATATTTTGCATCTTTTAAATGAAGATATAGAACTGCATCTTTCCATCGAAACAGCACAGGCCTGGCACAATCTTGACTCTTTAGGCGTAAACAAGCGTGTCAGTACCTTTTACCTTGGTATATTGGATCTTTTTGCTGATATGGGGCTTCCTCAGGGTCTAATCCACCTGGAAAATCCGACGATGCATTATATGCTTTCACATTTTTTAATCACAACAAGGGCGATGCATGTAAAGCCTGTCTCTTTTGTATTTCAAGAATACAAAGAGAGTGAGACATTTACTGAGTGGCTGCATCTTGAGCACACTATGGGATATGATGCAAAAGGGTGTATTTCCCCAAAACAGGCGCTGCTTGTCAATGAGATATTTATAAATAAAGAAGAAGAGATAAAAAGAGCTAAAATCATTGTGAAACTTTTTGAGATGCATCAAGAAGAGGGCATTACGGGTTTTAGCGATGAAGAGTATGGCTTCATTGACGAGCCCATCTATAAAGGGGCTCTGAAACTCTTAGAAGATGAACAATAAATAAAGTCCATATTAAAACATGAACCACCCAATGATACCGATGTTATTGTTATCAGATGCATTTGCATTCGTCCCATTAAATCTTGTGTAATTATTGAATTGTGCAGCAAGTTTTATTGTTTGGACTGGACAAAAATCAATTTGCACTGTTGTTCCTGTATTTTGTGTACCTGCATCATTTGAATTGGTAATGTAATCAAGAGTAAGACCATAGGTCTGTTGATAAAAATAACTGATTTTTCCTTTTGTAGTTGTTAAATTGTCATTATTCCCATCACTCTGTTTTTCCCATATTTTACTCGCTTCGAGACTTACCATGTGATTTTCTTTTGTATATTGCCATTGGGCATCAAGTCCATAATCTCTATAAGTAATACTTGCAACAGGTGTTGGGTTATAATAGTTTCCAATTATTTTAGCATCGAGATACTGTGCTCCTATCATAAGGTAGTTATCACCAAAATTATGTTGCAGAGCAACTCTTGCATATGGTGCCGTATTGTCTAGATAACTATAACCAGGTTTTGTATCGTTGGCTGTAGCAGTAGAAGCATGAAGAATATTTGAAAGGCCAGTTGCTTTGGAACCCGCATAAGCTCCAGCTTCCACATAAAGCAAATCGTTCCAAAGTGTATAAATACTGAGTCCTGTAGCATTAGCAGCAAGTCCATCTAATTGTGTTGCCCCATTATTGACACCATTTGTACCATTTGCTCCTGCATATGGAAATCCCCATGCAGATGTAGAATTCCATAAATCCTGCACTGTCGGATTGTTGTTGAGACTGACACCATAATCTACGTTAATACCACTGAGCTTCATTGTGTCTGCATAACGAATATCTGTGTTATCCATTCCATACACACCGGTGTCATCAAGTGTTGTTTGTATAAAAGCACCAATGTTGTCTGTAATTTTTCCGCCAAAGAAAATACTTGACTGAGGAATAGTGAGTGCATGATCTTGAGTGGTAGCATGTTTTGGTCTATTTTGTACAATTTGCACCATTGCAGAGAATTTGGAAAGTATTTTTGAATCTCCCCCTCCCAGAGTATAACCGTGTAGTTTAAAGTTGCGACCGAATTGTGTAAGTTCTGGAAATATTGTATGACAAGCAGAACATTTTAAACCTGTCTGTCTGGCAAAACTTGGTATTGCATATGCGCTTTCTTGAAAAACGACAGCAAGAAAAAATCCTGTAATAAGATATTTGAATAAAGTTTTCATAATAACCCCCTAGGTTGAATGAAATAATAAGTTCTTCAATGTCGAAGAACAAACGCTAATTCTTTTACAAAATTCATCATAACGCGACTATTCTTAATATTTATTGATTTAGGAGATAAATTCTCAAAAAAAAACTCTACATACCAATGACATTATACATTTTTGCCAGAGAGTCATAGTAGTCGTAGTAATCAATCACCAAAGATGATTTGGAGTCAATGTAGCTCTGACGTGCCTGTTGGAGCTCAATATAGTCAGAGAGATCGTTTTCGTATCTTTTTTGTGCTTGAATAAACTTTTCCTTAGCTGCCTGCAGCAGTGCCTGAGCCAGCTCAACCGTATCTTTTGATTCGTTGAGCTTTATAAAGGCATCGGCTACACCTTGTTTAATCTGCAACTTTAAAAAATTAAGTTTTGCCTCTGAAATACTCTGCTGGATGATACTCTTTTGAATGTTTGCCGCACTTGAACCCCCTTTATAGAGATTCCAGTTGAGATTGAAAGAAGCTTGCCATTGATCTTGAGGTATGACACTTTTGAGATCATTGTTCTCTTTTTGTTTTGTGTAGTCGGCATTGAGATAAAGAGACGGATAATATTCTGATTTTGCAGTTCTTGATTGCTCTTGTGAAGATTTAAGCTGTGAAATGAGTGATTTAATGGAATATCTGTGTTCAAACGCATACGCCACAGAGTGCTGTAAATCATACTGATAGGGTGATAATGTCTCAAAAATAGTATCTAACTGCAGCTTTTGGGCTACAAGTCTGTATTGTGAGTCTATCTCTTTAACACCAATGACTTTATTGAGGTTTTCATACGCAGATTTGAGCTGGTATTTTACTTTTTTGAGTCCAATTTTCGCCTGGATTACATTGACAGTAGCATCAGAGATATCTATTTTTGTTCGGATCCCGGCAGTAAAATACCTTTTAGCTCTATAAAGCTGTGCCTCATTGAGTTTGAGGTTCTCTTCTGCGACTGTAATGAGTGCCATCGCTTTGAGCGTCATATAGTAGGCATTTTTAACCTCTCTTATCTTATCTGAAAGTGTTTGGAGATTACTCATGTTGAAAGACTCTTCTTGATACTTCAAATTATCATACGTAGAACCGGTTTTTCCAAAGTCGTAAATGAGTTGACGCACAGAGAGCTTACCTAAGAGGAAGCTAGCCTGTTTCATAGTGTCAGGATTTGTAGGAATGTCACTTGAAGCTATTTCACCGGCAGAGGCCTGCAGATCGATTTTTGGTAAAAAATATCCAAAAGCCTGCTCTTTTCTCTGTGTAGCAGCTTCATACTGTTTGCGTGTTATCTGCAAATCAGGAGCATTTTTGAGAGCATACTCGATGAGCTCGTCCACATTAATAATCTCTTTTGCCTGGAGATTCAAGGCCAGTAAAATTATAAAGCAGTAGTTAAACAGTTTCATTTATAGTGACTCCCTTCTTGCAACTTCTTCTTCAACATTAACAAATTTCTCACGCATCGTCTCTAGAAGAACATAAAGAACCGGTACAAAAAGTGTAGAAATAAAAGTCGCAGTGAGCATACCAAACATCAAAACGATTCCGATGGACTGTTGGGTGACAGCACCGGCACCCGTGGCAAAAGCGAGTGGAAATATACCAAATAAAAATGATAAAATCGTCATCATAATCGCACGAAAACGGAGTTTCCCTGCACTAATGGCAGAGTCAACAATACTTTTACCGCTCTCACGCAGCTCTTTAGCAAACTCGACAATTAAGATGGCATTCTTGGCGGCCAGCGCGACAAGCAGAACCAGACCGACCTGTGCAAAAGTGTTGAGTGGAATGCCTGCCCACATAAGTCCTGCTACTGCACCAGCGATTACCATTGGTACTGAGAGCAGAATCATCAGTGGAAGTATCCAGCTTTCATACTGTGCGGCAAGTACAAGAAATACAACAAGGGTTACAAATATAACAACATAGATCTGTGCATTCCCTGCAAGCTTTTCTTGGTAGCTCATTCCAGACCATTCATAGCCGTAACTTGGTGGGAGGACTTTTTTAGCTATCTTTTGCATCGCTGTCATTGCATCTCCAGAACTATATCCTGGAGCCGCTGCGCCATTGATTTGAATGCTTCTGTACATATTATAATGTGTTAAATTTTGCGGACCAATCATCTCTTGAACTTTAATAAGTGCACTCAGTGGTACCATTTTGCCATCGACATTTTTTACAAAGAGTTTGTTGATGTCACTTTTTGCACTTCTGTAATTTTTATCAGCCTGTACGAAGACACGAAAAACTTTTCCGAATTTTGTAAAGTCATTGACATAAACAGAACCGAGATATATCTGCATAGTGCTAAAGAGGTCTGCCATATTTACGCCAAGTGCATTGGCTTTTTCTCTGTCAATTTTAATGTCATACATAGGGTAGTTAATGGCAAATGTTGTAAAGGCATGAGAAATTCTAGGGTCTTGGTTCGCCTCTTTTATAATCTCGTCTGCATACTGTTTAAAGACGTCTAAATCTCCCGAAAGATAATCTTGCAGTCTGAAATCAAAACCACCGACATTTCCGACACCAGGAATTCCCGGAAGGTTAAAGGCTGCTATGTTGGCATCAGTGATATGGGCTGTTTTTTGTCGTATTTTTTGAATGATGGCATTCACACTTTGATCTGGTCGTGTTCTTTGTTTCCAGTCTTTAAAAGAGACAAACATTGCAACAGCAGAACTATCTAGAGAAGAGGTTATGATGTTATACCCATCAATGACGATGACATTGGCAACTTCATCTATGGAGTAAATCGATTTTTCAACCTCTTTTCTCACTTTTGATGTCGCATTAAGAGATGTACCCGGTTTTAGATTTACTGCAACCATACAGACACCTTTGTCTTCTGAAGGGACAAAGCCTGTTGGAATGACGGTGAAAAGATAGTACATGAGGTAAAAAATTCCAAGCATGAGACCGAGCATGACATATCTCATTTTTATAAGGGAGGTGATGGTCACTGTATACTTTTGCGTAATATAATCAAAAATCTCATCAAATTTTTTGAAGAAGATAAACTTCTCCTGACCTTTTTTTCTTCTTTTTATGATGATAGCACTCAGTGCTGGAGAGAGAGTAAGGGCATTGAGTGAAGAGATGATAACAGCAAAAGAGATGGTGAGTGCAAACTGTTGGTAAAGTGCTCCTGTAATACCAGGAAGTAGAGATACTGGAACAAAAACAGCAACAAGTACAAGTGTCGTAGAAATGATGGGACCAATGAGCTCTATCATTGATTTTTTAACGACTTGCGGAATTGTTAAATCAGGCTCTTTTTCCATGATAACTTCAACATTTTCAACAACCAAAATAACATCATCAACAACGATACCGATTGCCAAAATGAGCCCGAAAAGTGTTAAAAAGTTGATGGAAAAACCATGCGCCATCTGCATGATGGCGAAGGTGCCAATCAGTGATACCGGAATTGCAACAGAGGCGATAATAGTCGGTCTCCATGAACCTAAAAAGATAAAAATGATGAGAATTACAAGTCCGATTGCCATGAAAAGGTTGGTGACAACATTGTCAATGGCAACTTTTACATATTTTGTCGTATCGTAAGGAATACTCCACTTCACACCGTCAGGAAATCGTCTTTGGAGTCGCTCCATAGTCTTTTGAACTGCTTTTCTGATGTCCAAAGCATTGGCATCACCAAGTTGGTAGACACCTATGAGACCTGTTGGCTGTTGGTTTGATATTGCGTTCCAATCATAACTTTCACTTCCTAGAACAACACGAGAGACATCGCTCAGGTAGACTAAAGAGCCATCTTTTTTATGTTTTAAGACAATGTTTTTAAACTCTCTGACATCACTGAGCCGACCCTCTGTTGTGAGTGTAAACTCCTGTTTTTGATTATCATAGCTTGGCATGCCGCCGATTTTACCGATGGAAGCCTGTCTGTTTTGGCTTTTAATAGCATTGATGACATCAAGTGGTGTGAGTCCCATGGCTTTAATTTTATCGGGATTGAGCCAGACACGGATGGCGTATTTCTTTTCACCCATATTCTCTGCTTTTCCGACACCGGGAATTCTTTTTATCTCATCAAGGACATTAATGTTTACAAAGTTAGATAAAAAAGCGGCATCGTAGCGTTTGTCACCTGTAATGGTAATCAAACAGACGATGGAGGGACTCTTTTTATCGACGATGACTCCTTGCGCAACAACTTCAGCAGGAAGAGAAGCTGTAGCCGTAGAGACTTTATTTTGAACATCAACTGCCCCGATGTCAATGTCATAGCCCGGTTTAAAGTAGACATTAATGTTTGAACGGCCGCTTGAAGTAGAAGAGGAGTCCATATAGATGACACCCTTGATACCATTGAGTTTGTCTTCTAAAACACGTGTAACAGTATCTTCTACAACAAAGGCATTTGCACCTGTGTAGGTCGCACTGACAGTAACGGTCGGCGGTGCAACATCAGGATACTCCGAAACAGGCAGTATTCCAAGTGAAACAAGCCCAGATATAATGATGATGAGCGAGATAACAATCGCAAGGATGGGACGTTTGATAAATGTTACTGAAAACATCGCCTACTCTTTTGCAGGAATAAGCTTGTTGTCTTTTAGTATTGCATCTATTCCTTCCTCTTTTGTCACATCAATGTTCTCTACTTTGACACCCGGTCTTAGTTTCATTAAAGCTGAGACAATGACTTTGTCACCATCTTTGAGCCCTTTTTGAACGCTTACATAGTATTTTGTACCATATCCTGTCGTGATGTCAGCTCTTTTGACTGTGGAGTTATTGTCGATGATATAGACATATTTACCAAGCTGGTCATCCAAAATGACTTCAGGTGGAATCATTTTAAATTTATACTTGTCACTAATAAATACATTGACATAGACAAAGGTTCCCGGAAGTATCTTATGCTCAGGATTTTTAATGATTGCTCGCATTGTGATTGTTGATGTGAGAGGGTCAACGGTGTTGTTTGCAAAGTCAACATAGCCATCGAGTCGAATATCTTCGTTTGCACCTTTGTACTCGATGAAAGTATCAAGATTCTCTTTATTTTTGTACCTTTGCATAATCAAGGCATCACTTTGAGAAGGGGAAAAGTATGCATAGAGTGGATTGGAGCGCACAATAGTACTCAGCAATGTCGCTTCGCCTTGGCCGATGAGATTGCCTACATCTACATACCTTGCACTCACTTTTCCTGAAATCGGTGCTTTTATGATTGTATAGTCAAGTTTGATTTGTGCCTCTTTGATTTTTGCATCATCCCCTAAAATGGCTGCTTTGAGTGCGGCTAGTTTTGCCTGGTACTGCTCAAGTGTTGCACGGGGAGCTAAGCCCTCTTTTACCAAAGGAGCATATCTTCTTACATCTGCTTTTGCCAGTGCAAGTGCTGCTTGATCTTCTGCTTTTTTTGCTTCGGTAGCACTCAGTGCAGCTATGTATTCACTCTGATCAATTTTAAAAAGCTTTTGCCCCTTTTTGATATTTTGCCCATCTTGAAAATATATTTTCTCTAGTATGCCTGAAACACGAGCACGAATCTCTTGGTGAGAGCTTGCTCGAGTTTTTCCTGTAAATGTTCCCCATATAGGTACTTTTTTTGTCTCAATCGTGATTGTTTTTACTTTTAATGCGGGGAGCTCTTTTTTTACTTGTTTGACTTTCTCATCGCCACAGCCGCTTAAAAGAGTCAGCATAGCAAGAGAGAGTGCAAAGAGGTACTTTTTGTTAAGAATCATTATAATCAAACCTTAAATATTATTAAAGAATTATAGCTTAAAAAGTATCTGAAATATCTGAAATTAATATCTTGCCAAATTATAAAACACATTGTAACGTATAAGGGTTGTCTCTTTTGGTCGTGGATATCTGCTGTAGGCGTACTCGATGGTCTCTTTTGTAGTGTCATCAAGGATGTAGTAACCGCTTTTAGAAAGAAATTTAAAGTCTGTCATATCGCCGTTTGGATGGAGCTTGAACTCAACGATATTATGGCGGTTGACATTGAGGTCTCTTGGAATATTGACCCGTGCAACACGGATGAGAACCTGCTGTGTGATACGACGCATAATCTCTTGATTATCAAGAATATACTGTTGTTGTCCGGGTGAGAGTTTTCCAAACTCTTCCCCATATAGTTCTTTAATGTTTTGGGAGATACTGCTGCCATTGTTAATCGTTTTTTTCTTTGTTTTTGTCTCTGCTTTAGCAACATCTTTATAGAGCCATGCAAGTGCCTTTTTTTTCTTAGTCTCTTTTTTGACAGGTTTCGTCGTATTTGTCTTTTTTTTCACTGCAAGCAGTGGAATGTAAGGCTTTTTAGGAGGTAGCGGCTCTATCTTCGGTTTTTGTGTTTTCTTTTTTAGCACTTTTTTTAGCTTGTTGAGTTTTGGTTTTTTGACAGGCTTGTTTGGTTCATACTTGACAGATTTTTGCGGTTTGATTATCTTTTTAAGCTGTGAGCCTTTTGGCATTGGCGGAGCTATTTTTGGCTGTGGAATTTTTTTCTTAGTAAGTCCTGATTTTTTATGTTTTATTGGCATCTCTTTGAGGGAAATTTTTATCTTCTTTTCAGGTTTTTTAAGGCTTTTACTGATGTCTGTTGCTGCATAATGAAACAAAATCCATAGAAGTAAAAAGAGCAATAAGTGTATGAGTACAGCAACAAAAAGAGCGAAACTAGATCTATTCAAACATCATCCAATAATATATTTTTTCCACGATTATATCAAATCAATATTAATACTACTTAGATATAATAAGCAAAATATTACTAAACAAGGTTTTTTATGAATAGAGAAGCGTCAAAGAAGGCATTTGAAGAAGCACAGGAGTTGATTCCCGGTGGTGTTGATTCACCGGTACGTGCATTTAAAAGTGTAGGTGGAGTTCCTGTTTTTATCACAGAAGGAGAGGGTGGATACCTGAGAGATATTGATGGAAACAGATATGTGGATTATGTGCAGTCTTGGGGACCACTTCTCTTCGGTCATCGTGATGAAAGCATAGAAGCAGCAGTCATAGAAGCTGTAAAACATGGTTTGAGCTTTGGTGCACCGACTTTGTCGGAGAGTGAACTTGCCAAACTGGTCATAGATTTTTTTGATTCTGTTGAAAAGGTGCGTTTTGTAAGCAGTGGAACAGAGGCTGTTATGTCTGCCATTCGTTTGGCACGCGGTTTTACAGGACGTGACGATATTGTAAAATTTACAGGCTGTTACCACGGGCACTCTGATGCACTTTTAGTGGAAGCAGGAAGTGGTGCGGCAACTTTTGGAAATCCGTCAAGTCCCGGAGTCCCGGCTGATTTTACAAAGCATACACTCTTAGCGGAGTACAACAACATAGAAAGTGTCAAAAAATGCTTTGCCGATTCTAATGATATTGCCTGTGTCATCATCGAACCAATTGCAGGAAATATGGGGCTTGTTCCAGCTGATAAAATGTTTTTACATGAGCTGCGTGAGCTCTGTGATGCAAATGGTGCACTTTTGATTTTTGATGAAGTAATGAGTGGTTTTCGCGGTTCACTTCATGGGGCAGAGAGTATTACAGGTGTCAAACCTGACCTTGTAACGCTAGGAAAGGTCATCGGCGGCGGTATGCCTGTTGGTGCTTTTGGCGGTCGACGTGAGGTAATGGACAAACTCTCTCCTGATGGACCGGTTTATCAGGCAGGAACGCTCAGTGGAAATCCTGTGGCCATGGCAGCTGGATATGCAGCGCTTACAAAACTGAAGCACAATGCAAAAATCATAGATGTTTTAAACAGTCGTGCTGTACGCCTGGTAGAGGGTATGCAGGCAGCTGCAAAAGAGCAGGGCATTACAATGCAGGTCGATACACGTGGGAGTATGTTTGGATTTTTCTTCTCTGAAAATGCAGTGAAAAATTTCAGTGATGCAGCAGCAACGGATGCGGAACTTTTCGCAAAGTTTCACGCAGGTATGCTTGATGAAGGTTTTTACTTTGCCTGCTCACTCTATGAGACAGGTTTTATCTCTACGGCAACGACTGATATGATGATAGAAGATACGATTGAAGCGAGTAAAAGAGTTTTTAAAGCGATAAAAAATGCCAAATAAAGAAAAAGAAGAGAGGAAACCACGTGTTAAGCCAATCATAGAAGCTGCAGACAGCCTTTCTCTTGGCATATCTATGGTTGTAGCTGTATTAATTGGTGTGGGACTTGGTTGGCTCTTAAAAAGATTGACTGATGAGACATGGACTTTTTGGCTTGGGGTGGCCATCGGTATCGCTGCAGCTATTTTAAATGTTTACAAGGCCTACTCTAAACAGCGTAAAATGTTTGAAGAACTTTCAAAAGAGCCTCGTTATGCTATTAAGAAAAAAATAGATGATGATGAATATGACGAAGATGAGGATTATGGTGAAAAAAGCTATTAGTATATTTGTAATAGCGCAAGGATTCATTTTTCTCAGCTATTTCATCTCTGCAAAAGTTTTTGCCAATGTTGAGACGGCATTTTTATCTGCTTTACTTATTATCATCGGAGCTTCTTATGCTTATAAAAAGATGATTCTTGCGAAAGTGGAATCTGGTGAATATGTGGAGGAGAGAGACCTTTTAGATAAAATAGAAGATCCACATGAACTTTATGACAATATAGAGATAAATCATGCACCGCCTGAAGAGTTAAGCCTTAAAGAGATAGTCAAAGAGGAAAAAGCAAAAGTAAAACTGCTCAATGTTAAAAATATGAAACATGGTATAAGAGGAAGTCTTTCGCTCTTTAGACTTTTGCCATATCTCTTTTTAATTTTAGGTTTCATTGCTTTGAAGAACAATAATATTTTAGATCTGTGGTACTATCTGCCATCGCTGTTTGTAGGTATTGTCGTAGGATCGCTTCTCTCTAAAGAGTTGTTAGTCTAAGAAGTTATCATTGGAAGGTTGACAGTGACTTTTTTGTCGCTGATATCAATGTAGAAATTGTTGCTTTTTGCAAACAGTTCAAGCTCACCTTTTTTTGTCGCATCTATATTATTTGCTTGAATGGAAATAGAAAATATACTGTATTTTTTATCTTCAAACTTTATATGCTCACCCACTCTGAAAAATACTTTTGTCACTATAAATTGATTCTCTTTAAAATATTCATAGATTTTGTTGAGCAGTTTTATAAGCTTGTTGGAGTCTATGATGACATCAGGAATAGTAGGGTCATAATCTTTTCTAAAGAGAGCATCTGAATTGATGGAGTTTGTTGCAATACATAAGTCAGTAATTGTAAATATATTTGTCAATTCACCATTTGGTTTTGCTGTGTTTAACTTGTAAGTAGGGGATTGGTAGAGTTTGATGCCAATCTGTTCTTCATCTTCATAGCCGACGGTTAGCCCAAAAAACTTATATCTTCCATACGCTAATTCTATAAAAGTAGTCTTAAATCCAAAGTTGATGCTTGCGTATGTTTTTGCAAGTTCAAAAAGTTCATGGGCAGTTGTGGAACCAAGGAGAAACTGTGCTTCAGCGTTAAGTGAGACTATTTTCCCTTTGTCATTAAAGAGTATGAAAGGGTTGTAATCATACTCTAACCACTGCTGCTCAAGTGTCATAGAATGCTTCTACTCTTCTATGTAGTTCTTAAGTCTACGGCCGACTTTAGGATGTTTAAGCTTTTTAATTGCCGATGACTCAATCTGACGCACACGCTCACGTGTAACACTGAGCTCTTTTCCAATCTCTTCAAGTGTTCTGTCACTCTCATCATCCATAATTCCAAAGCGAAGTTTAATAACGGCTTTTTCTCTTTCATTAAGCTGCTCGAGTACCTGCTCAATCTGAACACGCAGATCATCTTTGAGAATGGCATCTGATGGAGAAAGAGATGTTTTGTCTTCAATGAAGTCTCCAAAACGACCATCCTCTTCGCTTCCAATAGGTGCTTCAAGAGAGATTGGCTCTTTTGTGATTTTGATAACGTTTTTGACTTTCTCAACAGAGAGGCCGACCTCTTCTGCGATTGTGTCAACATCTGGCTCTTTTCCATGCTCTTGGAGGTGTTTACGCATGATTTTGTTGATACGGTTGATAGTCTCAATCATATGAATTGGAATACGAATTGTTCTTGCCTGGTCTGCGATGGCACGTGAAATAGCCTGACGAATCCACCATGTAGCATATGTTGAAAATTTATACCCTTTTTGATACTCGAACTTATCAACAGCTTTCATTAGACCAATGTTTCCTTCTTGAATAAGGTCAAGAAAAGGTAGTCCACGGTTTGTATAACGCTTCGCAATAGAGACAACCAGACGAAGGTTTGATTTTGCCATTTTTGTTTTTGAAATCTCGGAGATATTTTTACCGCGTTTAATCTGCTCTAAAATATCTGCAAGTTTTTCCGGTTCCATATCAAAAGAGTTTTTTGATGCCTCTTTTGTCTGGACAAGTTTTTTGATTTCCATATAGGTAGAGACCATTGTTGCTTCGGGAACCATATTTGCAATATCTTCTTTTGTGAGATCTTGAATTTTCTCAACAAGCACTTTATGGTTGGCTTTAAGCGTTGCATTGAAAAGTGGAAGTTTGTACTCAAGACGTTTTAACTCTTTGTCATAGCCCTCATCAGATTTGAGTGCCGTCTCCATTGCTTTTACAAGCTCATTAATGAGTTTTGAAGTTGGTCCAAGGTCTAAAAGTTTCTCTTTTAAAACAGCTTTTTTCCAAGTAACTGCTAGGTAAAATTGAACAATCTCTTCATTTAGTTCTTTATTGTCAAGATTTTCCGGTGCTTTATCAAGCGTCTTCATCCAATCTTTTTTAGCTTTTTCAAGTGCTTTGAAACTTGTGGTGACTTTTTCTACTCTGCTTTTGTCTTTTGCTGAGAGTGTTTTGCTCTCTTGCGCATCACTGTCATCTGCGTTGTCATCATCTTCTTTTTCATCTTCAAAACTTTTAAAAAGCTCTTTTACGCGTCTTTCACGGTTTATAAGCGGCTCTTTATAGTCAAGGATGAAATCTATAAGATAAGGCACTGAACAAATAGCGTCAATAATGATGCTCTCTCCAGCCTCTATTTTTTTAGAAATTTCAATCTCTTCTTCTTTTGTAAGGAGTGGAATCTGTCCCATCTCACGCAAGTACATACGTACAGGAGAGTCTGAGCGTGACCACTCAAGAAGTTCATGCTCTTTTAAAATGTCAAACTTATCAGTCTCATTGTCTTCAAGCATTTTTCTCTGTGCACTACGGCGAGCTTCTGCTTCTTTGTCATTGAGTTTTTTTGCATGTTCACTTGAAGTATAAAGACAGTCGTTATGTTTTTTTGCAAGTTTTAAAATGTTTTTTGCTTGTGCAGCGGTTGGTTGTTTTTCAAAAAAATCAATTATTGATTCATAAGTCATACACTCTTTGGACTTATGCTCTTCAAAAAAAGTTTCTAAGGCTTTGTTGAGTTCTTTTACTGTCATACGGGAGGATGCTCCATTACTTGTAAGGTTTTTTAAAGGTGGATTATACCGAAATAGTCTTAAAGGGGTCTTGTTTTAGAATTGGAACACCCTTTGCTTTTAACTCTTAAAATAATGCAAAACAGGGGTACTAATGCAAACAGGCTATTATAGTTCTGCTGCTGGAATGGTGACACAGTTTAACAGGCTTGACACTATTGCGAACAACCTAGCAAATGTAAATACAAATGGTTATAAAGAAAATAATCTCATCGTGGGCGATTTTATGCGTCTTTATAAAGAAAAAAGAGATGATCTTCCAAATGCAAACAATACAAAAGAGGCGGCTCAGTTCATCAATAGAACAATGGCTAAAGCACCTCAAATAGTTGATGCGTATACGAACTTCACTGTCGGAAATATGCAAAAAACATCAAACCAACTTGATTTGGCACTCTCACGCGACAACCTTTTCTTTGCTGTCAAGACACCCGAAGGTGTGAGACTGACAAGAGATGGTTCATTTACTCTTGATGATGAAGGTAAACTTGTAACAAAACAGGGCTATGAAGTTCTTGGCAATGATTATGCTAAAAGCAAGGAGGGAATTACTTTTTCTACAACAGATACTGTAATTAATATTGACAAAAATGGGCAGATATCTACCAATGTTCCGGGTTCTTTAAATTTAACACAAAACAAAAAACTTTTTATTGCCAGTGTTGATAACCTCAAATATCTTCAAAAAGAGGGCGACAATCTTTACAAGTTAGATGATATGAAACGTATGCATGGCAATGAAGAGAGTGGTGCTGTTGTGCAGGGATTTGTAGAGAAGAGTAATGTTAACGCTGTCAAGATGATGACACAGCTCATCGAGACAAACAGACTTGTCGGAATGTATCAAAAAGCAATGGATGCACAGATGAATGATATGGATAGAGATGCAATTGAAAAAATTGCAAGAAAATAAGCTAAGGATATAAAACTATGATGCAATCACTTTATACTGCTTCGACAGGAATGCTCGCAATGCAGACACAGATAGACACAACGGCTAATAATATTGCCAATGTGAATACAATCGGCTTTAAAAAATCCCGTGCGGAATTTGCAGACCTTATGTACCGTGTTATGGAATATGCAGGAACATCTACAAGTGATACGACGAAGTCCCCGACAGGTATTGAAGTAGGTCTTGGTGTACGACCTACAGCTGTAAATAAGATTTTTTCTGAAGGAAGTCTCAAGCAGACTGGAAATCAGCTTGATCTGGCAATAACAGGGAAAGGTTTTTTTAAGCTCGAACTTCCTGATGGAACACAAGTCTATACAAAAAACGGTGCCTTTAAGGTTGATCAAAATGGTACAATCGTCAATAGTGATGGTTATACACTTATTCCACAGATTGTTATCCCGCCTAATGCTACAAACATCAGTATTGGTACCGACGGTACAGTGACAGTAATACAGCCTGGACAGGTACAGGCAACACAAATCGGGCAGATTCAGACAACCGCCTTTATCAATCCTGCCGGTCTGCACTCTATGGGAAGTAATCTCTACCTTGAGACAGATGCATCAGGACAGCCTGTAGAAGGCGTGCCTGGGATTGATGGACTTGGAACATTGCGTCAAGGATTTGTTGAACTGAGTAATGTTGAACTAGTTGTTGAGCTGACAGACCTCATTACAGGGCAGCGTGCTTATGATGCCAACTCAAAAATTATTACTACAAGTGACCAAATGCTTCAGACTACAAATAATCTTAAACGTTAATAGTGTTTAATTAATTTTTCGAAATACAAGTTTGTTATTGATGATTTCAAACTTGATATTGGGGTTTATAGTAATGTCTCTTTTCTCTTTTACTGTGTGATTTTTATAATAAAAATAGTTTCTTTCACTGTCGTATTTCTGAGAACGGAGTGTGAGTTTTACTGTATGATTTTTCGCCTTAACCACATGCTTGATAACTGGTCTTCCATACTTCAAATCGACTGCAAACTCATAAGCATCTAAGTAAGAGTAGTGTTCTTGTTTTATGAAATGTTTTACTAGCTGCATCAATGGTAAGTTGAGAGGATAATGCTTGCGTGAGATACATCGAACATATGTTTTACCGCTTTTGTTGTACCAGCCGCTTTTATCTTTGTTGATATAGATATACTTTGCAAACTGTTTATGCTCTTTATCTGTCGAAGCAGACCAATAGATAGCCCCGGAATAATCAAGGCGGGTATTGTATTTTCTAAGTTTTAAGAGCTCTTTCTCATTTGGCAGTTCGAAGTCATCAATAAGGATATTTTTATTGATTGTAATTTGAAGGTTTTTACAATATCTGTCTGCGTTGTTCCAATCCATTTTTCGCTGTTTGTTGATTGTCTGATCTTGCCAAAAAATACCATCAATATACTTTAGACCATCAATCTCTTTCCAATGAATAAATCCCATAGAAATATCTCTTTTTTGTTTGAGCGCAATAGTAAGATTCGTGTCTTTTTGTAAATTAATCCATTCTTTGTGTGTGATATGTTTTTTTGCAGAGACTTCAATGTGATACTTTCCTCTTTTAAGCCAGATACCATCTTTGTATTTTGGTTTTATGTTAAGGATGCGAATACGTGTGCCGTTTGGTGTTTGAACATAAAGTTGAAACATATTGAGTTCTCTTTTATGTTTTAGCTGTAGTGTTGGCGGTTTGTCTGTAATTATTTTCTTAACAGGAACATCTTTACTGCCACAAGCAACAAAAAAAGCGATAAGGGTTAAAAAGAGTATCTTTATCAATCAAAAACTTTCAGTATTATTTCTTTAAGGATGATTATAACATACCTTATGATATTATATGATTATTGTTATAATTTATAGAAGAGGGGATAGACAAAATGTTGCAATTTTATAATAATCTCAATATTTCTAAAAAACTTAATTTTATGAATCTCTCAACAGCAATAATCGCAGGTATTGTTGCGATTTTTTTTATTGTTCTATATCAATATATTGACGGCACAAAAAGCATGAAATACCAAAGCAGAACTTTTTCTAAGGTTATTGCGCAAAATATTGCACCGGCAATTCTTTTTAAGGATGCAAAAAACATTCAAGACTCTTTGTCATCACTGAAATATGCAAAAAATATACTCGAAGCGTATGCACTCGATAAAAATGGAAAATTACTTGGTATGTATGTGCATGTAGAGCCATATAAAGAAAATAAAAGTATCAAAAAACTCAAATTAAAAGAGCAGCAATTTTGGAAAGGTCCTGAACTTTATACTATTACACCGGTTATTGTAGAGAAAAAACCTATTGGTTATCTCATCATAGTCCATTCAATGAACAGATTTATTATGCATTTGCTTATGCAAACATTTTTTATCACCCTCATCGTCATTATTTCTATACTCCTTACATCAAGATACTATAAAATCTTGAGTCGTAAAATCTTGGGTCCGATTTCGGAATTAAATGAGAGTACAACAAAAATAATCACTACAAAAACACTCAACACGCATGTAAAAGTGCATAACCATGATGAGATAGGAGAACTTGCTAAAAATTTCAATATCATGATATCTGAACTTGCAAAATATCATGAAGAGCTTAGCCGACAAAAAGACATACTTGCATACAAAGCAAATCATGATGAACTAACCGACTTGCCAAATAGGGCACTTTTTAATGACAGACTGGCTGTTGCTATGAAAAAAGCGCAGAGAAATAAAAGTGCACTTTCTATTTTCTTTTTAGATATAGACTACTTTAAACAGATAAACGATCAGTATGGCCATGATGTCGGAGATGAAATTTTAAAACGTTTTTCACAACGTCTTGGAGAGTGCCTGCGTGCTGCAGATACACTTGCCCGTATTGGCGGTGATGAGTTTATGATTATTCTTGAGGAGAACAAAGAATTAACAACTTCAAAAGCCGTTGCAAACAAAATTATAGAGGCGATGCAAAAGCCTATTGTTCTCGGTGAATCAGAATTGATGATAAGTACAAGCATAGGAATTGCAATCTACCCTCAGGATGCAAAAGATGCAGAAGAGTTGATAAAAAATTCGGATATGGCGATGTACAAGGCCAAAGAAGCAGGGCGTAATAATTTTAAATTTTTTAGCGAGCGTTAAAGGCTTTATAAAACTACAATCACTTTTTGGATATAATCGCAAAATTATTTAATTAATATATAGGATTTTATATGAGCACTGAAACAAATGCCCGTGGGGTACAAAAAGCAAACATAAACGGTAAAGTTTGGAAATTTGGGAAAGATGTTGACACAGACTTAATCATAGCAGCGCGTTACCTAAATACTTCAGTCCCTGAAGAGTTGGCAAAACATGTTATGGAAGATGCCGATCCAGGGTTTGTAGAGAAAATGACTCCGGGTGATGTCATAGTAGCCGATGAGAATTTTGGCTGTGGAAGCTCACGTGAGCATGCGCCAATAGCTCTAAAAGCTGCCGGTGTTGCTGCAATTGTTGCACCGACATTCGCTAGAATATTTTACAGAAATGCTTTTAATATGGGACTGCCTATTTTTGAACTTAAAGAGGCAAATGAGATAAAAGAAGGCGATGCAATCAGCATAGATATGAATGCCGGTACAATTACAAACAACACAAGTGGTAAAACATACAGCTTTACTCCGATTCCGGAATTTATGCAAGAGCTGATAGATGCAGGTGGATTGATGAACTTTGCACAAAATGAGATAGAAGGTAAAAAATAGATGAAATCATACAAAATAGCACTTATTAAAGGTGATGGAATTGGTCCAGAGATTGTTGATGAAGCGGTAAAAGTTTTAGATGCTGTAGCATCATACAGCGGTTTTCATTTTAACTATGAAGAGCTGCTTATGGGCGGTTGTGCGTATGACATTACAGGTGATCCACTTCCACAGGAGACTATTTCAGGCTCACTTAACTCCGATGCTGTCCTTTTTGGTGCAATCGGTGGTGAAAAATGGGACACACTTCCTCGTGAGAAACGTCCGGAAAGCGGACTTTTACGTTTTAGAAAAGAGCTTGGTGTTTATGCAAACTTGCGTCCTGCTGTAGTGTATGATGAACTTGCAAATGCATCATCACTTAAACCTGAGATTGTTCGCGGTGTTGATCTCATGGTTGTGCGTGAGCTTATAGGTGGTATCTACTTCGGTGAGCCAAAAGGACGTACGGAAGATAAAGGCTGGAACACTATGGTTTACAGCCGTGATGAGATTGTGCGTATCGCGCATCAGGCATTTAAAATCGCTATGACACGAAACAAACGTGTATGTTCAATAGATAAAGCAAATGTTCTTGATGTTTCACAGCTATGGCGTGAGACAGTAGTAGAGATTGCCAAAGAGTACCCTGAAGTGGAACTTTCACACATGTATGTAGATAATGCGGCAATGCAACTCATTCGTGACCCTAAACAGTTCGATGTTATGTTGACTGGAAATATCTTTGGTGATATCCTTTCTGATGAAGCTTCTATGCTTTCTGGCTCTATTGGTCTTTTACCATCGGCATCTGTCGGTGCAAAAATCGGTGTATATGAGCCTATCCATGGTTCAGCTCCAGACATTGCAGGGCAGGGAATTGCAAACCCAATCGCTACTATCTCGTCAGCGTCAATGATGCTTCGCTACGCTTTAAATGAAAATGCAGCAGCGGATAAAATAGATGCAGCGGTAAAACGCGCACTCGCTGAAGGTTACAGAACACAAGATTTGGCACAGTTTGATGCAAAAGAGATCTGTTCTACAAGCGAGATGGGTTCCATTATCGCAAATTACATCGAGAAGTAGAGTCTAAAAATATGCAGACACTCACTTTGGCAAATATTTATGAACTGCAGGGTTTAAAAGAGGAAGCTTTAGAGATCTATAAAGAGATTTTGAAAAAAGATCCTAATAACTCTGATGCGAAGATTGCTATAAGAAGATTGTCTGGTATGCGTAAAAAGTTTTTAAAAGTCAATACGCAGATGAAAGAGTTTTTTCTGAAGATGGATACAGATGTGGAATTTAAAGAGTTTGAAAGGTGGTTATTAAAAGCATGGAATTAAAAGATGTAATACTCTCAACACTGGCTGAGATGGAAGATGGCACCCAAGAGATAGAACAAACTCTAAAAAAAGAGAAACAGACTTTTGTCCCCAAACAGGAAGAATCACTTATACAAACAGCTGCAGAGGGGCACTCTAACAGCGAGAGCGAGCTAATGTATTTAAACTCCATCAGAGAGCGGCTTCTTGTCCTGTTTGAAGGCTTTCAAGCGCCAAACAATGCCAATATTGAAGCAAAAATAGATATGACACTAAATTTTTTAGAGTATACTCTTGCCACAATTGATGCAAGAGTCGAAAAATTGGAAAAAGGAAATATGAAGTGAGCCAATACCGTGTTTTAATAGATGCAAATGATGAAAAAGGCTTGGTTCATAAAGTCTCGAGTATTTTTTATAATTATGATTTGAATATTCTCTCAAACAGTGAATTTGTTGACAGAGAGAGCAATAAATTTTTTATGCGTTCTGTTGTTGACGGGGCTGTAGATAAAGAAGAGCTCAACGATGCAATCAGAAGAGTGCTTCCAAAAGGTTCAGGAATAAAAATTCTTGAGCCTGTAAAGAAAAATATCATCATTTTAGCTACAAAAGAGATGCATGCGCTTGGAGATATTCTGATTCGTCATGAAGCAGGAGAGCTTGCCGCGAACATTTTAGGAGTGGTTTCCAATTATGATGCACTGCAATCACTTGTAGAAAAGTTCGATATTCCTTATGTTACTGTGTCGCATGAAGGCATAGAGCGTTCTGAGCATGAGAGTAAAATAATTGAAGCCATTCAGAGTTTTGGGGATGTAGATTATATTGTTTTAGCAAAATATATGCGTATCTTAACACCTCGATTTGTTGAGACATTTGAAGATAAGATTATTAATATCCATCACTCATTCTTACCGGCATTTATAGGTGCAAATCCTTACAAACAGGCATATGACAGAGGTGTAAAAATCATCGGTGCAACAGCACATTTTGTAAATAACAATCTTGATGAGGGTCCGATTATTGCTCAGGAGGTCATCCATGTCAATCATGCATATGGATGGAGAGATATGCAGCGTTTGGGAAAAGATGTTGAGAAAGTTGTTCTCTCACGTGCACTTAAGCTTGCTCTTGAAGACAGAATTTTTGTCTATGCCAACAGAACGGTTATCTTTTAATGTCTTTTAACTTAGTATTAGTCAATCCACAGATTCCAAACAACACAGGTGCAATTGGCCGTCTTTGCGTCAATGCCGGTGCTACGCTGCACCTTATCAAACCCATAGGATTTGACATAGATGAAAAGGCAGTTCGCCGTGCCGGGCTTGATTATTGGAAAAAATTGGATTTAAAAGTTTGGGAATCTCTAGAAGAGTTCTTCAGTGAAAACACCATTTCAGACAATGCTCACTTCGCGACGACAAAGACAGAGAGACCTTACTTTGAAGCGAAGTTCAAAGAGGGAGACTTTATCTTTTTTGGCAGTGAAACAGCAGGAATTCCTGAAGAGATTTTAAACAGATACAAATCGCAAAATATTACGATTCCTATGACAAAAGAGGGCAGAAGTCTCAACTTGGCCATTAGTACTGGCATTGTTCTTTATGATGCTATTCGTCAAAATTATTCCACATTCAAGAAGGCATAAAATGAACTCTTTTATTGATACTCTCATGCTTATACTTTTTGTTCTTTTTATGGTTTTTATCTTTGGTGGTTACCATAAAACAAAATCAGCTCAAAGAGAGAAAGAGCGAGAAGAAAAAGAGAAACTCGAAAAAGAGAAAAACCCCTAAAAGATTTTCTCAGCCCATATTTCCATTTTACTTTCAAATCTCTCAAAGAGTGTTTCTGCATTTTTTATAAGAAGTGACATTGGGTCTCCTTTTTTTATTTATCTTGAAAAATAGTACATAAAAATATGTATTTATATAAATAATATGACAAATTGTCAAATTATTGTTGATTTTATTTCAAAATTAGACTATACTGTGAAATATTTATTTAAAAAGGGGTCAAAATGAATAGTTTCATTGATATAGTAGAAGAGATAAAAAGCATCATCTCTGCTGAATATGCACCAAAAAAAGTTTTTGACAAAGATGTCGCAGAAGTGTTAGGTATTACGCAGATGAATTTTGCGACAATGAAAAAGCGTAATAAAATTCCTTTTTCAGAGTTGATGGATTTTTGTGCTAAAAGAACTATCTCTATCAACTGGATGCTCTATGGGCAGTCACCTGAAAGCCTGGTAGAGGCTACAAACAACTATATGATAAAATACTTTACAGATATCAATGTGAGTGCTGGTGGTGGGGCTGAGAGTGATTTTGAAGCGATTGAAGAGTTGGAAATTCCTGAGCAGTTTGTATTTATGTTAGGTGGAGAGCGTGAACTGCAAAATATTGAAGCAATAAATGTCTCAGGTGACTCTATGGAGCCCACATTTAGTTATAATGACATCGTATTTATAAATAGAGTAAAAACAGATTTGAATCGTGGTGGTATTTTTACCATACGAACAGAAGCCGGACTTTTTATTAAGCGTGTACAGAAACGAATGGATGGAATGATAGATGTTATATCTGATAACTCTGTTTACCCTGCACAGGTTTTAAATCCTAATGAAGTGGAAGTCATCGGTCGTGTTGTAAGTAGATTTGGTGATGTTGATTAAGGGAGTGTTTTGAGATATATTGCTTATATTTTTATTGCATTGTTATTTGCGGGATGTGCACAAAAACAGGATTTACAGCCAGATAAAAATGTTACAGAGCTTCCAAAGCCTGAACGTGTGTCTGACTTGTATAAAGTTGACCAGAATGTTTCAAGTTATCTGCATGGCATCCATGAACGTTATATCTCATCATTAGAGGAGTATGAAAAGAGTTATTTTAAACCCTGGAATATTCCTACCATAGACATCTCTTTAAAAGAAGCAATGTGGGCATATCGTTCTTTTAGAGTAGCTAATAGCTATGGAGAAAATCTACAGCCGCTCAAACAATCTTTTTTTGATGACATAAACGCACGCTCTAACTTTGCAGCCTATGCGACACTCAACAAGCCTGCAATCACACTGAAACTACTCAACATTAGAGCCTTCCCAACCGATAAACCGCTTTTAATGAACCCTAAAAAAGCAGGAGAGGGTTTCCCTTTTGATTATATGCAGAACTCTTCCATAGCTCCAAACAAACCTATTTTGGTCTCTCACTTCTCCAGAGACAAGGAGTGGGTTTTTATTGAAGCCAGTTTTGCATATGGCTGGGTAAAAACAAGAGATATAGCATTTGTGCCAAAAAAATATACAAAATTGTATGAAGAAGCCCAAAAAGAGTTTATAGTAAAAGAGTCTTATCCTATCTATGATGGGCAAAAGAACTTCCTCTTTCGTTCTCGTATAGGCATGATGCTGCCTGAGATTGAAGAGTATGGAGAGAAATATACTGTTTTGACTATCTCAAATTATAAAAATAGTGAAGCCTACTACATTCAGTCTGATCTACCAAAAGAGAGTGCACATAAAAATATTTTGAAATTTACTCAAGAGAATATTGCCAAGATTTTTAAAGAGGTCTCACATGTAAAGTATGGTTGGGGCGGCATGTATGGACAACGTGACTGCTCATCCATTCTACGTGATTTTTATGCACCCTTTGGTTTATGGCTTCCAAGAAACTCTTATGAGCAGAGTAAAGTAGGCAATGTTATCTCTTTTGAGGGCTTAAGTGATGCACAAAAAATAGCACTTATCAAAGAAAAAGCTGTTCCTTTTGAGACACTGTTGTACAAAAAAGGGCATATTTTACTTTTTGTTGGTCTAAAAAATGACAAAGTTATTGTATTTCATGCGACTTGGGGTGTAAAGACAAAAAAGAATGGCAAAGAGGGACGTTTTATCATAGGAAGACCTATTTTGAGTACCTTAGAGTTAGGAAGTAACCTTAAAGATTACGATAAAGAAGCTTCTCTGCTCACGCAGCTAAAGAGTATGAACATTCTCACGCAGTGAGACTAAGCTTTGATGTCTAAAAGTGTGCCAAACATCTCATCTTGTGTTTTTATGGCAGCAACATTTGCTTTTTCTACACCACCGATGACAACTTGATCAGGAAGCTCTTTTGCTAAATCTGTCTGGCTTTTTGAAGAACCATTGTCATCCGCTAATCTTGTTTGGGCTCTTACAGAGTTCTTTTCATCTACCATACGAGTGTCAGTTGGAATGAAGCCGTCACTGTTTACATTTGCAATATTATTTGCATTTGCATTCATAAAGACTTGATTTGCCTGCAAGGACGATACATTTGTTGAGATACTCATAGTGAACTCCTCATATATCTCATATTATAGCATGAAAATAGGCAGAGGAGTATAAAAATTTAGTGAAGATCGGCGTTGAGTTTAATCTCTCTTGTTGAACGAGATACTGTAATCTCTCCAGTCATAGAGTTTTGTCTGAAGTGAAGACCGCTTAAAAATGAGAGTTGTTTCGCTTTGAAAATCTCACCTTGCATGTTTGCATTTGTATTGACTTCCATGATTTTTTTCAACTGCTCAGGATAGATGGAAACTTTTGTGCCCTCTAAAATAGCAAGACCTGCATCAATGATACAGCCGTCACCTAAAGGAATACCACACACTGAGTTTGCACCTAAAAGACAGTTTTTACCGATGCTGATTGGGTTGCCGTCAGTTCCTGAAAGTACACCAAGTATGCTTGCGCCTCCACCAACATCACTTCCGTCACCAACGATAGCAGAAGATGAGATACGACCTTCAACCATACTCACACCTGTTGTTCCGGCATTGAAGTTAATGTAAGATGCACCCGGCATTACAGTAGTTCCTGCAGCGAGTTGTGCACCAAAACGAACTTTTGAAGTATCTAAGATACGTGTATTGTCCGCTGGAATGATGTGTTGTAAAAATCGTGGAAATTTATCTACAAAGTCAATGTGTGGATACTCATTTGCAAGTTTGAGTTCAATTTCAAATTCACGAAGGTAGTCAAGCTCGATTGGCTGACCGTTTGACCATGCAACATTAGGCAGTGCTCCAAAAGCACCATTGAGGTTAATCTCACGCAGACCTACTTTTGCAAGTGAAAGTGCATAAAGTTTGAGGTATGTCGCTTCTACTGACTCACATGCGCCGTCTTCAAAAAGAAAACATACTTTAAATTCACCCTCTAGGCTTCCACTGTTGATGATTTGAGAGTAAAGAGAAGAGACTACTTGAATATTTTTGTGTGCGTCACCGTGTGCTTCGTCAGAGTATGGTGTAAAAGCATTGAGACACGCTTTTAAAAACTCAATATTTATAGTACATACTGCTTCATTTTGTGTGAAATCTACTTCTACGCCTTGTTCTGCAAGTGCTTTGATGAAAATAGCCGCACTTCCAAAGTTCTCATCCCAGTTGATGAGAGGGTATGTCGCCTGAAGAGACTTGTCTACATTGAGTTGCCCTAAATCTACACGGCAGATACCAAATGCTAAAGGATCTTTATATCCCGGAGTTGTTGTTTTAATGTTCTCTATGAGTGCTTTAAAAGCATCAGTTGTTTGAATGACTTCCATTGAATTCTCGCTTAATTAATTTATTAGTCGAATTATACATAAAAACTCCTAATAAGATTTTATATATACTACTGATTATAATATTTAAAGTGGGTGTAATGAATAAATGGCTTGAGCTTTTAAAAAGTGATGATTATCTCGGAATTAAAAAGTATATAAAAAGTGGTGCAGACCTGCTAGAGACAAACGAAGGAGGGGAGAGTGTACTTGCCTGTGCTTTACGTGCAGGATGTGAGATGGAGACCTTGATGCTTCTCATTGAAAGTGGTGCCGATATATTTGACTTTGATGATGAGGGCGTGAGCATTTTTGATATGGCCATTACCTATGACAACTTTTCTATGGTTTCTTATATCATAGATCAGGGACTAGATGTCAACAAAACAACGAGAAAAAGTGGTTTTACCGCATTGATGGCTGCTGCGTGTTATGGGAGAGTTGAAATTGCCAAAGTACTTTTAGAAAAAGGTGCAGACCAACATGTTCAAGATTCAAAAGGTTTTAGCGCTATTGATTTTGCAAGGAAGATGAACAAAAAGTCTGTTCTTGAACTTCTGGATTATAATCCGGATGCTCCAAAAAACACTGACTACGCGAGATAGTACTCAGTAGGTAGCAGTTTATTCAAAAAACTTTGCCTGTTTTGAGTTGTCCAGAGGTTTTCTCTTCTCTTTAGCAAGCCACTCCTGCAGAAGAGATTCAATGACTTTGGAGAGGCTCATTTTATACCTGTCACGCGAATACTTCATCGCATCTTCCCATGTATGTCTGTCTATAAGTAGACTTCTGGTTATTTCATCTTTTGGTTTCACGCTACCCCTTCTGTTATGAAGCTTGTAGAAGCTCTATGAAACTTCTGTAGCTATCTACGATTTTTTGATTTTTTTGGCTTTTCATGTAAAACTCTATGGCTTTTTTTCCAAGACGTGGAATCTCATTTTTTACTGCCCATGAACTTACTGTACCTTCTGGAACTTCAAGAATCTCAGCAAGCTGTTTTTGTGTTATGTTTAACTCTTTGCAGATATTTTTTACAATATTTGATTTTTGTTTTTTTTGTTTTTTAACAGGATTGTTTGCCGCTTTCACTTTCACTTTTGGTTCTTCAGGCTTGTGCATTGTCACACCGCAGTTCTGTTCCATCCACTCTAACACATCAGAAGCATTAAGTACCCAGTCTCTTGTATGCAGTACTCTGACAACATCATGCGTAAATTGTTGGGCATGCTCTTCTGCTAACTCTTTAGAACTCAACTGAAAAAGTATGGAAAAAGCAAGTTGATTTGCACCTTTGGAATTATTTCCCCAGTCAAAGCCATTTTTGGAAGCGGAGTAGAGTTCTTCCCGTGTTGGGAGTTCTAACTCTCCGTAGGTGACAAATTTATTGCCAAGGAGTGTTCTGTGTCCTTTAAAGACATGGTTGTTCATAACAATTGCCATTGATTTCTCACTTATATTTTAAAAGTATAATGCTGCTGTGCCTCTTGGTGTGACTCATCTTTTTCAGCTATAAAAACGATGCGGTAAACAACATATATAAATGTAAAAAGCAATAAAAGTACCAATAACCAAACTAACATAGCAAAATTCCTTGATTTATAGTATATTAGACTCCTTGTATAACATGGATATATCTCAGCAAATTATAAAGAGTTTTAATCAAGGCAGATGTTCTTCAGCGTAACCATAGTTACGGTGAAGGTTGTCTAACGCAGAGTAAAGCTCTCTATAAATTGCCCAAAGGGAGGGATAAAAAAAGCGAACTTGCACAAAACTTTTTCTCACCGTAACTACGGCTACGCTTGCCCGCAGGAAATGCCCTTGGGGTACAAAAAAGATTTTGCACAATTTCATCTTTTTTTCTTCCCTCTGAGATATATCCATGTTATGCAAGGAGTCTATTAAATCGGCAGAATCT
>Ga0256829_1000855_pt1 | contig 27238 bp, 30 predicted proteins | sample 131447metaG_FD_185979 | JGI IMG/M metagenome (GOLD analysis project Ga0256829, IMG submission 185979) | Hydrothermal vent microbial communities from Lau Basin, Pacific Ocean - 131-447 | ecosystem: Environmental > Aquatic > Marine > Hydrothermal vents | place: Pacific Ocean: Lau Basin | collected... | reverse complement strand
CTAACCTCTCCATTTCCATAAATCTTATATTTGTAAGTCGTAAGTTCATTTACTCCCATTGGTCCTCTTGCGTGTAGTTTATTGGTGCTTATTCCTACTTCTGCACCAAAACCAAACTCACCACCATCTGTAAACTGCGTAGATGCGTTTAGATATACACAAGCTGCATCTACACTATTTAAAAAATATTCAGCAGTACTATAGTTTTCGGTGATGATAGCTTCAGAGTGTTGTGAACCGTATAGACCTATATGAGATATAGCACCCTCTACACCATTTACTACTTTAATGGTCAAGATATTATCAAGATACTCTGTTTCGTAGTCCTCTTTAGTTGCCGATTTTACATCTATGACTTCTTGTGTTTTAGCACAACCTCTTATCTCTGTATCTTGTGCATCATACGCCTCTTTTATGGTTGGTAAAATCTCAAATGCTATAGCTTCATCTACAAGAAGTGTCTCTAAAGCTCCGCATATTCCTGTTCGTCTACACTTAGCATTTACTGCTACTGCTAAGGCTTTTTTGAAGTCTGCATCTTCATCTATATATGTATGGCATAGTCCCTTATCGTGCTTCACTACTGGCACGGTTGCATTGGAAGATACATACTTTATAAGTGCTTCTCCTCCACGTGGGACTATGAGATCAACATAATAATCTTGCTTGATTAGCTTTGCTACACCCTCACGAGAAGAGTCTGGCAAAAGTGCTATAGCACCTTTTGGTAAGTTATGAGTTTCTAGCACACTCTGCAAAACAGAAGCTATAGCCCTGTTTGAGTGTTCTGCCTCTTTACCACCTTTTAGTATGGCTACATTTCCACTTTTAAAACATAATGCCCCCACGTCTGCCGTTACATTTGGACGTGATTCGTATATGACACCTATGACACCTATGGGGACTGAAACTTTCTCTATCTTAAAACCTGCATTGGCATACCAACCATCTAACACACGACCTACTGGCTCTTTGAGTGATGCTATCTCCTCTATAGCTATCGCCATACCCTCCACACGTCCAACATCTAAAAAAAGTCTATCTTTAAGTGCCGATGTAAGGTTGTTTACTTCGGCATTTTCCATATCTTGTGCGTTGGCTTTGAGTATCTGCATTTTGTTATCACGCAAACCTTTTGCCATGGCTCTAAGTATGGTGTTTTTTTGAGTTCCACTAAGTGTCGAGAGTATTCTGCTTGATGCCTTGGCTTCTTGTAAAAAAGTTTCCATTGTCTATCCTAAAATAAAATTTCTTATACCAATTTTAACAAAGTTATACTAATAATGCTATAATCTTCCATTTTAATAAAGAGAGTAAAAATGCAAACGATAACATTTATAGGTAATGGCAATATGGGGCTTAGTATAGCTAGAGGTTTAAAAGAAAAATATATCATAGAAGTTGTAGGAAGAGATATGAAAAAGCTTGATGCTTTTGAAGATGCTCTTGGGAAAAAAGTAGAAAAAGCACTACTGGATGACTTTGATATTAGTGAAAAAACTCTAATTTTATGTGTAAAACCCAACAATGTCGAGGAAGTGTCTAGCAAATTAAGAGGTACTGCACGAGTTATATTTTCTGTTTTAGCAGGAACTACTGTCGAAAAACTAAAGTCCAGCTTCAAAACAAATGCAGTAGTAAGATGTATGCCAAACCTTGCAGCCTCTGTAGGCAAATCTATGACTACACTAACTGGAGATACAAACTATAAAAAAGAGGCAGAGTTACTTTTAGGTGCTATTGGTACAACATTATGGCTAGGTAGCGAAAAAGAGATAGACATAGCTACTGCGTTAGCAGGTTCTGGACCAGCTTACCTTGCACTCATAGCAGAAGCACTTAGTGACGGTGCAGTAAAGCAAGGGCTAAAAAGAGAAGATGCTATGATAACCATGAGGGGTCTATTTGAAGGTTTTGGAGTATTGATACAAGAGATACACCCAGCATTATTAAAAGATAACGTTATGAGTCCTGGAGGCACTACTGCTGCAGGATATAGTGCATTAGAGAACGGAAACGTTAGAGCCTCTTGCATAGATGCTATAGAAGTGGCATACAAAAAAGCTAAAGAGCTTTAAGAAATATATTATATTTTACAAAGAATCTAATATATTCTTCTCAAATCATCTTTAGCAAAAGGCATATAGCTATGCCTTGTAATAATAATTTTAGTTTTAAAGTTACTCCATTTAAAAAGTACTGGTACGTCTTTGGGGTCTATGTGTATGCAACCGTGAGATAGCCAATCTACACTACCTTTATGGAGTGCATGTCCTTGAGGGGTAAATTTCATCATAAAATCCATATTGTTTACACCATCTTCTTCAGGGAAATCTTTAGACATGTGATGACGCTCTTTTTGAATAATATTAAAAATGCCAGAAGGACTTCTAAAGTCAGAAGCACCAGATGCTATGGCACTACTCCACCAAACTGTACCGTCACTATCGACTGCATAAAATCGTCCGTCACTCCCATATTCTCTAACAGATACAACGATAAAGTTTTTTCCTGATAACTCTATAATCTTCTCTTTATCATCAATATACTGCTTAAAGGTTGTCTTTGCTATGGGTATTGTTTCTGTGCCTTTTATGTCGTATTCATCGGAAAACAAAAAAGAAAAAGCTAATGCTATAGATAAAATGATTTTCACAACAACCCTTTCTAAAGTTTTTTTATTCTATCTCTAGAAATTTTCGCCGTCTTATTATTTGGATAATTATCTATAATATTTTGGTAAAAAATCTTTGCTTTTTGTTTTTTTCCTGTTTTGTCTAGCGAAATTGCTGAATGCAAGAGCAATGTGTCTATATAGCTAGTCTTATCTTTTATCTCTACACTTTTTTTAAAGTAAGAGATGGCATCTTTATACTGCTTAGTATAATAAGCTATCTCCCCTAGATAGTAGTTTGATATTGCAGGTTTATAACCTTTGCTACTAGTAATAATAAATCTTTTCTTTGCCTCGGAGTAGTGATGTTTGACAAAATGACGCACTCCTTCACTATAAAGTATTTTACTGCTCTTATTTATTGAAGTGTTTTTTTCTATTTTATTTATCTCTTTGTTTGCTTTTTCTTTAAATGCTATTTTATTGTTTTTAAGCATATATTTTAACTCATATATAGTTTTTGTTGTGTTTTTATTGGCTATATTTAGTTTATTTACAGACGCACTTAGACCCTCTATTATCGTAGTAAGACCTTCTATGCGTTCTTGTTGCTCTTTAATTTTCTGACGCATAGACAATATAGAATTATTCTGTAAACTTTTTTGCGTATTTAGGCTATTGTCCCTGACTCCATATGCAGAAGTTTCGGCATATATCAATGTTCCAAAAGGCACTAAAAGGCAAAAATAAGTTATAATATTTTTAGCTATTGAAGTCAATTTATCTTACCAATCGAAGGTCAACCCTTCTGTTTTTTTCATAACAAGCACTATCAGATGTTTTACATATAGGACTACTTTCTCCTAGGCTAACCATAACTATTTTAGATGGTGAAATACCAGCGGACACAAGACCATCTTTTACAGATTTGGCACGTTTTAGCCCAAGTGCGTAGTTGTACTCATCGGTACCAAATTCATCACAATTACCCTCAATTTTTATCTTAGAAGAAGTTGAGCTTGACACCTTAATGTTGGTACGCATATTATTTTCCATGTTAGAAGAGATACCATATTTGTCAAAAGCAAAATAAATTGATTTGAAATTATTACTACTGCTATTGTAATTATTTGTACTGCTAGCACCTACATTATTACTGTAAGCATTTTCAGCAGTACTCAAATTATTACTGTAGGTATTTTCGTTAATACCTATACCATTTTCGATAATACCTGTTCCATTACTATCGCTATATTTATTTTCATTGAAATCAATTCTATCGCCATTTATCGAATCGGTATCTAAAATATTGTTTCTTCCGTTAAGATCTGGTGCTCTTTTAGCACACCCAAGAAATAATAAAGCTGATAGTGAAGTAACTATAAATAGTTTATGTGTCATTTGTAATCCTCATATAAAATATATTACCAATCAATTGATTGTATTTTGTTTCCGTTGTATGGAAAAAGTAAACTTTTAAAACTAGATAAATTTACATAACCAATAGATGTATGGTTTTTTCTTTGCTTTAAAAATAATATGACAGAACCATCTCTTGAAAAACGTGGAGATTGGTTACTTCCTGTTGTTGTAATAGGTCTAGTGCTTCCGCCACTTATAGATCCTAAATATATATTGAATGTATTAGAAGCAAATGAATGTTGACTTTCTCTACTTGCATATACTATTTTGTCTCCATTTGCATCACATGAATTATTGTTTCGTCCATGATATACAACCTGCGATGTGCCTGTAGAGTGTATAGACTTTTTAAATACATTCGCATATCCTAAACGGTTAGACACGAACAAAACTCTTTGTTCATTATCTATATATCGTCCATTTACATCAATACCTTTAAAATTAGTCACTCTTGTTTTAGAATGTGATGCTAAGTTAAACTCATATATATCAGCTTGTCCATGAGGTGCTATGGTCACAAGAAGTTTTGAGCCGTCTTTGCTGACATCTGAACACACCAACATACCATCAGAACTAATAATTTTACTTTTTGCACCTGTATATATATTTAGCTTATAAAGAGTCGGTATCAAACCGTTGTATGATGTATAGTACAAACTATGCTGATTATCACTTGCCCATTTAGGAAAAAGGTTTAAACCACCACTAACTATAGTCTTTTTATAGTTAAAAGTATAATCTGCTAAATGTATTTTACTAGAACCTGAATTTGTATAGGTAGCATATACAACTAAACGGTTTATCCATGATATATCTGGATATTTCAATACTTTATTAATATCACTTATAGCCTTATGAACTAAAAAGGGTGTCTTTGCAATATTTGGGATAGAATAACTTTTCTTGAAGATTTGTGTTTTATTGGAAGTCTTTAAAAGACGTATTAACAATCTTGCACCACTTGACTTATCAATTGTATATTTTAGAACATATTCACTATTTTTGATTGTTGGAGATATTAAATTATTTGCAATATTTCCAGTATTATGAGCTTTATCTGCTAAAAAATGTCCAGAAATCTTTAAATCAGAGAGTAAGATATTAAACATACGGTTATCTAACACAGATGAGCAATCCATTAAAGATATATGAGCTCTTTGTTCTACGTCTTTTTCTATTTTAAGAGTTGCATCTACAGCAAACAATGTTTCATTTATCACAACCAATAAAACTAAAGCAAATAATACTTTTTGCAATCTTCTTCCTTTGTTTTGAACATTTATGCAGTATTGTATCAAGGTGGGCTTAAAATGTCCCAAATTTAAATCCAAAATATAATTTCTTAAAATACTCATTAAGAATAAAAATATACTTCCATTTATATTTGAAGAAGCATCAGTCAATACACAAACAATACACTAAATTTATGATAAACTATTTGCATGAAATATAATATATCTAAAGAATTTACTCATATAATAGACTCAATAGAGATGCACCTAGTAGGCAAGCGTGAGGTCATAGCTCTTTCGTTGGCTACTTTTTTTGCTAGAGGACATCTGCTTTTAGAAGATATACCAGGTGTAGGGAAAACAACACTTGCTAAACACCTTGCACAAGTGTTTGGTCTTGACTTTGGACGTATACAGTTTACTTCAGATATGTTACCTTCTGATATACTTGGTATAAACTACTACAATCAAAAGGAAGGAAATTTTGTTTTTAAAAAAGGTCCTATTTTTAACTCTTTTTTACTTGCAGATGAGATAAACCGTTCTACACCAAAAACACAATCTGCCCTACTTCAAGCCATGGAAGAAGATATTGTAAATATAGATAGAGAAACTTATGTTCTACCTAAACCATTTTTTGTTATCGCTACAAAAAATCCAAATGAAGAGGTAGGTACTTTTGCATTACCTACCTCTCAACTTGATAGATTTATGTGTTCATTTGGGATAGGCTACCCCGATAAAGCATCTGAACGAGATATATTAAAAGGCAAAAACAACACAAAAACCACAACAAAAACCATATTGACTCAAGAGCAAATAGAAAACTACATGAAGAGAGCCGAAGAGGTAACCCTAAGCGATACTCTACTTGATTTTCTTCAAGACATTATAGATTTTACTCGTAAATCTGGTCTTTTTGAGTATGGTCTATCTACTCGTGGTGCATTGTCATTAACAGCTATGATTAAGTCTTGGGCTATGCTTCAAGGACGAGATTACTGCATACCAGATGATGTTCAGATGGTTACAGGTATCGTATGTGTGCATCGTTTACGATTTAAAGAGGGAATTACAACTATCAAACGTATAAATCATGAAATCTTTACGCAAATTCATTCAGACACATAGGAGCATTAGGCAACACGCAACTATCTTTTCTTTGGTGGTAGTTGTTACGCTCTTTGGGCTTTTTTTGGAAGCTTATATGCATGATTTTAACCTTGTCTATATTACTCTTTTTTTTGTTTTCTCTTTTGCATTTTCCGCAGGCCCTATGGGTGTACTAAATCTTGGCAATTTACATGTTAGCTTTGCTAAACAAAGGCGTTTTTTTGCCAATGAAAAATCAAACATAGTACTTAATGTAAATAATCCTACCGATACTACCTTGTGGGATATAAAGCTATGTAAGGATAAAAATATTTATGCCCACATACCATACATAAAAGCTAAAAGCAAACAAAATATTACACTCCCTTTTACTCCATCAAAAAGAGGTTTTTTTACTTATGAAGGGTGCTATACGGAAAGTAAATACCCTCTTTCTACTGCGAGACTCACTAAAGAACTTGACGAAAATCTTAAAGGAATTGCTTATCCTGAACCAAAAGGTATAGCATTGGAAAGTTTGCTACAGACACAAGAGACAAACATAGGTGAAGAAAAAGAATTTGATGGTTTAAATGCTTATGACGGCTCACAAAAGATTTCTCATATTCATTGGGCATCGGTGGCAAAAGGAGAGGTTTTAGTCAAGCATTTTTCTAAAGAAACAGACATAAAAGACCTAAATTTTATATTTAACAACATAAGAGGCGATACAGAGTTTCGTCTCTCCCAGCTTTGCCTTTGGGTATTAACTTGCGAAAAACAAAGGGTTTCATTTTCCATAACCTTGCCAAATAAGATAATAAATTCACACAAGAAGAGCATAGATGACATTCTTAAGATACTTGCAAAATACTAAACTATCGGAACTAGCACTTCTTGACTTGGCTTACATAGTTGTGCTATTGCCTCTCATAATTATGATAAAAATACCAATGCTGTTATTTGTATTAACAGTATTTGTTATTCTAATTTTTAAAAAATCCCCTGCAAATAAATCTATGCTATTTTATGTTTTTATTCTAGGCGTTGTGTCACTATATTTTTCTCTATATGGGGCATTTTCTTTTGCAGGGTTATCACGTTTAAGGCTCTTTTTGGAGCTTCTTATTTATCTGCTTATTATTGTTGTAGCGATGCAGAGATTAAAAAGAGTCATAAACTTTTATTTGCTTGTATCTTCATTTTTATTTTTAGCACTTTCTCTATTTTTTTATCATAGTCTCTTGATGCTTGTTTATGTAATTTTTGAAGTTTTTGTTCTTCTTTGGATGATACTGTCACACCGTATGCAAGGAGATATAGTAGAGGGATTTAAAGGCAGTATGATTATGTTTATGTATTCTTTACCTTGGGTTGTAGTACTTTTTATCTTTTTCCCTCGCATATCTTTTGAGCATGCTGATTATGGTTTCAAAGGAGAACTTACCAAACGTATGGGACATGATGGAACTATGTATCTCGATGGAAATGCCCTACTAGTTCCTTCCAAACGCATAGTCATGGAAGTTGGCTTTGATGGAAAAGTACCCCCATCGTCACAATTATACTTTAGAGGTTCCATACTTTATGTAGACAAAAGAGACCATTGGGAGCCTATTGGAAAAAGCATAAAAAGAGAAAATAAAATTCATTATCTAACAAACAGAAAACCCATAAGCTACAAAGTCACGCTTTACCCTACGCAAAAAAAATGGCTCTATCTTTTAGACATACCTAGTCAGAAGGTAGAAAAAAGTAACTTAGACGGAGACCTCATAAGTACTGTTGAAAAAGATATTGATGAACCTATACACTATAAGGCACAATCTTATTTAGATAGTAATTATTCCGATACACTAGATGAAACTACATATAGAGCATCAACTACTTATGACGCAACTCAAAATCCAAAAAGTTACGCAGTTGCTAAAAGTATTATGTCAAAGTATAACTCATCATCTAAACGTGCTAAGGCGGTGGTAGATTTCTTTAAAAAATCATCTTTGACATACACCTTAAAACCAGATGCACTGGACATAAACCATACAACAGATAGTTTTTTATTTGATAAAAAGCGTGGCTATTGTGTGCATTTCGCTTCTTCTTTTGCAAGTATGGCTAGAATGGTAGGCATACCTTCACGTGTAGTAACAGGGTACAAATCAGACAGAGACGACACATTGGGTAACTACTTAGCAGTAAGAGAAAGAGATGCTCATGCATGGGTTGAACTATATATATCTAAAAGATGGATACGCTACGAAACAACAAATACCGCGTCAAAAATAGACACATCAGGCTATGGCGATTTAAATTTTATTCAAAAAATCAGCAAACAAAACAAGTTTCTAAAAAAACTAAACCTATATCTAATGTATGGGAAATACCAGATGGAAACTTGGATATTGTATTATTCTCATACTAAACAATTAATATTATTTGAATATGCTAAGAAAAATCCGCAGATTATCTTAGCCTTTATCTTGAGTCTAATGGCTTTAATATTTCTATCTTTTAGTGTTGTTAGCTATTTGAGACGAATAAACTACAACTCCGAAGCCTTAACAGCCATACAACCTTTACTCAAATCTCTCAAAAAGCAAGGCTATGAACGTCAAAATTCTGAAAGTATGCACCAATTCTTTTTAAGATATGCAGAAGAGCAAACAAATCACAATGCAATTAAAGCAATCAAAGAAATTGATGTTTGCTATGAAAAAATATCGTATGGCAAAAACTATTCAAAAAGAGATCTTAAAACATTAAAAACGTTTGTCAAAAAAACTTTAAAGAGACTGTAAACCAAACTGTTGAATTTAAAAATACTACTTTAGTATACAAGGCTAATTATTTTCTAAAATGTATCAACTTAAACCTATCTCCCATAATGGTTGGAGATATGAGTGTTTTAATTTTATCGGCTTCAGATGCGTAACGTGCTTGTGTGGTTTGTTTTGAAAACTGCTCTAAAATATCTATAATCCCAAAACGTATTAAGGCACGTGCTTGTGTCTCGTATGCTACTTCTTTAAAGCCTGCTTTTAAAAAAGCTTCACTTACATGAGCAAAATTTACATCATAGGTAATATCATCTTTTTTGTACGATTTTGATAGCATTAAATCTTTATCAAAAAGAGGAAATGTTTCATGACTTCTATATATGCGTATGGAAAAGTCATTGCGTACATATTTTTCACCATAGTCAAATGTTACAAAATCACAATGTCTAATACCCCTAGCCATATGTAGAGCAAACTCTTCATATCCTACTGCTATCTCTCCTTTATTTAAATGATGCTTTTTTGCCCAATCTAAAATTTCTAAACTAGCATCTTCCCACACTATGTTATGATTTTCAACTAGAGCTATTTTTTCGTCTTTGATAAGTTCGCAAGAGAAAGCATCAAATATCTCATTTGCCACCACAAAAGCATACTCTGCTTTTACATCTGATATATCATTAAAATGCGTAATATGTATATCATCTCCAAAGCGTTGTTTTATGTAGTCAAGTTGTGCCTTTTGTACATCTGCTTGTCTCTCTACTATGCCAAACTTTAGACTTTTTACTAAAGTTGGGTCACAAGTATAAAGCCACTGTATCATATCGCAAAGCAGATAACCTTGATGAGCTCCTATTTCTATAAGCCAACCATCTCTTACAGAAACTTTACTTTTAAGTAATTCATAGAAATGATTTGCGATACTAGCTCCAAAAAAACTACTTGTACTTACGGCCGTATAAAAATCTCCACTTTTACCAATAGCTTTAAACTGTTTATAGTAACCATCTTCACCATAAAGCCACCCATTCATATATTCACTAAAATACGTCTTATGCTTCAAAGAGTGTTCCGCCTTTATGTTTATTGTCTACAAGAAAAGTTCTAACATCTGTTAAGTCAAAACCTGATGCTAAAAACATTTTTTTACCATATCTCATAAGAAAATCTGCCGATTGAAGTTTGGTTACTATGCCACCAGTTGCAAATTCATTATTTGGGGTATGCTCTTCTTCTAGTTCATTCTTAGATATTTTTGTAACTATAGCTCTTCTTTTAGCATTATTATATTTATTTGGGTCTTTATCGTAGAGTGCGTCTATATCGGAGAGTATAACAAGCATTTTTGCTTTAAAATAATGTGCTACATGAGCTGATAGCCTATCGTTGTCCCCAAATACAAGCTCTTCTACACTTACTGTATCGTTTTCATTGATTATGGGTACAACATTATTTTCCAAAAGGGTATCTATAGCTACTTTAGCATGTTCTATATGTTTGTCGGTATCAAAAACATCTGCACTTAAAAGTACTTGTGAGCAAAGCAGTCCAAAGTTAGCAAACTTATCTTGATACATCTTAAGCAAAAGTGGCTGACCAATGGCAGCAAGGGCTTGTTTGTTTGACACACTATTTCTATCTAAAGGAAGTAGCGTATATCCAGCCGCTACAGCACCAGAACTAACAAGAATTACTTCATAGTTGTTGGTTTTCAGCTCCACTATTAGTCTTACAAGTGCTAACATACGAACATTAGCAATATCTCCATCTTGAGTTAGTACGTGAGAGCCAACCTTTATTACTATACGTTGCATATAACTCCTAAGCCTCGTTTTCTTCTTTTACACTTTTTATAAAATCACCTAGAGCATATCGCAAAGGTTCTGTGTTGATATGGGCAACAGAAGAGATAGGAAGTACAAAAAGTGGTTTATCTTCTGGGAGTTTTACACCAAAGTCTTTTTTGAAACCATATGAGATATACTCCTCTTTTGCCTTATATTGACTAAGAGTTTTATTGGCTTCAATGTTAATATCTTTTAAAAATGTTTCCGTTAGAGTATTGACCTCTTCTACCGATAGAGAATCTATCTTAGTTATAGCTATGGCATGTTTTCGAGAAGCCAAAGTTTTAGAGTAGCGTCCAAGCTCAACAAGAAGTGTTTCATACTGATATTTCATCTCTCTGTAGTTTGCTGCGTCTATCATAAGTAATAGTGTTTTGGTGCGTTCAATATGTTTTAAAAATTCTAATCCAAGACCTCTACCGTCACTAGCACCCTCTATGATACCAGGAATATCTGCCATCATAAAAGAATCATAATCACCCATATGAACAACACCTAGTTTTGGAGTAAGTGTCGTAAATTCATAGTTAGCCACTTGTGGTCTAGCATTTGAAAGAGTAGCAATGAGCGTAGACTTACCTACGTTTGGATAGCCTACAAGACCTACATCGGCTATGAGTTTCATCTCAAGTCTTATTTGTTTACTCACCCCAGGAAGCCCAGGTTGTGCATAAGTTGGTCTTTGGTTAGATGAAGATTTGAAATGCATATTTCCAAGTCCACCTTTTCCACCCTCTAAAAAGAGTACCGTTTCTCCTTCCGTCACTAAGTCCATAAGCTCTTCACCTGTCTCCATATCTACAACAGTAGTACCAGGAGGCACAGTAATAATCATATCTTGCCCTTTTCGTCCGTAGCACTTACTGCCAGTTCCAGGCTGACCATTTTCTGCTTTTATATGAACTCGTCCACGAAGACCTGAAAGAGTATCGGTGTTATTATCTACCTTAAATAAAACCGCCCCACCTCGACCTCCATCTCCACCATCTGGACCACCATTTGCCACAAATTTTTCTGTCCAAAAAGATATGGAGCCAGCTCCGCCCTTTCCTGATGTAATCTTAAGTTCTACACTATCTACAAACATTTAACACCTTTATTTCTGTTAAAACTACTCACATTTTGAGTAGAATAAATTAATTGTGTGATTATATCTAAATTGATAGAATTATTGCTATAATTATTTTATCAATATCTAAAGGACACGGCATGGTTAAAATAAAATATCCATTAACAGTATTTTCACTGATTATATCTCTTACGGGATGTATGGAAAAACATATACCAAAAAGTGAAGGTGGTTATTATAAGGGAGAAATTTATTTTGGGCAAAATTTATCTTTCAATACAAAAAAAGGCATAACAGATGGATGCAAGACTGCAAAAGGGAATTATAAAAAATCTCATTCACGTTTTAAGAACAATAAAGACTATGTAGATGGTTGGTTTCTAGGTAGAAATAAATGTAAAAATTTGTTGAAGTTAGATGAAAATGGAGATATTGTATCTTAAGAATATATAAGTTTTAAAGCTATCTAAAATTAGATAGCTTTAAAGAGAGTATTATGCAGGTACTACTGAAACTTTTTTCTGTGTAGCAGTTCTATTATCAAACTTAACTACGCCTTCTATAAGTGCAAATATAGTATGGTCTTTACCCATTCCTACACCATTACCTGGGTGAACCTTAGTTCCTCTTTGTCTAATGATGATATTACCAGGTATTACTGCTTCACCACCAAATTTTTTAACGCCTAAACGACGTCCAGCTGAATCACGGTTATTCTGAGTGGACCCCTGTCCTTTCTTATGTGCCATATTATGCTCCTATAAATGTAAATTTAGCTTACGCTATTTTTGTAATTCTTACTCTTGTAAAGTCTCTTCTAAAACCACGTTTTAGTTTTGAATCTTTTCTTCTTCTTTTTTTGTAGATGATAACTTTTTTATCTCTACCTTCATTGATAACTTCACCTTTAACTACTGCACCCTCTACGAAAGGAGTACCTACAGTTAAATCACCATTATCTAATGCTAGAACTTCTTTAAATTCTACAGCTGTTTTTGGCTCAAGACCCATATTATCAAAACAGATAATATCACCCTCTTGAACTTTGAATTGTTGACCACTTGCTTTAATGATTGCGTACATTGCAAACCCTTTGTTGTTCGATGTTTTTTAAAAAGTTTGTGATTATACCCAAAACTATTTTAATATAATTTTAAATACATATATTATCAGCACATTAGATAATCTTTGTATGTTTAAAAAGTATAATCAGCTCCTGCAAGTGCTATACATTCTATCTCTACTAATGCATTTTTAGGTAATGTTTTTACAGCTATTGTACTACGTGCTGGTTTATGGGCACAAAAATAATGAGCATACACATTATTTACCGTAGCAAAATCATCCATATCTGCCAAGTAGATAGTTGTTTTAATAACATCATTAAAATGAGCACCTGCTTTTTCAAGTACATAAAAAAGATTTTTCATTACTTGATGCGTCTGATGTTCTATATCTCTAGTCTCCATAGTACCATCAGGTTTTAATGCAATCTGTCCAGATGTATAGATAAATCCATTAGCCTCTATAGCTTGAGAATACGGTCCTATGGCTTCTGGTGCCTCTTTTGTTTCTATAAATTTCATATTTATTACCCTTTACTTTGTATTTCTTTCATAAAATATGTAAGATGTTGAATAGTCTGAAAATTCAAAATAGACTTTTTTCTCACCCTTGTCTTTTTTACCATTCATATTTAAATCATCAATGCCATAACCATATCGATATGGTCTAGGTTTGCCGTCTGTTGTACCTTTTGCCGTGGAAATCTTATCTATATGTATAAATTTATGTACAAGTTTATCGCCTGCATATATATCAAGCACACCATTTGTTCCAGTCCAGTTTTGAAACGATCTACTTAGGCTATTTTGAGTCTCTTGAGTACACGCAGTAAAAAGCAACAACGATATACTCATTAAATATAATTTCATTTTCATTTCCCTTTTTTATAATTCTATCAAGCCTAAGCTTTAGGCATACCAAACTTTTGAGTTATTAATTCACCTTCATCATTAAAGTACAAATAATACAACTTATCTTTATTTACGGGCAACCCTGCTAAATATCTCAATGCCAAATTTGCTTGTAATGACCCAATATGCATCACAATAGGTGCAGTAATGCCACCTGGCTTATGATCCGATACATTAAAGACTTGAAAATTTGCCTTATCAAAAAAACAGACTTGCCCATTAAACTCTTCTACAGAGGCGTAGACCCATGGTGTATTTGTTGCTTTTGCATGTTTATCTATCTCTGAACGTACAGGTAAGTTATCAGTAGCATCAAGTATGAGGTCATAACTGTTACTTACCTCTTTAAACTCTTCAAAACGCATGTCAAAAGCCACTGCCTTTACAAATGGATTTTTAGACTCCATAAGTGTACATACCGCTTTAGCTTTGTTTTTGCCTTCATCTTTCAGAGTAAATGCTATTTGCCTATGAATATTATGGGAAGATACCGTATCAAAATCAACCATATGTATCTCACCTATTCCTGAAGTTCCTAGTGCCATAGCAAGTGTACAACCTAGTCCACCAGAACCTATAATAGCTATCTTCTTTTTCTCTAAACTATATTGAACGCTAGAACCCCATAGTTGTATCTGCCTGTTAAAGTATTCACTTTGCGTCATCACATTGTTCCTCTCTTAGTTTTAATTCTTTTTCAAATCCCCATTCTTTACGGTGTTTAGTGACCTCATCTTTATATATCACCTCTACCAACATAGACTCTTTGTCTTCAAGCATCATCTCTACTTCTCCATCTGGTGAGACAAGCATAGTATCTCCATAGAACTTCCATTTTACTTTATCGTCACTATATTCACCTAGTCTATTTGCACGGAGTATATAGCATCCATGCAAAAAAGCTTTAGTTTTTATGATTTCTCTCCATCTATTGTGTGAACCAAAAGTAGAAGATGTAGGAAGTAGAACCAAGTCTACTTTTTTATGTGTAATCCTCTCCCAAAAATGGTCAAAATGCAACTCAAACCCTGAAAGTACTGTTACTTTAAAACCTTTAATAGTAAAAGTCATTGTATCTTTTAAAGGTGCTAACTTATTTGAAAAAAACTTCTTCTCATTCCAATGTGCATAAGGTATTAAAATCTGTTGCTCATAATAACGCGTATTTTTAGGTGTAATTTTCACAATGGTTTTATAGTACCCATCTTTTTTAGTGATAATGATAGGTGCTACAAAAACAATGTCATATTTAATAGAAAGACTCTTAAGCAATTCAAGATGTTTAGCAGTCTGTGCCTTCACCATGCTTTTAGCCATAACCGCAAACTCTTTAAAGAAGTGATTAAGCACATACTCCCCTAGAAGCATAATATCTGCTTCTCGTTCGTATGCTTTTTTTAAGTAAAACTCTAGTCTAGTAGCATTCATACCAAGTGTAGGTAGCTGAAGTGCTGCAACAACTAGTTGTTTAGACATTAATCACTCTCCACATTTTGATTTTCTTGTTCTATAACGGTTATCTTAGTTTTTGCCTCTTCTATAAGTGTTTGTGCTTCTTTTATGTTTTTTAGACCATCTTCATAAAGTTTTACAGACTCTTCTAGCGTTATCTCTGGGTTCATAAGTTTTTCGAGTAGCTCTTTTGAATGTTCTAGTTTCTCTTCAAATGTAGTGTTTTTCATTATTTCAATACCTCTTTTATATGCATTTTAAATTTATCTAATTCTACTAAAAAGGCATCATGCCCATAATCACTCTCTACCTCTAAATATGTATGTGCTTGTCCATTACGCTTCATCATGTTAGCTATATGCTTCATCTCCGAAGGGAAAAATAGATAATCCGAAGAAAAGCTTATAAGATGTACATTAGCTTTTATACGACCAATAGCATCATGCAAAGAGTCATAACCTCGGCTCAAATTAAAAGTATTGATAGCTTTTACTATGTAGAGGTAAGATAATGGGTCAAAAATACGTGAAAAGTTGTTTGTATTGTACTCCATGTATCGCTCTACCTCGTAACGTCCAAAGAGTTCAAAAAGACCATCATTATTAACATAATTACGCCCAAATTTATCGTCCATAGAATTAGGAGAAAGGTAAGATATATGCCCTGCTATACGTCCTATAGCTAAGCCATCTAAACCCTCTTCCTTGAAGTCATCTTTAGCATAGTTACCATGTTTGAAGCGTGGGTCTCTACGTATAGCCTCTACTGCTACTTTGTTAAAGGCTATAGTCCATGGACGAGTAGCATAGGTGGCCGCTAAAGAGATAATGTCATCTGCAAAATTAGGATAGTCTACTCCAAATTGCAACGCCTGCATACCGCCCATAGAACCGCCTATTATAGCTTTTACGTGATGGATACCTAGGCTAGAGAGTAAATGCATTTGAGCACGTATCATATCTTTTATAGTTACAACTGGAAATTTGAGTCTGTAAGGTGCTTGTGTCGTATAGTTATTACTCATAGGACCAGTACTTCCAAAACAAGAGCCTACAACATTTGTAGATATGACAAAATACCTATTTGTATCTATGGCTTTATCTTCGCCAATGAGTCCGTCCCACCAACCAGCTTTTCTCTCACCTTCATAAACTCCAGCTGCATGGTGTGAACCAGAGAGTGCATGACAGACCAATACAACATTTGATTTATCACTATTTAACTCACCATACGTTTCATAAACTATCTCATATGGTTCTAAAATACGCCCGCTTTCAAGGTACAAAGGGGAGCTAAAATGTGCTGTTTTAGTTTCGATTTTCATTGCTTACTTTTATGCTTAAATTTATTGATAATATTTTATCATATTTAAACTTGTAGGGTGCGGTTGCCACCACACCACACAATAAAATTCTAAAAATAAAACTTTTACCCTAATGCTCTCTTTAAATCCTCTATCAAATCTTGTGTATCTTCAAGTCCAACAGAAAGACGCACAAGTCCAGCAGGTACTCCTGCGTCTATTAACTCTTCATCGGAAAGCTGTTGATGTGTAGTACTAGCAGGGTGGGTAATGATAGACTTTGAATCCCCTATGTTTACAACCACAGAAAAGATGTCTGTACCATCAGCTATCTTTTGAGCCGTCTCTTTATCTGCTACTTCAAAAGAAAGAAGTCCGCTAAAACCACCCTTAAGATACTTTTGTGCATTTTCATAATTATCATCAGACCTAAGCCCTGGGTAATTTACCTTACTTACTTTAGGGTGTGCTTCCAAAAACTCTGCTATGGCAAGTGCCGAACTTGAGTGCTGCTTCATACGCAGAGGTAGCGTCTCTAAACCTTGTATGTTTAACCAAGAATTAAATGGTGCAGGTGTAGCACCTAAATCACGCATAAGCGATAGTCTTACTCTAAGCGTAAAAAGTGGCAAAGGCAAGTCACTATATACAAGTCCATGGTAACTCTCATCTGGTTCATTAAAGTGTGCATAGCGTGGATTACCTTTTATCTTCTCTACTAAGTTATGACGCTCTACTAGCATACCTCCAAGTGCAATCCCCTGCCCTGTTGTGTATTTACTAGTACTATGCACAGTCAAATCAACACCATAATCAAACGGCTTACAAAGTATAGGTGTACCTACCGTATTGTCTACACATGTCAAGATATTGTGCTTATTGGCAATAGTCACAATAGCATCAAAATCTGCTACATCAATACTAGGGTTTGTAATGCTCTCAAAGAGAATAATTTTTGTTTTATCATCTACCAATGCTTCTATCTCGCTAGGGTTACGAACATCAAAGTAACGTGTCTCTATCCCAAAACGTTTGATGGTATGCCCCGTAAGTGTCGTAGTCCCACCGTACACTTGTTTTGCTACAATGATGTTATCTCCAGCTTCAGCCACATTGGCAATAGCATAAAATATAGCTGCCATACCAGATGCAGTAGCAATACCTGCTAGTCCACCTTCAAGTGCAGCAAAACGCTTTTCAAACACATCTGAAGTAGGGTTCATAAGACGTGTATAGATATTTCCCAACTCCTTAAGTGCAAACAAGTTCGCTGCATGTTCCGTATCTCTAAACTCATACGCTGTCGTTTGGTAAATAGGCACCGCCATAGTCCCCATACTGTCTTTATCGTATCCTGCGTGTATTGCTATTGTTTGTTCGTGCATTATGTTTCCTTGTTTAAATTTTATAAAATGGTTTTCTGTGTTGGTGTGTTATGGAGATGATTAATATGATGTTTTCTATTTCATCAATAAAGAAAAAAATTGAATATGAAAATCTACTTAATACTTTTCGTCGTATTTCATCATCAATTACAGGATATAATAATGGTGAGCGTTCTATTAAGTTTATACTCTCATCTACCAATATTTTAAATTCATATCCTAAGTTTTCTTTTTGTGCATTATAATATTCTACTGCATCTGCAAGTTCTTCCTGAGCTTGCTCTGAAAGTACTATATTCATTTACCAAAAACTTCTTCATAACTTACAGTTTTTAATGTGCCATTCTTGTAGGCTTCAAGACGTCTCTTTGATTCTTCTATCCAAGCTTCTTCTACTTCAGGGTTTGGCACACTTAAACTATCATTTAGCTTTTCTATTATTAAGTATCTATCTTTAGGTGTTAAAGTCAGTGCTTCATCTATGATGTCATTAATACCCATAAGTGTATCCTTTTATTTGCATTTAAAATATTATAACATAATTTGATTGTCTCATATCAGCAAGCATACATATATAAAGCGGGTTGTGATACTTTATATTTATCGACTAAATTGTTTTTCGCATGGTATTCCATCATTATCACCATCCATTTTAACATTTGGACAATTTTTCAAGAAAAATACTGCCTCCTCATAAGAATCCATCTCGCTACAATATTGACGACCATCGCATTGATATGAAGTGCTACCTCCAGAAGTACCAACTCCAGTAGAACCACAAGAGACCAATATCAATACGATACCTCCAGTCAGTAATTTTTTATACATTTTATTTCCTTAATTGTTATTATTTTTGACTATTGGATCTCAATACAAAAATAAGTCAAGACCCTACCCATGATAGTTAGGACTCTCTTTGGTAATAGTCACATCATGCACATGACTCTCTTTTAGTCCTGCACTTGTAATTTCTACAAATTCTGCTTTTTCCCAAAACATTTTAATGCTTTCTGAACCACAGTAACCCATAGATGAACGTAGTCCACCTATCATTTGGTGTACTACATCTGCTATTTTACCACGGTAAGGCACACGACCTTCTATGCCCTCAGGGACAAGCTTATCTGCTGCTGTTCCTTCTTGGAAGTAACGGTCTGTACTTCCTTTGGTCATCGCACCAATGCTTCCCATTCCTCTGTACTCTTTGAACTGACGTCCATTAAAGAGTATCATCTCTCCTGGTGCTTCATATGTTCCTGCTAATGCACTCCCTAGCATCACACAACTACCTCCCACTGCCAATGCTTTTGCTACATCACCAGAGTATTTTATGCCACCATCAGCTATAACAGGTACTCCCGCTTTGTTAGCTACTTCTGCTACTTCATCTATGGCTGAAATCTGAGGTACACCCACGCCTGCTACTATTCGTGTCGTACAGATAGACCCAGGCCCGATACCTACTTTTACACCATCTGCTCCTGCTTCTATGAGGTCAAGTGCTGCGGCGGCTGTAGCGATATTACCTGCTATCACATCTACATCAAGCTCTTTTTTTATGAGTTTAACAGTATCTATAATACCTTGAGAGTGACCATGAGCAGAGTCAAGAACAATCACATCAACGCCTGCTTCTACCAATGCTGTAGCACGGTCAAGTTGCCCCACACCAATAGCGGCTGCTACTCTTAAACGTCCGCGTTCGTCTTTGTTTGCATTTGGATGTTTCTCTTTTTTTTCTATGTCTTTAATGGTAATAAGACCCATAAGAGTGCCGTTATCATCTACGATAGGTAATTTTTCTATCTTGTGTTTTTGCATCTCTTTTGCTGCTTCTTCAAGAGTAGTACCCTCTTTGCCAGTCACCAATGGTGAAGGAGTCATAACTTCGCTAACTTTCAAAGACATATCAGATATAAAACGCATATCACGGTTAGTAATGATACCAATAAGTTTTTTATCGGCATCTACCACAGGAACACCAGAGATGTGGTATTCTGCCATCATCTCATCTGCTTCACCAACAGTTGCATTTGGATTTATAAAAATAGGGTCAATGATAACCCCTGAAGTTGACTTCTTAACTTTTTTTACCTGAAAAGCCTGTGTTTCAATGTCCATATTTTTATGAATAACACCAATACCACCTAGTCTAGCCATAGCAATAGCTGCTTTAAACTCAGTTACAGTATCCATAGCTGCGGAGACTATTGGTATATTAAGACTTACTCTTTTTGTTAACATCGTTGTTACGTTTACTTCTTTTGGAAGGACAGTTGAATGCTGCGGTACAAGTAGTACATCTTCAAATGTAAGTGCTCTTTTTTTAATATTCATGGGGTTATCCTTCTAAATTTATTTTATGTAATTTACAGCTTTTTCAAGACTAGCTGCACCGTCAAATAGCACTTTTTCATTAAATGCTTTTGCAATGAGTTGTAACCCTATAGGCATACCCTCATCATTTTTACCAACAGGCACAGAAATACCAGGAAGTCCAGCAAGGTTTACACCAAGCGTGTACATATCTGACTTATACATCTCTAAAGGGTCTTCACTCTCACCAATTTTTGGTGCAACAGACGGTGCTACAGGAGACAAGATAAGGTCAGCTTCATCAAAAATAGCATTAAACTCATCTCTTATAATATGTCTTACCTTTTGTGCTTTAACATAGTAAGCATCATAATATCCAGAAGAGAGTACAAAATTACCAAGCATAATACGTCTTTTTACCTCTTCACCAAAACCTTCGCTTCTTGTATTGAAAAAAAGCTCTTCTGTACTCTTAGACTCGGCTCTTGTTCCATAACGCACACCATCATAACGTGCTAAGTTTGTAGCAGCTTCTGCGGTAGCTAGTACATAATAGGTTGCTATGTCATACTTAGTATTACTCATATTTTTATGAACAATGGTATGCCCTGCTTTTTCCAATTTGAGCATAGTATCATTAAATGCTTTTTGAACATCTTTATCTGCGGCCTCTACATAGGAGTCAATGACTGCGATAGTTAGTTTTACATCAGAGTTAAGATTATTTGCTATATCTTCTATCTCAAAGTCCGCAGACGTTGAGTCTTTATCATCATGCCCTTTAATAGCATCATAAAGTATCGCTGCATCTTCTACATTTTGAGCTATGGGGCCTATCTGGTCGAGGCTAGAAGCATACGCACCCAAACCAAAACGTGACACACGTCCATAAGTAGGTTTCATGCCTACTACACCACAATACGCAGCAGGCTGACGGATAGACCCGCCAGTATCTGACCCTAGTGCTGCTATAGCGATGCCACCTGCTACTGCGGCAGCAGAACCACCTGAACTTCCTCCTGATACTCTGTTGTCACCATGTGGGTTGATAGTAGCACCATAATATGAACTCTCCGTAGTACTTCCCATAGCAAACTCGTCCATGTTAGCACGTCCAAATGCCATCATGCCTTTAGACTTAAGGTTCGTAATAACCGTTGCTTCATAAGGAGCGATGTAGCCTTGAAGGATTTTTGACCCTGCCGTTACCGACCAGTTCTTAACTTGAATGTTGTCTTTGATAAGTATAGGCACACCCTCACCTGAACTCTCAAAGCCTACATAAGCGTTAAGCCCAGACTCTTTTGCTTTTGTTTCAAGTTCACGCCTTAATGCTTCCATCTCTTCATTGGATTTTGTTAATGCTTCTTTTAGTGTAATCACTTTTCCATCCTATATATTTTAAAATGCAATCTCATCTACATTGATGTCATCACTACTTTTATCGCTCAATTCAAATGCTTTCTCTTTAATAACAAGATTCATTTCCGTTATATAATCATATTTAAATCCAAATTTTAGATTATTAATTTCAACTTTAAAATCAGATTCACCTAATTTTTTTGTTAATAGATCAGCTATTTCTTCTTCTAAATCTTTTATTGAAATATTCTTTAATTTACGTTCAAGCATATATTAACCTTCATTTTCAATTTTATTCTTATAATACGCCACTACAGCCAACCCAACACCAACCAATCCGAAAATGAAAACAATAGAACTAATAATTACTTCCATTTGTATAGGTTGAGTCATGTCAAACATTATGCACCTACTACTTTGGCACAACGTTCACAGGCACAATCCTCTGAAGTCGAAGCAAATCTCCAACATCTAGGACATTTTTCTGCTGTTGCTTTGTGTACGGTAAATGTTTTACCTTCTAACTCAAATGATGCCACTTGCTCACCTTCACTACTATCTTTAATAGCCGATACTACAAACCAATCTTCCAAATCTTTACTATCGCTAATTGGTAAAATACTTATATCTCCTGCAATCTCTAGTTCGAGTGTTGCTTTGATAACTTTCTCTTTTTTAAGAGAGTCTATGGCTTCTGAGAAGTTTTGACGTGCTTCTAAAAGCAGTGCATCATCAAAACTTGCCTCTACTTTTGGTACCTCTACATATACTAAGTCAAATACATTTTCCATACCATCTTTAAAGAGTGCTGGAGCGTATTCGAGTATCTCATCTGCTGTATATGTAAGTACAGGTGCTACAAGCCCAAGCATAGACTTAGATATATGTGCCATGGCTGATTGTGTTGCACGTCTAGTTGTACTGTTTTTGTCTTCACAATAGAGTCTGTCTTTTGTGATGTCCATGTAAATTCCACTTAGTTCGTTGGTAATGAAGTGATTAAGTGTTGCAAATCCACCAAGGAAATCATAGGCATCAAAACTAGCTTTGACTGAAGCAAATACCTCTTTGGCTTTAGTAAGTATCCACCTATCTAGTTCGCCATAAGCATCTGCTTTTACATACGTTTCCAAATCATCAACATTTGCAAGTAAAAATCTAAAAGTATTACGTATCTTTCTGTACTGCTCTGCTGTTTGTTTGAGTATCCCATCAGAGATTTTCAAGTCTGTTTGGTAGTTACTTAAAGCTACCCATAAACGTAATATCTCAGAACCATACTGCTTGATGACTTTATCTGGAGCAACCACGTTGCCCTTAGACTTAGACATCTTCTCACCCTTTTCATCTACGGTAAAGCCATGAGTAATAAGTGTTTTATATGGAGATATTTGGTTCACTGCCGAAGAGAGTAAAAGCGAAGACTGAAACCAACCTCTATGCTGGTCAGAACCTTCCATATATAATGATGCTGGCTTTCCATTATGTGTATACTCGCCTGCATCATAGTTACCGCTACTAAGTACCGAGTTCCATGTAGAACCAGAGTCAAACCATACATCTAATATATCAGAGATTTTTTCTAAGTCATCAGGGTTGTACTTGCTACCTTTTGGCAATAGTTCTGCATTGGACATAGAGTACCATGCATCTGCACCATGCACATCAAAAAGTAATGCTATATGTTCTAACACATCAACATCAAAGATGACTTCTTTTGTACTTTTGATACGGAAGAATGCTATCGGCACACCCCATGAACGCTGACGAGAGATACACCAGTCAGGTCTACCTTCTATCATAGGTTTGAGTCTATTTTTAGAACTAGAGGGGTAGAAGTTTACATCTTCTATAGCTTTAAGTGCTGCGTCTCGAAGTGTATCGTTAGAACCCTCTGGCTTATCGTCAATAGAGATAAACCACTGGTTTGTTGCTCTATAGATAAGTGGTTTTTTCGTTCTCCAACAGTGTGGGTATGAGTGCGTAAACTTACTTTGCTTTAAGAGGTTGTCACCAAGAAGCTCTAAGATAGGCTCATTGGCTTTAAAGATATGCATACCTATAAACTCATCTGCATTTGGAAGTAAGTTAAGACCTTTTACGGACTCATCATAACACCCTCTTTCATCTACAGGCATAACTACTTCCAAGTCATTAAGAAGTCCTACTTTATAGTCATCTTCACCATGTCCAGGGGCAGTATGTACACACCCTGAACCACCGTCCATTAGTACATGCTCTCCTAGTACTATCTTTGAACTTCTACCATTTACGGGATTGATAGCAAGAAGATGATTTAGTTCAGTAGAAGCTATCTTACGTGAGGCATGACCACTTACTACACCCTCCTCTATCATCGCATCGTAACGTACTTCTGCTACGATGTGTCCATCATCTGTGAGTACATACATCTCTTCAGGGTTAAGTGAGATACCAGTGTTTGCTGGAAGTGTCCAAGGTGTAGTAGTCCATATAACAAGCCCTGCTTTACCCTCTACGCCTATCTTCTCTTTTGCTGCATCGCTTAGTTCAAAATGTACATAGATAGAGTAATCTTCTTTATCTTCATACTCTACTTCTGCGTCCGCTAATGCTGTACGTGCTGCCCATGACCAAAAGATAGGTTTATGACGCTCTACAAGTAGCCCTTTTTGAGCCACTTCACAAAGTGTTCTGTAGATGTTAGCTTCAAATTTAAAGTCCATCGTTACATAAGGGTTTTCCCAATCAGCTATGATACCTAACTGTTTAAAACCATCTCTTTGAATGTCCACAAATTTACTAGCATGTTCACGACAAAGCTCTCTAAACTTCTGTGTAGGCATAGCTTCTTTTTTACTTTTACCAAGCTTTTCTTCAACTTTTTGTTCTATAGGCAAACCATGACAATCCCAACCTGGCGTCATACGAACCGCTTTACCTTGAAAGTAGTTGTACTTCAAAATGATGTCTTTGAGTGTTTTGTTAAGTGCATGACCGATGTGAATGTCACCGTTGGCATACGGAGGACCATCGTGAAGTGTGAACATATCTGCACCTTCACGTTTAGCTTTCATCTGCTCATAAATATCTGCATCATACCATGCATTATACTTTTTAGGTTCATTTGTTGGGAGATTTCCACGCATTGGGAAATTAGTTTTGGGAAGTAGAAGTGTGTCTTTGTAGTCCATGAGTGATAATACCTTAGTCTTATATTATCGTGAGATTATATCTAAAAGTCTATTATGCCTTACTGTTACCTATCCATTTGAATTTTTACATTGGATAATTTAATTCGTATTGATTTTAGCTTTTTATGTTCCCCCACAAGTATATTCATATATGGTATATTCTATAAAAAGGTTTATAATTTTATTAATATTCATCAAATTTCAAGAGTCAATACTTAAGTAATGGCTTCGTTATACTTTTTGTTCACTACTTAATTATAAGCTAGATTTTAAAAACAACAGCACTATCCATCTTCAAAATAGGTCTTAAACTAATAAAAGCAGATGTGATACTTACTATCAACACACCTAAAAATCCAAACATTGGTGCAAACCACATCATCCTAAAAGGAAAATCTGTACCTGCTATGGCTTGACCTGCTATAGCAGATATAGCTATACCGATACCACTTCCTACAACAACTCCCACAAAAGCTTGAGTAAAAACCATATCGCTAAGTTGTTTTTTAGATGCTCCCATCGCTTTAAGGAGGGCATATTGTTTGATATTTTCATAGGTAAACATATAAAGCATCACTCCAGTTACACCAAACCCTACTAACATCGCTAAAACAACCATATTTACCATATCGCCAACATCTTCAGAGTTTATCATATACCATAAAACAGTCTCTTTTTTAAACCTTTGGCTTGTTATGGCTTTTAGTCCTGTTTGCTTTGTTATGTTTAAAGCTAGTTGTTTTGGGCTTACCCCTTTTGCAGAGCGAACCATGATAAATGAGATATATCTCTTTTGGGATGGGATAAGTCGTTTAAAATTTGATTGTGTAGTGTAGAGCAATGGTCGTGGCGGAAACCTTGCAATGGTATGCGATATATCAGCAACAATAACCCTTTTATCATTAACAAGAAGTTTATCGCCATATTGTAACTCTCTTGTGGCTACATTTAGATGCGAACCATCATAAGGGTACATATCTTTTTTATAGAGTGGTGTTTGAAGTTTGCCACTTGTTCCACCACTATCAACTATGGCACTATCAGCTAATCGTAAACTAGAATTACTCTTAGGACTTCCACTAAGTGTTGCATCATCAACCCCTATGGCTTGAAATTTTTGAAAATCTCCATTGGCAAATCTTGCGGTTACATCACTTATATAAAGAGCAGATGCATACTCTACACCCTTAACCCCACGAACAAGTCCAAGCGATGCATCACTCATATTTACAATCGCTTCTGGTGAACTTACCGCACTATCCATAATCCAAACAGTAGCAGATGGATTTTCACTAACAAGAGCAAACCCTCTACTCATAAAACCTGCTAAAAAACTCATAGAAAAAGTAACTAAAAAAGCGGTAAAACCTATGCCGATAAAAAGTCCGATATATTTTGTTTTATCGTGCATCAGCATCTCTATGGCAACTTTAAACACTATCTGTCCTTAGTAGTTTTTATGAAAACATCTAACATTTCACCCACATATAGAGGGAAATCAGCTTTGTTTTTTAACCCATATACAACTTGCAATACCCTTGTATCTGTTTGTTCTGTACTTAGTCCTGTTAGATTTCTCTTTGGCACTATAAAAGGGATGGTATATTTATACTCCAACTCTAGTTTTTTGTTTGAATCTCCACGGATAGATGCAATCGCTTTAGCAGTTTTATCTAGTCTGATGCTATCAAATTCATTTATATTTACTTTTACAACCAACTCATTGCTTCCTATGATAAGTGCTTTTGTATTTGCATTAAAGAAAGAACTTGGAGTGATATTTGATTGTAAAATCTTCCCATCTATGGGTGCATAAACTTTGTAAAATACCAATTCACTTTTAAGAGCCTTTAGTTTTGCTTTTGAGAGTTGATAAAAAGCTTTAGCTTCATTATAGTTATCTAGCACTTTTGTATATTTTTCGTTTGTTACCATACTTGAAGAGAGTTTTTTCATATTTTCTAAAAGTTCTAATTGATGCTTTGCACTCTTTAATCTTGTTTGTGCCTGTGTTGTCTGTGCTTTTAAAACTGGGATTTGTACCCTTTTTTGTGCATCATCTATCTCAAAAAGTAACTCCCCTTTTTTGATGCTATCACCACTTTGTACATACACTTTTTTTACTATCCCACTAACAAAAGAACCTACAAAAATATTTTTACTTTTAGGCTCTACCACCCCAGTAGCTGATATAAAATTTTTGTATGGAAGT
>Ga0256829_1000854_pt1 | contig 27248 bp, 20 predicted proteins | sample 131447metaG_FD_185979 | JGI IMG/M metagenome (GOLD analysis project Ga0256829, IMG submission 185979) | Hydrothermal vent microbial communities from Lau Basin, Pacific Ocean - 131-447 | ecosystem: Environmental > Aquatic > Marine > Hydrothermal vents | place: Pacific Ocean: Lau Basin | collected... | reverse complement strand
TCCAAAATTATCACCTAAAGATTTAAAGCTTTCTGCCTACATCAAAATGAATCTAACTACAAAAGAAATTGCACCTCTTATGAACATCTCTACACGAGGTGTAGAAACGCATAGATATCGTCTTAAAAGAAAACTAAAACTAGATAAAGAAGACTCTCTTACCGAATATTTGCACAGTTTTAATTAGTACTTTTTTTAACAAAATAAGTCATTTTTAATATACGTCAAAACTACGTCACTATAACGTTTTAGTTGCGTATTTGCTAATTTTTTAATAGTTTAACAGTACGTCATACCTGTGTTTTTAACATTTTTACAATCATGACGTAATCAAAATGTATTTCCAAATAAAAGATTTAGTTAAATAGCTGTTAATTTTACTTCACTAACATTTAAAAACTAAAAGTAAATGAGAACAAAGATTAGCGTTTTATTCTTCTTCCTTCTTGGCATTACTTTATATGCACAAGACAGAACTATTACAGGTACTGTAACCAGTATGGAAGACGGATTGCCTATACCTAGTGCTAATGTCCTAATTAAAGGCACTAGTACAGGAACAAGTACAGACTTTGACGGTAATTATACAATTAGCGCCAAACAAGGTGATGTAATAGAATTTAGTTACATAGGCTTTAAAACAGTAGAAATAACTGTTGCAAACCAAAACACTTTAAACATAGCTTTAGAAACTCAAGTTTCAGACTTAGAAGAAGTTGTTATTATAGGATATGGTTCACAAAAAAAATCAGATTTAACCGGAGCAATAACAACTGTAGACTCAGAGGTTATTGAAAAAACACCTAACAGTAACGTAATGCAATCTTTACAAGGTAAAGTACCTGGTGTGCAAATTACAAGTGCAGGATCACCAGGAGATTCTCCTAATGTAAGAATTCGTGGTATTAACACTTTAAACGGTAGCCAAAATCCGCTTTACGTAGTTGATGGAAACTGGTATGATAACATTGACTTTTTAGATAATAGCCAAATAGAATCTGTTTCTGTTTTAAAAGACGTGTCTTCTACAGCAATCTTTGGTCAAAGAGGTAGTAATGGTGTTATAATTATTAAAACTAAAGGCGGTAAAAAAGGTAGCAAACCTGTTATTACTTATAATGGATATACAGGTATTCAACATGCACAAAACGTATTAAAAATGGCTAACGCAGAACAGTTTGTAACTATGGTTTATGAGTCTGGATCTGCTGCAGATATACAATATGTAGAAAATGCTATACAACGTTTTGGTAGAAGTCGTGTTAATCCTAACATCCCTAACGTAAACACAGATTGGTACAGAGAAGTTTTAAGAGATGCACCAATTACAAACCATAGTTTAGGTATTACAGGTGGTGGAGAGAACTCTAACTACGGTATAAACACAAGTTATTTTGCCCAAGAAGGTATCTTAGACATGAAAAACGAATACGAACGTTTTAATATCCAAGGTAATATAGACATAGACGTATCAGATCGTTTTAAAGTAGGAGTAAATAGTGCGTTTAGTAATGCTACTAAATATAATCCAGAAAACGGAGCATGGTTTCAAGCTTATTTTGCAGTACCTATTTTACCAAAATATGATTATGCAAACACAGCTGCAGACCCAATACCTTTTTCAGACGCTACTTTACTTGGTTATAGAGGATCACAAAACCCATTTCCAGCTATGACGTTTAATGATAATCAATTAAGAATAAGAAAACTACTTACAAGCATCTATGCAGAGTATTACCTTATTCCTGATAAATTATCGTTTAAAACAACCTATTACAATGATTATTCAACAATATTAGAAAGAAATGTAAGATTACCTTACTTCATATCTGGTCAATCTCAAAGACAAGTTTCTAGTATTAGAAGAGCTAATTTAACAACATCTAACCAAATGTGGGATAATCTTTTAACTTACTCTGACACATTTGGTAAACACTCTGTAAAAGCAATAGCTGGTACATCATATAGAGATTTACATTCTAACAGTTTCTCTGCAACTGGAGAAGATATTAGCGCTGTAGATTTTGAAAGTTCTTGGTATTTAAACTTTGCAGACCCAGATTCTTTTAACGGTAGAGTTTTTGAAAGTGCTAGCAGATTTTATTACATGTCTTATTTAGGTAGACTAGAATACGGTTTTGATGATAAATATTTATTTAACGCAACCGTAAGACGTGAAGGAGACTCAAGATTCCCAAGAGAAATTTGGAAAACAACTCCTCAATTTGGTTTAGGTTGGGTAATTTCAAAAGAAAAATTCTTAAACGATAGTAATTTTATAAACTTCTTAAAATTAAGAGCTACATGGGGACAATTATCTAACGGTTCTTTATCAGGAAGCTCAGGAACAAACACAATAAACACAATCGTTACCGCAATAGACGATACACAAACTAATGGTATAATTGGTAGTACAACTTTTCAAAATCTTAAAAGAGAGATTATGGAAGAAACCAATATAGGTATTAGTGCTAGATTATTTAATAGTAGATTAAGTCTTGAAGCTGATTATTACATAAGAGATATTAAAGATTTAGTAGCATCAAGAGAAGTACCGATTACTGGTAACTTTGTAAGAGATAATATTGGAGAAATGAGAAACAAAGGTTTTGAATTTGCTGCTAATTGGAATCAAACTATCAATGATAACTGGAAATTCTCAATCGGTGGTAACATCGCAACTTTAGATAACGAAGTAACTAAACTAGATAACGGTCGTGGTTATATAGATACTGGTAGTGCAGAATTTAGACAAAGAATTGAGGTAGGAGAACCTGTAAACTACTTCTTCGGATTAGAAGTTGCTGGAGTATACCAAAACGACACAGAAGTTGCTAATGATCCTGTTGCTGTAGATAATGGATTAGTACCAGGAGACTTTAAATATGTAGACCAAAATAACGATGGTGTTATAGACGATAATGATAGAGTAAACATAGGCTCTTATCTACCTACATTCAATTATGGGGCAAATCTAAAAGTATCTTACAAAAACTTTGATTTATCAATAGACATGCAAGGTCAATCTGGTAACCAAATACTAAATCGAAAAAGAGGTGAAGTAATTTTTACAAACGATACCAATATGGATGCAGATTTTGCTATCAATAGATGGCACGGAGAAGGTACAACAAACTCATACCCTTCTGCAGCTGGAAGAAGAAAAGCTTGGAACCAAAAATTAAGTTCATTCTTCATAGAAGATGGTGCTTACTTCCGTATCCAAAACATTCAATTAGCTTATACTATAAAATCAGGAACATTACTAGGCGATAATATGCCAGAAACAAGAGTTTACTTTACTGCAGACAGACCATTTACTTTATTTAACTACAACGGGTTTAATCCTGAAGTAGCAAATGGTGTAGATAGACAAACATATCCTGTACCTGCAGTGTACACCGTTGGAGTTAACGTAAAAATTTAAAAAAGAAAAGCTTTATGAAAAATTTAAAACAAAACTTTAAACAACTAACTTTATTGTTAGTAGTTGGGTTTACTTTCTTCAATTGTAATGACAAATTAGAAGAAATTGAAGGTCAAGTAGCCACAGACGATTTAGATTATACTATATCTAGTGATATGATTTTACCATTAATTGGTGCATACTCTACAACTTATACAAGAGGTTGGGAAGACCCATTATTAGTTGGTGTTAGAGGTGATGATGTTAATGCTGGTGGACTTGGTGATCAACCTTTATTTGCAGAAACAGATATATACAATTATGATAATGGATTCTGGATGTATAACCAAGTTTGGAAAAACTTCTACGGAGATATTGTAGACGTACTTAATGCTGGCGAAATAATACAAAGATACGGTGATTTAGCTACTGGCTCATATGTAGACCTAGCAAACCAATATGTTGCAGAAACTAAAGTACTTAGTGGTTTCCAACACTTACAAATGTCGCGTCTTTGGGGTAATATTTATATTATTCAAAACCCTGCAGATCCTCAAATAGATATTGATAACGGAATTGACTCTAAAATGGAAGTTATGCAGTACGTATCAGATCTAATGGACGAAGCTATACCTTACCTACCAGATGCAAGACCTAACGAACGTGAAGATGTACCTGGTGGTGTAACAAAATATACTGCACTAGCAGTAAAAGCTTTAGCTAATTTAGAAATGGAAGATTACCAAGGAGTTGCAGAAGCTACAGAAGAAATTATTAGCTCAAACAAATTCTCTTTATTCCCAGATTATTACGAATTATTTAAAAAACCAGGAAAACTTTGTAACGAAAACTTATTTGAATTACAATTCTCAGATTACAATACCGATTCTGGAGATGTTAACAATCACCTTTTTGCGCCTTTTGGTCCTTCTAGCTGGACTCCAGTTGTAGAAACTGCATCTGGAGGTTGGGGATTTTATGAGCCAAGTTTAAAATTTATCAAATTTATGCTAGATAGAGGTGATCAAACTAGATTAGTAACTAGTGTATGCTTCACACCAAGAGGTATTGACGAAATCATGGAAGATCCAGCATACGCAACGCTTCCTAATTATGTATCTAACACAACTCCTTCTGGAGACATTTTTAACGACTACCCAAGAGCTATGTTTGCTAGTGGTAAACACTACCTTCCTTCTACTCAATTAACACCTGGAAGAAACAGCTACGGTTCTAGTAAAAACCTAATTGCTATTAGATATGCAGAAATCTTATTAATGTATGCAGAAGCATTAACACAAGGTGCTACAGGAACAGTAATGACGGCAGACGAAGCTGTAAATAGCGTTAGAGCAAGAGTAAATATGCCTGCGCTATCTGGAGTAACTACAGACGACGTCATTGACGAAAAATTTGCAGAATTAGCAATGGAATGGGGAATCAGATACTTTGATATGATAAGATTAAATAGATATGACGAATTAAGCTACGAAGGAAGAACTTTTACTGCTGAAGACGAGTATTTACCATATCCACAAGCACAAGTAGACTTATTACCTCTTGAATAAAACACTAAATTATGAAAAAACTAAACACATATATTTTAGCCTTTTTAACCTTAGCGCTTACTGCGTCATGTTATGAAGGTATAGATCCAATAACACAAGTAGATCCAGGTCCTGACGCTGGTGCTCCTATTGTTACGATAGAAAAACCTGTTGATGGTTTTCAAATTCAAGTAGCAGATCTTGTTACTTCAACTCCTATAGAGTTTAAAGCTGAGGATGATATAGAACTAACTTCTGTAGTTGTAGAACTTGATGGAGATGTTATAGCTTCATACAACTCATTCTTAGATTATAGAATTTTTAATGAAGAGTTTGTTTATGATAATATAACCACAGGAGATCACTTTATTACTGTTACTGCTACAGATATAGCAGGAAACACAACAAGTGTAACTAACAACTTTAGCAAACAACCACCATATACACCAGAATATCAAGGCGAAACATTTTATATGCCTTTTGATGGTAGTTACACAGAGCTTGTAACTGTTACAGACGCAGAAGAATTTGGAGCTCCAAGTTTTGCTGGTGAAGCAAGAGTTGGATCAAATGCATATGCTGGCGCACCAGATTCTTATTTAACATTCCCTACAGACGGTCTTCTAGCTAACCAATTTAGTGCTGCTTTCTGGATGAAAGTTAACGCTACACCAGATCGTGCAGGTGTATTAGTTATTGGTCCTCCAGATTCAGCAAACCCAGATGCGCAAAATAATCGTACTAGCGGTTTTAGACTTTTCCGTGAAAATGCAGGAGGAATGCAACGTTTCAAATTAAATATCGGAACAGGATCTGGAGAAGCATGGTTTGATGGTGGCGCAGCTGCAGATGTAGATCCAACTTTAGACGAATGGGTTCACTTAGCCTTTACAATTTCAGAATCTCAAGCTACTGTATACATCAACGGTCAAGTTGTAACTCAAAATAGCTTTTCTGGAATAGATTGGACAGGTTGTGATATATTATCTATAATGTCTGGTGCTCCTAGATTTACAGGTTGGGGACACAATGCTGACCAAAGCTATATGGATGACTTAAGATTATTCAATATCGCTTTAACACAGAATGATATTACAGAATTAATTGCCAATAGCGATCAAGTTTTTAAACTAGCATTTAATGGTAGTTATACAGAAAGCTTCAGTGATCAAGACTGCACAGAGGTTGGTAATCCAGGATTTTCATCTGATGCTTTTGAAGGTAGTAGCGCATACCAAGGTGCTACAGATTCTTACTTAACTTTCCCAACAGAAGGTTTATTAAATGAAGAATTTTCAGCTGTATTTAGATACAAAGTTAATGCAACACCAGATAGAGCTGGCGTATTAGTAATAGGTCCAGAAGACACTGCTAATCCTGATGCTCAAAATGATCGTACTAAAGGATTTAGATTCTTCCGTGAAAACGCTGGTGGAATGCAACGTTTTAAATTAAATGTAGGTAGCGGTTCATCAGATTCTTGGTTTGATGGTGGTGCAGCTGCAGATGTAGACCCAACTATTGACCAATGGAAACAAATGGCTTTTACCATTTCAGGTACAGAATGTGTAGTCTATATAGATGGTCAAGTTGTTAGTCAAAATGCTTTTGCAGGTGTAGATTGGACTGGTTGTGATATTATTTCAATTATGTCTGGTGCTCCAAGGTTTACAGGTTGGGGACACAATTCTGACGCTAGTTTAATGGATGACTTAAAAATTTATAAAAAAGCACTTACTCAGGCTGAAATACAAGCCATGTTGTAACCGTAGATTAATTAATAGCAAACATTAACATTTTAGATTAGTCTATTTTTTCACTCTTTAGCTGTATTTATAATTGCGTAAATGCAGCTAAAGTTTATCTTAATTTTTTCTAATGAGATTAAACCTTCAAAATAATATCCTTGTTTTGACAGCTATACTATTATCAATTTTTAGCTGTAAAAACAATACCAAAAACAAAGAAAACTCTGAGTTAGCTATAGCTAATAATACTAAAGTTGAATTAACCGAAAATCAACTATTAGACACTATTCAATATCAAACCTTCAATTACTTCTGGGATGGTGCCGAACCTAATTCTGGTATGGCAAGAGAGCGTATTCATTTAGATGAAAATTACTCAAGCTCACCTAAAAATACAGTAACAACCGGAGGAACTGGCTTTGGTCTTATGGCTATTTTAGTTGGTGTAGAACGCGGTTGGATTACAAGAGAACAAGCTTTTAAAAGATATACTAAAATCGTTAATTTTCTTGAAAACGCAGACCGTTTTCACGGTGCATGGTCACATTGGATAGATGGTGAAACTGGTAAAGTTTACCCATTTGGAAAAAAAGACAATGGTGGCGATTTGGTAGAAACAGCTTTTCTAATTCAAGGGTTACTTACAGTTTCAGAGTATTTTAAAGACGGAAACAAACAAGAGCAAGAATTAGTAGCCAAAATAGATAAACTTTGGAAAGATGTTGAGTGGAATTGGTACACCAAAGGAGGCGAAGACGTATTGTATTGGCATTGGTCACCAGAATACGGTTGGGATATGAATTTTCCTGTCGGTGGTTATAACGAATGCTTAATTATGTATGTACTTGCTGCTTCCTCACCAACACATCCAATATCAAAAGAAGTTTACGAAAAAGGTTGGGCAAGAAACGGTGCTATCGTTTCTAAAGATTCATATTATGATGAAGAATTAGTTTTAGACTATTTTGAGCATAGCGATGCATCAATTGGTCCATTGTTTTGGGCACATTATTCATACTTAGGTCTTAATCCTAAAGGACTATCAGATCAATACGCTGATTATTGGAAGCTAACTCAAAATCACGCTAAAATTCATTACAAATATGCAATCGATAATCCTAAAAATTATAAGGGCTATGGAGATAGTCTTTGGGGTTTTACATCGAGTTATTCTATAAAAGGTTATGCTGGTCATAGACCAGGAGACGATCTTGGTGTTGTATCACCTACAGCTGCACTATCTTCTTTTCCTTACACACCAAAAGAGAGCATGCAAATGCTAAAAAATCTTTACAAAAACCACGATAGTTTGGTTGGAAAATATGGGCCTTATGATGCTTTTAGTTTAGAATATAATTGGTATTTGCCACGATATTTAGCTATCGATCAAGGCCCAATACCTGTTATGATAGAAAATTATAGAACAGGTTTATTCTGGAAATTATTCATGCAAAACAAAGATGTTCAAGCTGGTTTAGATAAGCTTGGCTTTAAATACTAAAAATTTAACAATGAAGAAACTTAGTTTCATATTACTATTACTCATTTTAAGCTGTGGAAAAGATGACGGACCAGGATATCAAGAACCTTACAATCCAAATGATGATGATCCTGTTGTACAGCTAACAGATGATGAAATAATGGATTTAACTCAGCAACAAACGTTTAAATACTTTTGGGATTATGCTGAAAGTAATTCTGGTGCAGCGAGAGAAAGATATCATCCTAATGATCCATCAAACAGCCAAAATGTGGTAACTGTCGGTGGAAGCGGATTTGGTCTTATGGCAATTTTAGTTGGTATTGAAAGAGGTTATATCTCTCAATCCGAAGGTGTCACAAGATTAATACAAATATTAAATTTCTTTGAAAGTGCAGATCGTTTTCACGGAGCTTGGCCACATTGGTTAGATGGAGGTACTGGTAATGTAATTCCGTTTAGTTCGCAGGATGATGGTGGCGATATTGTAGAAACAGCATTTTTAGTACAAGGTTTAATTTGTGTAAAAGAATATTTTGAAGGAGGTACAACCGAAGAAGATGCTTTAGCAGCTAAAGCAGATGCGCTTTGGAAGGGTGTAGAGTGGAATTGGTATACCAACAACGAAAATAAATTATTGTGGCATTGGAGCCCAAACAACGGATTTGCAATTAACCTTGAGCTAAAAGGTTACAACGAAACCTTATTAGCTTTTATTTTTGGAGCAGCGTCACCAGACCATACAATGCCATCAGAGGCTTATCATCAAGGTTGGGCAAGTAGTGGTAATATTGTGTCTTCTGCAACGCAGTATAACATTCCTTTAATTTTAGATCATGCTGGCACAGGCACAGGACCTTTATTTTGGGCACACTATTCTTATTTAGGATTAGATCCAAGTAATCTTTCAGATCAGTATGCCAATTATTGGGATCTAAATGTTAATCATACCAGAATAAATTATCAATACTGTGTTGATAATCCTAGCAATTATGTGAGTTATGGACAAGATTGTTGGGGATTAACAGCAAGTTATACCAGAAATGCAGATGGTTCTGTTGGGTATTCTGCTCACGATCCAGAAAATGATACAGGTGTCATTTCACCAACGGCTGCTGTAAGTTCTATTCCTTACACTCCAGCACAATCTCTGGCAGCAATGCACTTTTTCTACGAAAATGATTTAATGGGTCCAGCAGGTTTTTATGATGCATTTAGCCCGCAATATAATTGGGTAACAGAGCGCTACTTGGCAATAGACCAAGGTCCGCAAATAATTATGATAGAAAATTACCGTACAGGTTTACTGTGGAATTTATTTATGCAAAACGAAGACGTACAAAACGGATTAGGCACACTAGGATTCACCTATTAAACTCACTAAAAATGAAACACATTAAAACACAAATTACTTTTTGTCTGCTACTAATTACATCACTAGTATTTGCACAAAAAGATCTTTATAAAGAAAAGGTTCATATTAAAGGCAAAGACACGCTTAAGTACCGTATTATGTATCCTGAAAATTTTTCAGAAGACAAACAATATCCTGTTCTATTATTTCTTCATGGTGCTGGCGAACGTGGAAATGATAACCAAAGACAGTTAGCACACGGAAGTAAATTATTTGCAGACAAAACCAATCGTGGTGCATTTCCTGCAATAGTAATTTTCCCGCAATGTCCAAAAGATAGTTACTGGTCTAATGCAGATGTAGATCGGTCATCTTTTCCAAGAAAATTAGTGTTTCCTAAAGATAAAGAAGCTACAAAACCAATGCAATTGGTTATAGATTTAATGCAAGACGTTACCAGCAAAAACTATGTAAATACAGACAAAGTTTATGTTGGCGGATTATCTATGGGTGGAATGGGAACATTCGAAATTCTATCAAGACAACCAGATATGTTCGCTGCTGCTATCGCTATTTGTGGTGATGGTAATGCCGAACTAACAAAAAACTACGCAACAAAAGTAGATTTATGGGTGTTTCATGGTGCAAATGATGATGTTGTAGACCCAAAAGGTTCAATAAAAATGGTTAATGCTATTCTAGAAAATGGCGGAAAACCAAATTTCACTTTATACTCAGATGCAAATCACAACAGTTGGGATCCTGCTTTTGCAGAACCTGAATTATTAATATGGCTTTTCTCTAAATCAAAAAAATAAATAATGACAACGCTTAAACTTACTAACATAAAATCCCTAGCAATAGGTTTTGGTTTACTAACCGCTATATCGTGCAATACCAATAGCAACAAAACAACATCGGCAAAAAGCGATAACCCATATCAAACTAAAGTAGATTCCATTATCGGATTAATGACTTTAGATGAAAAAATTGGTCAATTAAATCTTCCTGCTACAGGTCCAATTACAACAGGTGCTTCAAAAAGTACTGATGTTGTAAAAAAGATTGAAGACGGAAAAATTGGTGGTCTTTTCAATATTAAAGATCCAAAAAATATTTATGAAGTTCAGAAAATAGCAGTTGAAAAAAGCCGACTTGGTATTCCGCTTATTTTCGGAATGGATGTTATTCACGGTTTTAAAACCACATTCCCAATTCCTTTAGGTTTATCTGCCTCTTGGGATATGGAAATGATTGAAAAAACAGCACAAATTGCAGCTAATGAAGCTAGTGCAAACGGTATTAACTGGACCTTTTCGCCAATGGTAGACATTTCTCGCGATCCACGTTGGGGACGCGTTTCCGAAGGAAATGGTGAAGATCCTTTTTTAGGTAGCGCTATTGCTCGCGCTATGGTTCGTGGCTATCAGCAAGATGATATGGCTGCAAATAATACCTTAATGTCTTGTGTAAAACACTTTGCATTATATGGTGCGCCAGAAGCAGGTAGAGATTACAATACAGTAGATATGAGCCGTATTCGTATGTATAACGAATATTTAGCGCCTTACAAAGCTGCTGTAGACGAAGGTGTTGGCTCTGTAATGGCATCGTTTAACGAGATTGATGGTGTGCCTGCAACAGGAAACAAATGGTTATTAACAGATTTACTTCGTGATGATTGGGGATTTGATGGTTTTGTAGTGTCTGATTATACTGGTATTTACGAAATGCGTGCACACGGAATGGGTGACGAATACGATGTAACATCGCTAGCTTTAAAAGCTGGGTTAGATATGGATATGGCTGGTGATTCGCCAAATATTAAAGCCTCTTTTACGCATGCTTTAAAAGGTGCGTTAGACCAAGGTAGAATTTCTATGGAAGATATCGATACTGCTGTTGCACGTGTGTTAACCGCAAAATATCAATTAGGTTTATTTGACGATCCTTACAAATATTGCAGTGAAGAACGTGCTAAAAACGAAACCTACACACAAGAAAATAGAGATTATGCACGTCTTGTTGGTGCAGAATCTTCAGTGTTATTAAAAAATGATAATCAGCTTTTACCATTAAAAAAATCTGGCACTATCGCTGTTATTGGTCCGTTAGCTAAGGCTAATAGTAATATGGCTGGAACTTGGTCTGTATCTACAGATCATAAAAGTTCCATTTCAGTGTGGGACGGTTTACAACAAACCGTTGGTAACGATGTTAATTTGTTATATGCCAAAGGAAGTAACGTAGATTATGATTTAGATTTAGAAAAGCGCGCTACAATGTTTGGTAAAGACATCCCAAGAGATGGAAGAACCGATCAGCAAATGCTTGATGAAGCTTTAGCAATCGCTAAAAAATCTGATGTTATTGTAGCTACTATTGGTGAGTCTGCTGAGTTTAGTGGCGAAAGTAGTAGTCGTACAGATTTAGGTATTCCGCAAGTACAAAAAGATTTATTACAAGCCTTATTAAAAACAGGAAAACCTGTTGTTTTAGTACTGTTTACAGGTAGACCTTTAACGTTAGTTGAAGAGAGTGAAACCGTTCCGGCAATCCTTAATGTTTGGTTTCCTGGTAGCGAAGCTGGTTTATCTATTTCAGATGTGCTGTTTGGTTATGTTAACCCTTCAGGAAAATTAACGGCAACATTCCCAAGAAATGTTGGTCAAGTTCCATTATTCTATAATCACAAAAATACAGGTCGTCCATTAGGTAATGACGAAGGTCGTTTTGAAAAATTCAAAACCAATTATTTAGATGTTCGTAACGAACCTTTATACCCGTTTGGTTTCGGATTAAGCTACACCACTTTTGAGTATGGTGATCTTAAACTAGATAAAACATCAATGTCTCAAAACGATACAATTAATGTTTCTGTAGATATTACAAATACTGGTAATTACGACGGAAAAGAAGTAGCACAATTATATATAAGAGATATGGTTGGAACTGTAACAAGACCAGTAAAAGAGCTTAAAGGCTTCCAAAAAGTATTTATTAAAAAGGGCGAAACTGTAACAGTTACGTTTAAAATTTCGGTTGAAGACTTAAAATTCTACAACTCTAATTTAGATTTTGTTGCAGAACCTGGTGAATTTAAAGTTGCTATCGGAACAAACTCTGATGTTGCATTAAAAAATTCATTCAAACTTTTAGATTAATAGCTGATTATTATGCCACACATAAAATATAAGACGTTTTCCCTAGTTTTAATGGCGTGTGTGGCTTCCCTTTTTTTAAGTCACGCACAATCTAAAATCATCAATTCGGGTTGGCAATATTCCGAGGATAAAACCCATTGGCAAACCGTAAATATTCCACATACGTGGAATGATAAGGATGGTTTTGATGACGAGTCTGGTTACCGTCGTGGTTTAGGCTATTACAAAAAGCAAATCTATGTGTCTTCTCAAGATAAAGACCAGATTTTCTATCTAAAATTTAATGCTGTAAATCAAGAAGCGACTGTTTTTATTAATGGGAAAAAAGCAACCAATCACAAAGGTGGTTACACAGCATTTAATGTAGAAATTACTTCGTTTTTAAACTTTGATGCTTATAATTTAATTGAAGTTGAAGTCGATAATGCTCACAACGACAACATTCCGCCATTAGATGCAGATTTTACCTTTTATGGTGGTATTTATCGTGATGTGGAATTGATAAAAGTCCCAAAACAGCATTTTAGTTTAAAGGATTTTGCATCCGATGGTTTTTATGTCAATTATTACAACGTTTCCAACGACAAAGCTGGTGTAAAAGTTGACGTATTAATAGATAATTTTGAAACCAAAACCGATGCACATTTATATCTTGAAATTTTAGATGCCGAAGGAAATCGTATTAGAGAAGAACATCAAGGATTAACTTTAAAATCTAATAAAACTGAAACCGTTGAGGTCAAGTTTCCTGAAATTAAAAACCCTAATTTATGGTCGCCAGACCATCCATATTTATACAAACTACAACTAACCTTAAGTGATAAAAACGGAACGGTTTTAGATCAAAAACAATCTAATTTAGGCTTTCGCTGGGCAACTGTAGATCCTGAAAAAGGGTTTTTTCTTAACGGAAAACCAATAAAATTAATTGGTGTAAATCGTCATCAAGATTATAAAGATTATGGCAATGCAGTACCAATTGAGCTGCAAAAACAAGATATTCATCTTATTAAAAATATGGGTGCAAATGTGATACGTTTTGCACATTATCCGCATTCTAGAGAATTATACAAACTTTGTGACGAACTTGGTATTTTGGTATGGACTGAAATACCGATAGTAAATAAAGTGACCGATTCTGAAACCTTCTTTGAGGTCTCAAATACAATGCAAAACGAGCACATCAAACAATATTACAATTACCCAAGTGTAGTAATGTTTGGTTATATGAATGAAATTTTTCTGCGATTGGCATTCGATAAAAAATCATCGGATAAAGAAAAAGAAGCTCTAAAAACAACGACTTTAAAACTCGCCAACCAGCTAGAAGATTTAACCCGAAAATTGGCACCTAACCACATTACAGTTATGGCTGGTCATTTAAACGAAGTTTATAACGATACTGGCATAGCAGATTTACCAATGCTGTTTGGTTGGAATCTATACTTCGGTTGGTATGATGCACAGATTGAAGATTTAGGTAAATTCTTAGATCAACAACATCAACGTTATCCAAAGCGCTCGTTATTGTTGTCTGAATATGGTCCTGGCGCTGATGTTAGAATTTTTACCAAAACACCCAAAAAGTTCGACTTTTCCACCAATTATCAAGCAAAACTGCATCAATCCTATTACAAGCAGATTACAGAAAGACCGTTTATGACAGGAATGACAGCTTGGAATTTTGCCGATTTTGGTTCAGAATTTCGTGCTGATGCCATTCCGCACGTCAACCAAAAAGGACTTGTGCAATACGACCGAACACCAAAAGACATTTACTATTGGTACAAATCGGTTTTAGATAATAAAAAACCATTCATACATATCTCAACAGATTATTTAAAGCAACTAACGGTTTTAGAAAATGAAACTGTTCCTATCCAAATATATTCCAATCAAAATGACATCAATGTCAATTTGAATGGTCACAATTTAGGTGATTTTAAAGTTGAAAACGGTGTTGTTTCTATTGATATGTCTTTCAAAAATGGAAATAATTCTATTAGAGTTTCAACTGAAAATTTTTCCGAAGAAAAAACAATAAAAGTCAATCGTATTAAAGCTTTTGATTTTAAAAACTTCAAACGTTTCGGGATTAATTTAGGAGCGCATTTCAACTTTTATGATAAAACACAAAACATCACATTTGTACCAGACCAAGAATATAAAAAAGGATGGTTTGGATATAAAGATGGTTCAGCTTTTGGGATGACCAAAGATAAAAATCAAGGCTTACCACATAACATTAAAAACACAGATGCAGAACCGTTATTTCAAACCTTGTTAGAAGGTTGTACAGAATACAAACTAGACGTTCCAGAAGGCAATTACAACGTAAAATTATATTTTGTAGAGCCACAAATTAAGCCAACTGAGAATATCTATAATCTTTCAGAAGTAACTTCAAGAAACACTAAAACACAACGCATTTTTGATGTGTATATTAACGATAGATTAATTGAAAAACAATTGAATTTAGCCCAAGCCTATCCAGAAAAATATGGTGTAACGCTTCAGGCAACTATTCAAACAAAAAAAGGATTAACTTTAAAACTCAACGCTATTGAAGGATTCCCTGTCATTAGCGGTATTTTAATTGAAAAACTAGACTAAATGAAATTAGTAACAAACGTATTTATTTTCTTTTTTGTGTTAACAATTTCGGCACAAAACAAAGCGACTTACACCTACTCGATCAAAGGAAAAGACACATTAAAACTAGATGTTTACACACCAGAAAACATTAAAAAAACCGATACGTTACCTGTATTGCTTTGGATGCATGGTGGTGGATTTTCAGGTGGTCATAGAGAATATATAGACGATGAAAATTTAGTAAAATATGCAGCCAAAGAGCAGAATTACATTGGTATTTCCATTTCGTACCGTTTGCTAAGAAAAGGTACAAAAACAGGTTTTGGTTGCGATTGTACAAAAGACGAAAAATTGGAAACCTTTAAACAAGCCGCTATCGATTATATGGATGCTGCAAAATATGTAGTTGAACACGCTAACCAGCTTCAAATCGATACTACAAAAATCATTGCTGGTGGTAGTAGCGCTGGTGCTGAAGGTATTCTAAATGCAGTTTTTATGCGCGAGTATTTTGTAGATAATGCTGAAGATTACAGCAATGTAAAATTCGCCGGTGCTTTTTCTTGCGCTGGTGCTATTGTAGATGCAAGTTATATGACACCAGAAAACGCTGTGCCAACTGTCTTATATCACGGTACAAAAGACCAATTGGTACCTTACGGAAATGCGCCACATCATTATTGTGCACCAACAAAAGACGGTTATATAATGTTAGATGGTTCTAAAATTATTGCTGATAAATTAGAGGAATTTGAAACGTCTTTCTATTTCAATATTGTCAAAGAAGCACGTCACGAAATTTCAAGAATTCCTTATGAAGAATTAGATATTGTGTTCAACTTTTTTGAGCGTACAGTAATTAACGATGAAATCATTCAAACTAAAATTATAAAAACGAAAAAGTAATGCATTTTTTGAATACGTTTAAAATCGTCAGTTCGAGTATTTCGACCCAAAAGTCGAAATGTATCGAGAACAAGAGTATAGGAAACTCTCTTTTTTTATTATTAGCTTTTGTACTGATGGTTTTAGGTTGCAAAGAAAACAGGTCAGAAGCTGTCAATACAGATTTAGCTGAAAACTCAAAACGACCAAACATCATTTACATTATGGCAGACGACCATGCTGCACAAGCCATTAGCGCGTATGGTCATCCTATTGGTCAACTGGCACCAACACCAAACATTGATAGATTGGCAAAAAACGGTGCAATTTTCAAAAATAACTTTTGTACTAATTCTATTTGCGGACCAAGTCGTGCTGTAGTGTTAACCGGGAAACATAGTCACGTCAATGGATTTAGAATGAATGGTGACCGTTTTGATGGTTCACAACAAACGCTTCCAAAATTACTAAAAGAAGCAGGTTACAACACAGCAATTGTGGGTAAATGGCATTTGCACGGTTATCCTGAAGGTTTTGATCACTGGAATATTTTAAACGATCAAGGAAACTATTACAATCCGCAGTTTATTAAGATTCAAGATACCGTTCACATCAACAGAAAACACATTGATACCACTGCACATTGGACAACTAAATTACCAGATACCACTGTGGTTAAAGGCTATGCAACCGACTTAATTACGGATTACGCAATTGACTATATAGATGAAAAGAAAAACAGCGACCAGCCTTTCTTTTTAATGGTACATCACAAAGCGCCACATCGTAATTGGATGCCAGCGTTGCGTCATGTTAATAAGTACGATTCGGTGCAATTTCCGTTACCTGATACGTATTTTACAAAGCACGAAAATTCAACAGCATCAAAAGAGCAGTTACAGACTATCTATCGTGATATGTACGAAGGTCACGACCTTAAAATGACCAAAGAAAAAGGCAGTCCAGAATTAGCTTGGAATCCTTGGAAAACTGATTTTGATCGAATGACACCAGAGCAACGTGCTGCTTGGGATAAAGCCTATCAACCAAAAAATGATGCCTTCCACGATGCTAATTTATCAGGTAAAGCATTAGCAGAATGGAAAGGACAACGTTATCTGCAAGAATATTTATCAACAATAGCTTCGGTAGATGAAGGTATTGGGAAGATTTTAGATTATATAGATGCTAACGGTTTAACCGAAAATACCATTGTTGTGTACACATCAGACCAAGGATTTTATTTAGGCGAAAAAGGATGGTTTGATAAGCGATTTATGTATGAAGAATCTTTAAAAATGCCATTATTAATTCAATATCCTGAAAAAATTAAACCAGGAACTGTTGTTGAAGGCTTAACGCAAAACCTCGACTTTGCTGAAACCTTTTTAGATTTTGCAAATGTTGATATTCCTAGTGATATGCAAGGAAAATCATTTGCAGGTTTATTAGATGGTACTGAAAACAATGAAGATTTTAGAGATGCGGTTTACTACCATTATTACGATTATCCAGCATTCCATATGGTAAAAAAGATGTATGGTATACGTACCAATCGTTATAAATTAATTCACGTGTATGATGATATTGATGAGTGGGAATTATATGATTTACAAACCGACCCAAAAGAGTTAACTAATCTTATCAATGACGAAAATTATGACGAGATTGAAACCAAACTAAGAACACGTTTAGCCGAATTACAAGAACAATATAAAGTTACCGAGAAAGAATTTGAAAAGGCGCCAAAGCAACGTGTAGATAATGCTTACAAGCAATTTGAAAGATTAAGAGGTAACACAGGATCAAAATATCATCATCATTAAAATGAAACATCTCTGATTAATCTCAAGTCACTTAGTGAACATATTAATAAGATGTTCCATCTGACGATTGAAAAACAATAAAAATTAACAGATGAAATTAAAACATAGCATACAACTCGCATTCGTAATTATAGCAACGGTATCTTGTAAACAAAAGCAAGAAAATACTATTGTTATAGAAGATAATAAAACTGAAACAACAACAATAGACACCACGCAAACCTACATCAATCCGTTAGATATTGATTATACCTATATGGTTTACAATTCTGCCAGAAATCAATCTTACCGTTCTGGTGCTGATCCTGCGGTGATTGAATTTAAAGGCGAATATTATATGTTCGTAACACGTTCATTTGGGTATTGGCATTCCAAAGATTTAGTGAACTGGAAATTTATAAAACCGCAACAATGGTTTTTTGAAGGTAGCAATGCGCCAACAGCTTTCAATTATAAAGATTCGCTAGTTTATTTTGCTGGTGATCCTGCTGGTTACGGAAGTATTTTATATACCGATGATCCTAAAAAAGGATTATGGACACCAACAGCTTCCATTTCAAACAATATTCAAGATTCCGAATTATTTATTGATGATGACGGTAAGTCGTATTTGTATTGGGGAAGTTCTAACGTGCATCCTATTCGTGTAAAAATGTTGAACAAAGATGACCGTTTCTTAGAAACTGGTGTTAGAAAAGAGCTAATTAATTTAGATGAAGAAAAGCACGGTTGGGAACGTTTTGGTGAAAACAACTTTCATCCAACTTTAAAAGAAGGTTATATGGAAGGTGCGTCAATGACTAAACACAACGGAAAATATTACTTGCAATACGCAGCACCAGGTACACAATTTAATGTTTACGCAGATGGTGTATATGTTGGCGATTCGCCACTTGGACCTTTCACCTATATGAAAAATAATCCGATGAGTTTTAAACCTGGTGGATTTACCAATGGTGCAGGACACGGTATAACGGTAAAGCAAACCAACGGTCAATACTGGCATTTTGCGACGATGGCGTTGGCATCTAATGCGCAATGGGAACGTCGTTTATGTATGTTTCCTACCTATTTTGATGATGATGGTTTAATGTACAGCAACACATCTTACGGCGATTACCCACGTTATGGCGCTAATCACCCAACAAAAGCCGGACAACATAATGGTTGGATGTTATTATCGTATAAAGGTAATGTAACGGTGTCATCTTCGCTTCAACAAATAATGAAATTTACATCTAATGATAATGAAGTTGAAGTCAAAGAAATCCCAACAGAAACCAATGCTGAAGGACAAATAACTTCAAAAGTTTTAACCGACGAAAACCCAAAAACCTTCTGGGTTGCCGAAGCTAATGACGATAAACAATGGATCACAATTGAATTGTTAAATGAAGGAACTGTACACGCTATTCAGTTAAATTACCACGATCACGAATCAGGAATTTACACACGTGTTGAAGGATTAAAACATCAATTTACTATTGAAACTTCTGAAGATGGAAAAAACTGGAAGACGGTTGTAGATAGAAGTAAATCTGAGATTGACGCACCAAATGCCTATCTTGTTTTAGATAAACCTGTAAAAGCAAAATACGTTAGATATAACAATATAAAAGTACCAGGAAATAACTTCGCGATGTCAGAAGTTAGAGTCTTTGGATTAGGTTTAGGCGAAACACCAAGCAAAGTGTCAAATTTTAAAATTAATCGTGAAAAAGACCGTAGAGACATTTCATTCTCTTGGGATAAAGTTGAAGGCGCGCAAGGGTATAACATACGTTGGGGAATTGCACCAGACAAACTCTACCAATCTTGGCAAGTTTACGATACTAATTCTCATTTTATGCGCTGTTTAGATAGAGATACACCTTATTATTTTACCATAGAAGCATATAATGAAAATGGTATTTCGGAACAAACTGAAACTATTTATGTAGAATAAAGATGAAAAAATTTATAACACTTTTAGTTGTTTTAACTTCATTTTCGGTCTTATCTCAAGACTTGAAAATAATGAGTTACAACATCAAATTAGATTATCCAAAAGAAGGTAAAAACAGTTGGACAAACCGTAAGCCATTCATGGTGAATCAAATCAAATTTTACGAACCAGATGTTTTAGGTGTGCAAGAAGCTATGCCCAATCAAATGAAATATATGGATAGCCTATTGACAGATTATAGTTTTGTTGGTGTTGGTAGAGATGATGGTAAAAATGAAGGCGAATTTTCTGCAATTTTTTATAAAAATAAGGAGTTGAAAGTGCTTCAATCGTCAACTTTTTGGTTGTCCCAAACTCCAGACAAAGTAAGTATGGGTTGGGATGCCGTTTGTAACCGTGTTTGTACTTATGCTTTATTTCAACATAAAAAGACAAAAGAAACATTTTGGGTATTTAATACGCATTTTGATCATGTAGGTGAAGTTGCTAGACTAGAAAGCGCGACATTAATTCTTGAGAGGATAAGCACATTAAACACAAAAAACTATCCAGTTTTATTAATGGGAGATTTTAACTTAGAACCTGATAGTAAACCTATACAAACAATCACATCTATTTTAGATGATAGTAAAAATATTGCCAAATTAGCATTTGGACCAGAAGGTACTTTTAATGGATTTAATTTTGATAAAACTGTTAAAAGAAGGATAGATTATATTTTTGTAACAAAATCATCTATTTTAGTAAAAAAATATGCAGTTTTAAGTGATAATTGGGATTTAAAATATCCTTCAGACCATTTACCTGTTTTTATTACTTTTCAGTTTTTAAAAAAAGATACTAACTAACACTAATAGATTAAAATGAATAAAAAAATTTTCTTATTACTAATCACAATAGTTTCTGCTTTAGGTGGATTACTATTTGGTTATGACACAGGAGTTATTAATGGCGCACAATTTTACTTAAGTAAGTATTTTGAATTAGATGCAGCTATGAAAGGTTGGGTCGTTGGTAGTGCACTTTTAGGTTGTTTTGTAGGAGCAATTGTAGCTGGACCTTTAAGTATTAAACTAGGACGTAAGTATTCTTTGATTATCTCTGCAATACTATTTACAATTTCTGCATGGGGATCAGGTTTACCTTCATTTTTTGAAGAATCTGTAACCTTATTAGTTATTTTTAGAATTATTGGAGGTTTAGGTATTGGTATCGCATCTATGAATGCACCTATGTATATTGCAGAAATAGCACCAAGTAACATTAGAGGTAAAATGGTTACTTATTACCAATTAGCCATAGTTGTTGGTTTTTTTGTAGTGTTTTTAGCAACCTATTTTATTGGAAATAATTTAACAGAATCTGAAAATATAGATTTTGGTTGGCGACGTATGTTTTGGTCAGAATTAATCCCTAGTGGTTTATTTTTAATACTATTATTCTTTGTACCTAAAAGCCCTCGTTGGTTAGCATTAAAAGGAAATGATAGTGCTGCGTTACAAATTTTAAGTAAAATACATGGTGTAGAAGAAGCTAAAAAAGAAATTGTTGAAATAAAAAATTCTTTTGAAAAAACTGAAAACAAGGTAAAAGTTAATTATTTTTCTAAAGGGATTTTAGCTATAATAGTTATTGGTACAGCATTATCTGTCTTACAACAATTTACGGGTATTAACGCTGTATTATATTATGGTGCAGATATTTTTGAAAAAGCTCTTGGGTTTGGTAAAGAAGATGTTTTAGCTCAACAAATATTATTAGCATTTGTAAATCTTGTATTCACCTTTATCGCTATGTTTACGGTAGATAAGTTTGGTAGAAAACCTTTATTGTATATTGGTTCTATAGGTATGATTCTAGGATTTTTACTTTTAGGAGTATCATTACAGCAAGACGCAGTAGGCTTTATATCTTTATTAGGAGTTTTAATTTTTATAGGCTCTTTTGCTATGTCAATGGGTCCAATCGTATGGGTTATTTTATCTGAAATGTTTCCTAATAAAATCCGTAGTGTAGCAATGTCTGTTGCTGTGGCAGCACAATGGGCTGCAAATTATTTAGTCTCTCAATCATTCCCTATGGTGATGGAAAGTGAAGCTAACAATAGCGCTCCTTGGAATGGATCAATGCCATACTTTATATTTATCGCGTTTATCCTAGTGATTATATTTTTAACTTATAAATTTATACCAGAGACTAAAGGAAAATCTTTAGAAGAAATTGAAGAATTCTGGAAAGAATAATAACAATAAAAAAGCTCGCTTAAAGCGAGCCTTTTTTATTTAATTTAATATCAAAACCTTATTTGCTAAGCATTAATAACTCGTTACATATTACTTCTGTAACATAACGTTTATTACCTTCTTTATCTTCCCAAGTACGGTTAGTTAATTTACCTTCTATAGCTATTTCTTGTCCTTTAGTAACGTAGTCTTCAACTACTTTTACTAAACCGTTTTTAACAACTATATTGTGCCAATACGCACGTTCTACTTTGTTACCATTTTTGTCTTTGTAGCTATCGTCTGTTGCAAGACTAAATTTAGCCATTTTGTTTCCGTCGTTAAAGGTTACAATTTCTGGATCTTGTCCTAATCTACCAATCAACTGTACTTTGTTTTTTAATGCGTTCATAATTATAATTTTTAATGTTAAACAGTTAATACTATCGAGTTCTTATGTTTCGACAGTGCAAAGATGAGACAGCTTGCAAGTTTTATTCGGTTATTACCTATTTAATGTCGAATGTAATCGTTTGTTGTCGTTTGTAAATGTTTTTTATTTGAAGCAAAAAAGCTACTTTTACCAGTAATGAAAAGACTTTTAAGCTACTTCTACCCGATTACTAAAAAAATAAAATCTAAGTATAGCGATACTTTAGAAATTACTTGGTACAACGGAAAAAAGCATTTAAATACTAAAAATGCTAACTATTCTTACGGTAGTTTACAGCAAATTTTGAAATTTGGATTAAAGCAAATCCAATTAAAAACCGTAGAGAATATTTTGGTTTTAGGTCTTGGTGGCGGAAGTGTAATTGAAACATTACGAAAAGATTTCGATTATAAAAAACAGGTTTACGGAGTAGATATTGATCCTGTAATTATTGATTTAGCTAAAGAAGAATTCAGTTTAAAAACAGATCAAAATCTTAAGATATTTTGTCAAGATGCTGTTGATTTTTTAGATGAAACTCAATTGAATTATGACCTCATCATCATAGACATTTTTATTGATACCGAAGTGCCAAACTTTGTTTTAGCAAACAATTTTTGGACAGCAATTATAAAAACAGCTTCGGCTAAAAACCAAATCATTTTTAATGCTGCTTTACATCAAAATAACGACCAAAAGTTAGCTGGCATTATTTCATTTTTAAATCAAAACAAGTACAAAACTGAAACTTTAAATAAAGTAAATGGTACTAATACCTTATTAATTGCGCAACGTAACCATTTGTAAATGAATAATTTTTGTAATTTACTGACTTTAAATTTCAATTATGACCTTTAATATAGAAACCGAGCGTTTACTACTTCGCGAAATGCGTGATGAAGATCTTGATGGCTTATTTACTTTAGATAGTAATCCAAACGTACATAAATATTTAGGCAATAGACCAATAAAGACCAAAGCAGAAGCGCAAAAGGTTATAGACAGTGTAAAACAACAATATAAAGAACGTGGCATTGGCAGATTTACGGTCATAGAAAAAGCTACGGGTAATTATGTGGGTTGGTCTGGTTTACGACTTAACACCGAATATAATATGAATGGCTTCACAACATATTATGACATTGGCTACCGTTTAATTGAAGACTATTGGGGAAAAGGCTACGCTACCGAATCTGGTAAAGCTGCTGCTAAATTTGCGTTTGAAGTTTTAAATTTAAAACGTCTTTATGCAACTACGCACATAGATAATCAAGCATCACACAATGCGTTATTAAAAATTGGTTTACATTATTTAAACGATTTTTATTTTCCGCAAGAAAAAATGACTTTACGTTGGTATAAAATTACTAATCCAAAATTATGAGTAAAACCTGTCCAGAATGCGGCGACAAAATAGTTGGAAGAATTGATAAAAAATTCTGTTCTGATGGTTGTCGTAACGCTTATAACAACAAATTAAATAAAGACGGAAAAAATTTAATTAGAAATATAAATAACCGTTTACGTAAAAATTGGCGCATATTAGAAGCTTTAAATCCAGATCAAAAAACAAAAACTACACGCACAAAATTGATAGAAAAAGGATTTGATTTTAACTACTTTACTAGCATTTACACAACAAAAGCAGGAACAATTTATTACTTTGTGTACGATCAAGGGTATTTACCTTTAGATAATGATTTTTACGCACTTGTAAAACGACAATAATATGAAATACACACTACTCTTTTTAGCACTAATAATACTTAGCTGTAATAACAAAAATCAAAAAACTGAAACTGAACCAACAGAAAAAGCCATTACCATTGATGCTAAAAAAGCAGATTACTTATATACGTTTGCTTACACCTGTATTGATCAAGAGTATCCAAACAAATTAGGTCAAGTTTTAGGAGACAGTACGTATTTAAAAACACCTAAAGAATTACATCCTACTTTTTATGGTTGTTTTGACTGGCATAGTGCTGTGCACGGTCATTGGACACTAGTTAACATACTTAACACGTACCCAGATTTTAAAGAAAAAGATGAAATTATAAAAAAACTACAAACAACCATTTCTAAAGAAAATGTTTTAAAAGAAATTGAATATTTTGATGATATACATAACAAAACTTTTGAGCGTACTTACGGTTGGGCTTGGCTATTAAAATTAGCAAAAAGCTTAAAAGAATCTAATATTCCTGAGTTAAAAGCGTTAGATAAAAATTTAGAACCTTTAACCCAATTAATAGAAAGTAAGTGTATCGAATTTTTTAAAAAATTAAATTATCCAATCCGTGTAGGAGAACACCCAAACACTGCTTTTGGAATGAGCTTTGCTTTAGATTATGCTGAAAATTACAGTCCAGAATTAGCTAAAGTCATTAAAGAAAGAGCTAAAATATTTTATCAAAATGATAAAGGCTGTCCCATCAATTGGGAACCTGGCGGATTTGATTTTTTATCACCATGCCTAGAAGAAGCTACTTTAATGCTAAAAGTATTACCTAAAAAAGACTACTTAACATGGTTAGATCAATTTTTACCTGGATTTAGAACACAACCATCTCAATATATATCTCCTGTTGAAGTTGTTGATAAGACGGATGGTAAAATGGCACATTTAGATGGTTTAAACTTTAGTAGAACGTGGTGTTTATACCAAATAGGAAAAGCACTAGATAACAATAAAATGATTGCATTAGCTAATACACATTTTAATGATAGTTATTCAAAAATGGATACTGGCGAATATGCTGGCGCACATTGGTTAGCTTCTTTTGCATTGCATGCTTTAAAAGTTGGCAAATAATTGTAACTAACATCTATAAAACGCTACTTATACAGTACAATTAAACGCTTTTAATTATCGTAATGGAAAAATCTATCATAATCATCATAATTGTTTCTGTTGTAGCTATAATTATTTTTTTAATCTACTATTTTAATCCAAAGACTATCATTTTACGTCGGCTTAAAAAATTACGTTTTAGTAAAATAGGTAGTTTACAAAATCATCATTATTCTAAAGTTGAAGGCAATGCTCTTAACGTTAACCAACCTTTAATTGCTCCTTTAAGTCAACGCGAATGTGTGTTTTATCAAATTTTAATTGAAAAGAAAGTTGGCAGCGGTAAAAATTCGCGTTGGAAAACCATTGTTGACGAGGAGAAAGTTCAAGATTTTTTTGTGGAACAAACTAGTGAAAGATTGCTTATTTTCCCGAAGCAAAATCCCAAAAATTATTACGCCTATTTGGTTTCCGATAAAAAAACAAATTTCGGAACATTTAATGACCCAACACCAGAGTTTCAGTCGCTTTTAGATAATTACGGCATAGAATCGACAGGACTTTTTGGGTTCAACAAACAATTACGTTACCGCGAATCTATTATAGAAGTTGGCGAACGCATTACTGTTGCTGGCTACGTAAAATGGGTAGAATTAGAACAGCCTGTTTCAGATTATAACTATTCTCGTGTAGCAACACTAGTGGCAAAAGACAAAAATAAAATTTTAATTACGGATGCTACAGAAGCTTTAAAACCAAAACACGGTCGTTAAGGTTTCCAGTTATGTCCTTTTAATTGCATAGCCGCTTTTAAAATATCTTTTTGGCTTATTTGTCCAATTAATTTACCATCTTCAATAATAGGAAAACGTCTGCGTTTAGCACTTAAAAATTTATTGGCAGCATCAAAAATATTTAGGTTACCGTCAATGGTTTCAACATTTTTTACCATATGGTTTTCTACTTGACTATCCTGTGTTGGTGAGTTGTAGTATCTACTTTCACTAATTTGTTTAATGCAATCACCTTCAGAGATAATTCCTATTAATTCATTGTTTTCATTCACAACTGGTCCACCTGAAATTTTGTGTTTAATTAAAATTTCTACAACTTCTTCAACACTTTGTGTAGGTTTAAAAGTAATTAAATCTTTAGTCATGTAATCTTTAACCTGTAAAGAGGTATCATCTACTTGCTGTTGTCCTTTTCTAGAACCTTCAAAACTTTTAATTCCCATAATTTTTAATTTTCGGTTTAACTAAAGTTACTTATTTTCAATCACTTATCCTAAAATATTTATACACACAATTATTTCTTACTTTTATACTGCAAACCAAAACCTTCAAAATGTTTAAAAAACTAATTGCTATTCTTGTATTGTGCTTAGCTGTATATTTAAGCTTCGATGCACTTCTTCCTAATAAAATTTCAAACTTAGATACGCCGTTATCACAATTCTCTACAGATAGAGCTTTAATGCATTTAGCAGAAATTTCTAAAGCACCTCATTTTACAGGAAATAAAGAGAATGCGCGTGTTAGAAATTATATTATTTCTGAACTTGAAAAACTAGGTTTAATTACCGAAACTCAAGAAGGTTTTACCAATAGTCAATGGAACAACTTTACAAAACCTGTCAATATTTTAGCACGAATTAAAGGCGAAAGTAACAGCAAAGCTTTAATGCTGTTAACGCATTATGATAGTAATCCACATTCGTCTATCGGTGCAAGTGATGCTGGTTCTGGCGTGGTTACTATTTTAGAAGGTTTGCGTGCGTATTTAGCTGAAGGAAACACACCTAAAAACGATATTATTGTTTGTATTACAGATGCTGAAGAACTAGGAT
>Ga0256829_1000853_pt1 | contig 27335 bp, 24 predicted proteins | sample 131447metaG_FD_185979 | JGI IMG/M metagenome (GOLD analysis project Ga0256829, IMG submission 185979) | Hydrothermal vent microbial communities from Lau Basin, Pacific Ocean - 131-447 | ecosystem: Environmental > Aquatic > Marine > Hydrothermal vents | place: Pacific Ocean: Lau Basin | collected... | reverse complement strand
CAAACTTCATTCAACTCCGTTGAAAACAAACTTCATTCAACTCCGTTGAAAAAACCGTAAATCTACCTCGCTTCACTCGCTACGATTTACTTTATTGTACCCGGTTCGATGTCGTGTTCACCACTAAAATCCTTGATTTTAGGGCTTACACATGACATCTCACAGCATAAAGCTAAAAACGACAAGCAGTTGTCGTTTTTTACGCTTTATACTCCCGCTTCTTCTTTTCTTTGAAGCATTTCCCATTTTTTATCTACTGTTTTTTGCATTTCTTCTATTACATGTTCATTCTCTTTTTTGAAAAGATGTTTAAACCTTCCCTGTGCACCGAGATAATCTCGCACTGGAATAACATTTCTTGGTCTGTATGTTATGTGTAGTTCGTGACCGTCTATAATCTCATATAGAGGAAATACCAATGAGTCAGTTGCCAAATCACTTATATCTATAGTCTCATGTGAAGGAAATTTCCACTCAGTTGTACAGGCACTCATAGCATTTATATATACAGGACCCTCAATCGCCAAAGCTTTTTGATATTTTTTTACCATGTCCTTCCATTTATTTGGAGCAACTTGTGCTACATAAGGAGCTCCGTGAGCAGCCATAATAGCTATCATATCTTTTTTCATTTTTTTGTTACCGTAACTTACTCTACCTGCCGGTGTAGTCATAGTGCTTGCACCTATCGGAGTGGAACTACTTCTTTGACCGCCTGTGTTTGCATATACTTCATTATCAAGACAGATATATGTAAAGTCATGACCTCTTTCAACCGCACCACTTAAAAACTGAAATCCTATATCATAAGTGGCACCATCTCCACCAAAAGCTACAAATTTGACCGGCTTGTCCGGATCTTTAAGCCTTCCTTTTCTTTTCAATGTTTTATACATAGCCTCAGCTCCACTTATTGCAGTTGCAGCATTCTCAAATCCTATATGTATCCAGCTTGCATCCCAGGAAGTATGGGGATAAACAGCCGTACATACCTCAAGACATCCGGTTGCACTTGAAACTACCAAGTTATCATCAGTGCAGTTTAAAAGCTCTCTAACTATGATAGAGTGAGCACATCCAGGACATAGGAGGTGAGCACCTTCAAATCTATCATTTGATGTTGAAAACTGTTTTAAATTCTTTATTATTTTACTCATTTATTTACTCCTGTCTTAAAAAAAAGAAAGCTTAGGACCTCTTAGTCCACTAAAGCTTTGTAACGGTGTTACCAATTTACCAGCATCTGCATTTTTTTTGGCATCTCTAAAAATCTCTTTTATATCTTCTTGAGTCATGTCTCTTCCGCCAAGACCATAAATATAATTGTTTATGACAGGCTTGCTATCACATTGATACATTGCTGCACTGGTTTCATTATATAGCATTCCAAGCGTTCCTCCCGGAGCACTTCTATCAAGTGTTGCTATAGCTTTTACATTTTTTAATGCATTTTTAACTTCTTCAAAAGGAAACGGTCTTATAACCCTAGTTGCAACAACTCCAGCTTTTATACCCTCTTTTTCTCTTAAATCTTTAGCAGCTTGCACAGCACTTTCTACTGTACTTCCAAGAGCCACTATAGCAACTTCGGCATCATCCATCAAATAACTTTCAACAAGATTGTATTCCCGACCGGTTAAGCTTTTAAATTCACCAAATACTTTTTCTATAACAGTTTGAGAATCCATCAAAGCTTTGTGTTGCCTTGCTTTGAATTCAAAGTGCCAATCTTCTTCAGTTTGAGCACCATAAGTAACAGGTTTACAAAAATCAAGCATAGGATTCACCTCTTTATATTCTCCTATAAAGTTATATGCATCATCATCTTGCAATGGTTTTACATTTTGAGCGGTATGAGATGTGATAAAACCATCTTGATTTACCATAACAGGAAGCCTTACGCTTAAATCTTCAGCAATCTTAAATCCCATTAGCATAAGATCATACGCTTCTTGAGCATTAAAAGCATCTATCATTATCCATCCGGCATCCCGACCCAAATACATATCAGAGTGATCTCCATTTACATTAAGAGGCGATGCCAAAGCACGGTTTACCAGACCCAAAACTATAGGAAGTCTCATGCCGCTTGCCTGGTATAAAACTTCTACCATTAAAGCAAACCCTTGAGAACTTGTAGCAGTTGCTACTCTTCCTCCTGCTGCTGCTGCACCCACACATCCACTCATAGCAGCATGCTCACTCTCAACTAAAACAAACTCACCATCTATATATCCATCAGCTAAAAACTTAGCATATCCGTGAACTGTCGGAGTTGAAGGAGTTATCGGATAAGCTGCCACTACATCTATCTGAGCTTGTCTCATAGCTTGGGCAAAAGCCATATTTCCATCCCAAACTTCAATATCTTGTAATTTTAATTTTTCTGCCATTATTTTTCCTTCTTCTTTTTCTCTGGCCACTGTGAAAGCGCCACATCATTATCTTCAGTTTCTGCAAACATTAAAAGTGATTTTGGATTGGTCGGGCAAACTTCCACACAAACCCCACATCCTTTACAGTGTTCATAATCAATACCTATCATCTTTTTATCTCTTGCGATGATAGCGGTATCAGGGCAAAAAACCCAACAGTTTTGACAGTCTATACAAATATCTCTGTTATAAACAGGCTTAAAAACTCTCCAATCAGCCACACTGGCAGTATAAGAGTTTGTTTTTGCATATTTTCTTTCTTCTTGTTTTAATTCTACTATATCACAAGCCGCTTCTTCAAATGAAGGTAAAATTGCTCCGGCTTCTACTTGATCCCATCCTAAATACTCCATTTTATGCCTCCCTTATTTAACTTCATTATATGCCCGCTCTATAGCAGCCATATTTGCATCTATTATCTTTTGTGGAAACTTGCTAAGAACTTTAAGCATTGCATTTTGAAAATATTTAAGATCAAACATTTTAGAAACCTTCATCAAAGCTCCAAGCATTGGAGTATTTGGTATAGCTCTTCCTATTGTATCCATTGATATCTTCATACAATCAACCGTATAAACTTCTTTGCCTTCTAATGCAGGAACAAGCTTTATTAGCTCTTCTTTTGGAAGGTGAGTAGTTATAATATATTTGGTAGTTTCTTTTTCATTTGCAGTAATATCAGCTGAGATAGCCAAAGCAGGATCTATGACAAGTACATAATCAGGCACCATATACTTTTCATGATTTATGATAGGCTTATCATCAACCCTATTATATGCTGTCATAGCAGCCCCTCTTTTTGCCGAACCGTAAAAGGCAAAAGCCTGTACTTCTTTACCTGTATTTGCTACGACATCCCCTAAACCTTTAGCACCTGTTACCGCACCCTGACCGGCACGGCTATGCCATCTAATCTCTAGCATTTAATCTCCTTGCTTCGTTCAAAATATTTTATCAACATTGCCAGTTTCTATATGACTTTGCAAAAGTTCTTTTATTTTATGCAAAGCTTACTTAACTTATGCTTTATGTTGTAAAAAATTATATTTTTTATAGCTTTTAAAAGTTATTAATTATATATTGTACTGCATTTAAAGAATTTGACTCAATATGTTTTGAATATTTCTTAAGCTCATCTTCTTTTGCATATCCGCACAAAACTCCTATCGAATTGATATTTGCATTTTTAGCCGAGAGTAAATCAAGCTTGGTATCTCCAATCATCCAAGCTTCTTTTGCTATTGCATTCATTTGTGATAATGCTTTTTCTATGGGTTCTTTATGCGGCTTTGGGTTGAGTACTTGCTCTCTGCCTATCAATACATCAAAATATTTCATTATGCCCAAATGCTCTAAAATCTCTTTAGAATATATGCCTGTTTTTGTTGTAACGATCCCAAGTTTTGCAAATGAATGTGCCAGCAAGACAGCCTCTTTTGCATCCGGCAATAGCTTAGTCATCAAAAGAGATCTTTTTCTATAATTTTTTTTATATTCTAAAATACAATGATTTATATATCTTTTTTCTATTTTTAGAAATGTAAACATATCTTCTAAAGTATAACCTATATATTTACAAATCTCTTCCTGTGTCGGTTTTTGAAAATTAAAGGTATCAAAAGTATCATTGAAGCTAAGTATAATAGCTTGTGTTGAATCTATAAGAGTACCATCTAAATCAAATAATATTGTTGTTTTTTTCAAGTAATATTTTCCTATCGTTTATTTTTTTAATTATCAAATCTATGTGAACTTGCAGATTATAGTATTCTCCCATGTATGACAATGGAATATTTGTCTGCTCTTTTATCTCTTTTTCTAATTTACTAATTTTTTTTATAGTTTCTTCTATCTGAGAAATTTTCATTTTTTCTATATTTTTATCTATTTCACTCAAATTTCCGTACCATTTATATATTTTATACCTTATTCTCCATCTATATATCGGGAGAAATCCCTTAAAAAACGGCAACAACAGTGTTATAAGAGGAATTAAAAAAATAATCAATCTGTTTATCGTTACTGCAATGCGAAATGGAAAAATCTTCTCAAGCAGAGAGTCGCCTTTTTTAAGGTATATTTTAGCATCTTCATTCATAGGGATTTGTGCAAATCTAGTATTTGGAAAAAATCCCTCATTAGCAAAAAGATTTTTTTTAGAATGTACTTTTTTTGCAATCTTCAAAAGAAGTTTCATCAATTCAGGATTAAATTTATTATTTTGAACCAAAGTACAAGTTGCCGAAAGAAGTGTTATATCTTTAGATGGAATATTTTTCTTTAAATCTATTGTTCCTTCTCCAAGAATAAGACTTGCAAGATATAAAAATTTTTGTTTATATGCCAATGCTCTTTTGAAGCTAAACAGTTTTACATTTGGATTGCTTAAAAGTTTTTTAATATTATCTGATTTTGGTGATACCACCATAAACAAAGCATCTATAGTACCTTTTTTTAAGGCTTTGATGGATTGTTCAGTATTTAAATATTTGATAGTTGTATTTTGTTTGTTTACATCATTTTCTTTTAAAAGTAAACTGCTGAGAGCTTTTGTACCGCTACCGTTTTCTCCGATTGAAATCTTTTTACCTTTAAAATTATAGAGATATTTTATATTCCCCAAATTTTTATTATAAAAAATCCATAGTGGCTCATAAAATATACTTGCCAATGAGGAAATATTTTTATTATTAATATATTTTTTCGCTGTTCCTCCTTGGATAAAAGCAACATCTACTTTGCCAGTATTTAGAAGCTTTAATGCCTCTACACTACCGGCAGTAGTAACAATATTTAAAGTAATATCTTGCTTTTTTAAAAGTTTTTTATACTCTTTTGCAAATTTATAGTAAGCTCCATCACTTCTTCCTGTGGCTATTGAAAAAGATTTTGGCAGCGGAGGCTTTAGGAACTTCGTAGTCTCCCAAAACCCAATCGCTGCTATCAGGATAAATATAACCCAAATCAGGTATTGTTTATTTTTCAACAAATATCCCTTAAAATTTCTATTTTTACTCTCAGTTTGCTAAAGTAAAGCTTTTATTCTACTGTTTTTTTAATTCTATAACCACTCTTCTGTTTTGGTATCTTCCCCCTTTTGTTGCATTGCTTGCAACAGGATCAGCTTCACCAAAGCCTTTTGCTACTATTTTAGAAGGGTCTACTCCTAGTTGAATTAGTTCAGTTCGAACTGACATAGCTCTCATATAAGATAATTTTTGATTGTAATTTGCACTACCTGTAGAGTCTGTATATCCTTCTACAATGATTTTATAATAATTTTCTACTTTTTGCAGATAAGTTGCATATTTTTTAAGCTTACTTTCATATTGAGGCTCAATAACTGCTTCGTTTGTAGCAAAATTTAATCTTAAAGTTATTTTAGCAGGACATCCATTTTTATTGACCTTAACTCCTACTGGAGTATTTGGACATTTATCATTTGTATCAATAACACCATCATGGTCACTATCTTTAACTACTTTACATCCATTTCTATCCACCTCAACTCCTACTGGAGTATTGGGACATTTATCATGACTGTCCAAGATACCGTCATGGTCACTGTCTAATTCACATCCGTGTTTATCCACTTTTACTCCCTGTTTTGTATGAGGGCATCTATCTAAACTATCAATAACACCGTCATGGTCACTATCTTTTGCAGGAGTAGTTGCTACAGGAATACTTTTGGGTGCTTCTTTTTGTGCTACTGCACCAAATGGGATACCTAAGCCTACTGTAAAGATAAGATTATTATCACCGTGGTCAAATTTGACCAAGTCTCTTACATCACCTTTTAAGAAAAGATTATCTTTTATTTTATATTTCAGCCCCAAGCCATAGTTAAAAAAGCCACCGCTTTTATTATTAAATTGCTCATTGCTTATATCTTCATATCCAATTCCCATCAAACCATACAAAGATGTTTTTTTTGTAAGTTTATAATCTTTTACAAAATTAAAAAAATACCTATTAAAGTCAGTTTTCAAATTTGAATTATCATATTTTATATTATCACTTCTTAAATACCCTATTTCTATCTGATCAAATATCTGATTACTATCCAAATTTATACCTAAACTACCGCCATAAGCCAGTTGATTTTCAAGATTAAGGTTACCTTCAGGTATAACACCACCTATCATAGGTGTAAATTCATATTTATATGTATTATTATTGGCAAACAAAAAAGTCGCCCCAAATAACAATATTCCAATCAAAATTTTTCTCATAATAACTCCTTCATATCACAAATTTGTAACATTATAACTGACCTTACGCACCATATCACATCATCAGTGAGTTTTAAAGTGCACGATTGCTTCGTTGGTTTCACTTCACCATAGCTTAGGCTATGCTGAAAACTTTCTGCCTCGTATTATACCATATTCTATAATGCTGATGATGTGATATGGTGCGTAAGGTCAGATTATATCACAAATTCTATAAAATTACTAAGGCTTTATCCAATCATTTTCATTATGCATTACACCAATGATGGAAGCTGACACATTTTTAATATTTTTATTTACCACTGTGATAGAGTTTGGAATATATAAAAAAAGATATGGCTTATCTTGTGCGATCAATTTAAAAATTCTTTTATACAGTTTGCTTAGCTTTGGCTTATTGATAGTTCTTTCTGCTTTTTTTATTAATTTGTCAACTTCTTTATTGTGATAATGGACAAAGTTGAAACCACCTTTTTTATCTGAATTCCCATCCCATATACTATAAGCATCAGGCATTAAACCAAGCCCCCAGCCAAGCAATATAGCATCAAACTTTCTAGGGGCTATAACTGTATTTAAAAATGCTTGCCACTCCATCGTCCTTATCCTCATCTTAACTCCGATTTTTGCAAACTGGTATTGCAGTATCTCTGCTGTATAAACCCTAATGGAGTTATTTGAGTTGGTTGTGAGAGTAAATTTTAAAGGGTGATTTTTATCGTATCCTGCTTCTTTCAATAATTTTCTTGCTTTTTTAAGATCAACTTTAGGTACTTTTACACTTTTATTGTACGCAAAGGTTCCGGGCATAAAAGGACCTGTACAAACTCTTGCATGTCCGAAAAAAAGAATATCTACCAACTCTTGTCTGTTTGTTGATAGAGAAAGAGCTTCTCTGACTCTAATATCTTTAAATCTTTTATCTTTTAAATTAAATCCCATATAAGTATAACCATGAGATATGCTTTCATAAATATTATAAAACTTTTTAAAACTTTTATCTATCTGTTTCTCGTATTGCAAAGGAGTTAAGTAGCCAACATCAAGTTTGTGAGATTTTAACATAAGAAACTGAGTGGAAGAATCAGGCATAAAGTTATAAACAAGCCTGCTTATATACGGTGCATGTAGAAAGTAATTTTTATTTGCATACAAAATGATATTTTTGGAAACTTGAAAATCTTTAAGTGTGTATGCTCCTGTTCCTATGGGTCTGCGGTTTAATACACTAGTCATAACATTTTTGACATTTTTCCAAAGATGAGAGGGAAGCAAGCCCATCATCCATATCTCCACTGCTTTAAAATAAGGGTGTTTATAAATCACTTCAACAGTAAAATTATCTATTTTTTTAACACTTTTTACATCTTTAAAATCATCACTGTATGGTGTAAAAACTTTGGGCGATATGATAGTTTTATATGTGTATATCACATCATTTGCAGTAAAAGGTTTGCCATCGCTCCATTTGACATCATGCCTTAGTTTAAAAACCAAAGTAGTATCATTTAAAAATTTGTAACTTTTTGCCAGTTCAGGTACTACTTTACCATTTTTATCATATTTTACAAGAGCATTAAATATCCATGAACTTATCTCCCCACTCGCACTGTCAGTTGCCAAAATAGGATTTATCCTACTTGGATTTGAAGAGATAGCAAGATTCAAACTTGAAGCAGCCATATAAGAAGTAAGAATTATTATAGACAAAATAATTCTCATCCTATCACCTCCTTTAAAAAGATAAATAACTAACCTTACACATTATATCACAACAAGATTGATAACTGACCTTACGCAACCTCATAATTTGGATCATCTTCCTCATAAGTACAAAATTTACCCGCATTTTTAATATCTTATCTTTATATTTTTATTCTCATCTTGATATTTTTTTCCTATAGCATATATAGCTTCAATACCACTTATATCTAAAACTCTTATATTTTTAAAATCAAGTATTATATCTTACTTTGAAAATATATATTCAAGAGACTACTGCACAATACAGACGCCATAATATCAATAGATAGTTTATAGGAAATGGTCTATTTAAGTAGTCAAAACTACAATTTGACAAAATTGTCAAATTGTAGTCTGTAAAATTATCTTTTACTAAATTGAGGGCTTCTTCTTGCTTTTCTTCTACCGTATTTTTTTCTTTCAACAACTCTTGAATCTCTTGTTAAAAGACCGTTAGGCTTTAAAACAGCTCTAAAATCATTGTCAAATAGACATAACGCTTTTGACACTCCATGGCGAAGTGCATCTGCTTGAGCTGAGTATCCGCCTCCTAATGTTACGGCTATAATGTCAATATTGCCTAATTGTTTTGTTAAAAAAAGCGGTTGCAACACTCTTTTTTTAATAGCTTCATGACCGCCAAGCCATTCATCAAGACTTACACCATTTATGCTCATCTTTCCAGAACCAGACTTTATCCATACCTTTGCAATTGAGCTTTTTCTTTTTCCTGTTGCATAAATTTTTGCCATAACTATTTACCCTCTTTATTTGTATTTACTTGTGCAGAATGAGGATGCTCACTTCCTGCATAAACTTTTAATTTTTTAAGCATTTCTTTTCCCAAGTTTGTTTTAGGAAGCATACCTCTTGTAGCCAATCTATATAATTTTGTCGGATTATTTTCAAGTAATTTGCCGAGTTTATCACTTTTTACCCCACCAAAATACCCTGTGTGTCTATGGTATAATTTATCGTTTAGTTTATTGCCACTAAAGTCAACTTTACTTGCATTTATGATTATAACATAATCACCACAATCAATATGAGGAGTAAAATATGGTTTATTTTTCCCTCTTAAGATCGTTGCAACTTCGGTTATAATTCTACCAAATCTCTTTCCGGTAGCATCAATAACTACCCAATCTCTTTGAACCTCATTTGCTTTCATCATTTTTGTAAATTTCATCTCTTTACCTTTGCCTTCATATTTGAAAAACAGATTGTAGTGGAAAAATACTTTTATTTAGCTTAAATTCAACTATTTTTAAGTTATTATCATATATAAATGCAAATTATGTTATAATATTTAAAATCTTAGGGGCACAAATTTTGAATCAAAAAATATTGCTTTATATTACAATTATCTTTACGATATCTTTATATGCCAATGAAAGTAAAATATTATACCAAAAAGCTCAGCTTTATGAAAGACAGAGTAATTACAAAAAAGCAATGATATTTTACAAAAAGGCTGCATCTGTTTTTATAAAGCCAACCTCTGTCAAGATAAAAACCAAAAAACTTGAAGTCTTTCTTAAAAATAAACATAAAAAACTAAATACAATAGTAGCATTGGGAAAAAATGAGATACAAGGATATAAACTCAAAAGTACAGACCAAACAGTTAAACAAATGGTTTTTTCCAAATTTAATTTTAAGCCATACTATATGAATTATATTCTTCCCTTGACTTATGATTCTGTGTACCACAAAGGAAGAAGCAGTACGGAAGTAAAATTTCAAATAAGCATAAAAAGCTCATTGGTCAAAAATATATTGGGATTAAATGATGAGCTTTTCTTTGGCTATACACAAACTTCTTGGTGGCAAACTACAGAAGCATCTGCACCTTTTAGAGAAACCAACTATATGCCTGAGCTGTTTTTAATCATACCAAATATTTATCAAAACAATATATTAAAAGCTTACAAAATTGGATTGCTTCATCAGTCAAACGGACGGGCGGGATTGAGCTCTAGATCTTGGAATAGAATTTATTTAGCAACTATATTTCAACAAGGCGGTCTTTTTGTAATTCCTAGAGTTTGGTATAGAATCCCGGAGAAAAAAAAGAAAAATATATACAGTGCAAGAGGAGATGATAATCCTGATATTTATGATTATATGGGCTATGGTGATTTGAAGATTTTTTATCCTTATAAAAAAAATCTATTTTCTATACTTATTAGAAATAATTTAAAACTTACCAAAAACAATAAAGGAGCTTTACAGTTTAACTGGACATTTCCTTTGCCTTGGGTTAGTGATATGTTTGGATATATACAGATTTTTAGCGGATATGGAGAAAGCCTTATAGATTATAACAGATTAAATAATAAAATTGGTATAGGTTTCGCCATTTCAAGATAAACATTTCTTCAATAATTTTGAAACTAATGGAATAATTGTTACACGCTTGTATAAATATAAGATAAAAAAATAAAATTTTATCAAAATGAAAGAAATTATAGCATAAAATAATAGCAAATTTTAATCCAATAATAAGGAAGTTATATGGGAAAAGATAGAAGATGGTTTATGGGCAAAGCTTTTGGAGCTGTTGCTACAGTTGGTGCGGTAGCATCGCTATATGGCATGAAAAAGACTTGGGATCCTTTAGCTAGTGTTACAGCTGCTGGTTTTACTACTTTGGATATGACAAAATACAAAAAATACAATCATTTGTATATTGAACAATGGAGAGGAAAACCTATATTTATCATTAGAAAATCCCCTAAAATGGTGAAAGAGATGAATAGTTCATCCAATAAATATAAAAAGCAAGATGAGGATAGAGACATCTTTATAGCTGGATCGCACTTTTTAGTATGTATTGGCATCTGCACACATTTGGGCTGTATTCCAAACTATAGACCACAGGATGACAACTTTTTATGTCCATGTCACGGTGCGATGTATGATTTCTCTGGTGAAGTCACCAAGCCTCCTGCACCTCGCGGTTTTGATATACCTCCTTTCAAAAGAGAAGGAAATAAGTTGGTATTGGGTCTTGACAGTCCAGAGTATCAAAAGTTAGTAAAAGAACATGCAACATTAAATAAAGCTTAGGGGGAAATATGGCACATTTTACAAAAGCAACAAGCGTTCATGATTGGGTTAATCAACGCTTAGGAATTGACACTCTTCGTCGAGTACTCGCAACTGAATACTGGATACCGAAAAATATAAATTTTTTATGGGCTATGGGAATGGTATTGGCAGTTACTTTTGCTTTACTATTTATATCTGGTTTATTTTTACTTATGTATTATCAGCCAAATACACATTTGGCATTTGACAGTGTAAATGATATTATCATGAGGCAAGTTCCTTATGGCTGGCTTTTTAGAGATACCCATGCTGTTGCAGCTTCATTGGTATTTTTGATTATCTATATACATATGTTTACCGGTATTTATTATGGTTCATATAAAAATGGTAGAGAAATGATTTGGATTTCGGGAATGCTCTTGTATGTTACATTTTCAGCAGAAGCATTCAGTGGTTATATGCTTCCTTGGGGACAGCTAAGCTATTGGGCAGGTACAGTTATCACAGACTTGTTTAGTTTAGGTTCTTTACATACAGCAGGGCTTGTTGAATGGATTCGTGGAGGGTATACTCCAGGACAGGCTTTTTTAAGTCGTTTCTTTGCATTACATGTTGTTTTGCTACCACTTGCAGTTATAGGACTTATAGGATTGCATTTTGGTGCTCTTAGAATACCTCATGTCAACAATCAAGACGGGGAAGAGATTGATTTTGAAGCAGAAGCTAAAAAATATAAAAGTGGAGATAAAAAAGGTTCTAAAGTTATCGCCTTTTCAAATGACTTTATGAGTAAAGATTTATTTATTGTAAGTATATATCTGATTTTCTTCTTTTATTTGGTTATCTTTCATAACGGCTTTGCATTAGATCCTATAAACTTTGTTCCGGCAGATCCTATGCACACTCCAGCTAGTGTCGAGCCTGAGTGGTATTTTTTATGGTCTTATGATATCTTAAGAGGTTTCTCAAAAAATCCAGGACTTATAGCTTTTGCATTTGCACAGGGCATATTCTTCTTCTTACCATTTTTAGACAGAAGTCCAAATGCTACTCCGGCAAGTAAAAGAGGTATATTTTTTATATGGTTTTGGCTATTGGTCATAGATATGACTGCTCTTACCATAATGGGAAAACTACCACCAGAAGGAGGATACAGAACTACTGGTATTGTATTTGCATATATATTTATAGGGTTGTGGATAGTATTTCCATTTATCACAAAATTAGAAAAAAAAGTTACAGGGAGATAGCATGAGAGGATTTATAAGCTTAATAATTATAATAATATTTACATCGGTAACATACTATTTTATCGGACCTGTTGCACACTCAATCGAGGGTGGAGCAAAAGTTACTGATTCTCATTTTTCCTATGCTGATATTCCTGCACTAAAACTTCAAGGGAATGTGGCAAAAGGTAAAGCACTGGTTATGGGAGCTGGAGCTTGTGTGGGATGTCACAGCATTGAAGTTGCCGGTATTAAACCAAGCATGTCACCAGATGTTGCTGCGAAAGCTTACGGAGTTATGCCACCTGATTTAAGTAATGCAGGCATTATTTACAGCCCTAAGTTTTTGGCTGCTTATATAGCAGATCCAGTTCATGCTATGAAGCTTGGAAGTAAGTTTAATGCACAAACAGGAAAAACCTTTCCAATGCCGGCTTTTGCTGGAGCAGGTGGCAATAAGCAACAAGAAATTGCTGATATGGTTGCTTACTTAAAATCAATAGCTATAAGCAAAAATAAATTGACACCAAAACTTGCATTTGAAGACTCTTGTGGTCGTTGTCATGCTGTAAGATATGAAAAGTGGACACAAATTGGTTCAACACCTAAGTTTAAAAACAAAAAACAAAAATTAGCATTTGAATTAAAAGTTGCTGATTATCAAGATTCACTACATAAATATTTAGGAAGTCTACCTCCTGATTTATCAACAATAGTAGAGTCTAAAACAGATCATTTCATAAATACTTTTGTACAAAATCCTCAAAATCACATAAAAGGGACAGCTATGCCTCGAGTAGGTATAACTGCTGATACTGCAAAAAAAGTTATGGCATATTTAGAAAAATCTGGAAATCCTACCCAAGCTGAAAGAGAATCACTTGGTAAAGATATTATGATTTATCTGGTTATAATGGCAATATTTGCTTTCTTATGGAAACAAACAGTCTGGAAAGACTTACACTAAATTTCTGCATGTCCTGTTAGAACAGGGCATGCAACCTTATAAATCAGCCTTAAAATCAAAACTCGCTTCTTGACATTTTACTTTTTATGATGTATCATAAAATCAGTTGAATCTTTTATTTTGCCAAAATTAAAGAGGAGATATAATGAAATACTATAAAGTGAGTCAAAATAAACATAAAATAACTTGTCTTTTATGCAAGCATTATTGTCAACTTACAAATAATCAAGTAGGAGCTTGTGGTGTCAATCAAAATGTAAATGGTGAACTAAAAAACTTGGTATATGGATATCCTGTGGCTTTAAATATAGATCCGATAGAAAAAAAGCCTCTTTATCACTTTTTACCAGGAAGCCTGGCTCTTAGTTTTGGAACTGTAGGATGTAATTTTAAATGTCCTTTTTGCCAAAATTGGAATATTTCTCAAACTCACGATATAAATAAAAATATCAAAGTCTCTCCAAATGAAATGGTAGAGCTTGCCTTTGAACATAACTGTAAATCCATAGCTTATACATATAACGAGCCTACTATTTTTTATCCTTATGCCAAAGATATTGGACTTATTGCCAAAGAAAGAGGATTAAAAAATATATTTGTCAGCAATGGATTTGAGACTCAAGAAATCATTAAAGATATGCCAAATTGGTTGGACGCTGCCAATATAGATCTTAAAAGTTGGGATGAAAAATACTATAAAAAAATTTTAAAAGGTGGGCTTGAAGCAGTAAAAGATACATTGCGTTTAATGGCACATGAGGGTATTTGGATAGAAGTTACCACTCTTTTAATCGAGGGTAAAAATGATGGAAACGGGCAACTTGAAGAAATGGCAGAATTTATAGCTGGTGAGCTTGGAGATTTCGTACCTTGGCATTTAAGTGCTTTTCACCCAGATTACAAGATGAAAGATCACAATACCACAGAGTTAAAAACTTTGCAAAGAGCTTATGCTATAGCTAAAAAAGCGGGACTGCATTATGTTTATCTTGGTAATGTAGCAGTATCTGGTGATACATATTGCCCAAATTGCGCTAAATTACTGATAGACAGAACAGGATATAGTGTAGCTGTAAACAATATCACTCAAGGTCGTTGCCCAAATTGTAATACAATTATAGAAGGAGTATGGGAATGAGTACAAGAAAAATGACAGTAGCAGGAGCATTTTATCCAAACGAACAAGGTGAAATAGAAAATATGTTTGAGCATTATAATGATATATTAGATAAAAACTTAAAACAAAATGAAATTTTAAGTAGGCAACCAAGAGCCATAATAGTTCCCCACGCCGGATATATCTACTCCGCTTTTACGGCAAATATTGCTTACAGAGTACTTGCAAATACCAAAGCAAAGAGAGCTGTTGTCATAGGACCTAGTCATAAAATATATTTAAGCGGGAGCAGTATTAGCGAGTATGATGAGTATCAAACACCTTTTGGTGATTTAAAAATAGATACTGATTTAGTGAAAGAATTAAAAGAGAATTTTGGATTTTCATTTATACCGGAAGCTCATAATGAGCATAGTACGGAAGTACAAATGCCTTTTTTAAAAAGATACATGAAGGATATAAGTGTTGTTGAGATAGTTTATGGGGATGAAAAGCCGGAGCATTTGGAAAGAGCCATTGATTATATTTTAAAAGACGATGAAAGTGTTGTTGTTATCAGCAGTGATTTAAGTCATTATTACGATTTGCAAAAAGCAAACAAGTTAGATGGTATTTGTTTGGAAGCAATACAAAATCTAAAAACCAATGAACTTCATCAAGGGTGTGAAGCATGCGGAAAGATAGGGATTGAAGCGATTATGCTTACAGCTATTGTAAATCATTTAAAGCCCATATTACTTGATTATAGAACAAGTGCGGATGCAAGTGGCAATAAAAATGAAGTTGTAGGCTATATGAGTGCCGCATTTATATAAATGTCAAAAAATATGAAAGAATTAGTTGATTTGATGATAAGTACCTAACCAGAAATTACACCAATTAATAGCACAAAGAGAACGGTGCGAGTGCAAGGCAGATTTGTGCAGGCTTAGCTGTAGCTAAGTCAAACAAATCTAACAAAGTAATCGTGCCGTTATCTTTGTGCCCAAAGGGAAACTATAAAAGGTCGCATCTATTTCGTTAAAAACTCTTGAGGTACAATAAGTACATCTACAAGTTTTTGCCTCATATCTACAACCTTTTATAGTTTCTATTAATTGGTGTTATTTCTGGTTAGGTACTTAGAAAAGGGGTATTCTTAAGACCCCTCGATTTATCAATGCATTTTTAAAAGTAGATAGAAAATATTTTGTACCTGTTGAATTTGAAAATGATATTTACACAGATGCACCTCTTCCAATAGGTAAAAACCAAACGATTTCCCAACCCTCTACGGTTGCATTTATGATTGAGCTTTTATCTCCAAAGAAAGCAGACAAGATACTTGATATTGGTTCCGGGTCCGGTTGGAGCACTGCTCTTCTTTGTGAAATTGTCGGCAAAAACGGTATGGTTATAGGGGTTGAGAGAATTGACGAGATAGTAAAACAAGGCAAAAGCAATCTGGCAAAATTTAACTTTGGCAAAGAATGCATAATAAAAAAGCTGATAAAAACATAGGAATACAAGGAGCTAAGTTTGATAAGATTTTAGTATCTGCAAGTGCAAACAAGTTTCCAAACGAATTAATAAAACAATTAAATATAAACGGAAAGTTAGTCATTCCTATACAAAACTCTATATTTGAATTTGAAAAAATTTCAGATACAATGATTAACTCAAGAGAGTTTCCGGGATTTGTTTTTGTCCCTCTTGTTTACGAAAGGTTAATATAATGTGCAAAATTACATTCAACGCATTTTCATTTATCAGAGATAAGCTCAAAAAAAACGGTATTGATGATTTTGTCAATGCCAAAATAGATATACCTAAAAACAGTTCTATAAATTCTTTTATAGAAAATATATTACAATTAAAAAAAGAAGATGTTGAAGCTGTTTTTTTAAACGGAAAAGTAGTTCCCAAAGAGACTATCATACAAAATAATGACCGAATCGCTCTTGTGCCTCCAGGAACTCCCGGCTCATATAGACTGATGCTTGGAATGAAGAACTGACCTTATGCACTTTTTTCTCGAAAAGTCTTACTTTTCGTAAGCTTCAAGTGGGTTGTAGGGACTTTGAGTTTCTGCCACAATAGAGAGCTTTGCTCATTATAGTGCGTAAGGTCAGTGAAAAAAAGAGATTAGGCGCTTACCTCAAAACTAAGTTACTACCCATAAGTTTCTTTTAATTAAAATGTTAAGAATCTTGAAGTTAATATAAAATAATTATTGAGCATATTTATTAAGTTATATAAAAGCAAAAAGAGCATAGAATACATTATGGAAAAAGATTATCTTTGGAATAATTAAATTAGTTATATTAATATAACTAATTTATCAATATTATTTCTTGTAATTTTTTTAATAATCTAATAAAAAGGAGAAAACGATGAAAGATCAAAACACTCCGGCATCAAGACGGTCCTTTATCAAAGGTGTTGCTTCGGTAGGAGCTATAACTTGGTTTGCGCCAATGGCTTTTGGAGAAAGGCTTCCAGCAGGTCCTGTTCTAAATAGAAAAAATATTGCAACAGCTACTCATTGGGGTTCTATAAAAGCAAATGTCAGAGGAGGAGAATTTACGGACATAACCGCTTTTAAGGATGATTTTCCATTGCCAATGACTCAAGCATTAGCTGATCGTGAGAATGCACAAAACCGTGTTAAATACCCGATGGTCAGGGAAGGTTTTTTGAAATATGGCCACAAAAGCGATACTTCAAAAAGAGGAAGAGACAAATTTGTCAGAGTTAGCTGGGATAAAGCTTATGAGCTTGTGGCAAATGAATTAAAAAGAGTTAAAAAAGAGTATGGAAATTCATCAATTTTTGCTGGCAGTGTGGATTGGCATAGTGTAGGCAAACTGAATGCATCACCAACTCTTTTAAGAAGAATGCTTAATCTCTTAGGAGGCTTTACGGATGATACAGGAGATTTTAGCGTCCAAGCCGCAATGACAATACTACCCCATGTTACCGGAAATATTGAGGTATATGATAAGCAAACAGCTTGGCCAACCATCATAGAACATACAGATACGGTTGTTCTGTGGGGAGCAGATTTGCTTAAAAATAACCAAATAGGCTGGAGTCCACCTGACCACTATGCATACAACATGATAAAAAAACTAAAAGCTTCAGGAAAAAAAATAATCTCCATAGATCCGAGAAAAACTGAAACAACTGAGTATTTAAATGCTGATTGGATAGCTGTAAGACCAAATACGGATGTGGCTATGATGTTAGCAATAGCACATACTCTATACAAAGAAAATTTATATGATAAAAAATTTTTAGATAAGTATACTTACGGATTTGATAAATTTCTTCCATATTTACTTGGAAAATCTGATGGCATAGAAAAAACTCCACAATGGGCAGAAAGCATAACAACAATCGGTGCTGAAACTATCAAAAAAATTGCAAGACAAATGGCCAAAGGAAGAACCATGATAATGAGTGGTTGGGCAATCCAAAGAGCAGACCATGGTGAACAGCCACCTTGGATGATAGTCACTTTAGCCTCTATGTTAGGTCAAGTCGGACTTCCAGGCGGTGGCTTTGGTTTTAGTTATCACTATGCATCAGGTGGTTCTCCGGAAGCAAATGCTCCGTCATTACCTGGTATTTCAGCTGGAAACAATCCTGTAAAAATACAAATTCCATTTGCTCATGCCGTTAGTGACTTGTTGCTAAACCCAGGCAAGGTTATAGATTTCAATGGAGAAAAAATAAAATATCCAGACATAAAGCTTGTTTATTGGGCGGGAGGAAATCCTTTAGATCATCAAATGGATAGAAATAGAGAAATAAAGGCTTGGAGAAAACCTGAGACAATCATAATAAATGAGATTTACTGGACTTCAACTGCGAAATATGCAGATATTGTTTTACCGGTTACAACAACTTTTGAAAGGGATGATATTGATGTTTTAAGTGAATATAGCTTTAAATATATAGTTGCTATGAAAAAAACAGTAGAACCCCGCTATGAATCAAAAGATGATATTGATATTTTCGCCGGAATCTCTAAAAAATTGGGATTTGAAAAAAAATATACTGAGGGAAAAAGTAGCTTAGACTGGATAAAACACTTTTATAGTATTGCTAGCAAACAAGCTAAATTTAAAAAGCTTCCTATGCCTACATTTGAAGAATTTTGGGAAAAAGGCTTTGTTGAATTTCCAATTACAAAAGAAGCAGAGCAATGGGTACGATATGGAGACTTTAGAAAAAATCCGATCGCAAATCCTCTTGGAACCCCTACAGGTAAAATTGAGATTTACTCAAACACCATAGAAAAGTTCAATTATCCAGATTGTAAAGCTCATCCTACTTGGTTTGAACCTATTGAATGGCTTGGAAACAAGAAAGAAGCTGAAAAATATCCATTTCATCTAGTATCTTCGCATCCTGAATTTAGACTACACTCTCAACTTGACAACACTTGGCTTAGAAATTTATATGAAGTCGATAGAAGAGAGCCTATGTGGATTAACCCAAAAGATGCACAAAGAATTGGTGTAAAAAATAATGATGTAGTAATGGTACACAATAAAAGGGGTAAATTCTTAGCTGGAGTAGTTGTAACAGATAGAATGCGTGAACATGTTATATGCGTACATGAAGGTGCTTGGTATGACCCTGATAAGCCAGGCGAGATAGGTGCTATGTGCAAACATGGAAATATAAATACCGTTACCTTGGATAAAGGTACTTCCAAGTTGGCTCAAGGAAATATCGCCAATACTGTTTTGGTTCAAGTTTCTAAATACGAGAAACAGCCGCCAAGAGTAACAGCGTTTGATGTTCCAGCTGGAGGATGATAGATAATGAATAAATTTATACTTTTAACAGCATCAGTTTCTTTTGCTTTTATGAGTATTGCTTTTGCAAGGGGAGATGATATGTTTGTATCGTCTCCTTCTGCTATATATGCTAGTAATACTCACACAAAATCCATAGGAATGCTGGATTTGGGTGCAAAAGTAAATATTATGAATAAAAAAGGTAAATGGTATAAAGTTAAAGTTTACGGCTGGAGTCAGAAAGGATTGCCATCAGTCATATATGCCTTTAATGGCATAAGGATAAAAAAAGCTGTTCTGACTAAAGACGGTGAAAAACTTACTAAAGTTCTAAAAGTAGCAAAAGATAAAGAAACAGGACTTACTTGGAAAGAAGTTGAGCTAAAAACAGCATGGATAAATGAAAAATATTTATCTAAAAATATGAAAAAGGTATGGAAAAGTGCCATAACTCTTTTTCACAATAGATGCACGATGTGCCATGCTCTCCCAAAATCAACAAAATTTACAGCCAATCAATGGCCTTCAACACTAAGAGTAATGTCAAAAAGGGCAGCACTCAACAAACAACAGACAGATTTTGTTTCTAAATTTTTACAATATCATGCAAAAGATACAATAAAATTTGCTAAATAGACAATACAAAAGAGAGAATTTTCTCTCTTTTGTAAAATATCACTTAAACTCTGATTAATTATTTATATTTTATACATAAGATAAGTCATATATTAATCTCTTTAAAACCACAATCATCTTTATCATATTTATAAGTCTCCAACCTGGTTTCACCAAATTGTATTATCATTTTGCACTCATCAAAATATTTTCCTCTTTGAAGGGCTTTTTTCATAACATCATAGATAAAAGCCCTTGTGTTAAAAATAGGGGTCGAGGAAGTACCCTTGTATGCAAATTTTTCTCCATCTACTTCTTCTAATCCCTCTCTTCTAAGATATTTATCAAAAGAATTTTTATCTTCTAAATTTTTTATATCAACAACTACCAAAACTTCATATTCTTTATTGTTCATACTTTTCCTATACCTCAATAAATTTTATCTCTTTATTAGAAAGATAACATAAATATGCTTTTACTTCACAATTTTTTATAGATTTTACAGCTTTTTTATACTCTTGGACTTGTATAAAATGTTCTTCTTGAAAAAAATTGGAGCTTTTATAATCAACTATAATATATTTATTTTTACTCTCAATAAGTAAATCTATCTGTTTTAATTTATTATCATATACAAATGCTATCTCTTTGTGAAATATATTTTTATAAATTATTTGGTTAAAAAAATCATTTTTTAAAAGTAGTTCTACTCTTTTTTTTATATCATTCATCATTTCAAAATCCAAGCTATCCAAGTATCTGTTTTTCGTAGCCAAAAATGCATCTTCTAAAGACTCTTTGTTAAAATTATCCATCATTTCAAGCATATAATGAAGTCCTATACCAAAACTAACGGCTTGAAAGTTTGTCTCTTTTTTATTTTTAATTGTTTTGGTTAAACTTTTTTCTTGCTTGCCGGTTTTGAACTCTTTATAATCAAAATCATCAAAAGAATTTTTTTCGCTTTTTTGTTCTTTATTTACCGGAAACACACCTGCTTCATACTCTTGTAATGCCAAATCATCAAAACTTGAATTTTTATCTTTTTTGAGGATAAACAATGATTCTTTAGCTCTTGTAAAAGCAACATATTTAGCATTTAATTCATCCTCTATTTGTAAATTTTTTTCTTTTTGAAGCACTATGTCATATTCATTGTCAATACATTCTCTATTTTTACCTTTTAAAAATATATTTTTTATTTCCATGTTTTCTTCGTAAATTATAAATGAGCTTCTGTCTGCTTGTTTTCTTTTTAATCTATCGCAAACTAAAGCATGTTTAAACTCTAAGCCTTTTGATTTGTGTATAGTTAAAATTTTGAGTCCATTTACCTCTTTAGAAGCTATTTCCGCATTGAAATCATCTAAATAAAATAAAAAACTCTCCATATCTGAAAATCTATAGCTTTGTTCTAAAAATTCCAAAACAGCTTCATGTCCAAAATCAAACATATCAACAATTTTCATAATAAATTCGGAAGGTTTTAAAAAAAGATCAAATTCTTTCAAATTAAGTTCTTCGCTCCAATCTTTTCCAACTAAACTTAAAAAGTTCACTTTATATAATTCATCTTTAAAATACAGATACTTCATAGCTTCGATAATTGCTTTGACTTGAAGATTATTTTTAAGTAAAATATTCATCCAGGTAGCGATTTTAATATTTTTGAATTCTTTTTTTATTTCTTCTTCCAGGCTCAATGCATCATCATTTGTGTAAGTTAGTATAGCGATATCATTCTCATTGATATTATTTTTTAAAAGTTTACCGATTGTTGATATTGCTTGTTTTATCACTTCATCATCACAGACAACTTTAACAAATCCACCATTTTTTGTATTTGCTTCTTGATTAAAGTAGCCATGTATTTTATCTTTAAAAATGAAATTTACAAAATCTACAACTTCTTTTTTACTTCTATAATTTTTGTATAGCCTTTCTACTTTTAAGTTATACTCAAGTGCAATTTTAGAAAATAATTCTTTGCTCCCGCCTCTAAATCTATAGATAGATTGCTTAATATCACCCACATAAAAAAGAGTTTTTTTATGACTGACGCCATAGCCGGAAACAACTTCATCGAAAAGCGGTTTTAAAATCTTATATTGCAAAAGACTTGTATCTTGAAATTCATCAATCAAAATATGATCAAATTTTGCATCTAATCTAAAATAAAAAAAATCTCTATCAATTTCACTTGATAAAATCATGTATGTAAAGTTAGCAATATCGCTAAAACTAAGATCATTTAAACTCTTTTTGATTTCAATATTAATTTCTTTGTAAAGTTTAAAAAATGCAAAAAGATTATTTATATATTTTGATTCCCTAAAGAGAAAATATTTTTTTATTTCCTTCTTTATTTGCAAGAAAATTTTATCCATTTGTATCTTATAACACTTTTTAAAATCCCTATATTCTCCAAGAGATTTTTTGCAAAACCAACTTTTTTTATAAATCTCATCTATCTTTTCTACTTCAAGTGAATTTTTACCTCTATTTGACAGTTTTGCGCATTCTGTTAATTCTTGTTTTAATGTTCCAAATAACTCCCATAAAGTTTTTTCATCAAAATGATTTACCTCTTGTTTGATTGGTTTTTGTATAGTTTTTGTATAAAAATAAAATAGTATTTGAATTATATTGTTAAGCTTTTTATCTTCAAAAGAGGCAAACTTGACAAAATCATTGTAAAGAGAATTTTTAAGTAATGAGCCGATAAACAAAGATATAAACTTATCTTCCTCCTTTTTTTGCTCAATTGTAAAATCAGGCAATAGCCCTGCATACAAGGAAAACTTTCTTAGAATCATGGTGCAAAATTTATCAATAGTCAAAATATAAATATCATTTTTTAAAAATTTTAAAAATATCTCCTCTTTTTTTTGTAATATCTCCTCTTTTGAAATTTCTAAAACTTTACTTATCTCGTTTAACTCATTTTTATACTCATTTTTATCTATATTTTTAAGAGTCCTTTCAATCCTCTCTCTCATCTCATTTGCAGCTTTGTTGGTAAAAGTCAGGGTTAATATCTTACTTGGTGAAGCATCTGAAAAAAGAAGTGATATATATCTGATAGTAAGTGCAAATGTTTTTCCGCTACCAGCGCTTGCCTCATAAGCTAAAAAAGGTTCCAACATCATATCTCCCTTTTGCAAATGATAGCATAAGGACAATACCGACAAATTTTTAAATCATTTGTCATTACAAAATTTTGTTTTTTACTTTTTAACAATGAAAATTTTTCTTCCATAAGTTCCAATTTTTCTTCAAAAAAGGCTTCCCTTTTAAGCTCTGCGTTTTTTAAATCATAAAAGTACAATCCTTCAATTTCACCTAAATTTTTTACTAAGTAGTAGTAAAATTCCATTTGAAAATCTTTACTTTTTTCAAAAGTTTTTTGAGTGGATAATTTTACTTTGCCGCTTTTGTAATCAATTAAACTAAATTTTTTATCTTTTATATCAATTCTGTCAATCTTTCCATTTATATTGAATCCTAAAAATTCACCCTCTAAAGAAATCTCTTTGTGTAAGACTTTGTACCCTTCATTAAATCTTTGTATTTCCATTTTTGCAAAATCTTTTAATCTCTCTATCCATATATCGATTTGAAATTTTAGTATTTTATCATTTTTGATATCCTCATATAAAAAATATGAGAGGCGAGAAAGCAACTCTTTTTCGTCACTATAACTTTCAAATTTAGTATAAAGTTTTTTCAATGCCTCATGCAGTTTTATACCTATTAGTCTATCATCAATCTTTGAAGTAGGGATTTGAGCATCTTGCAATTTTTTAATATACTTAAAATAGTATTTTCTTTTGCACTCAAGATAAATTTTAAATGATGTTGACGACAGAGAGACTTTTTTAAAATCATATTCCATAATAAGGTCATCTTTTTTATATCTATTTATGCTTTTTTGTTTTGGAAGAAGCAGGTTTAAAAGATTTTTATGATCAAATTTTTCTTTATTGGTCACTTTTATATTAAGCTCATCCAAAAACATAGACGGCTTTTTAACATCATTTTCTACTGCACAAATCGCACTTTTTTTAGCATTTAAAAGTATATTGTGATAATATCCTTTTTGTAGATTTTCTCTATCTTTTAAAGTCGGAAGATTTGTTTTTTTTCTGATAGCATTTGAGAGAAAAAGATCTTTTGAGTTTTTTTTAGGAACTATATCATCATTAAAATCGACTATTATAACTCCTTCATACTTCACAAGCCTACTTTCCAATACCCCCATAACAGTAACTTTTCCACCTTTTGTATCATCTATGGCATTCTCTTTTAGCCTCAATAAAAAAAGATATATTATGTCTTTTAAGGTATGGTTTGCAAGCTCATTCTCCACTCTTTTAAATCTAAAAAGTTCACTTTTATATATCTTAATCTCTTCAAAATCGTCACCGTCTCTTATAAAATTTCTAAGAAAATTTTGCAAATCTATCTCAAAGCCTTTCTTATAAAAAAATTGTTTCAAATTCTCAAATTCAATATCTTTAAAATATTTTCTGATTCTATATAAATTTTCTATGTTTGCTTCATCAATATACTTATATATTGCATCAACTCTTTTATAAATCATACTATCAACATAAGAAAATCCCATAGCAAAGTTAAAAATATTTTCTTTATCAAACTCTTTGAGCATAGACACAAAGTTTTCATCCGGTGTTATAACGACAATATCCTCGGCATTAATCCCATAATTTAAAAAATCATATATCTTTTTTTTTACATAAGCAACCTGCTCTACCTTGTTTTGTGTAAAAAATATATCTGTTTTGTATATACAAGATGAGATTTTTATTTTTTTAAGTATGGTTTTATCTGTAATATCTATGATATAATTATAACTATCTTCCAAATAAATATCTAAAGTTTTAAATTTTTCAACCATTTTTTTATTAAAAGTATTTGTTTGAAAATAGATTATAAGCTTAACTTCTTTTGCAACTTGCAAAAATAATTCCATTTCAAAATTATTAAGATAGCCGTCTAAATATAACTCTATCTTTTTAAACCTCTTTAAATATATTTTATTTAATTCATAAATATTTGGTAAGGTTATTTTATCAAAATACCTTTTTTCTTCTAAGATATTTTTATAATTTTCTAAAAGTTGTCTTAAAATATTTAAATGCTCTCCATACTCCGCATAAGTATCTTTTGTATCTATTTGTTGAATATTTACTTTTTCAAGTGATAATTCTTCAAAAAAACCAAATAAAAAATCACTTGATTTTAAAAAAGATATATACTCTTTTTTTATCCTAAGCTTAGAAAAATTTTCAAAATTTGCAGCTTCTTTTAAAAACAATATTCTTTTGTCTTTATCAACCATAGTTTTATCTTTTATTAAAACTACTTTATTTTCAAATTCATCTATGGTCATACTTTTGCAAACAAAATCATTATTTAAATTTTTTAAACTATTTCTGATACTTCTATGCGTGGGGTAAATTTTTAACATGCTTTCAATCCTTTTACTGCTAAAATGTATTATACTATATTGACATTTAAGAAATATAATAATATGATACTAAGTGATAAAAAAGTGACTTATCTTATAATAATCATAATTTTTTATTAATACTACAATAACATGAGGAAATAATATGCCAAAGCCGGATTTTAAAAAACATATATACAGATACAAACGGTACTATACTTATATGATCATAACAGCAGTTGCTCTTATCCTGCCGTGGTTCACCATAAACGGGAATCATTTCTTTTTGCTGGACTTCTCACGCATGGTTGTCAATCTATTTTTTGTAAAATTTAATATGCAAGAATTATATCTTATGCCGTTTTTGCTTATACTTGGCTTTTTAGGTGTATTTTTTATGACAACATTAGGTGGAAGAGTGTGGTGTGGATGGACTTGCCCACAAACGATATTTAGAGTTATATACAGAGACCTTATACAAACAAAATTATTACATATCAGAAAAAGTATTCAAAATAAACAATCTCCAAATAAAAAGGGAACTACAATAAAACTTATTTTAGCTGTACTGATTTGGTCAATATTAGCTTTAGTAGCAGGATCTGATTTCATGTGGTACTTTATCCCGCCTCAAACTTTCTTTCAATACATTCAAGAACCCGCTCAACACCCGGTTTTAATGGGATTTGTACTTACAATAGCAGGATTTCTTATATATGATATAACAAGGATGAAAGAAAACTTTTGTATTTATGTATGCCCTTATGCAAGAGTCCAATCCGTAATGTACGATGAAGAAACTATTCAAGCAGTTTACGATACTGACAGAGGTGGCATTATATACAAACAAGACCCAAGAACCGGAGTTTCCATAGGCAAAAAACAGGTAAATAATAAAAAAGAGTTACTAGAGCAAGAACCAGATGCAGAATGTACTTATTGTAATGCATGCGTTAGAGTTTGCCCTACTCATATAGATATAAGAGAAGGAACACAGTTAGAGTGTATCAATTGTCTCGAATGTGCTGACGCCTGTACTAAAGTTATGGGATCTTTAGGCAAACCATCTTTAATAGAATGGAATAGCATATCAGCAGTAAAAGAACACAGAAAGCCTAAATTCCTAAGGTTTAGAACTATTGCTTATGGAGTTGCATTGACCATTGCACTAGTTGCACTCATTTTTATGAGTTTAACAAAAGAGTATATGCTCTTAAATATAAACAGAACTGCTCAACTCTACCAGTTGGACGATCATGGCAAAGTAGTTGAAAATGCCTATATTATGCTGTTTCAAAATACAGAATACAAAAAACATAAATACTATTTTCAAGTCTTAAAACAAGATAAAACCCCATTTAAAGGCATATATATAGAAAGGCCGAAAGAATCGTTTGTTTTAAATCCCGGTAAAAAGATTAAGAAAATTGTTGTGTTGGCAACTAAAGAGGATTTGGTAAAAAATTATAAAAAAGATGTAACTATACCAATTATTATCAAGGCATATGCCGTAGATGATCCTAAAAAAATAGTAGTATATCGAAAAACTATATTTGCTTTTCCAAGATATGATTATTTAAAAAAAGAAAGAGAAAAGTACAAAAGATAAAAATTTTACACTTATTTTAATCGATATTAGGTTATTATAAGCACAATAATAATATTCTTATACATTATATT
>Ga0256829_1000852_pt1 | contig 27337 bp, 28 predicted proteins | sample 131447metaG_FD_185979 | JGI IMG/M metagenome (GOLD analysis project Ga0256829, IMG submission 185979) | Hydrothermal vent microbial communities from Lau Basin, Pacific Ocean - 131-447 | ecosystem: Environmental > Aquatic > Marine > Hydrothermal vents | place: Pacific Ocean: Lau Basin | collected... | reverse complement strand
TGAGTCTCAGGCAATAAACGAGGAGCGTAGTTTGGTTATTCCAAATTAGTAACGAGTGAAGCAGCATGAGACTCACTTGGATGAACCTTTCAGGCAGCGATTGTTTGTCATTTATTCGGCGTCACTACTCACTTATGTAGATGACTACACGACGTGAGTACTTCCTTGCCTAAATGACAAACACTTCGCTGCAAAAACGTACAGCAAAGGTCAACACGCTCTAGTTACGATACAAGGTTTTAATTAAGTGATAGCCAAAGCGGGTTTTAACTGGCCCGTGAACAGTAAGGATCTCTTTTTTAAATACAACGTCATCAAAGGCTTTAACCATTTGACCCCGGCGAAATTCACCTAGGTCGCCACCTTTCTTACCCGACGGACACAACGAGTGGCGCTTAGCCAAGGTGCCGAAGTTCTTACCCTTTTGTAATTGGATAAGTATTTCTTTTGCCTCTTTTTCAGTTTTCACCAAAATGTGTAGTGCTGCTGCCGTTGCCATTAGGGCCTCGTGTTTCAAAAGTCGATGTAAGGCATATTATACCTCACATCGTTTTGGGTTTTCTAACCTAGTGTTTCGCCAAAATAGGCACTATACGTTCCGCGGTAATTTGTTGGGTAATGTCATTGCGCTCATGGGCGGTCACTACCACTATCAAATCTAACTCTTTAATCACTATGATGTACATGCCACCACCACCCTGTGCCGAAAAGGTATAGTATTGCTTGTGGCCATAGCGAAGTTCCGTTCCCCACCAGAAAAAGCCATAGCCTTGTTTGGATACAAGATCGCCACCTCCGTATATGTCATCATCGCCCGTCATAATTTGTCGACGGGTAGCTTTATCTAAATAGGCTTTGGAAATAAGCTGTTCGCCCTCCCAAACGCCGTCATTAATGACTAACATTCCCATCTTAAGCATATCGCGAGACGTTACACTCACTCCAGATCCTGAAACAGGTAAACCGCTGGGTGCTGTTCGCCAGCCATAGTTTGTAATGCCCAGCTTGCCAAATACTTCATTGGTAACAAACGCTCTAGCACCGCCTGGCACCACAGCATCGATAACTTGCATAACAAATTGCGGCCCAATACCGTAATTAAACACTTGGGTTTCGTCGGTAATTGGCGCACTTTCTTCTAATATGGCTTGGATCTCACCTTGCCCTGTTACCCGTTGCGTATCATCAAAAAGGTTGTCCCACACTTCCTCTTCAATCTGAATACCCGTTGTCATGGTAAGCGCATTAAAAAGTGTGACCTTTTCAGCACCACTGACTAATTTGGTTCGGTCGATATTTTCTAAAAAGCTAATGACCGGTTTATCTAAATCAGCCATGGTTAAATAACCCAACTGAATAGCTCGGCCTAGGGCAAGCGAGGTATAGCTTTTGGTCGCTGATGATTGGGGATGAGACAAATCAACCCGCCCACGCTTAAAATAAGACTCAAACAACAGTGTATTATTTTTTGCGATGAGCAACGAATCATAAGCGCCCTGCTCACCGGTAGAGAGTTCTTGCGCTAGCGCAGCAATGGCTTTGGCATCATCACCTTGTAAGCTTCCCACGGGAATCCCGTCATCTCGCATTTCGGGCGACGTGGAAATATAGGGTATAGCCAGTTCAGAGATATCCATAAATCTGCGTTCAATTTCTGGCATGCGCCAGTGTTTGATCGGCGCTTCTTCAGCACTGACTGTTGGCGCTGTAGCGCGAGTTTCTGCCAACACTATGTTGCTGTTCAAGCTAGTAACAACCGCAACACACAAACCAAGTAACCCGGCACGTCGAGAATATAGTTTTACCCTCATAACTCCTTCCTTATCTTCATTGATAGCCAATCCTGATATTGGCGCTGTTCATCGAATTTGTGTTTTCAACATACGCTTACTGGCATAAAACACATGAAAACGGCCTGATTTTTTGCTGATTTTTGAGTGATCACTCGCACTTATGTTCTTATCAAGGGGTTATAGTGATACCGTAGCTATCGCAGAAGTTACTCGATAAGAGCAAAAGTACTCGGTTGAATACATACTTGAGGTTTTATGGCAGAACAATATTGGATTGGCGGCTTTTTTGTAGACGTGTCGCGCAATCAAATTACCCATAATAAAACTGCACAGACAATCCCTCCAAAAGCCTTGGCGGTACTCACTTACCTTGCCCAGCGACAAGGCCAAGTAGTTAGCCAAGAAGAGCTCATGGATAATGTTTGGAAAGACACGATTGTTTCTCCTAACTCATTACAGCGCTGTATAGCACAGCTACGTAAAGCCTTTGGTGACGATGGTAAATCGCAAGACTTTATTAAAACCCATGCTAAAAAGGGCTATAGCTTAGAAACGGATATTCGTTGGGAACAGGCAACCACCGCGATAAAAGATGAAGTAACACCAGCGCCCAACACAAGGTCAGATAGAGCTAAAAATAAATGGTTTGTAACCGCCTGTTTGTTTATCGCTATTTTCGCAGGGCTTATTACAGCACTCAATGCGCCGCGTTCTTCTGATAGTTTAGTGATTAACGACATTCGTCTGTTAACCTCTACCGATAACCGAGAACTCGCCAGCACTTATACGCCAGACGGACAGTACATTGTATTTCAGCGTTTTCCCGAGGTGCTGTGTACCAGTAATTTGTGGGCAAAGCATATTCAAACCCAAGAAGAGTTTCAGTTAACCCAAGAGTTAGGCAATTATGGAAACATTTCGTTTTCGCCCGACGGAAATACCCTCACGTTTATTGAACAAAACAATTGCACACCACCTGCTCAGCAAAAGGACTGTTTTAGCTTACAGCGTCTCGACTTTGCAGCAGCCCTAAATGCCCCCCAATCACCCACCACGATTGTGGAATGTACTAACACTGAAATACGCAACCCTATTTGGTTAGATTCAAGCACTCTTGCCCTAATGCGTAAAGAAAACCAACGCTGGCAATTGATTCGCTACAATATTGAAAATGATTCCACGAATATTCTGCACGAGGTGATTAATGGCAGTGTGGTGTCGTACGACGTGTCTAGATCAAACCAAGAGATAGCCGTTACCTCTTTACACTCCGACAACAGACTTTACATTGAAAAGGTGTCCTTTGATGGTGAGCTGTTATCGAGTCATATCGTCGACTTTCCAGAGGATATTCCCAAATTCACTTTTATTCACCCCAACTTTTCACCTATCGAAAATCAGCTTATCTTTAGCACGGGCAAGCAGTTGTTTACACTAAATTTTGAGGGTGAAGTGTCTAAAGTCAGTCTGCCCCTTACCGATGCTATTAGCACTCCAGAGTTTCATCCTGATGGGCAAAAAATGATCGCCATCAAAGGGCATTATGACAGCGATATTGTGTCTATTCCTTTTGCTGACCTACCCAATCAAATTGGGCAGCTCAACAACAATGTCATTGTACGTTCAATGCTTGAGGAAAACCGAGGGAAATTCCAACCCAATGGCAACGCCATTGCATACTCTTCTGAAGGGGATGGCACCTCTCAAGTGTGGCTTTCAGATCTCAATAACAGTGATTCTAATTCACAGCCACTCAGTCAGTTCCCGGTTAACACTTATGTGAGAAACCTATTATGGTCGCAAAGTGGTGAACGTTTGCTGGTGAACGGGTCGTCTCAACTTTTCACGTTACAACTCAATGGCGATATACAGCCCTTGGCTGTAGAACACGCCGTTACAGATTTGTACCACTGGAACGAAAGCACCAACACTGCACTTGCTAATATTCGAATTAACGGCGCATTGAAACTAGCAGAAGTTGATCTATTGAATGGCGACGCAGAGGTATTGACTAACGCACTAGTTAAATGGGCTGGGGTATTGAACAACAACCAAGTGATTTTTATGGATAGCCAAGGCGTATTTTGGCAAATAGGTGCACTAGAAGCAGCAGTGATTCCAGCGCTCGAAGGGCAGGGCAGCGATCAACGTGCAGTCATAAAGAACAACGTAATTTACAGCATCAATGATAGCTTTCAGTTGTGGTCGTACAATATTAACACTCAGGAGTTTAATGTATTGGCACAGCTACCAGACGAAGTCGACTACATTACCGACGTAAGCGACTCACATATATTACTTACCTATAGAATAGCGGCCAGAAAAGACGTAGTGGAGCTTACACTCGAACAACAAAGGTAAAAATGCACAGTAACTGATCACGATAGCTACAAAATCAGAAAGAAATCAGGTGGAAATCAAGCGTTAAACTCGCAGCTCACTATAGTAGGCACTTCAATTACACCAAGTTACGAGTGCACTATGATTAAACGCCTACTATTAGTTGCTTTGGCCCAACTACTGTTCTGCCATAATGCTTTAGCGGCCACACAAGCCTACACCATGCCCAGAACCCATGTGGTTCCTATCACTAATTCAGTCACTGGCGGGCAATACGAACTCTATATCAAACTTCCAGAAAACTATTACACAGAAACAGACGACACAGATACAAACAAAACTTACCCAGTTATTTATACCACCGATGCCTACTGGCACATGGACTTATTGTCTGGCACCACTGAATTTATAATGTCCGAAGTCATTCTAGTGGGAATTTCATGGCAAAAGAACATGCCTGAAGCGATTGATTACGGACATCGCAGAGCCTTTGCCAGCCGCTTTAGAGACTACTCGTTTGTAGCGCACGACAAAGAAGATATCCAAGCTAAGTATCAATTTGGTCAGGCAGATACTCACCTTACCTTTATTCGCAATCAAGTTATGGTCTACGTGGAAGAAAACTACCGCGCTAGCATTGGTGAAAATACCTACTTAGGGTATTCAATGGGCGCAGAATTCGGCGCATATATTTTACTTTCGCACCCAGATACCTTTAACCATTATATTCTCGGCAGCCCATCCCTAGAGTTTACAAGCTTTGATTATCTTAAAGCGCTAAATGCAAGCACGGCTGAAAAAGCTGATGATATACAAGCTAACGTATTCGTTTCCATTGGCGAACTAGAAGAATCACGTATGGACCTTACCCAGCAGTTTAGTGCGCTACTTAAGGGCAGAACAGGTAAAGGGTTGTCAGTTACAGGTCTGGAAGTGGTTAAAGATTCTGATCACAGCACAGCGGTACCAGAAACTTTTACGCGAGGGATTAAATGGTTGAAGCGTTTAAGTCAGGAGCAAGCGCCTGAATAGCTTCCGGCGCTAAGTCATTACTAAAAGTATACGTTAAATAGCCACTATTTACCGCCGACTTGATACGTAAGGCTTAGCGTAAGCCGTTCCTTTATGAATAGATGATTTACTCGCTAGTTTATCGTTGTGATTTTTTCCATACAACCAAAGACCTAAGGTTATAACCAGTACCATCAAACCAACAACTACGCCTTGTGTTCCGTACTCTTGAATCATCTCAATATATATTGAACCGGCTCCCAGCAAAAAACCAATACCTGTAACATAGTTCCCATGCCCAGTAAGTCGCGAAAGTGAAATAATGAACAAAAGACAAGCAATTGAGCCTATCGTCAGAGCCATGTAGTAAAAAAGTGAGGTTAGCTCTGTTTGCGTTATTTGATGCTTGATCTCGCCACTGTCAAAGCCCAAATAAAGGATAAATGTGGCAAGTCCCCCGATTAAGAATACTAATGGCAGTAGTATTCCAATAAGCTCCCGAAAACCGACATGAAACTTCCCCAGTAGCACATTTAGCGCCGTGGCTATATGTTTGGTGCAGGTATCAAATACTGCCAAAGGAAAACCAATGACTGCCATCCAAAATGGAAACTCTGTAATGTCTAATCCCACTTTTTCCAGACTCAGAAGCGACAACTGCTCAATAGCCTCCTTCAATGCTGGCACTACTATTTCCAGCTCTATCAACTGTGACATTAATTACCACCTAATGAATAGCGATGCTTGGCTACTTAAAGCGTGTACTTTACTGATTCACCAGCAATTTGTATAACTCCCTCTTTGACAAGCTCTTTGATATACATGTCAACATCAATCGAAGTATTGCCTTTAACCTTCATAAAGCTTCCTATGTAGCTGCCTAAACTCTCTAATGTTTTCGGCCGATATTGAGAGGAGCTATTGATTATATTGTGAATCAGGTGTGCAGTGGTCTTTTTCTCGCCTTTAACCCTAGAGGGGCGAGGGATGTTTTTAACCTCATGACACCATCCAACCCGCTTACAACTTCTGCCTGCTTTATTTATGTGCTCTATTAACGCTTTATAACCTTTGTCATTGCTAACTACGTCAAAGCATACATTTTCAGGCGCTTCTTGCTGATATACCCCCAAATAGTAGGCCAAGTGTAAGTCGACATTATTTTTGCTTACCCTCTCTACTCTGAGGTAAGAGATATCAACCAGCTTATTGGTAGTGCTAGTACCAAAATTTAGCTGACTTTGATGAGCCCCCGCCAAGACAATAACCTTCTCATACGCAGCTAAATTGACCCTATCTAAATTTCCCACGTTTTCATAATCAACAAACGCCCACTTCATCGACACTCTCCCAAATTCAACTGCTGTACCGACTTATATGTACGTATGAAACAAAAATTGCACCCCACTATTTCCACTTATTAAAGGCTAGCCTATATTTGAAAGGTAGGCAGACCAGCTAATGAGAACTAAATCGTATGACCAATTCCAATGGGGAATACTTTCCTCAAATCGAGCGCTACAAAGGGCCGCGCCAATGACAGTAGAACATTTACCCCAAATTACGTATTTTTATGAAGGCAGTGTTTACCCATTTATTGGTGATGCTGACTTAAAAACCTTGATAAGGTGGCGCAAGGAAAAAGAAGACTCGGGAATACCCATTGCTTATAACAAAGACGCACGAAATACCTATTTTCAGCATATGGCGTGTATGGAGCAGTGCATTAGAATACTCTTTTCAAATCCAACGCCTGAACACGCTCAAACAAAATTACAGGAACGCGAAGAAAAACAAAAAAACCTAGTGATCAGTAGACTGCTGTAATGAAAAGGCTTGGCTTTCCACAAGTGGTTCTTTTTCCCAATCCAAAAATTCAACTTCAAAATTTGGTGCCGCTCTATTCAGAAGCTCTAGAGCTTCACTAGGCTCCATTACTGAGCAAGGCTCTTGTCTTTCCGTTCTCATTAAATAACCCAGAGCGTTCATGCCTTCTTTTGACGACATAAAAAAGTAGATCCAATGCCAAGAATTTGCATAAAGAGAAAGGCGATCTTGCCTTGTACCATCTCTCCACATTGATTCCATATTAGCTAATTGCCAAAAATCAAAAGAGCTATAGCGAAGCGACAAATCGTTATCGACCCAACTTGGCTGGTGCGCAACTACTGGTGAGTCAAACGAACCGCCTATTTTCTCAAAATATTCTGCTACCCCCTCATTAAGCCAACTTGGGGTAGCGCCAATCAATGCGTGGTTAAGCGCGTGAACAAATTCGTGAATACTCGTTCTAAGCGCCTGTTCTTCGTTATCAAAATGGACGGTCGCCATTACCGTTTTATGCGAATAAACCCCTGCGCTTCTTCCAGCCAAGTCAGGAGCAAAGCTTTCAACAAATCCCTCATACTCGTCACGCTCTTTGTATATCAACATATTAAAGTTTATACGGCGTAAGTTTCGTTTACCGATCAGGTCTGCGTAAAAATGAAATACCAGCATTAATCGTTGCTCTAAATCCAAAATAAACGATGTAGAAACAGCATCCCCGGTAATATTTAGCTCAAAAAAATCGGTTACTTCTAAACTATCTTCATCTTTGATGAAACCAAGATTTGGGGCTTTACAGGCATCACCGTTCAACTCATAACCCACGCGATGATAGGGCGACAAAAACTCGGACTGCACGTGATTATGCTCGTATTCAGGTACTGTGCTCGCTTCAGTGTTGGTTGGACTAACCAATACCTGTGGCTGAGCTGGCGGATAATGGGTCGACTCTCTTTTAGCTTTTACTTCAACCACAGAAGGCTCGTTGGTGAAAGGACCATGCCACTTCAAAAATGCATAAAGCAGTAAGGCAATAACAGCCACTGTGAGTATGGGTTGTTTGTCATTCATTGGAATCTAATAAACAGCGTATAGTAAGTTTGGTTTTAAATCGAATCACTACCTTGCGATAGGCAAGCGCTCTTTATCCATTAATTTTCGCCTAAGGGCGATAAGCTCAGTTCGCTAGGTACGTTGTGCTCTTCAATGTACTGGCAATCTATGAGTTTACGATTGAGCTGCGCTTCCATTCGATGCTTTACCAACAACACTTCATTTTGCTTTTGGAGATGCTAATTTGATTCGGCTTTTTGTTGTTCTAAATACGCTGCAACATCTTCATTTTGTACCCGAAGGTAAATGTCTTCTACCGAAATAGTAAAATCTATCGACTCAAAATGAATTTCTTCCCCTAAAAAATAGTGGGTAGAACGCCAATCATCGCTTTTTCTGTAAACGGTGACATCTGCTACATCTTGCTCAATAAGCACGTACTCTTTAAGAGTAGGAATATTGATATATTCAAGCAGTTTTTTCTTTTTATCCATTTTTCGAGTAGAGCGAGAAATAACCTCAACAATTATCACAGGGCTTTCTGTGTAATAAGGTTCAGAATCATCAAAATCACAATCAACTAAAACATCTGGATAATAAAAGTTATCACTAGCGCGGACTTTCATATCAGAACCAAAAGGCTCACAAGGTGTACCTTTTAGATGATTCCCCAGCTCTCTAGCAACATTTTGGCAAATTCTTTCATGATTAGCGCTTGCTCCGGCCATTGCATAAACCTGACCATCAATAAGCTCATGTTTAACAGAACTTTCTAGCTCTCCTTGCAAGTAGTCTTCAGGTGACAATACTTTGTCTTTTCGGGCAACTGGCATTGTTCACTCCCAAATATCAACTAAACGTAAATCCATTAAATTGACATTGTTTAAAATGTCAATTGCGGCTCTTATAGACCTCATGATAACCAAAAATCTCACTTATGTACCGAGCTTAATTATTGATCTCCATAACGCAGCTTATTCAATCGATGTCGAGCACAAAAACAAGGACAAGACTAGATCTCACAAGCTTATAGAGAGCTAATTATGAGCTGTTGAACTTAGAGTTAGCTATTGGGAAGCTGATGGAATATCGTAGAAAAAGATTAAGAGGAAAGTGTGAAACCAACCGTGACACAAAACGTACCACAGTTGGTTTCGATAGGCTTCTAAGTCATTGATTTATAATGACCCTAAAAGCGGGGCGATTCTTACATCATGCCGCCCATACCACCCATGCCGCCCATATCAGGCATTGCAGGAGCAGCTTCGTCTTTAGGTAGGTCAGCAACCATAGCTTCGGTAGTAATCATTAGTGAAGCAATTGATGATGCGAACTGTAGTGCAGAACGAGTTACTTTAGTTGGGTCAAGAATACCCATCTCTAGCATGTCGCCGTAAGTGTCGTTACCTGCGTTGTAACCGTAGTTACCTTCGCCGCCTTTCACTTCGTTAACTACTACAGACGCTTCCGCACCCGCGTTTTCAGCGATTTGACGTAGTGGAGCTTCCATCGCACGTAGCGCTAGCTTAATACCGTGTGTTTGGTCTTCGTTTTCACCAACAAGGTCACCCAGTTTTGCAGTTGCGCGAACAAGTGCAACACCACCACCAGCAACAACGCCTTCTTCAACCGCTGCGCGAGTTGCGTGAAGTGCATCTTCAACACGGTCTTTCTTCTCTTTCATTTCAACTTCAGTAGCTGCACCAACTTTAATTACTGCAACACCGCCTGAAAGCTTAGCAAGACGCTCTTGTAGCTTCTCTTTGTCGTAGTCAGATGAAGACTCTTCAATTTGCGCACGAATTTGCGTGCAACGACCTTGGATAGCTTCTTCTTCGCCGTTACCGTCAACAACAGTTGTGTTGTCTTTGTCGATAACCACGCGCTTAGCAGTACCTAGGTCTTCTAGTTGCACTTTTTCAAGCTCAAGACCAATCTCTTCAGAGATTACTGTACCGCCAGTTAGGATAGCGATATCTTGAAGCATTGCTTTACGACGGTCACCAAAACCTGGTGCTTTAACCGCAGCAACTTTAACAATACCGCGCATGTTGTTAACTACTAGTGTAGCTAGTGCTTCACCTTCAACGTCTTCTGCAATGATAAGCAATGGCTTACCTGCTTTTGCAACGCCTTCAAGGGTAGGTAGAAGTTCACGGATGTTAGAAATTTTCTTATCAACCAAAAGAATGAACGGGCTGTCTAGTTCAACGGCACCGCTTTCTTGATTAGTGATGAAGTATGGAGATAGGTAACCGCGGTCAAACTGCATACCTTCAACAACGTCTAGTTCGTTTTGAAGTGCTTGACCTTCTTCAACCGTGATAACACCTTCTTTACCTACTTTTTCCATTGCTTGAGCAATGATGTCACCTACTTCTGCGTCAGAGTTTGCAGAGATAGTACCTACTTGAGCGATAGACTTGCTGTCCGCACACTCAGTAGAAAGGGCTTTAAGTTCTTCAACTGCTGCAACAACGGCTTTGTCGATACCGCGCTTAAGATCCATTGGGTTCATACCCGCAGCCACAGATTTAAGACCTTCAGTTACAATAGCTTGTGCTAAAACAGTTGCAGTAGTAGTACCGTCACCCGCTTCGTCGTTCGCTTTAGACGCTACTTCTTTTACCATCTGTGCGCCCATGTTTTCGAACTTGTCTTCAAGCTCGATTTCTTTCGCTACAGATACACCATCTTTAGTAATGGTAGGTGCGCCAAACGACTTGTCTAGAACAACGTTACGGCCTTTAGGACCAAGTGTAACTTTAACTGCGTTTGCTAGGGTGTTAACGCCTTTAAGCATTTTTGAGCGAGCGTCATCACCAAAACGTACTTCTTTAGCTGCCATGATTAATTCCTCTTAAATTCGATTATACGTAAATGTCTTATTCAACAATCGCTAGGATGTCGCTTTCGCTAAGGATCAGAACTTCTTCACCGTCTAGCTTTTCTGTTTTTACGCCATAACCGTCACTGAAAATTACGGTGTCGCCAACTTTAACGTCCAACGCTTTTACGTCGCCGTTCTCAAGAATACGACCATTACCTACAGCGATAACTTCGCCACGGGTAGATTTCTCAGCTGCAGAACCAGTAAGTACGATACCGCCGGCAGATTTGCTTTCTTGCTCTGCACGCTTAATGATTACGCGGTCGTGTAAAGGACGAATTGCCATTTTCAAGTCTCCTGAAAATTTCACTATTCAAGTTTAAGTGTTAAAAACTGTAGTTTTCGTACAGTCGATTGTTTATGACCAACCCGATAATCGAGTTGTTAAAATCTTGTCTGCGAAGTTAGATGGGGGAGTAACCTGACAATCTCAAGGGGCATAGAGGAAAAAAATCGAAAAAGATTAAAAAATGGCTTACAGGCGAGCAACATCAGTGGCTACTCCACATCGATTGGCCCAAAAATAGTTACTCTATTCGTTTATTTGGGTCGTTTTTAGTGGTGTCTGTGTATTCACCGTCAATCACGTCGCCATGGCTAGCATTCTCAAAGGGGTTACTTTGGTGCTGAAACGGGCTTTGCTGTTGCTGAAAACCAGTTTGCGACGTTACCACTCGCATTTTCATGTGTTTACTGACTTGCGCCGCTATAGCATGACGACTGCCGGGCAAAACTAATAAAAAGCCGAATACATCAGTGATAAACCCAGGTGTAACCAAAAGCACACCTGCTACTACAAGCATCAAACCCTGCACCAATTCACTACCGGGTAGCTCGTTGCGCTGCATTTTAGACTGCGCCGTTTGCAAAGTGCTGGTACCTTCCCGCTTGACCAAATACGCCCCTAAAAACGCAGTAAAGATAACAATAGCAATCGTATTCCACCCGCCGATAGCACCGCCGATATTCACTAACAGCGCAATTTCTAAGATAGGCAATACGGCAAACAGTAAAAATAAAATGGGCAAATCTAAGTACTCTTTATCTGACAACTCATAAATAATGTATGGGGTAAACGCTTAATTGCAAGTCGCTGTTACATACGTTTAGTAACAGAATGATACGATGGGTATTTTTAAATACCGCATAGTTTATGAAAGAATAGGGTAACAATATTGGTCTATTCGAATTGTTGTGCTCGTACTCTCATAACAATAACTAACTTTTTTGGGAACACACCATGACCCTATGTGTAGTGCTTTGTACCGCACCCGATGAACAAACGGCGCAAACAATTGCTAAGTCCCTTGTTGAAGCTCGTTTGGCAGCCTGTGTAAATATTGTTGCAAACGTACAGTCTGTGTATCGCTGGGAAAATGAAGTAACCACTGACAATGAGTATCAACTCGTTATCAAAACAACAAAGGAAAGAGAGAAGCTCGCCTTTAAAATGACCAGTGAAATCCATCCGTATACGGTACCTGAGTGGGTGGTCATAAAAGAAATTGGCGCTAGCGAAGAGTACATGCGATGGATCGAAAGCGAAGTGGATTTCGATCAGTAACTTTTATAAATATTCGGCAGTTATTATTAGTATGAAATCAGTATTGCTACGCGCCTTGTGCGCTTTGTGTTTAATCGCGGTAATACCGCTTACCCATGCTCAAGTTAGTGAGAGTTTTGACGATGTATTTTCAGATACGCCCACGTTTTTGAAAGTCGATCAGGCGTTTGTTTTTGATTTTTCCCAAGAAGGCGAACATCTAGAGATAAAGTTTGATATTGCCGAAGGTTACTACCTTTATAAAAAGCAATTTAAGTTCGCGACAAAAAATGCCGAGCTGGGTGAGCCAACCTACCCTGAAGCGCAGATTATTGAAGACGAATTCTTTGGCGAATCCGAGGTATTCTTTAATGAGGTAAATATCAATATCCCCATTATTTCATCGCTACAAGACGGCGTAGTAAAGGTTCGTTATCAAGGGTGTGCTGAAGCAGGTCTTTGCTACCCACCAACCACCCAAGTTGTCTACTTATCGAGTACACCTGCCGAGCAACCGAGCCAAGCTCAGAGTACGGCGAGTTCTCAACCGCCGATTTCTCAGCAAAATGAATTACTCGACCGCTTAGTAAACAATGAAAACTTAATGCTAACCCTGCTGGTGTTTTTTGCTCTGGGTGTGGGTTTGGCGTTTACCCCCTGCGTATTCCCCATGTATCCCATAGTGTCCGGTATTGTCATCGGACACGGTAAGTCTGTCAGCCTTGGCCATGCGTTTAAACTCACCTTCGTTTACGTACAAGGTATGGCAATTACCTACTCGCTACTTGGCTTGGTAGTAGCCTCTGCCGGTGTTCAGTTTCAGGTAGCACTTCAACACCCAATTATTTTGGGTATCTTTATCACTATTTTTGGTGCGTTAGCGCTGGCGATGTTTGGTGCTTACGAGATACAACTGCCATCTTCGTGGCAAGAGCGACTAACGCAACTAAGCAACAACCAGAAACAGGGCAGCTTGGTAGGTGTTTTTGTAATGGGTATATTGTCGGGCTTAATTGCCTCTCCCTGCACTACGGCTCCACTGACAGGCATTTTGCTGTTTATCGCCCAAACTGGCGACATGCTCGTTGGGTTTCTTTCGCTCTACCTGCTGAGCTTAGGCATGGGCTTGCCATTGATAGTATTTGGTATGACAGGTGGAAAACTGCTGCCCAAAGCAGGCGAATGGATGAACGTGGTTAAAGTTATCTTTGGATTCATGATGCTCGCCGTGGCGCTGATTTTCGTTGAGCGTCTGTGGGTAAGTGAATACACAGATTTACTATGGTCTTTGTTGGGTTTAGCTGGCTTTATCTACTTGCTTAAAAAGAACGCTGCCACCCAAAGTTCATTGGCTAAGTTTGTCCGCACCATGCTAGTTGTCACCGGGCTGGTTGGAAGTGCTTATTATGGTTACAGCACAATGAGCACTATCTCTACCACACATACCGCGAATAACGCGAACCACACTCAGTTCATGGTTGTAAAAAGTGCTGAAGATCTCGCACAAAAAGTCGCTGCGGCAAACGCGCAAGGTAAATCAGTCATGGTTGACCTTTATGCTGATTGGTGTGTTGCCTGTAAAGAGTTTGAAAAATACACCTTTACTGATCCTAAGGTTATCGAAGCGCTAAGTAACACCGTATGGATGCAAATTGACCTTACGGACAATACACCAGTGAACATTGAGTTCCAGCAACAGCTTGATGTACTTGGGCTTCCTACCATTTTATTCTTTGACACCCAAGGTAACGAGCTATCTCACGCTAGAGTGACTGGATTTATGAAAGGTGAAGACTTCGCCGCACACGTCAATAACATCCTTCAAAATTAGGTCATATCTTGTCATGATGTGAATACAGCAAAGGTTGTATTCACATCAAATTAACACTTAAATTTGCTTCAAACACCCAACCCCATTGGCCTGAGCACCAAAACTTTGCGCCGAAAACACCTGATTAGACCAGTATTTTGCTGCTAAATCTTGAACTCTTATTATAATCATTGTCCAAACTGACAACAGGCATAAAAAATCGTCTTTTTTTCGTGCAACTGACACGAAAGTTTGCTCAAATAACAATTTAAGTGAACGTTTAAAGAAGTTAGCAGCATTTTCATGAATATTTTGTTACTTAACGGCCCAAATTTAAATCGTTTAGGCCAACGCGAACCAGAAAAATACGGTACACAAACCTTAGACGACATTGTTAGCGACTTAACCGCGCAAGCAGCGTCATCTGATGTGGTACTGTCACACTTTCAGTCAAACGCCGAGTACGAACTCATTAACCGTATTCACCAAGCTGCGGACGATGTAGACGTCATTATTATAAACCCAGCCGCCTTTACACATACGAGTGTGGCGCTGCGAGATGCCCTGTTGAGTATTGATGTTCCTTTTATTGAAGTGCACTTATCTAACGTGCATGCCCGGGAACCTTTTAGACACCACTCTTATTTCTCAGATGTCGCTGCCGGCGTCATTGTTGGCCTAGGTGCGATAGGCTATTCATTGGCACTTACCGCTGCGATTAATCTTCCTAAATCGAACAAATAAACACAGAGACAGATCATGGATATTAGAAAAATCAAAAAACTCATCGAACTTGTTGAAGAATCAGGTATTGCTGAGCTTGAAATCACTGAAGGCGAAGAGTCTGTTCGTATTCATCGCGGCGCAACAGGTGCAGCGGCACCTGTAAACTATGTAGCAGCACCAGCAGCGCAACCTGTTGCTGCACCTGCTCCAGCAGCGGCTCCAGCAGTTGAAGCGCCAGCAGCACCGGCGGCACCAACAGGTCACGTGGTTAAGTCTCCCATGGTAGGTACTTTCTATCGTTCATCTTCGCCTACCGCTAAAGCATTCGTAGAAATTGGCCAATCAGTAAACGTTGGCGATACGCTTTGTATTGTTGAAGCAATGAAAATGATGAACCAGATTGAAGCTGACAAAGCAGGTGTTATCAAAGATATTCTTGTTCAAAACCAAGACGCGGTTGAATTTGACCAGCCAATGTTTGTTATCGAATAAGTTAGGTGCTGCATCATGCTAGATAAAGTACTTATTGCAAACCGCGGCGAGATTGCGCTGCGTATACTCAGGGCTTGTAAAGAGCTGGGTATAAAAACGGTGGCGGTACACTCTACTGCCGACAAAAACCTTAAGCACGTTTTGTTAGCCGACGAATCCATTTGTATCGGTAACGCCCCTGCAACGGAAAGCTACCTTAACATCCCTCGCATTATTGCGGCGGCTGAGGTAACTAACTCAATTGCGATTCACCCGGGTTACGGCTTTTTGGCGGAAAACGCTGACTTTGCTGAAGCTGTTGAAAAAAGCGGATTTATCTTCATTGGCCCAGATGCCGACACCATCAATTTGATGGGTGACAAAGTGTCAGCGATCAATGCAATGAAACAAGCCGGTGTACCATGTGTACCTGGTTCAGACGGCCCGCTAACTGACGATGAAGACAGAAACAAAGCGATTGCTAAACGTATCGGCTACCCAATTATTGTTAAAGCTGCCGGTGGTGGTGGTGGTCGTGGTATGCGTGTTGTACGTAGCGAAGACGAGCTCATTAATGCGATAGCAACAACGCAAGCAGAAGCGGGCGCAGCCTTTGGTAATGCTACGGTTTACATGGAAAAGTTCCTTGAAAATCCACGTCACGTAGAAATTCAAGTACTTGCCGATGGTCAGGGCAATGCTATCCACTTAGGCGAGCGTGACTGTTCAATGCAGCGTCGTCACCAAAAAGTGGTAGAAGAAGCGCCAGCGCCAGGTATTTCAGAACAGATGCGTACCAAAATTGGTGATCGCTGCCGTAAGGCCTGTATTGAAATTGGCTATCGCGGTGCTGGTACGTTTGAATTCTTGTATGAAAACGGTGAGTTCTACTTTATTGAAATGAACACCCGTATTCAGGTAGAGCACCCTGTGTCTGAAATGATCACTGGTGTCGACTTAATTAAAGAGCAGTTGCGTATTGCTGCTGGTCAGCCACTAGCTATCGACCAATCACAAATTCAAATTCGCGGCCACGCAATTGAATGCCGAATCAATGCGGAAGATCCAGACACTTTCATTCCAAGCCCAGGGCAAATCGATATGTTTCATGCCCCAGGTGGTATGGGAATTCGTTGGGAATCTCACATTTATTCAGGCTACACAGTACCGCCTTACTACGACTCAATGATTGGTAAGTTAATTACCTTTGGTGAAAGCCGCGATGAAGCGATTGCTCGTATGCGTCACGCACTAGACGAGCTAGTGGTAGAAGGCATCAAAACCAACGTGCCACTTCAACGCTCAATCATGGCAGACGAAAACTTCTTTGCTGGTGGAACTAACATCCACTATTTAGAGAAGAAGCTAGGCTTGGCATAGTTCCCGTTTTAACCTCTCAAAGGCTAAAACAATTAAATAAATACAAGAGGGAAGGTAAGGAACTTTTTACAGCCGTCTGAGGCATGGATGCCGAGGCCGAGCCCCCAGGGAGCGGTTTACGGCGGGCGGTAAGAAGTTATTTATCTTCCCTCGAATATTCTCCAGCTCGTGTGTTACTGGGTATCTTGAGTCGTGTTTTTAGCCACTAATCCTGAGCTCCATTTTTCACCGGCCTGATTCAGCAAATATTGTAGTTTTACAAAACCAGCGTCGAGCACTTTGGTTTTGTCGCCACTGCCTTTTAGTTCAAATTCCAGTTCTCGTTTTAAGTCTTTTAATGCGTAGTAGGTTGTGCGCTCGTGTATCCATAGTTCGTCGGCTTTTCGTATACCTTCAACTGAAGATAAAAAGCCAGCAATGGCGGTAATAGCAAGTATGGAGATATTAAAAATGGTGGAGTTTTCAGGGTAGTACAACGCCAAACCAGACAGAGTAGACAACACCGCGGTTAAACCGAATGCCCAGTAGCGAAAGTTTCGATGCATGTCCTTGTGCTTTTTCGAGTCTTTTTGAAAATCTTCAATTTTTTGATTGAGCTCTGTAAAGAGAAAATCTTGCTTGTCAGTTACATTGTCCATGTTGTCACTCCATTGCATTCGTTTTACCTCAGTATAACTAGCGACCAAAAAACCCCAACACTTTTAAGCGATTTGATATTCTATTTTTTAGATTAATACAATCATATTTTACGTTTTTTATAATTAAGGTGGAGCTTCTATAATTATCATGTGTTTGGCAGACATTGTCTGTTTTAAATGTGTATTCCCTTCATTGGAGTCCACCTCCAACCCTTTGCCGGTGTATATACACCGGCTTTTTTTATTCGATCCTCGCCTAAACTTATCCGTATAAAAACAAAAAAGGAGTTTTATCATTAATAACCCACATGCATGCCATTGTTTATTAGCCATGCTCCTCATTGTTACGAGCTTTTCTAGCAAGGCTTCCGTTATCAGTTTCAGCCACAAGCTAGACGCACAGGTGCGCATAGACGATCGATCAACAAGAGATGTGCGATCGCAATATCGCTTCAGATACTACCCGACGATTCACTTCGGCAATGACAATACATGGTCACTCAATAGTTTTGTGGTTACTGGCGACCGCTTCTCGTCCAGTCATAACGTTATAGACAGTGGCGAAACTAATCACCTGTATGTGAGAAGGCTCTTTGCGAGATATGAAAACCAAGAGGGTAAAGTAGAACTGGGGGTAATACCCACCTATAAAGGGCGAGTATCTTCATCTGGGCTATCGAGTTTTGGTTGGATTAAAGGTGTTCGTGGTGTTCGACAACTCGCTAGCGACACCGCAATCGAACTCGTGATAGGTCAACTCGATAACATTAATGCAAAGCACGCGTTGGAACTCCCCAGTAATATAGACTACGCCGAGCTAGAGTACTCAACAGGAATAGGTGAAGACCAAAGCTTTGAGGTTAGTCTTGAATACATGACCAGCAATAGTTATTTACGGGGAGAATATCGCTGGCGTGTGGCCGAACATAGAACATTATTTCTGGAAGCTATTCGGCAAAAAGACCAATCGTCGACCAAACTCGTGGCTGGTATGAGTGGTGAGATTTTTGTCGGGCAATACCCCATAGAGTATTTTGCCCATTATTCTTATGTGAGTGAAAAATTTGGATTGCGCGCTGAGCTAACCGAGGATTTTTTAGGGAAGGGGCATGGCGTATCCGCGGAGTTTTCAGGAAGCATATCTTCACTACATAGCATTGAATGGTTTGTTCGCTTCGATTCTGCCGATGGTGTAAGTCGTCTACTCACAGGTGTGAAAGCCCCCTTGGTGAAGTAGAAAAGGCGGAAATAAAAAAGGCCCATCAAATTGATGGGCCAAACAGCAAGAACGCGTACACACTTTCACAGTGCATAATAGATTACGCGGCGAGTTCTCATTAGGTTCACTGCCAATTATTACTTTTGTGTAATAAATACATCGGAAGAAAGCGTTTATCCTTACTTATTAGCCCCTTTCACTTTGTATTGAGAAGGGCAATAACCTCTGCCTACTTCGTCAGAACGAAGCTTAAGGTGCTTAGTTTTACGACCGGTCACTCTTGCTCGCCAGTTTTTAAACGCTTTTTCTTTTACTTTGGCTCGCATTAACCCAATGACTTCTTTTTCTGTCAAACCATACAAGCGCTCTATCGCTTCAAATGGCGTTCTGTCTTCCCACGCCATCTCGATCACTCGTGATTGATCTTCATCATTTAACATTCTAGTTTCTACCCTATTGTGTTTTAGAGTACTCACTACGAAAAAAACGAATTTTAGGTCACTGTGTCAAAAGCAATATTGAGTAGTTCAGCCGCAGCTCTGGCATCGGATAACGCTCGGTGATGCCGCTCCATGGTAATATCAAAATGCGCGGTTAAATTAGCTAAAGAGTAAGACGACAGCCCCGGTTTAGCCTTGCGCATTTCTCGCACAGTACACAATTTAGGGCGTCTAAAGGGTAGTTCGAGTCGCGCAAACTCCTGCTTAATAAACCCGTAGTCAAAATTCACGTTATGAGCAACAAACACAGCGTCTTGAGTGAATTTATCAATGTCATCAGCGATTTGTGAGAACACAGGTGCGTCAGCCACCATATCATTCGAAATACCGGTTAATCGTGTTATTGATGATGGAATAAATCGCTCGGGATTCACTAAACTCTCGTAAGTATCAATAACTTTACCCGCCACCAGCTTTACCATACCAATTTCAGTAATGCGATGATTGGTACTGTTACCGCCAGTGGTTTCAATATCAACAACAACGTAGGGTTGGTTAGGGTCTCGATACCATTCAACGGCAGTGATACCCACATCAAACCCCGCTTGTTGCATTCGCTGAATTGATACCAACTGATTGCGACGCAACTGATCGCCGGGCGCTTTAATTTCTTCAAAACGCAATCCGCCGTCTAGCACCATAATATCTGGGAAGCCGTCTTTAAGAGAGGCAAAGTCTCGCGCCATCATCCGAAGTAGCGTGATAATAGCGGGCAATTCACCATAGGTTATTAAGGCCTGTATAGGGTCAAGAATAGTGCTCGACCACATGAACATGCTATTCACCTTGCCATAATGGGCAGCGGCGGCTTTCCTCACGTGATTTGCCAGCGCCTCTTTGTCATTGAAATAGGTCAGTAGAGCTTCAATCTGATGTTCAAATTTATGGTAGAAGTTATTTTGCTTAATTGACATAGGCCGCCTGTCAAACTCAGTAACTAAAGCATCCTCTTCATATAATAAACGCCAAAAAGTAAGCCCAAACAAACTCAACCACAGGCGGTTTTCAGTGCGCCAGCTGGTTTTTCCCTGGCGCTCGTAGTGCGCCATCACACCACGCTCTACTTGCTGGTTGTTGCTCTCATCAATAAGCAAGGTATGTTGAGATGCGCGAAGCATATCGGTTAACGCACTGGTGCGCTTTTTATGATATTTACGCGCGTAAAAGTCCTCGGCAAAGGCTAAAAATGTATCTGAAGGCGGCTCGTCTATGTAGCCCTCCAATGCCTGTTTCACTTCATCGACGTTTCCGGCTTTGAAACTCTCTCGCACCCACTTTTCCCGTGCTTTATCGCTGGTTGCCATACCCAATATGTTTAATCCATGGGTAGGTTCCGCCTCAAGCAGTGTTGTACCCAAAGCAAAAAGAAAACTATCGCGAAATACGGTAGCAGCAACGTCTTCAGTGTTGGGGAATTCGCCCGTGGCAAGTGCAAGCAATTTATCGGAAGACAATGAACTGATTGAGGCTCGTTGGCTTGCATAAAACCACGCTAATTCGGCCTCTCGTAACGAGGAAAAACGCGCAACATCGTTCACTGCATCTTGCCGCGTGCGCATAACTCCCAGATCGCGCATGGAAAACTGATTTAAGCGCCCCCTGGTATGGCCAAAATGAAGAAACAACAAGTACTTTAATGGCTCTATAAATGCACAATGTAGATAATTGTGATCAGGCAATTCTTGAGGCCAACCCTGATGGGAAATCATCTCAAAGAATCTCGCCAATAATGCACTTTTAGATAACGACTTTACCCCTGAAACCACGCCCATACTTGCCAAAAACGAGAGGATCGCCTCTTTTGTCAACACACCTTCTAATGCCTCTTGGCTTGCATGGTGAATAGTATCGAACCAACCCGATGCAATGAGTTCATCGATTTGTTGTTGCGGCGCATTAATTTCATCGTAATTGAATTGGCTACGATCGATTACGGCGTATTTTCGATTAGCGGCTCTGGCAATAATGCATTGTTTGTCGGCATCTAATTGATGAAATTGTTCAATGAATGTTTTTGCATTCTCGGTAAGAAGTGGCGCGTTTTGTCCGTCGAAAAATGCTAAAAACTCATGGAAATGAGTTAGGTAATAGCGAGGAGGTAAGGTTTTTCTCATTATAAGGACCAGCGCCAACACAGAACAATAATACTAATTTACATGTATATATATACATGAATTAACAATAGATCAATCCGCCGTCGCGATTTCGACGTAATACCTTTATCTCGAAAACAGCAAGTTGTAACACCATGAGCCTAACCCTATCCATGAATTTTTCTTGCCCTTATTGCATGGCACCCAATGACGTTGAGGTAGATGAAGTGAATGACATTGACCAAGAGCAAACGGTGGACTGTCAGATTTGTTGCAGCCCAATCACACTAACAGTCACCACAAATTTCAACGGCGACATCGAACTAAGAGCAGAACAAGAGAATGGATAACCAAGCGAATTTTTTCGACCGTTCACGCATTGACCAAATGCCACAACGATTCAGAGCGAACTTTATCAATAGTCTCTCAGGTTTTAAGTCGGCTTCTTTGTTAGGCACATCTAACGGAATTACACCGAATTTAGCGGTCATCAGTTCAGTGGTTCACGTGGGTGCTAACCCGCCTTTACTGGGTATTGTTATGCGTCCGCACACTGTAAGGCGTGACTCCTTACAGAACATTAAAGATACTGGATGCTATACGCTTAATCACATTGGGGTAACCTTTACCGACAAGGCACACCAAACTTCAGCCAGATATGAAAAAGACGAGAGTGAATTTTATGCCACAGGGTTAACACCTTGGTATAGCGAAAGCTTTTCAGCGCCATATGTAGAAGAAAGTGCGTTAAAAATAGGGCTCACTGTGGCTGAGCACTTTACCTTATGCAACGAGACCGAATTCATTATTGGCGAGATCAAAGAAGTTTTCTTGTCATCAACAAACAAAGGTGTGCTACATAACGATGGATACTTGGATATTTCAGCACTAGGCACTGCATGTATTTCGGGATTGGATACGTATCATTCTACCCAGCATATTGCCAAGTACAGTTATGCGAAGCCAGACAGAGTTTTATCGAAAACAAAGTAATCAGCGCTAGATTAAAAAGTAATTTAATTTTTTTAATACAGATCAATGATACTTACGCTATTCTCAACGTATTATACATACAGAAAAACCTGCCCCCGGGCAGGTTTTTGCGTTTTAGCAAGCGAATAAAAAAGAATCATTCTTGTTAGCATCTTGGGAGTTTACAATGAAATCTGTGAATCGCCGTAACTTTTTGAAAATGTCAGGCGCAACACTTATTGGCTTAACATGTAGCAGTGTGGCACTGCGCAGTCAGGCACAAGAACTACTTCAAACAAGCGATCCAACGGCACAAGCCCTTAAATACGTACCTAAATCAGAGGTCGCTGGGTCTATGTGTAGCAACTGTATGTACATTCAAGGCAATGATGGTGATGAAAACCGCCCATGTGCCATATTCCCAGGGAAGCTTGTTGCCGCAGAAGGATGGTGTAGCGCTTGGGTTAAGCGCCCCGGCTAAATAAAAGCGTAGCAGGCAATTTGTTTTAGTCTTCTAATGCCTGAGTTGGCGACTTAACTTGCTCTCCAAATAAGTTCTCTAGGTAGTACTTATCAAGCAACATTTTATAACGTCCATCCTGCATGAACCTATGTAGGATGGCATTAAATGTTGAGCGCATCTGTGGGTCAGGAATTGCAGCACGATAACCGTTGAGTGCAAACAAATTATGAATTTTTGTTGGTTGTTGAATATTGTCGGGCAGTGTTGCGCTGATCCACTGGTAAATGTTGCGATCCATCACGGCAACATCAAACTTACCTCGTAACATAGTAATCACTTGAGTTCTTTGATCAGCAACCTCCGTATAATTCACGTGGTTTTGTGTCATACGCGCAAATTCTTCACCCAACACTTTAGATGCCGTTTGAAAGCCCACAACGCGATACTTTGAAAGGTCTGAAATACCGTTTATTTCAATCTGATTGTCGGCCAAGGTGACTGCTACGTTTTGAAACCTCACATACTCATTAGTAAGTATTGTTCTGTCTACGTTATGACGATAATTAAGCGTTAACGCCACGTCCATTTTTCCGCCAGCCACAGTGCGTTCAATTCTACCAAAGGGCAAATAGTTGGGTTTTAGCGTATAACCCATCTCGTTAAAAATAGCCCGGACTAGGTCGAGTTCAAAACCACTGTCTTGATCCATCAATACATAGGGCGGTTTGTGCCAACTCACAACAATTTCAAGCTCGTCACTCGCAGTAGAAAACGACGTTAAGTATGTTAAAAAGAAAACAACAAGGGTTTTCTTGAGCATATATGTTCCCTAGAAAGTGCGTTTCGCTTTTGAACCTCTACCTGTACAATATAGCTCAAATTACTTATCGGCAATATTCATGGCTTGGCTACAACTTAGAATAGATACTTCCCCTGAATTCGCAGACGCCATCGGCGAAATGTTACGCGCTAATGGCTCTCAAGCAGTAACCTATGTAGATGCGAAAGACACGCCTATGTATGAACCTAAGCCAGGTGAAACCATGCTATGGCCAGATACTCAAGTTGTGGGATTGTTTGAAGCAACGGTTGACATGCCTGCCATTGTAAAACGCTTAGAGAAATCTAAAATTCTAGGGCCAGGTTTTAAACACAAACTAGAACCTCTTGAAGACAAAGACTGGGAGCGAGAGTGGATGGACAATTTCCATCCTATGAAGTTTGGTGAACGACTGTGGATTTGCCCAAGCTGGCGCGACGTACCTGATCCAACTGCGGTAAACGTCATGCTAGACCCGGGATTGGCCTTTGGTACGGGAACACACCCCACAACCTCACTTTGCTTACAATGGTTAGACGGCATAGATATGGCAGGAAAAACCGTGGTCGATTTCGGCTGTGGCTCTGGCATCTTAGCACTCGCAGCGTTAAAGCTTGGTGCCAAAGAAGTCATTGGTATTGATATTGACCCCCAAGCCCTTCAAGCCACCCAAGAAAATGCGCGACGCAATAAGGTAGAGGACAGACTTAGCGTTTACTTACCAGAAGACCAACCCACATTAGAAGCAGACGTAGTTGTTGCGAACATTTTGTCAGGCCCACTACTGGAATTACAAAGTGTTATTGCGGGTTATTGTAAAGTGGGAGGAAAACTCGTGCTGTCAGGTATTCTTACCGAGCAAATTGAGAAGATAGAAATAGCCTACCAAACCAATTTTACGTTGGATAAAAGTGCCATTGAAGGCGAATGGGCACGGGTTTCGGGTATAAAACATCAGTAATCGGTGTTTTATACCTCACTTAAAGCCCTTTTAAACCGTGCTCCCTAAGCAAATTTGATTATTTTTTAAACCAAAATCACTCATAGACGTCTAATGTGACAGATTTTTTTCACTGTCAAGACTAAGAAGTGAAATTTTGTGCGATTTTTAGCCTTTTCAAGCAATATGAAAACACGTACACTTAGCGCCCCGTTTTAGCCGGGTGTATATTTTCTGTGCGATCTTAGTTTCGCCAGGTTAGTGAGATTTATTGAAACCCATGCAAATTGGACCTTACACACTAGAGAACAATTTGATGCTTGCCCCTATGGCAGGCATTACAGATCGTCCCTTTCGTCAATTGTGTAAGCGCATGGGCGCAGGTCTGGTGGTATCAGAGATGCTGTCGAGTAATCCCAAAGTGTGGAATACACCAAAATCGATGGCAAGGATGAATCACGAAGGCGAGGAAGGTCTTCGCTCAGTACAGATAGCTGGTGCAGATCCAGAGCTTATGGCGCAGGCAGCACAATTTAATGTTGATAATGGTGCGCAAATCATCGACATCAACATGGGTTGCCCAGCAAAAAAAGTAAATAAAAAGCTCGCTGGTTCAGCACTACTGCAATATCCAGACACTGTTGAATCAATCATCAAGGCTGTTGTTTCAGCCGTAGATGTTCCGGTAACGCTAAAAATACGCACCGGCTGGGACCCAGAAAATCGCAATGGGGTGGATATAGCCCGCATTGCAGAGGACAACGGCATACAGTCATTAGCAGTTCACGGTAGAACGCGAAGTTGTATGTTTAAAGGAACAGCCGAATACGACACCATACGTCGTATTAAGGCGGCAATCTCTATTCCAGTGATTGCCAACGGAGATATTACGTCTCCGGAAAAAGCACAAGAGGTGCTCAATTACACAGGTGCTGACGGTGTGATGATTGGTCGCGGTGCACAGGGTAATCCATGGATTTTTAAACAAATCCTTCATTATCTTGAAACCGGCGAAAAGTTATCTGCACCTCCAATGACGGAACAATATGACATTTTGCACGAGCATGTTGCTAACGTGCATGAGTTTTACGGCGACGTCACCGGTGTAAGAATTGCCCGCAAGCATGTGGGCTGGTATCTCGCGGAGCATGATACGGATCGTCAGTTTCGTAAATCGTTCAACGCTATAGAGAGCGCAGACGCGCAACTCGAAGCATTAAACGTTTATTTTCAATCGCTGCATGAGCGAGAAACACGACAGATTTCTCCCGCAGCATAGTGATGACTAACTTAAGAGCAAAAGACAGTATTATGTTCGATCAAAATGTGACTTCTCCTTTCACTACTACAGTTACAACGCCTTCACAGACTCAGGCTCAAAAGCCACTACGTGATTCAGTAAAGCAGGCGGTTAACAAGTACCTTAAGCAACTAGACAACGCCAACATCGACAACCTATACGAATTGGTTTTGGCAGAGGTTGAAGCGCCACTACTTGAAGAAGTCATGACTTATACCCGCGGAAACCAAACTCGCGCGGCAATAATGATGGGCATAAACCGTGGCACGCTTCGCAAAAAGCTTAAGCAATACGGCATGAACTAAGATTTCTGGGCTTTGCCCACCTCAAGAGCACCAACAGGTGCTCTTTTTGTTTCACACTCCAATACTGAAGCTAAACATTTATGCAAACACCAAAACCTATTCAACGTGCTCTTTTAAGTGTCTCAGACAAAACTGGTATCCTGGATTTTGCCACAGCGCTGCATAACGCTGGCGTGGAATTACTGTCGACAGGTGGTACCGCAAAGTTACTGAGCGAAGCTGGCCTACCAGTAATCGAAGTCTCTGACCACACAGGTCATCCAGAGATTATGGCAGGACGTGTTAAAACTCTTCACCCTAAAATTCACGGTGGTATTCTTGCACGTCGTGGTACCGATGAAGCGGTAATGGCAGAAAACAACATTGCGCCTATCGATTTGGTGGTAGTTAACCTTTACCCATTTGCCGCAACAGTAGCAAACGAAGACTGCACCCTTGAAGACGCCATTGAAAACATCGATATCGGTGGCCCTACTATGGTTCGTGCAGCAGCGAAGAATCACAAGGACGTTACCATAGTGGTAAACGCATCAGACTACGACACTGTACTTGCGGAAATGAATGCCAACGAAGGTTCATTGACGTACAAGACGCGTTTCGACCTTGCTATTAAGGCCTTTGAGCACACCGCAGAATACGACGGCATGATTGCCAACTATTTCGGTGCTCGCCTTGAAAGCGCAACATGTGAAACAGGTTGCTGTGACACTGCAAGTGAATTCCCTCGTACTTACAACGTACAAATGAGCAAAAAACAAGATTTGCGTTACGGTGAAAACAGCCACCAAAGCGCGGCGTTCTATGTTGAAAACAACATTCAAGAAGCCTCTGTTGCTACCGCTGAGCAACTGCAAGGGAAAGAATTGTCGTTCAACAACATTGCAGACACTGACGCAGCACTAGAATGTGTTAAAGAATTCGATCAGCCAGCCTGCGTTATTGTTAAGCACGCTAACCCTTGTGGTGTAGCTATCGGCGAAGACATTTTGTCTGCTTATGACCGCGCGTTCAAAACCGACCCAACCTCAGCGTTTGGTGGCATTATTGCGTTCAACCGCGAACTTGATGGTCCTACAGCTCAAGCTATTGTTGACCGTCAATTCGTTGAAGTTATTATTGCGCCAACCGTTAGCAAAGACGCTAAAACTATTGTTAGTGCTAAGAAAAACGTTCGCCTACTTGCCTGTGGTGATTGGGCAGGTCAACTTACCGACGGTTATGACTTCAAACGCGTTAATGGCGG
>Ga0256829_1000851_pt1 | contig 27361 bp, 22 predicted proteins | sample 131447metaG_FD_185979 | JGI IMG/M metagenome (GOLD analysis project Ga0256829, IMG submission 185979) | Hydrothermal vent microbial communities from Lau Basin, Pacific Ocean - 131-447 | ecosystem: Environmental > Aquatic > Marine > Hydrothermal vents | place: Pacific Ocean: Lau Basin | collected... | reverse complement strand
TGAAGGCTTAGAACGCTTAGAGGCTCGTCCTATTATCGTCAAAGCCTTGGAAGAAGCAGGACATATTGCCAAAATAGAAGAGCATATTCATCAAGTAGGACATTGTTATAGATGTAAAAATATTGTAGAACCTTTCATCTCTACACAATGGTTTTTGTCTAATGAAATGGCTCAAAACTCTATAAACAAAACCAAAGAAAAAAATAATTTTCATCCTCCCCATTGGATAAATTCTTATACGGCATGGATGGACGAATTGCGTCCTTGGTGTATTTCTCGCCAACTGTGGTGGGGGCATAGAATACCTGTGTTTACTTGTAATGACTGTCATCATACTTGGGCAGATAAAGAAGACAATCCCAAAGCTTGTCCTCAATGTAGCAAACAAAATCTAAGTCAAGACCCTGATGTGCTTGATACGTGGTTTAGCTCGGCATTATGGGCGATGTCACCTCTAGGTTGGGGAAATAATAAAGAAGTAAAAGAACTTTATAATGACTCTGATATGGCAGATTTTTATCCCAATTCTTTGCTGATTACGGGCTTTGATATTATGTTCTTTTGGGTAGCTAGAATGATGATGATGGGCGAACACTTTAACAAAGAACTTCCATTTAAAGACATTTATATGCACGCACTTGTGCGTGATGAAAAGGGGGCGAAGATGTCAAAGTCAAAAGGCAATGTCATAGACCCTCTTGATATGGTTGAAGCACATTCGGCTGATATTATCAGATTTACCCTCGCTTACCTAGCCGTTCAAGGAAGAGATATTAAGCTCGGAGAAAAGAACCTAGAGCAGTTTAGAAACTTTACCAATAAGCTTTATAATGCTACGAATTATCTACAACTCAACCATGATACTTTTAAAGATTTAAAAGACATAGAGATTAAAACAGCCCTTGGACGCTATATGCAAAGCCGTTTAGCCAAAACTGTAGCCACCATTAGAGAAAAGATTGATAATTATAAATTTGACGAAATGGCAAAAGAACTCTATAACTTTACTTGGAATGAATTTTGTGATTGGGGTATTGAATACTCAAAAGCTGATAAAGAAAGCATAGTAGAATTAGGAGCAATCTTCAAAGAAACACTCAAAATGATAAGCCCTATCATGCCATTCATCGCCGACCACCTCTATCATAAACTTAGTGGCACAACACTTGAAGAGGGGAAATCTCTCATGATTATGGCATTCCCTAAAGACATACAAAAAGACGAAGAAGCCGAAGCGATGTTTGCCATCATAGAAGAAGCCATCACAGCCTTACGCCGTGCAAAAGTCATCATAGACATGGGAAATTCCAAAATAGACAAAGCTTACATCAAACTCAACAAAAAAATAGACACAAACCTAGCCAAACCATTTATAGAAAGACTAGCCAAAGTCATCAACATAGAATTTGTTGAGGCAAAAGTAGAAAATGCTATCACCGATGTAAGCGACAACCTAGAAGTCTATCTACCTACTGGCGAAATAGATATGAAACCTATTATTACGAAGCTTACAAGACAAAAAGAGAAGCTTGAAAAAGAGATAAATAAGCTTAATGGAATGCTGAACAATGAAAGATTTGTGGCGAATGCTCCTGCTGAAGTTTTATCTGCAAATAAAAAGGCACTAGAAGATGCTGAAAATAAAATATCTAAAGTTGTTTTGGAATTGGAGAGCTTTGGGGTGTAAAATCCGTAGGGTGCTGTTTTCAACGCACCTTTACATCTAATACAAAATCAAATATTTTTCTTTATACAACTCTATGGTGCTTTGGAAAGCTATTTATTTAAAAAATCTTATGATATACTCAATCAAAGGATATATTATACAAATAGTGGTTAATGAGTTCAAAGCCAAAGTAGTATTAGAGGTTTTAGAAAAAGAACAAACCATCAATGAGATAGCAAGTAAATATGAGTTGCTACCAGCCAATGTAAAAAATTGGAAAAAGATGTTCTTAGAAAATCAAAAGTTTAGATTTTTTGCACTTGCCATATAGTAGTTTTTTCACACACTATCATATAGGTGCATCAGGCATCTAATACCAATTTTACAGGGCAGTGATCGCTTCCCATTATAGTATCTAAAATATCCGCTTCTATTATCTTCTCTTTTAGGTCATCTGAAACATAAAAATAGTCTATTCTCCAGCCTACGTTATTTCCTCTTGCACCTGCTCTGTAACTCCACCAAGAATAACGGTCTTTTACTTCACCGTGAATATGCCTAAATGTGTCTATAAAACCTGAAGATAGAAGCTTGTCTTGCCATGCTCTCTCCATAGGTAAAAAGCCTGAAGTTTTTTCATTTGCTTTTGGACGTGCAAGGTCTATTGGGTGATGTGCGGTGTTTACATCGCCACATATTATTATGGATTTACCTTCTTTTCTAAGTTTTAATATATATTCTAAAAAACGCTCATAAAATGCCATTTTGTATGTTAGACGTTCCTCGTTTCGTTGTCCATTTGGAAAATAAACATTAAACAGTACCATATTTTCAAAATGATATTCGTTAATACGTCCCTCATCTAAAATATCAACATGCTCACAACAAAAAGCTTCGCCTTTTATATTTGTATATAAGGCTACTCCTGATTGACCTTTATTTATAGAAGAGTTTATGCTTTGAAACTTGTAATCACGTTCAAATATATCATTTGGTATCTGCTCTGCTTCTGCTTTAATCTCTTGAAGTCCTAAGAAATCTATATCTTCTTCATCTATCCATTTGAGTGCATCTTTTTTATCTACTGCACGTATACCGTTTACATTCCACGATATAAAAGTAAGTTTTGCCACCAATAAACCTTCAATCTTTTATAATAAAAATTAATTTACAACGCTAACGCGTGTGCCTTTTCTTACTTTTCTAAAAATAACTCTTGCTATTTTAGGTTGAAGTCTTATACAACCGTTACTACCAGGGTAACGTTTTACGTATTTACTTGCATGCAAACCTATGCCACCGCTAGTTAAACGCATCCAATTATGCATAACATGACCAACATATTTGGCTTTTGCTCCTCTGTATTTTCTTCTATCACCATGATATACTCTCTTGCCATGTCTGTACATTTCACCAAATATAGTAGATTTTTTAGCTGCAATTTTTTCCATAATACGATATGTACCAATTGGCGTATGTTTATCTCTATAAGTTCTTGTGTTTGGTTCTAGCTTATGTCTTGCACCAGTTGTACATGGTGCATCTAATGCGACTTTTCCATTAACTAGTAGCTTAACTCTTTGTTCGCTAACATCTATTTTTAGGTGCGTATTTCTTCCATTTGCTTTTGCAAGTAGCTTTGCATCTTTAAATACCCTATAACTTCTTCTGACATTTACACATTTTTTAAATGAGCCGTAACAAGCAAAGTGTTTTTTTGTTTTTAATCTTGATATATGCTTCTTTTTGCTACTTTTATGAAATTTTATTTTTCTAGCTATTTTATTGAGTTTTATTTTAGTTTCTTTTCCTACCCAGCCATCTACAGAAGATAGTTTATGTTTTTTTTGAAAAGCTAGTATTGATTTTTTGGTTTTTTCTCCCCATTTACCATCTACTTTAAGATGTACTCTAAGTTTTTTATCGTTGTTTAGTACAATTTGCAATTTCTTTATAGAGTCATAGTCATTGCTACACTTATGAGTTTTCGTACCTTCGCAAATGTCATCATGACTAGAAAAATAAATTTTTGCATGACTAACCGACACAAGCATAAAGGTACCCAATAGCATTTTTAACATTTTACTCATATTTTCTCCGATAAGTTTTAATTATGGTTATTCTATCATTTTAATATTAATTAATCATAAATTTTTGCTTAATTATTTTTTAAATTAGCAATGAAGACAATAGCCCAATAAGACCCCCAAAGACTCCACCCCAGACCACAAGCCAACCTAAATGTTCTTTTATAAGTTCTTGAATTAAGTCCTTTACCATCTTTGGAGTAAGCTCTTCTAGTCTCTTGTTTATGAGTTCCTCTATGGAGTACATTATATCTTCTGAAAGAATGGAGTTTTGTATATGGTGTTCAAGTTGTGCTTTAAAAGAAGAAGAGGAAACTATGGAAGTTACTGCCGATTTTAACTTACCAGTAAAAGGTTTACGCAACCCTTCTAGAGCTTCTTCTCCTCCAAACATTTGTATGGCTCCTCCAAATTTAGACTCCATAACAGTCTTAGAGAGTGCATCAAAAGTAGGAGAAAAATCTGCACCATCTACCAATGGTGCTAGGTCTATCTTCTTCTCTTCTTTTGCAAAAAAATTATTTAGATGCTCTTTGCTGAAAAACTGTTTCATTATCATAGTTTTTATAGATGTTTTAAAAGTCTCAAAGTTCTTCTCTATTACCCCCGAACCATACAAAAATGGCACTTTTTCAAAAAGCATATGTATGGCTAATTGATTAGTTATAGCACCAGAAAGTGCAAAGAGTCCAGTAAAAAGTAATGGATTATGATACTGTTGTGGTAGCAAAAATGAAACGCCAATAAATAAAATAGATATTAAATCCGTTAAAAACGTTTTAGACATGAAGCAGTAATCCCTTTAAATCTTCTACGGACTGCACAACTTCTTTGTTTGAATGCTCTGAAAAACCCCAATCTACCATAATGTAATCCATTTTAGCTTTTTTTGATGCCATTTCATCGCGTGAACTATCTCCTATAAATATGCTCTCTTCCAATGTCATATCTAGCGTATCTAAAATATTAAAAAGCATATCTGGGTGTGGTTTTGCATTTCCCACATCATCAAAACAAGCGATAGTATCGAACAATTCATATATATTTAAATGAGTTAATGACTCTACAGTTGAACCTCTGTATGCATTTGTAGCAACTGCTAATTTTTTACCCTGTTTTTTAAGAGTTTCTAGTAGTTCTTTAATGCCCTCATAAAGTACAAGTTCGGCTTCATGATTTTTAGTATAATATTCAGAAAACCACTTCTCATGATCTTTATCAAATGCTTTAGCATGGTAAAAAGTTTGAGCAGGATTTATGCTAGAATCATTTACAAAACTCAAAATCTTTTCTTCGTCCATAGGTGCTAGACCTAGATTTTTACGCACATAATTAATGGCATTTGCTATGGTGGTAGAACTATTTACCAAAGTGCCGTCCATGTCAAATATAATAAGATTTTTTTTCATAGTTTACTTCTTGTCATTACTTATTGGTCGATTAAACCTAATATATATAGAAAGGCTAACAAGCAAAAGTGATACACCAGTTATAAGATATACTGCATACTCAAGCTTAGCAGGGTCTGTTAGTGCAAATTTAAAAACAAGCATGAGTGCTTCTATAGAGAGTGCTATGATGATGGAACCTAAAAAACGTATCATAGTTTGGTGTCCTTCACCTGATCCATTCTTTTTCTCTTTTCCTAGAACTTCCTCTTCAAAAATGGCCTTAACTAAGTCAAATATGGCTAAAGAAAGAGTCAAAAGAATGGTTGCTTTAAACATTTCATTTATATCTATAGCCATAAAGTCTATACCAAAATGCATAAACGAAATAATACCTTTAACAAAAAGTAAAAGTGATACTGCTGCTAACGCTACGGAAAATGATGTGTATGCAACCTTGCTTAATGTTCCTGAAAAGGAATCAACAGAAGATGGGTGTACCATACGTAAAATGTTGGCAAGTGAAATATCTACACAGATTATGCAAAGTAAATTATCATCTTCATCATAGATTGGAAAAGCTGATGTAACAACCATAGTATTGCTAACATAAGACGGATAAGGGTCTGTCAAGATACAACGATGCTCTTTTATGGTCTTATAATAATATGCCCTGTCGCTTCTATCGGAGTTTTTTCCTATGCCTCTTAGTTTTTCATCTTTGGAAATATTGTCAATTAATTGAGTACCATTTGCATCTAATACATAAATGGCTTCTGCCTTCTCGATGCTGTCATTTAAACTTTCTAACTTTTCTATTACACTATTTATATCTCCGCTTTTAACAGTTTTAGAAATATTTCTTCCCATTATGTAACACAGATATGCTCTTGCTTTTACACGTATTTGGGCGTATTCCTGTATCTCTTTGATTTCCATTATTTTTCCTTAGTTATTTAATAGTTCCTAAAATATCTGCAAATGATACCTTTTGATTTATGGCTACCTCTGGTACTATACTTCCCTTTTCGCTGAAAGTTAAGATGGTAGAACCCATCTCAAACCAACCAAACATCTCTCCACGTTCTAGCCAAAAATCTTCATATTCATAATGTTGTGGCTCTCTTATGTGTGAGTTTGTTTGAATATTTGGTTCAAAAGTGACTATCATTTTACCCACATTTAATGCACCTACTAAAACTAAAATGTGACATCTTCCTTTTTCATCTTTACATTCTAGTATTACGCGTTCATTTTCTATAAATAAATCTTTTTTATTACGCAACAAAGGGAAATTTACGGGATAAAGTTTACCTGGTACATGAGTAAGAGAAAGTACCTGTAAATCCATAGGTGTATGATAGCGATGATAATCTTTAGGTGAGAGATAAAAGTTTATAAACTCACCGCCATCTACTTTTTGTACGGTATCTTTATGATACTCACCAAAAAGCTCCTCAATGTCATAGCTCATACCTTTTATCTGATATGCTTTGCCGTCTACTATAGTTCCTGCATCTGTGATGAGTGCATCTACTCCTGAAATTAGTTTACTCTTATCTTTTGGCACAGAACGTGGAGTTTCAAAAGCTCTCGTAAAAAGCTTATTTAATGTTTTGTATGTGCATGGCTTTCTAAACTCTGACATATCAAGCCCCATAAGTTTAACGTAGCTAGCATTAATGATGTGTTGAACTATAGACGGAAACTCTTTAGAGGCAAATTTACCAAAACCAGATGATAATATAGATGTAAAATGTTTAGACATAGATTTTCCTAAGTTAAAATTGTTTGTATTATATCAAAAATAGGATATTATCTTTTTAATTTATTATAGGAGTGAAGCATATGGCTAAATATATACTATTTGATACAGAAACCACAGGTGCAGAAGAAAAAGACCGCATTATACAAGTTGGTGCTATGATAGTACATAGCAAAGATAACATAGAGATATATGACGAACTCTGCTTAGCTGATGTTCCCATAGGTATAGAAGCTATGGAAGTACACAACATTACTCCAAATATCATAGAAAATAAACCTCCATATGCAGAACTTAACTTTGCAAAAAAGTTACTTCAGTACAATAATGAAGAAAATTACCTTATAGCTCACAATATCTCTTTTGATTTAAGTATGGTAAAAAAAGAGGGCTTTGAAAACCACTATACTCTAATAGACACATTACGTTGTGCTAAACACCTTTTGCCTAACAGTCCCTACCATAGATTACAATATTTACGCTATGCCTTAGAACTTTACAAAACAGAAGAGGCTGAAGCCTCTAAGTTAAACATTACCATTAAAGCACATGATGCCATAGGTGATGTATTGGTTATGAAACTATTGTTATCAGAACTTGTAAGGCTCACTCAAGATAAATTTAAGGGTGAAAACCCCATGAAAAAGCTAGCAGAACTTACACAAACGCCAGTACTTATAAAAACATTCAAATTTGGAAAGTACAAAGATAGAGAAGTAGAAGAGATAGTTAAAGCAGATAAAGGTTATATTAATTGGATGAGAAACAACATGGATTTAGATGAAGATATGGTATTTAGTTTAGATTATTATCTAAACTAAATCATCTATCTCTGAATCTCCGATAGCTATAATACGACGCTCTAGACGGTTTATATTTTCTATAAGCTCTTTTGATACATTTTCCATCTCAATAAAATATTGTTGGGCTAACTCTTTGTCTGTATCATTCACTTTTTTCTTACCTGAAAATAACTTAGAAAAAAAACCTTTTTTGTCCGTCTTGTAGTATATTTCAAAAATATTAAGATATATGTCATGTAATTTAAAGTGCAAATTTTCTATCTCCACCATACACTCTACAGGATTATTCCGTATTGTAGAAAGAAGTTGACCATCACTATAAAACCATTTTCCAAATTTACATTCAGTAGAGTTTACAGGAATGGAATCTTCTTTAACATCAAACCCTGAAATAAGGAGTTTTGCACGTTGCACCCAGTTAATATGTGCTGTTTTTGCTGCACGTAATTGCATTAAAATATCTGTTTTGTTCATAAATATACCTTTGTATAATATAGGTTTTATAACTCTAAATAATAATATCATATATTATTTAGTTTCAGTTTAATATATTGGAATTATTTTTCTATATATTATAACTTTAACTTTTCTACCACTAGTTTGTTTACCACTTGTGGATTTGCTTTTCCTTGTGTAGCTTTAAGCACTTGTCCTACAAAAAAGCCCAAAAGCTTAGTGTTGCCTGCTCTAAACTTTTCAACATTGTCTGGATTTTTAGTTATCACATCATCTATAATGGGTGCTATTTGAGCAGGGTCACTTATCTGCACAAGCCCTTTAGCTTCTACTATTTGCCTTGGGTCTTCTCCAGTTTTAACTAACTCTTCAAATACCTGTTTAGCTATCTTGTTTGAAATAGTTTTATCATCAATCATTTTTACAAGATTAGCTACATGAATAGGCGTAAATTTCAACTCGCCTACTTCTTTTTCTTTTAGCTCTCTAGCTACATCATTTGATACTATATTTGCTATAGATACAGGATTGTTAAGAACGTCTAATGCTTCTTCGTAAAATTTAGAAAGATTTTTGTCTCTAGCTAGTGTATTTGCCACTTCGCTATTGAGTTTTAACTTTGTAGTATATCTATCAAATAGTGCTTGTTCTACATCTGTCATAGGTATAACCTCACCATCTATCTGAACTTTTTTTACCTTAGGCTTTACGTGTTGTATGACTTTTTTCTTTTTGAAAGAGGACTCTTTTAGTCCAACAATCTTGTTAAATACTGGTTTTTCCTCTGCATAATCCACATGGTCTGCATAAAAATATCCTTGTCTTTCAAACTGAAACCTATCGTCTGGTTTTTCTGAAATCAAAGCAGGTTCTACTAGTGCATTATCTATAATTTTAAGAGAGTCTGGGTTTATGTCTTCTACTCCTTCTGGTGCTTCATCTTTAAAAAGTCTATCATAAAGTCTTACTTCAACACGTTTTGCGCTAGATGCCTCTACCCATTGAATGGCACTTTTTACTTTTATACCACTGCTATCTTGTCCGCTTTTAGAGTTGGGGTGATACTCGGCTTTTATCTCCACCACATTACCATTGGCATCTTTTATAATCTCCTTACAAGTGATGATATAGGCGTGTTTAAGTCTTACGGGTTGCTTTGGCGTTAAACGAAAATAATCTTTTGAAGGGTTTTGCATAAAATCATCACGTTCAATGTAAATTTCTTTAGAAAAAGGTAGTTTTCTTGAACCGCTCTTTGGTACGTCAGGCGGATAGTATGAAGCTTCTAGTTCCTCACTCCCATCATAGTTTTCTATAGTTACTTTGAGCGGGTCAAGTACACACATTACACGTGGTACTTTAGTGTTCAAGTCATCTCTAATAGCAAACTCAAGTTGTGCCACGTCCACCATAGAGTTTGCTTTTGCGATACCTATGCTATCACAAAAATTTCTAATAGACTCTGGCGTATACCCTCTTCTTCTATAGCCTGCTATAGTTGGCATACGTGGGTCGTCCCAACCATTTACTTTTTTACTCTTTACTAGCTCTAAAAGCTTTCTTTTACTCATAACTGTATAGTTAATGTTTAGTCTTGCAAACTCATATTGGTATGGTCTAGGCGGTTCTAGTCCGAGTGTATCTAATACCCAGTCGTAAATCTCACGATTGTTTTCAAACTCCAAAGTACAAAGTGAATGAGTAATGCCTTCCATGTAGTCTGATAAGCAGTGTGCAAAATCATACATAGGATAGATATGCCACTCATCTCCTGCTCTATAATGATGTGAATGGCGTATACGATACAATAGTGGGTCTCTCATCTTCATATTATTGGAAGACATATCTATTTTAGCACGAAGAATATGCTCACCCTCTTCAAAATCACCATTTTTCATACGCTCTAAAAGCTCTAAGTTTTCCTCTATGGAACGTTTGGCATACATACTTCTCTTTCCAGCTTCTGTAACCGTTCCACGCAAAACTCTCATCTCTTCTTCATCTACGCTATCTACATAAGCCTTACCCATCTCTATAAGTTCTTTAGCATACTCATAAAGTTTAGAAAAATAATCAGACGTAAAATGAACATTTCCCTCCCATTTATACCCTAACCACTCTACCGCATCTTTAAGTGCTTCTACATATTTGGTATCTTCTGTTGTTGGGTTAGTGTCATCCATTCTAAGATTACAATGCCCATTGTAGTCCTTAGCAATACCAAAGTTTATACATATAGACTTAGCATGTCCAATATGCGGAAACCCATTAGGTTCAGGAGGAAATCTTGTAATAACCTTTTTATATTTACCTGCATTTAAGTCCTCTTCAACGATGGTACGTAAAAAATCTTTATGTTCGCTCATATTTTTAGCCTTTTGCTTAATGGTTTGTATTTTATCCAATTAGTGCTTATCTAATCTTAGAAATTGTATGCGATTATTTTGCATTCTAACACTAAGCTAACAAATAAAAACAATTCAAAAACAATTCACTATTATAATCCAGCTTTTACAAAATAAAAGGAGTAACAAATGAAAAAAACTGTTTTATCAATTGTGTCTATAATGGCACTTAGTAGTGCCTCATATGCAGGAGGCGGTACAGAAATAGCAGAAATAGCTGTTGTTGAGATACCTAGTGTAGATACAAGTGCGTTTTACATAGGACTCGGTGGTGCTAGTATGGGACTATTTAACACAAGTACAGATGAAAAGATTACATCGCTAGGTGTAATGCTTCAAGCAGGATATAAATACAATGACTATATAGCCATTGAAGGTAGATACACTCTAGGTGTTGGAAAAGTAGACTACAAACATGGCTCTACAATAAATGCGGACAACAGTAACCTAGATACAAAATTCTCAAATTTGGGTATCTATTTAAAACCTATGTATCCTATGGGAGATTTCAACGTATATGGACTACTAGGCTACGGAAACACAAGATTGACAAAAATACCAGCAGGTGCTACAAGTGCTGATAGAGGTGAAAATGGCTTCCAATGGGGTGCAGGTCTTGATTATGAAATAATAGATGATATTTCTATATTTGTTGATTACGCAAGAGTGTATGACAACAAAGGATTTAACTCTAGAGCTCTTAATTCAAATATAAATTCTGTACTTATAAGTACAGGACTTAGCTATAAATTTTAAGGATAAATAATGAAATTAGTACAATTAAAAAATGTTTTACTCATAGCTAGTGCTTCTATGCTACTAGCAGGATGTAGTGCAAACGGAGATATAACAAATGGGTCTCCAGATAACCTACTTAACGATATAGCTATACCTAAGACAAAATCAGAGATAGATAAAGCTATAAAACAAACAACAAACAGTGATGGCTCTATAGTAGTAACTGCTCCTGAAGATAAAGAGAATGTAGTATCTTCTTACTTGTGGACATTAGATGGAAAAACGTATAGCACCACATCTACACTTACAATCTCTAACCTTTCAGCAGGTACATACAATTTTAAACTTGTAATGACCTACAAAGATGGTAGCAAATCAGCACCTATTACAAAAACTATTGTAATAGCAGGATTGAGTGCTTTAAATGAAATCGCAGAAGATATAGCAGGAAATGCCAATGGTAAACCAGCTACTGCTAAGCAAATCAATAGCATTGATGGTGTGACTGGTGCAGTTGATGGTAGAGACTATACAAAAGCTCTAAAAACAGGTTCTTTTAAAGACAAAACAAAACCTGTAGCAACAGAAATACAAGCTGTTGTCAAAAAAGTAAATGACCAATATGATGCTATGACAGAAATAGCAGAAGACATAGCGGGAAATGCAAATGGTAAACCAGCTACTGCACAACAAATCAATAGCATTGATGGTGTGACTGGTGCAGTTAATGGTAGAGACTACTCTAAAGAGCTTTCTCAAGGTACATACGCAGACCCTAAAAACCCTACAGCGGCAGAAATACAAGCGGTTATAAGCAAAGTAAATGACAGATATGACGCTATGGTAGAAGTAGCAGAAGACATAGCAGGAAATGCAAATGGTACACCAGTTACTGCTACTCAACTAAATGCAATAGTAGGTGTAACTGGTGCAGTTAATGGTAGAGACTACTCTAAAGAGCTTTCTCAAGGTACATACGCAGACCCTAAAAACCCTACAGCGGCAGAAATACAAGCAGTTATAAACAAAGTAAATGCATCGTATGATGCTACAGCGGAAGTAGTAGAAGACATAGCAGGAAATGCAAATGGTAAAAAAGTTACTGCTACTCAACTAAATGCAATAATAGGCGTAACTGGTGCTATAACTGGTGTAGACTATACAACAGCTTTACAAGCAGGGTCTTTTAAAGATAAAACTAAACCAACTGCTACTGAAATACAAGCTATCATAAACAAAGTAAATGCTTTCAATGAAGTGGTAGAAGACATAGCAGGAAATGCAAATGGTAAAAAAGTTACTGATGTTCAACTAAATTCCCTAGACAATGTAAGTAGAGCAACTACTGGTACAGACTACACAACAGCACTCATATCTGCAACTTATGTAAATAGAGCCAAACCTACATCTGCTGAAATACAAGCCGTAATAGATGGCGTAAATAAAATAGATTTAGCAAAACCTTATGGTACGGCAACTCAAGGTTCAACATACCAATCTGGATTATCTTACCCTGCTACAAATGCCATAGATGATAACAATGCTTCATTTAGTACCACAAATGGTAACAACTGGTGGCAAGTAGACATGAACTCTACAACTAGAGTTACAGGTATCTATATGCTAGGTCGTTCAGGTGGTGTTTCAGCTAGAGTACAAAATGTTGAAGTATATGTTTCACCTGTTCCTTTTACTGGTACTTTAGACTTAACAAAAGTTCATCATGTAGGTACATTGACAAGCACTATGACGGGGCAATACTTTCCTGTAACTACAGAACAGTATGGTCAGTATGTTATTTTCGTAAGAAATCCTGGAGACCTTAATTGGATTGAACTTGCAAGCGTAGAGGTGTATGGTGAAGTTCTATCTGACTTAACATCGGACAAGATTGTAAACACTAGCTCTACCTATAGTACTTTTGTTGCATCAAATGCCATAGATGCTAACCTATCAACACTTGCTATACATAACAATGGTGACACAAGTGCTTGGATACAAGTATATTTTGGCGGAGTTGCTACTGTAAATACCATAAGAGTACTAAACCGTCCAGAGACCCTATATGCTCCTAGACTAAATAATGCTGAAATTTGTATATCTAGCAAAGCTAAAGATGATCCAACATTTGCATGGGCTGATTGTAGCTACACAGGTACGCTAACAGGCTCTACACTTATGCAGATAAAATCTGTACCAAATGCAGTAGGTAGATTTATAATCATAAAAGCAGCAGCAGGTGAGACAAATGGTTTTGGTCTAGCAAACATAGAAGTAAATGGTAAGCTTACAAAAGACATTAACTTAGCTACAAGTGCTAATGGTGTAACTACAGCACAAGGAAGTAATTACGATGCTGGTAATACTTACCCATCAGCAAATGCTATCGACAATAATGTTAGTACTTTTCAACACACTGGCACTGGCTCAACAAGCAACTGGTTAAAAATTGTATTTCCTGGTAAACTTGATGTAACAGGCATTATGGTACTTAACCGTCAACTCGAAACTTCTAAAGCAAAATTAAATGGTGCAAAGGTATACATATCTACAACAGACTGTACTACAGCCGACTGTACACAAGTACTATCTGGTGCTACTGAAATAGGCACTTTAACTGGCTCAATATCTCCACAATACATTTCCGTAAATCACGAAGGTGGGGTCGCTAGTAAATATTATATATATATCAAAGGTGCTAATAACAATACACTTGATAGCTACTTGCATATATCTATTTTTGAACTATATGGTACATTCACATCTGCACCATAACATCTCAAATAAATAGTGAGACTTGAGTCTCACTATTTAAATAAAATTCTTATTATTCATACGCTAAACTACAAAAAATACTTTAAAGGAAATATTATAAAACTAACAATAGTAATATTCTCTCTTATATTAACTCTTCATGCAAATACCTTAGAAAAGGTAAAACTTCAATTAAAATGGAAACATCAGTTTCAATCAGCTGGATTCATCATGGCAAAAGAAAAAGGTTTCTATAGAGATGTAGGCATAGATATTGAGATGATTGAATATAACAATAAAACAAAAATAATTTCAGACTTATTAGATGACAGGATAGATTTTTCCGTAAGTGATGCTACTGCAATTTTTAGCAGAATGAATGGAGTTAAAATCAAGTCTATTTTGGTAATTTTACAACAATCTCCCTATATTTTAGTGGCATTAAAATCATCAAATATCAAGACCTTGAAAGATTTTAACAATAAAAATATCGCTCTAGTAAACGAAGCAAATGCCGTAGTTCTAAATGCATTACTAAAATCAAACCACATTAAATACAATAGAAAAAAAGCACTTTTTAATTTTGATAGACTTCTAAACAAAGAAGTAGACTTACTCACTGGGTACATATCTAATGAACCATTCATAGCCAAAGAGAAAAATATAGATATACAAATATTTAACCCTAGTGATTATGGTTTTGATGGTTATGGAGATATTTTAATAGCATCTGAAGAATTGATAAAAACAAATCCGAAACTTGTATCTAAAATGTACAAAGCAACCAAAAAGGGGTGGCTTTATGCTTTTGAACATATAGAAGAGACGGCAGATATTATTTATGATAAATACAATACACTTCATAAATCGAAAAAGGCTTTAATCTACGAGGGTGAAACATTAAAAAAATTAAGTGGCTACGGAGAAAACTTCGGAGAATTGAGTATACCTAAACTAAAATCTATAGGGCAACTTTATAGTTTTATGATGAACAGTAAACACAATATGAAAAGCCTTGAAGATTTTAAATACAAGCCACAGGCATCAGATATAAATCTAACAAAAGAAGAACAAGAGTATTTAAATAATATCGAAAGTATACCTACATGTTACGATACTTTATTTGAGCCATATACTATGCTAAAAGACGATAAAGCACTAGGAGTAACTGTAGATTATCTGCATCGCATAGAAAAAAAGATAAATAAAAAGTTTCATTTTATATATTCGGACACTGCCAAAAAGCAATACACAATGGCATACAATAAAAAATGTACTGTTATTCCTCTCGTACAAACATCACCGCAGACCATTCCATTTATAGTGCCTACTGTTTCAGCAGGAAAAGATAACCTTGTTCTTGTAACAAAAATAAATGAGCCTTATGTTTTTAATATGGGAAAATTAAAAAATAAAAAAATTGGTATAGACCATGAAGCTTATGCACTTATTAAATATCTACATAAAAAATATCCAAATATTGATTATATAGAAACCGTTGATGATAAAATATGTTTATCTAGGGTAGAAAATGGAGAGTTGCTTGGTTGTATTGGCACGTCAATCATGATGAATTATAAGTTAAGCAATAGATACAAATATACATTAAAAGTAATGAAAGTCTATAAAGATAGCTATGTTAGCGGAAGCATAGGAGTGCATAGTGACGAACCTATACTTTTGTCCATTTTAAACAAAGCAGTAGCTTCGCTAGAACCTGTAACTCAAGATGAAATATTTGACAAGTGGATAAACACTAAGTATGAAAAAATAATAGACTACACTCTAATATGGCAGATAATATTTGTCTCATGTTTACTACTAGGCTTAACATTATACTGGAACAGGAGATTAAATAAAGAGGTAGCAAAAAAGAAATATGCTCAAAAAAAACTAAACAACCTAAACAACAATCTAGAAAATGAAATAAAAAAGGTCACAAAAGAGATACTACACAAAGAAACACTCTTGCAAAATCAATATCATTTAGCTCAAATGGGAGAGATGATAGCCATGATAGCCCACCAATGGAGACAACCTCTCTCTGCTATCAATAGTGCCATTGTAAACATAGAAGTTAAGCAAAATTTAAATTTTAAAAACTTAGACAACAAAGAGAGTATGGATAAGTTTTTACAATACAATACTAAAAAACTAAATCAAATCGAAAGTTATGTGCATTTTCTAAGCAAAACCATAGATGACTTTAGAGAATTTTTCAATAAAGATAAAAATAAAAATATATGTAGCATAAACAAAACTATAGAAAAATCACTAAACATAATAAACTCCGCTCTTGTAGATAAAGGCATAAAAATACACAAAAAATTAGACTCCGATACAGAAATAAATATCTATGAAACAGAGATAATACAAGTTATACTAAATATTTTAATTAACGCTAAAGATAATTTTGAGCATTTAGATATACAAGACCCAAAAATAGTAATTACTACATTTAAAACAGACAAAAAGCTCAACATAAACATATCCGATAATGGCGAGGGAATAGCAGACAATACGATAGAGAAAATATTTGACCCCTACTTTAGTACAAAAAATGCAATAAATGGTACAGGTCTAGGGCTATATATGTCAAAGACAATAATAGAAGAGCATCACAAAGGTGTATTGAGTGCCAATAATATTTTAAATGGTGTTGAATTTATTATTGTTTTGCCATTGCAGTAGAAGCGATATTGAGTCTATATCCCATACCATATAGAGTCTCAATCATCGTACTAGGGAGCTTTTTTCGTAAATTAAATACATAATTACGTATATTTTTCTTTACAATATCGTATTCATAAAGATAAAAGGCATATACAATATCATCGTTTGTAGAGATACTGTTTCTCTTATTGATAAATAATTCTAATATAATTTTTTCATGTTTGGTTAGATATATAGAATTACCACCCTTAAGAAGTATATATTTATTGAAATCCCAAGAAAAATCGTTATCTAGCCTAATAAGATGCGTATTGTTATCTTCTTTTGTTTGCATACTTATTTTCATTGACAATTTATGTAGCTCTCCAAAAAGTATATTTTTGTCTATTGGCTTAGGTATAAACATAGAAATGCCTATATTTATAAAAGGTATAAGATAATCCTTGTCTGAATAAGCAGATAAAATAATGATATTTTGACTAGGATTTATTTCTCGTATCTCAAAACTCATATCTACACCATTTTTATTTGGCATTTCAATATCAGATATAACTATATCAAAATGCTTATTATGTTTTTTATAAAAATTCTTGTAAGCTAAAACTCCTTCTTCACCGTCTTTAGCAGAAGCAACCATATCAAAAAAATTCTCAAAAGTCTCCACCAAATCATCTTTTAAAGGCCTATAGTCTTCTACTATTAATATAGATAGATTTTGGCTGTAAAGGTAAAGCTTGTCGTAGTTATTCATCTATAAATACCCATAAATTAAATCTTAGTAATACTATAAAAAGTTTTTGTAACCAATGCTTTACTTGAATGCACAGAACCATTACGGTTTACCTTTGAAAGCTCTTCTCTAAGCTGGTCTATCTCTTCTTGCATTGCGTCTATCTGTTCTTTTAGTTGCAAGATTATATCTACGCCTGCTAAGTTTACTCCCATCTGACGAGTAAGTCGCAGTATGAGTTTCATACGCTCTATGTCTCGTTGAGAATAAAGACGCATACGCCCTTGTGTACGAGAGGGTTCTACTAGCCCCTCTCTCTCATACTGTCTAAGTGTTTGTGGATGTATATCTAACATGGCTGCTACAACAGAGATAAGATAAACTGGTTCATCAAAACTATGCATACTAAGTCCTTTTATATATTATAATTTTTCTTCTAAGACTTTTTTAACATCATCATCTAAACTATCTACATCTGGCAAAACTACATTTGCAACAAGGTACAAGTCGCCTTTCATAGCGGTTTTTCTATTTGGCATACCTTTACCTTTAAGTCTAAACTTTTGTCCATTTTTGGTATTTTGTGGAACTTTGAGAGAAACCTCTTTTTCTGGTGTCTCTATGGCTATTTTACCGCCAAACAAAGCTTCTTTAAGTGGTACATCAAAGGTTTTATAGAGGTTATCACCTTTTCTTTCATATACATCTGAAGGTGCCACTTCTACTTGTATGAGCAAATCGCCTACTTGTCCTTGATACTGTTTTCCTTTACCTCGAACACGCATAGTCTCACCAGATTTTATACCTGCTGGTATCTTAATATCAAAGCTTTGACCATTGGCTGAAACATTATGTTTCCCACCAGTTACAGATACCATAAATGCAATGGTTATGTGTGCTTGAGTATCTAAGTCGATACCGCCAAAGCCACCAAAACCACCACCTTGAGCACCTCCAAAGCCACCCGAGAAACCACCTCCACCTTGACCAAACATTTGACGAAGTATTTCATCTAAATCTACACCACCACCTTGACCCTGTGCGAAATCATGAAAATTTTGACCACCAAACATCTGATCACCAAACTGATCATATTGTGATTTTTTTTCTGTATCTGAAAGTACTTCATAAGCAGCATTTATCTCTTTAAACTTATCTACAGCAGATTCATCTTTATTTATGTCTGGATGATATTTTCTTGCGAGTTTACGATAAGCTTTTTTTATTTCGTCAGAAGATGCACTTTCGCTAACACCGAGTGTTTCATATAAACTTTTTGACATTTTTTATCCTAAATAATGATTTTATATTAAATAAATTATATCAAAAAGGTTGAGTCATTGTCAATCAAGTTTTATAATTTCAATAGAAATTATTTTTTATACGGTTTAGTTTTGTATCCGTCGTGTATCATTTTCATAATTCCACCTTTAAGGTTTATTACTCTATAGCCTAGCTTTTCAGATAAAAACTTAGATACCATTCCTGAACGAGAACCCACTCTACAGATAAGTGCAAATTGCTCATCTTTTTTAACTAACATATTTAGTTGATTTAGAAATACTTTCAAATTGAAGTTACCTTTCTCATCAAAAAACATAATGGTATAAGAATTCTTAATTATCCCCGTCTCTTTCCATTCAGACGGAGTACGAATATCTATAATCTTTATGTTTTTATCTGCAAAGTCTGGAGTAGCCCAAACCTGTGTAAGTTCTGCCATAGCAGATGTAGCCAAAAAGAGTAGTGTCACTATGATTTTTTTCATCTTATAACCTTATATTTATTATAATTTTGAATATTGTAGCAAAAAGAAGTAAAGAACCACTATTGACACAGTACAATACATTATGAATTTTATACATATTACAGATATACACGCTAATGAACTAAATATATATCATCAATTTCGTGAACATGCATTTAAAGCAGATGGTTCTTTTGTAGCAGATAGTCCAAAAGTGGTAAATCTACTCATAGAAGAGAAAATAGAAGTCCGAAGTATCTTAGCAACACAAGAGTACTATGACAAAAATACATATCTACTAAAAAGCATAAAAAATGCTACTTTTTATGTAGCCTCCAAAGAACAGATGCAAAACATAGTAGGACACAAAATACACCATAATGTAATGATGCACGGCATACGTCCTAACGATACAATGCTAGATAAACTAGATGACAACATATTGATGCTAGATGAGATAAGCTCTACTCAAAACATAGGTGCCATAGCCAGAAGTGCTGCTGCTATTGGTATAAACTCTTACCTCTTACCTAGCTATGGGCCTCACCCCTATTCTAGACGTGCTTTGCGTGTTAGTATGGGTCATATAGCCATGCTTAAAACACATATATATACAAATATAAACAAGACTATTGAAGAGTTAAAAGAAAAAGGCTACCGTATTTACGCAGCGGAAGTAACAAAAGACTCTACGCCACTAGCCTCTGTGAAGGTCACAGGCAAATGGGTACTTCTGATGGGACATGAAGGCACAGGGCTTAGTCAAGAGGTTCTAAACTTATGCGATGAAGTAGTAACCATAGAGATGATGGAAGGCGTAAAGAGTTTCAACGTAGGAATTGCCGCTTCCATTATGATGTATCAGTTCAAACATAGATAAGCTCATTCTTTTATCTTATTGTATTTTAGTAGCGAAGCTTCCAAATAATGCTATCTTCTCTATGCCTTGAGATTGTAATTCTGGCTTTAGGTCTCTTAAATAGGTGAGTATTTTTTGGTGTATAAAAATACGGCAAGTTGATACCTGCCGTAAAATTAGCTACTAATGTAAAAAATGTCTGACGGTAGTAAAGTAAAGTGAAATACCATGCTCATTAGCAGCCTCTATGACTTCATCGTCTCTTATGCTTCCGCCTGGTTCTATGATGGCTTTTACTCCTGCTTTTGCTGCTGCATCTATGCTATCTCTAAATGGGAAAAATGCTTCAGATGCCATGGCCGCACCGCTTACATCAAGACCCATCTCTTTTGCTTTCTTTAATGCACATTGAGCAGCATCTACACGGCTAGTCATACCCATACCTACTGCTACCATAGCGGAATTTTTGACATATACTACACAGTTAGACTTAGTAAGTCCTGCCACTTTCCATGCTATCTCTAAGTCTTTCATCTCTTGCGTTGAAGCAGTTAATTTAGACTTCTTTTGTGCATTATGCACTTCATTGTCGCAGATACAGTCCGAATTTTGGTAAACAAATCCACCATCTACATGCTTAAAGTCATGAGAATCTTTACTCATAACTAGTTTAGTGCCACCTTGAGAGAAAAGTTTAAGACGTTTTTTCTTTGCAAATATTTCTAAGGCTTCAGGTGTAAAGTCTGCCGCCATAACCACCTCTAAAAATATTTCATTCATCTTTTGTGCTAGTGGCGCATCTACCACACCATTAACCGCTACTACACCACCAAAGGCAGATATTGGGTCGCATTTAAGAGCTTCTACATAAGAGTCCACTAGATTATCACGCAAAGCAAATCCACAAGGATTACCATGTTTTACGATACATACTGTATTTTCATCACCAAAGCTTGAAGCTATTTTAAGAGCACCATTTACATCGTTGATGTTGTTAAATGATGCTTCACCTTTGAGTTGTTTAAAGTTGTTTGTAAAATGGTTATCAAACTCATATAAAGCACCATCTTGGTGAGGGTTTTCACCATAACGTGTCTGAAAAGATTTTTTACCTGTTATAAACTGATACTCTCCAAATCCGTTGTTAAATCTACCGTTCATATAGTTTGCTATCATACTGTCATACGCTGCTGTATGCTCAAAAGCTTTTATCATGAGAGAGCGTCTAAACTCTAGCGTATCTTCTTTCTTTTCAAGTGCCGTCAAAACAGATAGGTAATCATTTGCATTTGTAACTATAAGTACATCATTGAAGTTTTTTGCTGCACTTCGCACCATTGTTGGCCCACCAATGTCAATGTTTTCAATAATCTCATCAAAATCATCTGTTCTCTCTATAGTCTCCTTAAAAGGATAGAGATTTACACATACTAAATCTATACCTTCAACGCCTAACTCTTTTGCCTGTGCTATATGTGCATCATCTCCACGCTTATGAAGTATTCCACCATGCACGTAAGGGTTAAGTGTTTTTACACGACCTTCAAAACATTCAGGAAATTTTGTCACCTCATCTATCTCTATGACTTTTACGCCAGCTTCATTTAATTTCTTATATGTTCCCCCTGTTGAGATAATATCCCAACCTTGAGACTCTAACCCTTTGGCAAACTCTACTATGCCCGCTTTGTCACTTACGCTTAATAATGCTCTCATACAATAACCTTTAAAATATGGATAATAAACTGCGGATTATATCTAAAAATGACTTTATATGAGGTGTTACATAAAACACCTCATAAAAGATTATTAGAGTGTAGCACGCACCTCTTTAACGGCTTTTACCATGTTAATAAGACTAGGCTTTACCTCTTCGTATTTACGAGTTTTTAGCCCACAGTCTGGATTTATCCATAGTTGTTCTTTTGGAAGTACTTTTAAGAGTAATTTAATTTGTGCAACCATCTCCTCAACACTTGGTATACGTGGAGAGTGAATATCATAAACCCCAGGACCTACCTCTTGTTTATATCCTACTTCTTTAAATATTTTTAGTAATTCATTACCTGAACGTGCAGTCTCTATAGAAATTACATCTGCATCCATATCTTCTATAGTTTGGATAATATCATTAAATTCCGAATAGCACATATGGGTATGTATCTGTGTCTCTTGTTTAGCGGTAGATACTGAGATTTTAAAGTCTCTTACTGCCCATTTTTCATATTCTGAAATATTCTCTTGTCGTAAAGGATACCCCTCTTTAAAAGCGGCTTCATCTACTTGTATCATCTTGATACCTGCCTTTTGCAGGTCATCTACTTCATCAGAAAGGGCTATGGCTATTTGTTTGGAAACATCTCCTCTAGGCATATCATCACGAACAAATGACCAATTAAGTATGGTGACAGGACCTGTGAGCATACCTTTCATAATCTTATGTGTCTTGGACTGTGCATACTCAATCCACGAAACAGTCATAGGTTTAGGACGGCTAATATCTCCATAAATAAATGGTGGCTTCACACAACGACTTCCATAACTTTGCACCCAGCCATTTTGGCTAAAGCCATAACCATAAAGTTGCTCTCCAAAATACTCCACCATATCGTTTCGTTCTGGTTCACCATGCACAAGTATTTCAAGTCCACACTCCTCTTGCAAAGCAATACACTCATCAATATAGTTTTTCATCTCTTGCTCATAAACTTCTTTAGATATATCACCTTTTTTAAAGTCTGCTCTTGCTTTACGTACTTCAGGTGTCTGTGGAAATGAACCTATGGTAGTAGTCGCCAAATCCTTATAACCCAAAAGTTCTTTTTGAATTTTTATACGCTCTTTATAAGTACCTTCACGTTCTATTTTACTGAAACCCTCTACCCTATTTTGTACTTTCCTGTTATGAATAAGTGTTGAACTAGCTCTATTTTCATTAGCTTTTTTATTGTTTTTTAATGATTCTAATTCATGTTCGCTTAGAGTTACATCGAAAAAGAGTTTACTAGCAAGAGAAATCTCATCTAACTTTTCTACAGCATAGGCAAGCCAATTTTTTATCTCTTTATCCATCTTATCTTCGTATTTTAGAGTAAATGGCGTATGAAGAAGTGAACACGAACTAGATATTATGATATTCTCTTTGTCTACATCTTTTGTCAATGCTTCTAGCAACAATACTGTTTTATTTAGGTTATTTTTCCAAATATTTCTACCATCAATCACACCAGCAATAAGTTTTTTACCGCTAGCTCCTATAAGGGACAAGCTCTCTAAATTTTTTTCGCCATGTAGCAAATCAAGCCCTAGACCCCAAATAGGTGTATGAACCAATACTTTTGTAGCCTCATTTGAGTGTTCAAAATAGCTTGTTACAATAATATTAATATCGCTAGATACTGAACATAAAGCATCATAACAAGGCTTAATCAAACTCAATACTTTTGAATCTAAACCTTTGACAAAAATAGGCTCATCTATTTGAACAGTAACTACGTCATCAAGATTTGCTATCTCTTTAAACAACTCTTCGTAAATAGGCAAAATTTTTCCAAACAACTCATAGCTATCTTTTCTATCAACTCTTTTTGAAAGTCCCAAAAAAGTTATAGGTCCTATTAGATTAATCTTAGTGGTAATACCTAGTGCTTTCGCTTCTTTGTATTCATTAAGTATTTTTGTAGCATTTAGTTTGTATTCGTCCTCAAGAGATAGTTCAGGTACTATGTAATGATAGTTAGTATTAAACCATTTAGTCATCTCCATCGCTACTGACACTTTATTTCCTCGTGCCATAGAAAAATAAAGCTCTTCTGCTTTTAAACCTTTAAAACGATTTGGTATAGCACCTAACATTACAGCAGTATCCAATACTGTGTCATAGTATGAAAAGTCATTAGATGAGATAAAGTCTATACCTGCCTCTTTTTGATAATTCCAATGTCTAGCTTTTAATACTGAAGCTACTTTTTCTACTTCATTAAAGTCGGTTCTATTAGCCCAATAAAGTTCTAGTGCTTTTTTAAGTTCTCTTTGCTCTCCGATACGTGGAAATCCTACTACATAATTTTTTGACATTTTTTATCCTTAAATATAGTAAATATGAACCTACAGGGTAGACTATATAACCTACCTAGATACATATTTATATAGTGTTTATTGTGCTATGGTTAATTGATTATTTTGAAAGGATAAGTTGCGGAGGATGTACGCCTGTACGTCTAAAAGCATAAAAAGTGGTATAGAAAGGACATCTAGGAATATAATGATTTAGAAGCAAGGCAAGTTTCGTCCTCGACTTAAAGTAGCAATTACAGTGACATGCCTTGACCATAGTTAAAGAAAAGCCATTAGCAACATCAAATAATCTTGAAAATAATAATGGCATAGACCCTCCTTTAAATTTAAGTAAACATTATAACAAAAACTTTATAAATCTTGTTCTATTGTTCTTGCGAATGTATTAAAATACACATCTTTTACTTTTGTCAATGGAAGTGAAACATCGTTAACCTTAACCATATCTCCACCTACTGTACCAATATTGGCTATATTAATACCTAATTCAATAGCCATTTTTGTAACCGCTTCTATATTGTCACTACTTACTTCTAATAATGCCCTGCTTTGTGACTCATCAAAAATATCTCTACTTTTACTCACATTTAATGATGCGTCTACACCCAACCCTGAAACTGCTGACATCTTAGAGAGTGAAATGGCTAAACCGCCCACATTTACATCTTTTGCACTTAACAGAAGTCCTTTTTTATTGGCTTCTATTACAAGTTCCCAAAGTGCAAGTTCTTGCTTGTAATCAAAGCTAGGAAGTACTCCAGAGGTCTCTTTATAAAGTGCTTTTATGTATAACGAACCTCCAAACTCACCTTTGGTATCACCAACCAATAGTACTTGACTGCCCTCTTTTTGAAAAGATGAAGGTAGTATTTTATTTTCATCGTCATTTAGTCCTACCATTGCTATGGCAGGTGTTGGGAAAACAGATACTCCATTAGTTTCATTATAAAGAGATACATTTCCAGACACAACAGGAGTGTTAAGCTCTAAACACGCCTCTTTTATGCCTTCGCAACCTTTGGCAAATTGCCACATTACCTCTGGGTTCTCTGGGTTACCATAGTTTAGACAATCTGTAATAGAAAGTGGTCTAGCCCCCGACATAGCCACATTACGTCCAGACTCAACCACTGCTAGTGCTGCACCTTTTTTAGGGTCAATGTAGCAGTAACGTGGGTTACAATCAGACGACATGGCTAACGCTTTGCCGTTTTCTTTAATACGAATACATGAAGCGTCTAAACTCCCTGGGTGCTTTGTAGTATTTGTTTGTACCATTGAGTCATATTGGTTATATACCCATGCTTTGTCTGAAATCTCTATATTTGAAAGTAGTGCTTCATATGCTTCTTGGTCATTAACCATTTTATAACTATCTACACTTTTTGCATTTACTTCATCTAGATATGTTGGGCGAGATATAGGTCTATCAAGAACAGGTGCCTCTTCACTTACGGGAGCTATGGGCATATCTGCACACTTTTCACCATGCCACATAAGTTCCATTCTAGCAGTATTTGTTACTTCTCCTATAACTGCAACATCTAACCCCCACTTTTCAAAAATGTCAATAATGGCTTGTTCACTACCTTGCTTTGCACAAATAAGCATACGCTCTTGAGACTCCGAAAGCATAAAGTCATAAGGTGTCATACCCTCTTCACGAGCAGGAACTTTATCTAAGTGCATAATAAGCCCTGCTCCTGTTTTACCTGCCATCTCAAATGCTGAAGACGTTAGACCTGCTGCACCCATATCTTGAATGCCTACAACATGTTCAGTCTTAAAAAGCTCCAAACATGCTTCAAGAAGTAGTTTTTCTGTAAAAGGGTCACCCACTTGTACAGTAGGACGAAGTGATTTTGACTCCTCTGTAAATGAGTCTGAAGACATAACAGCACCACCTAGACCATCACGACCTGTTTTAGAACCCACATACATTACTGGGTTTCCTATGCCAGATGCTATACCTAAAAATATTTCATCTGATTTTACAAGACCTAGAGAAAAAGCATTCACCAAGATGTTTCCATTGTAAGATTCATCGAAACTTACCTCTCCGCCAATAGTAGGCACGCCCATACAATTACCATAACTTCCTATGCCGTCTACCACACCACGCACAAGGTGTCTTTGGTATTTTGCATTTTCTGTATTGCCATCAACCGTACCAAAACGCAAAGCATTCATGTTTGCTACAGGACGAGCCCCCATAGTAAAAATATCACGTAAAATACCGCCTACACCAGTGGCAGCCCCCTGAAAAGGCTCTATAAAAGATGGGTGATTATGTGACTCCATTTTAAAAACAGCAGCCATACCCTCGCCGATGTCTATAACTCCAGCATTTTCACCAGGACCCTGTATAACCCATGGTGCAGTAGTAGGAAAACCTCTAAGATATTTAGTACTTGATTTATAAGAACAGTGTTCTGACCACATAGCAGAAAATATACCTATTTCTACAATATTTGGGTGACGACCGTCTAATATACGTAAAATATCTCGATACTCTTCTTTACTTAGTTTATGGTTTTTTAAAACTTCATCTAAATCTTCTATCTGCTCATTGGTTTGTGACATGATGTGCGTCCTTTGGGGCGTAAAATAAGGGGTATATTTTACTCAAAAAGTACTAAATAAGTGATGAAAAGGTAAAATAACTTACTAGACAACCAAAGGACATAAATGAACAAAATTTTACAAATGCTAAAACTACAACAAGAACTTAATGATGCAACCAATGGGAAAGATTGGGAAAAAGGTAGTACTAAAAATGGAAAACTTATAGACTGGAAGCGTTGTACCTACTTAGAGTGTGCAGAACTCATAGAGTCTTACCCATGGAAACACTGGAAAAACATAGACGCTAAACCTGACTATGCAAATATACAGATAGAAACTGTGGATATTTGGCACTTTATTATGTCCCAAGGGCTTGAAGATTACAAAATGAAAAACCTAGGAAACATTGAAGATTTAGCTAAAGCCATACAAAAATTACCAAACTTCTCACACTTTGCGAAAGATGCAACACTCACAACAAAGAACCATTATGAACAAATAGAAGCAGTTGAAGTTCTTATAAAAACACTCTTTTGTGAAAACTCAACAGAAGCGTTAATGGAAGCGTTTATAGATATAGCAGTACAATCTGGCTTAAATATAGATGCACTATATAAACTCTATGTAGGTAAAAATATACTCAATAAA
>Ga0256829_1000850_pt1 | contig 27389 bp, 33 predicted proteins | sample 131447metaG_FD_185979 | JGI IMG/M metagenome (GOLD analysis project Ga0256829, IMG submission 185979) | Hydrothermal vent microbial communities from Lau Basin, Pacific Ocean - 131-447 | ecosystem: Environmental > Aquatic > Marine > Hydrothermal vents | place: Pacific Ocean: Lau Basin | collected... | reverse complement strand
TGTGAAAAAACTTGGTATTTCTTGGAAGTGAGACTTCGGTCTCGCAAAAATATTACCAATAAATGGCAATAACAAGATGAGGCTAAAGCCTCATTTCCATTATTTTTTAAGTTTTTTCACAATCTCTATGCTAATTCGAAAAAATATGTCTAAGTATATGGGAAACCTCGTAAAGCTGTGGCTTTGCTACTCCATTGAACTCAGGTTTTAACACTACAATTAAACAAATCTCAATTTCTGAAAATCTCAAATTGTGCAGGAACAGCAAATGACTTTGCTGTAAAGAAAAGCTGTTTACGCTACTTCCTCAATCGTGTTGATATTATCAAGAATATCACTCTTCTTTTTAGATACTTTGTATAAATCGTAACTTTTTTGTTTTGTTAAATATTGTATAGAGTTCGTAACTTCAGTTATTAAATTTATCAAGAAAAAAGTTTATAATATTGATGAAATATAGATTATAAGCAGATGAGTAGAGCAATTTCTGATATTTATAGAATTAGAGAAGATAATATTAGAATAATAGTTAGGCTAAAAGATAATGAAATAGTACTAGAGGCTATTATAGCAGATATAGGTTATCGTAGTGGTATTTATAAAAAGTAAGTAAGCTAGTTAATGTTTTACAAATAACCAAATTTAAAGTGCTATTATGGTACTCTTATTTTTAAGTACACCTCTAATAATAGGTAATACCCACAATGGGCAATGCAAATGTAAGATTGTGCAAGAGATTTATGAATCTTAGCCAAAGCTAAGACGACTTAAATATCTTGTGCAAGATTGCGTTTGCATTGCCACCCAAAGGGTATCTCTAGCTTTCCTCTATGTGTCGTTACTCTTTCTTGACTTAGCTTCGGCTAGGACTGCGAAAAAGTGCCTAGCATAGAGAAAAGCTAGAGATGTTGTGGGTATCACCTATTTTAGAGGTGCCCTTTATTTATAAAAACAATCGAAGCTACATTGTTAGCTCTAAGCTCTAAGCTATTTTCTATGAGCTTTACACAAAAGGTGGTAAAAAGTGGATAAAGCTATTAAGCAGTATAGTTGTGCTGGATTTATATTAAAACCTAATGCTCCTGAGCTTGTGGATACATTTTTAGATATAAAGAGTAAGTTTAATACTTTTGGTATCGAGGTTAAGCTTGCCCAAAAGTCGGCTAGTATGATTGGGCTTGATGGTGGTGTTCCATTTGAAGATATGTGCGAGAGTTGCGATTTCTTAGTATCTCTTGGTGGTGATGGTACTTTGCTTTCTTTGGTTAGAAGAAGTTATAAATTTAATAAGCCTGTAGCTGGTATTAATGCCGGTAACTTAGGTTTTTTAGCAGATGTTAAAATAGATGAAGTAGATAACTTTTTAGAACAGTTAAAGAGTGGTGAGTGTAGAATAGATGAGCGTATGATGATTACTGCTACACTTGTAAAAAAAGATGCTACTCAAAAGAGTTTTTATGCCTTTAATGATGTTGTTGCTACTAGAGAGACTGTGTCTAAAATGGCAACTATAGATGCTTATATTGAAGATGATATTTTTAACAGATACAGCGGAGATGGGCTTATAATCTCTACACCTACTGGCTCTACTGCTTACAATTTAGCAGCTGGTGGACCGGTTATGTATCCGCTTACTAAAGCTTTTATTATGACGCCAATTTGTCCACACTCACTAACACAACGACCTCTTGTAATGCCTGCTGATTTTACTATTAAGATAAAGACACCTAAAGATAAGTTGTTGATAGTGGTAGATGGACAAGATGATTACGAGCTAGGGTGTGAAGATGCTTTAATAATTCGTGGCTCTAAACAAAATGCCAAACTGTTACATAGAAAAGAGCGAAACTACTTTAGCGTACTAAGAGATAAACTATCGTGGGGTGATAGATGATAGAGAGGTTATATGCAAAAGAGCTACTCGGTTTTAAGAGTGTAGAGTTAGATTTCGAGAGTGGCTTGGTTGTAATTACGGGTCCTAGTGGGGCTGGTAAGTCTGTGCTTATTAGCTCGCTTTTGGCTAACTTTGGCTTGGCTAATCAAGAAGCAAAACTTTGTGAAGTGGATTTAAAAAAGCCAAAAACTTTAGAAAGCGATGAGTTTGATTTAGAAGATTATATAGTAATAAAGGCTCTTAAAAAAGATAGAGTACGGCTATTCTTAGATGGGCAAAATATCTCTAAAAAGGCTTTAAAGGAGCTGTTTAAAGGCTATATTTCATATATAAGTGTGCGAGATAAGAGCGGTTTTGAGAGTGATAGTTTAATTGATTTAATAGATAGCTATATTGCAAAGTCTGACGCTAAATATCTGGAAACTTTGGCCAAATATAGAGAGAAGTATAGTGAATATATAGCCAAAGAGACAGAGTTAAAAGAGATTTTAAATAGAGTTAAAGAGGCAAATGAGAGAGTAGAGTTTTTAAAGTTTGAGATAGATAAAATTAAAAGCTTAAATCTACAAGAGGGCGAGTATGAAGAGCTTTTGGTGGTTAAAAAACAGCTCTCTAAATTAGATAGGATTACCGAAATTGCCAATAGAGCAGAAGAGATTTTTGGCCATGAAGATAGTATTTATGAGCTATTTACAATGCTAGAGAAAGATAGTAACTACTTTAGCGATGCGATGAATCAGCTACGAAGCGATTTTGAAGATATAGCAACACTTAGTGATGAGCTTGCCGATACAGATATAGAGTCTGTTTTAAATAGATTAGAAGAGTTATCTAGTTTAATAAAACGATTTGGTTCTATTAGTGACGCTTTAGAGTATTTAAAAGAGAGAGAAGCAGAGCTTGCTAGTTTTGAGACTATCGAAGAGGATGTAACAAAACTAAAAGCTGATATTTCTAAGTTAGAGAGCCAACTCAGCAAAGAAGCTGGAGCAATTAGTAAACAAAGAGCAAAAGCTTCTAAAGAGATAGAAAATGAGTTAGAGAACTACTTAAAAGAGTTAAAGCTACCTCGTGCTAGCTTGAATTTTAGTAGTGTAGAACTTTACGAATTGGGTATAGACGAAGTGACTCTAAGTATGGGTAGTACTAAGGTAGAGTCGCTAAGTGGCGGTGAGTTTAATAGAATTAGGCTAGCACTATTAACTGTAGGAGCTAGCGGAGCAGTTGGAAGTGGAGTAATAATTTTAGACGAGATAGATGCAAATGTTAGTGGAGATGAATCGATAGCTATTGCCAATATGATAAGTAAACTATCTAAAAGCTTCCAAATATTTGCTATATCACACCAGCCACACCTGAGCTCTAAGGCGAAGCAACATATTTTAGTTACTAAAGATAGTAACGGAAGTATAGCTAGAGTTTTAGAAAGTGAGCAGAGGGTAAAAGAGATAGCAAGAATAATTGGTGGTGAGAGTTATAACAAAGAGGCTTTGGATTTTGCTAAAAAAATTTTGGAATAAATTTTTTTGTTGATAGCTGATAGCTGATGGTTGGAGTAGCAGTCATTCTGAGCGGATGCGAAGAATCTAGTTTAAATGACTATAGTGTTAAGAGTTTCTCTTGGCTGTTTTAGTTAGATCCTTCGCATTCGCTCAGGATGATGGTGCAGTTGTAGGGGCAGACCTATGTGTCTGCCCGTTAGTTGTTGTGGCTATAAAATTGTTATTTTAATTAGAACTAATTTTGCATAAAGAGGTGTTTATGATTATAGATACACATTGTCATTTGGATGACGAAAGATATATAGAAGATTTTGATGAGGTTTTAGAACGAGCTAAAGAGGCAGGGGTTGAGAAATATATAATTCCAGGAGCTAACCCAAAAACTTTAGAGCGTGCTGTAGAGCTTAGCGAAAAGTATAATAATATATACTTTGCAGTTGGCGTGCACCCGTATGATGCTAAAAATTATGATAGAGAGTTTTTAGAGCAATTTATAGAGCATAAAAAGTGTGTAGCAGTCGGAGAGTGTGGGTTGGATTACTATAGATTGCCAGATACACAAGAAGAGATAGAGCAAGAGAAAGCTTTGCAAAAAGAGGTATTTATAGACCAAATCGAGTTGTCTAACAAGTATGATAAACCGCTAATTGTGCATATTAGAGAGGCTAGTTTAGACTCTAAAAATATTTTAAATGAGTATGCAAAAGTAGATGGCGTACTGCACTGTTATAATGCTAATGAAGGGCTTTTGGAATTAGCTGATAGAGGTTTTTACTTTGGAATTGGTGGAGTGCTAACTTTTAAAAATGCTAAAAAACTTGTTAATGTTTACCCTAAAATTCCGTTGGAAAAATTACTAATTGAAACAGATTCTCCATATCTTACGCCACATCCACACAGAGGTAAAAGGAATGAACCTGCTTATTGCGAATTGGTATTAGGTAAAATGGCAGAACTTAGAAATATTGATAGTACTGAGTTAAAAAATATTACTTTAGAAAACTCTAAAAGGCTGTTTAAAGGCATAATTAGTTAAAATTATTTAATATTAAAGGGTATCTGTTATTAGAGGTACCCTAATTTAAGGTGCCTTTATGAATATTAAATATATTTTTTTAATAATATCTATTTTTATAGTTAGTGGATGTAGTGTAAGTAGTTTAAATCCATTTAAATCTAAGCCATACTATATAGAAGGTGATGATAGTTATTTACAAGATACTACAGACCATACAATAAGAAGTGGCAATAAGCCAATTAGATATAAAGATGGTGGTTATACAAGTCCAGCTAGACATAGAGCTACTATGAGAAATTATGTGGTGAATGGTAGGGTATATCATCCAACATATGTAGCAGTTGGTGATAAAATGGTAGGAGTTGCCAGTTGGTATGGTCCTAATTTTCATGGGCATCAGACAAGTAATGGCGAGACATACAATATGTACGATAAGACTGTAGCACATAAAACTTGGCCAATGGATACAATGGTGAAAATTACTAACTTAGATAATGGTAAAAGCACAATAGCAAGAGTAAATGATAGAGGACCATTTGTTGCAGGAAGAGTGGTAGATTGCTCTTATGCCACAGGTAAAGAGATTGGTATTGACAAAAAAGGTATTTGTCATGTAAAATTAGAAGTTGTTGGTTTTGCTGGTAAAGTTTATAAGCCAAAAGCTGGCAAAGCTGCTCCTAAAGTTAAGTTAAGCGATTTTGGTGTTCAAGTTGGTGCATTCTCTGTATTGGCTAATGCACAAGCTACTAAAGAAAAATATGCTAAAATGGCAGGTAGTGGAAAACGAGTTATTATAAAAACTGGAAGAGATGCCAACTTTAAAGCTACACTTCATAGAGTGTGGGTAATGGGCTTTGGTTCGAGAGATGAAGCACAAGACTTTATTAATGATAATAGCGTAGCTGGCGGATTTATCATAAGAAATTAAGGGGTTGTAATGGTAGTTAAAAGTAGAGATACAAAAGAGACCCAAATTGCAGTAGAGTTAAATCTTTATGGTGAGGGTAAAAGCGATATAAATACAGGTGTTGGTTTTTTCGACCATATGTTAGATGCTTTTGCTAGACATTCACTGATAGATTTAAAAGTAGAGTGTAAGGGCGATTTACATATAGATGCTCACCATAGTGTAGAAGATGTTGGTATTGTTTTAGGGCAAGCTTTAAACGAAGCAATCTATCCGGCACAAGGGATAGAGCGATATGGAAATGCTACAGTTGTAATGGATGAAGCTAGCATTAGTTGCGATATAGATCTATCAAACAGAGCTTATTTTGTTTATGATTTGCCACTAAATAGTGGTGCAATTTCTAACTTTGATTTAGAACTTGTAGAGGAGTTTTTTAAATCTGTTGCATTTAATATGCCACTAAATTTGCACTTAACATTTAATAGAGGAACCAATAGACACCATATTGCAGAGGCAGCATTTAAAGCATTTGCAGTTGCTTTAAGACGAGCAGTTGCAAAAAATAGCAGAGTTGGTGTTCCAAGTACTAAGGGTGTATTGTGAGTATAAAACTACTTATCTTAGATGTCGATGGCACTATGACTAATGGCAAGATTACATATAGCAATAGTGGCGAAGAATTTAAAAGTTTTTGTGTAAAAGATGGGCTTGCTATTGCTAGCTGGATTAGGCTTGGCGGAAGTGCAGCCATAATTACGGGGCGAGAGTCTAAAATAGTAGAGAGAAGAGCTAAAGAGTTAGGAATAGAGTTCTTTTATCAAAATATAAAAGATAAAGCTAGTAAAGCTGAAGAGATTTTTGAAAAGTTAAATATTAGTTGGAAAAATGTTGCTGCAATTGGGGATGATTTAAATGACTACTCTATGTTAAAAAAGGCTAAACAATCTTTTGCCCCAAGTAATGCGACTATGTATATTAGGCAGTCTGTAAATACAGTATTATCTTCGCAAGGTGGTGAAGGTGCTGTACGAGAGATGATAGAGCTTATAATAAAGCAAGAGGGTCTATATAAGGATTATTTAGGTTTATGGGACGCAGAGTAGAGTATCTTTTAATATTTGCTATTATAATTGTTTTGATTATTCCATACTTTATAAAAGTAAATATTGATGGTAAAGCTAAGAATAAAAATATATCTTATAAAAGTACAGAAATTAATAATTTTATAGAATATGACATAAATGCTACAAAGTTGCAACATACTTTAAAAGCAAGAAGTGCGGAAGAAATTAAGCAGAAGTGGTATTTAAAAGAACCAAAAATTACAACAGATAAGCTTAAATCACTTAGTGCTAAAAAATCTGTTGCGACTTCTGATAAGATAGTGTTCTATAATAATGTTATAGCTGTTAAAGTTGATGGAACAATTTATAAAAGCAGCAAAGCTACATATAATACAAAAACAAAAACACTCAATACCCCTAAAAAATTTACTATTAATAGACATGTAGATATTGTTAGAGGTAAAGATTTAGTATATGATGCAGAGCATAAAATAACAAAAGCAAAAGATGTTAATGGTACTTTTGTATTAAAAAAGGCAAAAGAGTAGATATATTTAGTATAATAAGATTTGATTAATCTATGAGGAATAGTAATGAAATTTATTATATTTTTAATATCTATTTTAACATTTGCTAATTCTGCAAATTTAGAGATAACATCTAACGATTTTTTTTATAAAGATGGTGATAGCAAAGCTCAATTTAGTGGAAATGTCGTAGCTAAAGAGGGAGATAGTATAATTACATCTTCTACTTTAACTGTCTTTTTAGATGAACATAGCCAAGCTAAAAAGTATAAAGCAACAGGAAATGTAGATTTTGAAATTAAAAATTCTAAAAAAGATATAAAAGGAAAATGTGATATTTTAATATATTTGCCTATTGAAGATAAATATATATTACAAGGTCATGTATATTTAAATGATATATTAAATAAAAGAGAAGTATATGGAGATGAAATTATACTAGATAACAAAAAAGGTGAGAGTTATGCGAAAACAAAAAGTAGTAAGCCTGTAAAATTTATATTTAAAGTAAAGAGTAAAAAGTAATATGCAAAAAGATAATCCAAGAGTAGTAAAAGCAGAATTTGTAAAGTCTGCACAGAGTATAAAAGATAGTGTTGATGAGAGTCGTAGTGAAGTAGTATTTATGGGTCGCTCAAATGTTGGTAAGAGTTCGACAATAAATTTACTAACAAATAGAAAAAACTTAGCAAAGAGTTCGGCAACTCCAGGGAAGACGCAGTTAATAAATTTTTTTGATATAGAGTATTTATATAAGGAACAAAGATATCCTCTATATTTTGTCGATTTGCCAGGCTTCGGATATGCAAGAGTGTCAAAAAGTATAAAAGAGATTTGGCAAAAAAATTTGCTTGAATATATAGAAAATAGAGTGGCTATTAGACTTTTTATTCACTTAAGAGATGCTAGACATCCTAAAACAGAAATAGATAATAGAGTTGAAGAATTTTTAAAAAAGAGTATAAGAGATGACCAAAAACTTTTAACTATTTTTACAAAAGGGGATAAGCTAAATCAAAAAGAGATGTCTAAATTAAAAAGAGAGTATCCTAACTCTATAATTATTTCTAATTCTAAAAAGAGAGGACAAGATAGGGTACATAAAGAGATACTAAATTATATATTTGGAGTAGAGTTTGATTGAGTTAAGAAAAGCTAAGCTTAATGATATTCCGTTAATGCAAGAACTTGTAAAACAAGAGGTGGCAGATGGAGTAATCTTAAAAAGAAGTGATGATGAAGTTGCCACAAATATTCGTAGTTATGTCTTAGTATTTAAAGATAATAATTTAATTGGTTATGCAGCTTTACATATACATTCACCAGAACTTTCTGAAATTAGAAGTTTAATTGTAAGCTCAGAGGCAAGAGGTTTAGGCGTTGGCAAAAAAATAGTAGAGTTTTGTAAAGTAGAAGCAAAAAAGCTTGGTTTAAAAGAGATATTGGTTTTAACATATATTGCTGATTTTTTTAGAAAACTTGGCTTTGAAGAGATAGAGAAAGAAAAAATACCAGAACATAAGATTTGGTTAGATTGTGTTAAGTGTGTGCACTTTCCTGTATGTAATGAAATTTCATTAATTTATAAGTTGTAAGGTTATTTTTTGTGGAGAAGATGTATAAGAGCTTAGTTGTACTATTTTGGATAGCTGTAGTCATTATATATCCTATGTTAATATCCATCTATGTTACCTTACCACTATTTGTAGGTTTTGCTGGTTTAATGTTAATAATTGGTGTTGATGAAGATAAATATTTATATATTATTTTTTCATTAATTTATATGTTGAATTTAGAGATTAATTTATCTTTACCTCTTTTTTTACTTCCTATTTCTGTTGTTATATTTTATATATTTTTTAAAGAGAAGTTAAATTTTTTAAAACTATGTAGTGTTTGCATCTCTATTTCTACTGTTGTTTTAATAAATTTAATTTACTTTTTTTCCCTATTTAGTTATGACTTTATAACAGAGCAGAGTAGTATTAATTATGATTCGTTTATACTATTTTCTATAATATATGATATTATTGCGGCGGTATTAATATGAAGTATAAAATTATATTACTATTAATGATTGCCATTTGGGCATTAATGATTACTAGACTCTATAATATTAGTATTAAGTCTAACTATTTTTATGAAAGATTGGCTAAAGAGAATATTGAACAATCTAGTAAAGTTAAGCCAACTCGTGGAGAAATATTAGACTCAAGCGGTAAGCTTTTGGCTAGCAATAAGATAGGTTTTTCATTATCTATAAAACCTCATATGAAGTTAGATAGTGATAAGTTTAAAAATATATTAAATCTTTTACAACACTCCTTTAAAGATATAGATATTAAATTGCTCAAAAAAGTATATAAGAAAAAAAGTTCTCCATATAATCATAAATATATACAAGTTATAGATTTTGTTCCATATAATGATATGATTAAAGTTTATCCAACATTAAGTTTAAATAGTAATATAAAAGTTGATGCAGCGACAAAAAGATACTACCCTTATGGAAAATATCTAGCACATGTAGTTGGTTATATAGGAAAAGCAAATACAAGAGATGTTAAAAAAGATAAAATAGTTAAAATTGTAGGTAAAGTTGGTAAAGCTGGTTTAGAGAGATATTATAATAAAGTTTTAGAAGGTGAATTAGGAACTAAAGTAGTAAAAGTTAATGCATATAATAAAGAGTTGGAGTTATTAAAATATATTCCACCTAAAAGTAATAGAAATATAAAACTTAGTATAGATGCAGATTTACAAAAATTTATTTATGATACTGTAGAAGACGAGAATAAAACAGCGGTTGTAATCGTTATGAAAACATCAGGAGAGTTATTAGCTGCTGTTAGTACACCAAGTTATGACCCTAATCTATTTGTTGATGGTATTAGCGTAAAAGATTGGAAAAAAATACAAAATAATTTAGAACATCCATTTACTAACAAACTTGTGCATGCATTGTATCCACCTGGCTCAACTATTAAAATGGGAGTTGCTCTTGCTACATCTAAAGAGGCTGGTGAATTAGTATTTAAACATGAATTTTGTAAAGGATATATTACAATAGGAAAGAGTAAACATAAATTTAGATGCTGGTCTCATTGGGGACATGGAGATGTTGATTTAAGAAAATCTATAAGAGAGAGTTGTGATGTATTTTATTATGATAAAGCTTTAGATATAGGTATTGATAAACTCTCTAAAGATTTAAATTTAATAGGTTTAGGTGTAAGAACAGGTGTTGATTTACCAAGAGAATATAAAGGTGTAATTCCAAATAAAAAATGGAAAAGAAAACGATATAAACAGAGCTGGTATAAAGGAGAGACTGTAATTGCAGCAATTGGTCAAGGATATGATGATGTAACGCTAATGCAGATAGCTAGATATACAGCTTTTTTAGCTACTGGTTATTTGGTAACTCCACATTTTGCAACACTCATAGATGGAAAACCATATGAAGGAAAAGTCAAAAAAATACATTTTGATCCTTTAGTTTTTCAAACTATTAGAAATGGTATGTTTGATGTTTGTAACAATAGGAGAGGTACAGCTTATAGAGCCCTACATAAATTACCTATTATAGTAGCAGGGAAAACAGGTACTGCACAAGTTGCATCTGTTCCACAAGATGTTAAAAAAAGAGTAAAAGAGGCTGATTTGTCGTATTTTAAAAGATCACATGCCTGGCTTACAACATATGCACCATTTGATAAACCTAAATATGTTATCTCTATAATAGTAGAACATGGTGGACATGGTGGTAGCACAGCTGGTCCAATAGCAGCTAAAATATATAGATGGATGTATCAAAAAGGTTATTTTGGTAAACAAATTGTTCCTAAATTGTTAAAAGAGATATATTAGTTTGAGCTTAGGGCTTAGAGCTGAAAGCTAATAAGGTAACTTCAGTTATTAAATACAAGTAACTATATTAGTCAAAATTAATTTTAAAATATTGGAACCGATGGCTTTAGCCTCGCTTATTTGGGGCTAAAGTATCCTATTCGCATAAATATAATATTAGGTAAGTACTTATCTACCCTTTTATCTCAAACTTTCCTATATCTCTATTTTTAATAACTCTATCATAACTAGATACTAAACCATTCATTGCAATATATGTGCCAATTTCTGCATTGTTGCAAAAGCCAATTGCTAAAGACAAATTAGCTGTTGCCTCTACAGGGTCTATAGAAAATGGAACCATTGCACCAGTAAAAACAATACTCTTACTTATATTTTTAGAAGCTACAACTTTTGAGCTTAAATCTATTGTATCTGTTCCATGTATCACAACTATTTTATCGTTGTTGAAATTTGTTATATAGTTTGCTAATAACTCTCTATCTGTATCTGCGAAATCTAAAGAGTCTTTATGGATTATAGAGTCGTAATTTAATTTAGTAAGCCATTTTTTTTCTATACTCTTTAATGCTTGATTTGATTTATCGATTTCTAATTTACCATTTTTTGGGTTATATATTTTGTTAAAAGTACCACCAGTTGAGAGTATTAGTATTGAATTCATAAGAGTATCCTGTAATTTTTTTCTAAATTCTAGCAAGTTTATGCTAAAATAGCGAAAAAGAAAAAGGTTTTTCAATGTTAATGAAGGGTAAAAAAGGGGTTATTTTAGGAATAGCCAATAAAAAATCTATTGCTTATGGTATTGCAAAAGCTTGCCAAGAGCAGGGTGCAGAACTAGCAATTACATATTTGAATGAAAGATTTCAAAAAAAGTTAGAGCCTATAGCCGAAGAGCTTGGTTGTGTAGATAGACTGTATCCTTGTGATGTATCTAAGGCAGAAGAGATAGTAGCTCTAAAAGAAGCATTAGAGAAAGATTTTGGAAAGATAGATTTTATAGTTCACTCTATTGCATTTGCTCCAAAAGAGGGCTTAAGCGGTAGATTTGTAGATATATCTAAAGAAGCATTCACTACAGCTATGGATATTTCGGTTTACTCTTTAATAGAAGTTACACAAAAATTAAAGCCAATTCTTAGTGATGAAGCTTCTATTTTAACACTTAGCTATTATGGTGGTGTTAAATATATTCCTAATTATAACTTAATGGGTGTGGCAAAAGCTGCATTAGAGATGACAGTAAAATATTTAGCAGAAGATTTAGGAAAAGATGGTATTAGAGTTAATGCAATTAGTGCAGGACCTATTAAAACATTAGCAGCTGCTGGAATTGGAGATTTTGGTTTTATGCTTAAATGGAACTCTGCTCACGCTCCACTAAAGAAAAATGTAACAATTCAAGAAGTTGGAAATAGCGGAATATATTTGTTAAGTAATTTAAGCAGTGCAGTTACAGGAGAGATTCATTATGTAGATAGTGGATTTAATATTATGGGTATGCCAGCAGTAAAATTTGATGAAAATGGCAAACCAACTATCGCTTGGAATGGTGAATAAGTTTATATTAATAGTAATTTAGATAATATTCCAAACATTTTAGGCAGGTTAGACTTAGCTTAATAGATATCGTACAAAAAAATTAAGGATTGGGTAAGATGAAAAGAACATATCAACCACACAAAACACCTCGTAAAAGAACTCACGGTTTCAGACTTAGAATGAAGAGTAAAAATGGTAGAAAAGTAATTAATGCAAGACGTGCTAAAGGTAGAAAGAGATTAGCAGCTTAAGATATTATAAAAGTTTAAACTCATCTAAAGAGTTTAATAGAATTTACTCTAAACCAACACATTGTTGGCATTCAGAGTGGTTCGTGCTTTTCTATAAAGAATCGGATACAACAGAGTTTGCATTTGTTTCCAGCAAAAAAGTTGGTAATGCAGTACAAAGAAATAGAGCTAGACGAATTTTAAAAGCTCAATTTATTAACTTCTCTCCTAAGCTTAAAAATGGTAAATATATTTTTGTAGCTAAAGCCCCAATAATAGATAGTAATTTTCAAAAATTAGCAAAACAGTTTAACTATGTATATAAAAGACTTAGACTTTTTAAATAACTGAAGTTATGCATTATATACAATATTTAACAAATCAAAAAAGTGACAGATATGAAAGAATAAATTCTCTCTCCTAGCAAGCTTGCGAGTGATAATTTTTCTTTTATAGGTGTTGCTTTTTTGTTTTGCCCTACGGGTAGCACAAGAGGGCACTTGACTTTAAACAGAATTTAGGGCAAGTTAGCTTTGGCTAGCTTTTATTAAAAACTATTCACATTAAGCACCCTCTTGTGCTATTAAATGTTGTATATAGTGCGTAACTTCAGCTAAATAACTACAGTTAAATAACACAAATCAAAGATACCAAATAGTCTAATTGATACAAATTAACTTTTTTTTTATTAATTTAATAGATAATATCAGTCTGAATACTCTAAAGGGTTCATCTTTAGTACTATTTAGATATAATTCTGTTATTAATTACATTGAAAAGGTTTTAATTTGGAAAAGTCGGATATGAATAAAAGGTTACTAATAGCATTAGTATTATCTTTTTTGGTTTTAATGGGTTATAGTTATTTAATGCCTAAGCAAAAACAGGCTCATTTAGATGGAAATACAACAGCTGTAAAAGTAGAAAGTGTTAATAAAGAAGCAAATAATAATTTGCATCAAGCACCAACAGTTATGGCTAAAACTAAAGCACCATCAACTACTAAAGCACCAGCCACTCAAACTATAAATAAGAGTAAAATAATTGCTACAGTAGATACTAATAAATATACTTTAAAAATTGATAGCCTAGGTAGAATTGATAGCTTAATTTTAAAAGATAAAAAATACTCTACAGTAGATGGAAAGCCGTTAGATATTATATCTAAAACGGCTATTAAACCTTTAGAAATAAGATTTAAAGATACAAAACTTAATACAAAAGCATTTAAAGTAGATTATACTGCTAGCAGTAAAAATTTAAATGCAACAAACGCTCCTGCAGAGATTACATTAACTCAAAATTTAGGTAATGATACAATTACTAAAACTATAAAATTTTATCCAGCAGGCAATTATGATTTAACTGTAAAATCTAGTGCAAATAATGAGTATTTTATAACTCCTGGTTTTAGACCAACAGTAGATAAAAGTAGATATTTAGTGGTTAGAGGGGCATTAATTAAAGATGCAAATGGAGTTATTACTACTCTCGAAAAAGGAGATGTAGATTCTGTAAAGAACTTTAACAATGCAATAGTTGTAGCTGGTGAAGATAGATATTATGCAACAATTTTTTATAAGAAAAATGGTACTTTTAATGCGACAGTTGCACAATCTGGCATTAAAGGTTATGAAGAAGAGCCAATAATATTTGTAGATGTTAAAGGTAGCGATAAATTTTTAGGATATGTAGGACCAAAAGAGTGGAAGTTATTTAAAAAATTAGATAAAAATTTAGAAGATGTTGTTGAGTTTGGTTGGTTTACATTCCTTTCTCGTCCATTCTTCAAAGTTATGTATGCTATTTATGATTTTGTTGGAAATTGGGGATGGGCTATTGTATTATTTACTTTATTAGTTAAAATTGTTCTTTTCCCTCTATCATATAAAGGGCTTATGTCTATGCAAAAACTTAAAGATTTAGCACCTAAGATGAAAGAGATTAAAGAAAAGTATGGTAAAGACCCAGCTAAAATGAATCAAATGACTATGCAACTATATAAAAAGCATGGTGCAAACCCAATGGGTGGTTGTTTGCCTATGTTGTTACAAATTCCTATTTTCTTTGCACTTTATCGTGTACTATTAAATGCAGATGAGCTTCAAGGTGCTCCTTGGATTGGTTGGATTACTGATCTTTCGCATCATGATCCATATTATGTTTTACCAATTTTGATGGGTGTTACAATGTTTATTCAACAAAAAGTTACACCAAATACTATGACAGACCCAACACAAAAGAAGATATTCCAATTTTTACCAGTAATTATGACTTTCTTCTTTTTAACTTTCCCTGCGGGTCTTGTTTTATACTGGTTAGTTAATAATATTTTAACTATTGCACAACAATATTATATTAATAGTGCATATGAAAAATATAAGCAAAAAATGAAAGTAATAAAAAATAGTTCGGAGTCTTAAAATGATGAAAAAATATGAAGCAACAACACTAGAAGAGGCTTGTCAAGAAGCTTCTAAAGAGTTAAATTGCAATATAACAGAGCTAGAATATAATATAATTCAATATCCTTCCAAAGGTTTTTTGGGTTTTTTTGCAAAAAAAGCAATTATAGTTGCTCTTAATAAAAAAAATATACAATCAACCGAAATTACAAAAGATGAATTTTTTGAAAAAGTTGAAGAAGACGATAAAGAAGTATCTGATACAACAAGTGATACTACTGAGAATAAAGTTAATTTAAATCCTGTAATAGAAGATAGTGTAGAGATTGATGGTAAAAAAGAAGAGTATACATTAACAACAGATAGTGAAATAGTAGATTCATTCTTTAGTGATACTCCAGTAAAAAACTATAATAGTGAGTTGCAAAAAAATAGTATAACAGCTCCTGAGTTAGAGGAACAGATAAAAAATCTTTTATCAAAAAGTTGTTTTGAAATAGATACGATAGAGGTAGATATAGAAGATAATACTGCATATGTATTTATAGATGGAGATGATGCTGCTCTCTTAATAGGGAAAGAAGGGTATAGATATAATGCCTTATCTTACCTACTATTTAATTGGATAAATGCTAATTATGGATTATATTTAAAATTAGAGATTGCACAATTTTTAGCATCTCAACAAGATATGATAAAACACCAAATGCAACCAGTTGTAGAACATGTAACAAGAGAAGGTTGGGGAAAAACAAGAGAGTTAAATGGTATTTTAGTTCAAATAGCATTAGAGCATTTAAGAGATACTTTCCCTAATAAATATGTTGCAATCAAAAGAAGCAAAAATGGTGAAAGATATATAGTAATAAACGAGTTTAACAAAAAATAATGAGCATTACAATAGCAGCAATAGCCACAGCTAGTGGTGTTGGCTCTATTGCCATAATAAGAGTTAGCGGTAGTAATGCCTTGAGTATCGCTAGCAAATTAATAAATGGCAAAGAGCTAAAGGTAAGAGAAGCCACACTAACTTCGATATATAATAGAGAAAATACCCTAATAGACCATGCCATTGTCATATACTTTAAAGCACCTAACAGTTTTACTGGAGAAGATATTGTAGAGTTTCAATGTCATGGAGGTATTGTAATTGCACAAGAGATTTTGGATACTTTAACATTTTATGGTGCCGAGTTAGCTAAACCTGGAGAATTTAGTCAAAGAGCTTTTTTGAATGGTAAAATAGATTTAACAGAAGCTGAAGCAATAGCTAAAATGATAGAGACAAAAAGTGTCGATGGTGCAAAGGTTTTAGCAAGACAGTTAAAAGGTGAGCTAAAAGAGTTTATATCTAGCACAAGAGATAAACTGATTGGTTTATTAGCACACTCAGAAGTTATGATAGATTACGCAGAAGAGGATATACCAGAAGATATACTTTTAAATTTGCAAAATAGCTTAAAAGATGTAAAGCAGAAGTTAGAAGATATAGTTAAATCTAGTATTAGAAGAAGAGGTGTTATAGAGGGCTTTTGGCTGGCGATTGTGGGTAAACCAAATGTAGGTAAAAGCTCTATACTAAATAAAATGTTAAACTATGATAGGGCAATAGTTAGTGATATTGCAGGAACAACAAGAGATAGCATAGAAGAGCAGATAAAAATAGGCTCTCATATTGTTCGTGTTGCAGATACTGCTGGTATTAGAGATGCTAGTGATGTTATAGAAAAACTTGGAGTAGAGCGTTCTATTCAGTGGCTAGAGGAGTCAGACATTATTGTTGCAGTTTTTGATGCTTCAAGAGATTTTGATGACGAAGATTTAAAAGTTTTAAATTTAGTAAAAGAGGCAAAAGATAACCAAGTTCTAATTGTACTAAATAAGATTGATAGAGTTAAAAATGTTAATTTGGAACAGTTTAATGATTTTGAAGTTGTAAAAATTAGTGCCAAAGAGTCAGTAGAACCACTTATTGAAAAGATAGAAGAGTTATTAAATAGTCTCTCTAAATCAGATGAACTTATGCTAATATCTACTAGACAAATAGAATCAGTAAGTAAAGCCCTTCGTGAAATAGAGGCAAGCAAAGAACCACTACTCAATAATGAATTAGAGTTTTTTAGCTACCATATTAATAGTGCTATAGAGGCTTTAAATGAAATTACAAGACCATATAGACACGAAGAAATGTTAGATAAAATGTTTGGAGAGTTCTGTCTTGGTAAATAGTATGTAATAGTAAATTTAATATACAAAATATACTTATATCTATCCCGAAGCTGACTTGCTCTGAATGTTTTATAAGGGGTTGATTTTGGCATACGCTTAGTTATAAAAAAGGACCCTTTAAAATTGCTGAATTTTATATGTTTATATCTTATTTTTTAATTAAATGGCAAAATAGTATGTAAAAATATAAAAAATTCTTGTATAATTTTACAAAAGACTATTTTAAATGGAGTAATGCAATGAAATTAAATATTATAAAAAAAGTATCAATTTTCTCTACAGCAACTTTATTATTTACTGGATGTAATATATATAGACAAATGGTTATACCAACACCATATTATCCAAACCAAAATACTGAAGTTCAAAATCAAAGTACTGAAGTTCAAAATCAAGATACTCAAGCTCAGACAACTACTAATAATGTCATTGATGCGACAAGTGAAGTAAAACAAGGGTTACCACCACAATCAGACCAAGTTATTACACCCATAAAGCAAGATAGTGTAAAGGTTCAAAATAAAACAGTAGTACAAAGAATAGCATTTCCAGTTAGTGAGTACAATAGTTTAGCAAAAACAGGGAAAGCTACTGTAACAGGTCATATTTATATAAATACAAATAGTGGCTTGAAAGTTTATGGAAAACAGACAAGACTATATCTTAATCCTGTAACTAGCTACTCTACACAATGGTATCAGAAGAGTTATTTAGGCGGTGCCAAAATGTCTAAAGTTGACCCTAGATTATTTAACTACCTTAAATTTACAACATCTGATAGCAACGGTAAGTTTGAATTCTTAAATGTACCAAGTGGAAGTTATTACTTGATTGGTGTTGTTAAGTGTGGTAAACAGTGTGGATACAACAGTGTTAAAAATATAAGAATAGCTAAGAAAATATCAGTATTTGGAAGTGATGAAGTTAATATAGATTTAACTAAATAGATTTTATGAACTGCCCAATATGTAATGCTAAACTACAAAGCAAGTCGCACCGTGTTTATAAGTGTGGTGTTTATAAAGATGAGATTTCAAGTTTTTATAAAAGTACCATGAGTACTATGAATGCACTATCTTTGAAGAGATTGCAATACTTTGTGACTTCTGTTATCGATATAGATTCTTACTACCCAGACTTTTGGGGTGGAATAACTATCCTATTAAAAGAATAGATATTAATATATTAAGGGCACCTTCATTGCCATTAAATTAAGGATTTCATATCCATTTTTTAGCTTTAAGCTCAAAGACGAAAGCTTAAAGCTAGCTACTTCGTCACTCCCACAGAAGTGGGAGCCCACAATTTTAACTGCCTAAAAATTGAAAAAGTACTTTTTCGGAAATTTAAACTGTGAATTCTCGTTTTTATGAGAATGACATGGTGGCAAGCTTTTGGCATTATGCTTTAAGCTTAGTGCATTTTATGGAAGTAATTTTTTAACTTAATGGCAATGCCCTTAAAGTTATTGTATAAGAATTAGAAGAAGAAATGGATATCAAGGGCAAATGTTGCCCTTGTGAAGAAGTAATTACTCTACTACCTCTACAACTACTTCTGGACCTTCCCAAATTCCGTGCTTTGTGCAGTATCCGTGAGCTATTAATTTAAGTTTTTTACCAGTTGGTATAATAGTAAATGTTGTAGTATTATGAGCTTTTGTATTACCTAATGTACCTGGTACATATGTAGCTCTTGCTAATAGTGTATCGCTATTAAATAGAGTAACAGACTCTATATAGTGGTCAAAATCATCTGGATGAGTATATTCGTTACCCATTTTTACTGTTACTTCAAATGGCTCACCAGCTTTTGCTGTTTTTTCGCAGTGAACAAATGGTGAGTGTCTATCGATTAAGTCTTTCTTTGCTTCTCTATCGATTTCTGAAATGTCTTCGTACTTATGAATCTTTGGCATGTTAATCCTTTTATATTTGTTTTGGTATTACTATTATAGCATAAAAAAAGTCAAATAGGATAATATTACTCCTATTTAATTCTCTTTTATTTTACTTTTCGCCCAATCTCGTAACACTTTTACTTGTTTTGGTGCTAATCTAGCATCTTTGTGAAACAATAAATAGTCAGCAGGTGGCATTGTCTCTACCTTTAGTGAATCTACTATACCTTTATATATTTTCTGTTTTTTCTTTTCATCATACTTATTAAATATAGAAAAATTAAGCCATGCTCTACCATTTTTAATATGTGCATGTACACCAATAGATATAGGAGATATATTTCCATACCAAGGCATTTTTGTTTCGTTAGAGTGACAATCGTAACAACTTGTTTTTAAAATATGCATTACCTCTTTAGGTGCTTTTATCTCATCGGCTGGTGTTGCTTTTGGTGGAGTTGGAATATCTATTTTTATAAATTGTAGTAATAAAACTACGCCTAATGTCCAACCAATAATATTTAAAAGAACTTTCAACTATTTATCCTTTCCTGTAATTGTGCATTGTCCTGTTATTGCACATGCTGGACAAATACCAATAATACCTGCAATTAAAGGTATAACACCTAAATAGAACCAACTATTTCCAGAGTAATATCCATACCCTATTAATGCAACTCCTAAAATAATTCTAAACGGCCTACAAAATTTTGCTATTTTCTTTGCATTTATTGCCATAAATGACTCCTTATAAAGTATTTTACAAAGTAATATTACTATATATTTATTAAATAAAAGTAAATAAAAAAGATTAATTGGTATTATTGATAGTAAAATGCCCAAAGAGGGCAAGAAGTATTTTTTTACTTATCTCTTCTTAACTCATCTGCTGAGTTTAACTTCATTACTTTCCACGGTAAGCCTTGGCGGTTTAACTCTTCCATAAATGGGTCTGGGTCGAACTCTTCCATATTGTGTACACCTGTTTTGTACCACTTCTTCTCTAGCATTAGTTTTGCACCTATCATTGCAGGTACCCCTGTAGTGTAGCTAACTCCTTGGCTAAGTACCTCTTTGTAGCACTCTTCGTGGTTGCTTACTTGGTAGATATATATACTTTTTTTAATGCCATCTTTATAACCTGTTGCAACAATTCCTATATTTGTTTTACCCTTTGTTCTCTCGCCTAAACTTGCCGGGTCTGGTAGTAGAGTTTTTAAAAACTCAATAGGTACTATCTTTTGCCCTTTGTGCTCTACTGGCTCAATTCCTAACATTCCTACATTCTCTAAACACTTCATATGTGTTAGATAACTCTCTCCAAATGTCATAAAAAATCTTATTCTCTTTAAGCCTTTGATATGTTTAACTAAACTCTCCATCTCTTCGTGGTAAAGAAGGTAGCTATTTCTCTCGCCAATTTCTGGATAGTCCCAAACTTGTTTTATCTCCATAGGTTTAGTCTCTATCCATTTACCCTCTTGCCAGTATCTACCATTTGCACTTACCTCGCGTAAGTTAATTTCTGGGTTGAAGTTTGTGGCAAAAGCGTAGCCGTGGTCGCCTGCATTGCAATCTAATATATCTATTGTCTCGATTTCATCAAAATAGTGCTTTTGAGCGTATGTACAAAATACATTTGTAACACCAGGGTCGAAACCGCTACCTAAAAGAGCCATAATGTTTGCATCTTTAAAATTTTTATCTCTTGTCCACTGCTCTTTATATTCAAACTTTGCTTCGTCTGGATGCTCATAGTTTGCCGTATCTAAATAATCAACCCCGCACTCTGTGCAAGCATCCATAATTGTTAAATCTTGGTAAGGCAAAGCAACATTTATAACAATATTAGCATCTACTTTTTTAATTAATGCTACTAACTCTTCGACACTATCGGCATCTACTTGCTCTGTATTTATCTCTACACTAATTTTATCTTTTATATTGGATGCGATATCATCACATTTAGACTTTGTTCTACTAGCTAGAGTAATATTGCCAAAACTCTCTTTATTTATTGCACATTTAAATGCTACTACATTTCCAACGCCACCTGCACCAATAATTAATGTATTTGTCTTACTCATTTCTCTCCTTTGTGGGTTATTTTATCAAAAAAATTATGTATGCCAAATTTTAATTCTTTTCCGGTTAATGCATAATATAGTTCATTGTTATTGTTAATAATTAATTCAAAATCTTCACGAGCCTCTTTAGTTGCTGCTATTAAAAATCTATCGCTTACTTTAACTTCGTAATTATCATCTGGAAGTAGTGTTACCTCTTCTTTTCTATTTTTGACTAATAAAAATATTATTTTTGAGCGTTTTGTTCTATCTCTTAAGCATCGTGCTAGCAATCCTAAATTTACACTACCGCCATCTTTTAGATATGTTGTTAATGAATAGGCTTGGCTTTTAACTATTCTAACTTCGAACAGTTCTGGATTGTAGTTCGTTTTACTTTTGAGTAGTTTGGCTACATTTTCTCCCCATTCATCTGTTTTCTTATATAATTCTTCTAAAAATATATATGCTAAAGGCATAGAGATTAATCTATGTACATGCTCTGAAATAAGCTTTTCTAAAATATATACTCTATCTATTTTAGCTGAGTTAAATATTGTAATATCATCAAGAGTATTTTCTCTACCAATTGTATATATATCTGGGTTTATTTTTTTAGCTGTCAATAAAATGGTTAGATTTATTAAATCATCTTTAGTTGCGGCAACTATTGCAGAAGCATCTTTAATACCTGCTTTAATTAAGCTTTTATAATCTTCTGCATCACCAAATATTGCACTTTTTTTGTTAGCTTTATGGCTAGCCGATTTTAAATCTATAAAATTACAATCTATATTTGCTTTATCAAGAGACTCCCTTAATGCTCTTCCCATTCTACCATATCCACATATTATGTATTTACCTTTTGGCAGTGATTCATAAGTTTTAATATATAAATCATGGTTAAAAATGAGCATTTCTAAAATCCATAAATTGGGTGCAGAAATTGCTAAATAGAAGCGATTTGCTACTAATTGGAAAGGGTCTATAATATTTTTTATACCCAAATTTTTAAGATGTTCAGTCTGCTCTTTTGTAGATGATTTTACAACAATATTTATTTTTTTATTTAACAATTTAACAAGTAGAGCAATTTTTGTATTTTTAAAATCGTTATCGAATAGGGTAATTATCGCTTTGCAGTTTCTTTTACTTATACCTGCAAGTCTTAAAGTATCTGCCGAATCAATATTTGCCGCAATTGCGTAAACTTCTGGAATAAAATTTTCTAATTCAAGTTCATCAATTTTTTCTTGATTTTTATCTATTACAACAATTCTTTTATTATCCACACTTAGTCTATAGATTAAATCTTTAGTTGTATGATTGTAACCTAATATAATAACAAAATGTTCTTTTAAATTTTTTATTTTTTTACTAAATTTTGCTATCTTTAATTCTGATATTAAGTTTTTGTCTTGTATTAGTGTTACAAGTGCACCTATTGCATAAAACCAACCAATAACAGAAATATAAATCGAAAATAGCACCCAAAGTCTTTGTGCATAAGTAAATTCATAAGGAATCTCACCAAAACCAATTGTAGATGCCATAAATGTAACAAAATAAAAAGCATCTAAAAAGTTTAAATGATAAATGTGACCATTGTTATCTACACCTGGAATTAAAACAAGTCCTAAAATAGATATAGAAAATGTAATAATTATAACTAGCAATGGTGTCCGCATACGGCGGATTATAATCCATAATATATTACTAGAGTGCATATATTATCTTTTAGATTTTAAAGTATCGCCCATAAATAGAATTACAGAAACAATGTTTGCTAAAAGTGCCCCACTTGCTAAAGATACTATAATTTGAGCACTACTTACAATACCATGATTTGCAACATATAGAGACACTGCCCAAACAATAGCAGAAGCAATAAGCTGTATATCAGCAACTAAACTTGTAGCAAGTAGTACGGAGCCTAATTGTGTTTTATCTCCAAGTTTAAGAATTGTAGCAATAAAATTTACAACGATTGCTGCAAACAATTCGTATGGGCTATGGTGTGCAAAGTTGTTAATATCGCCATATACAAAGCCAAAGTTTAGTGTCATTGCAAGTATAATAAAGAAACCGGAGATTACTTTTTGTGCATTCATAATTATCCTAGTAGTAAAATATATGGGCATCTCTAGTAGTCCATTAGATGCTTTTTATAAAATAATTATATCTCATTTTTAAATAATTACAACTTTAATCACAATATCAGCTATAGTTTTGTATAAAAGTATGTATAATTAGGTAAATTTTTTATGTTAAAAAGGTTTTTTAATATGACAGATGTAGATAAAGAGATAATAGGGCATATGGCAAACCCTAATAATTATGGACGTATGGAAGATGCGGATAGCATAGGCGTTGGAGAAAATCCTTTAAATGGAGAGAAAGTGATTATTTACATAAATGTATCTAATCAAGAAGATAGTCTTCATATAGATGATATTAAGTTTGAAGCTATAGCTTGTATGACAACAGTTGTTGCAGGTTCTATAATAACTGCAGAAGCTAAAGATATAAGCTTTGAAAGAGCAGAAGAGCTTATTGCAGTTACTCTAGGTATGTTAGAAAATATTCCACCATCAGAGGCAGCTTGCTCAGAGATGGTAGCAGTTGCACTAAAGGCCGCTATGGATGGCTACAAATTAAGCCAAGAGAGTGATGAAAAACAGACAGTAATTTATAAAATAGAGCAGAGTTGTTCACCAGAACAAGAGTTTAATGCAGTAGAAGAAAAGCAGGAGAAGTAAAGTAATGAAAGAGTTATTGATTAAAACACATGAAGCGTGGTTAGTTACAATTATGGCATCATTTATGAGCAAAGATGTAGAGAGTAAAAGAGTATTAAATGACTTTAGCGATATTCTATTTCGCCACTTTACTTGGATAGAGAAAGCCTTAATAGTAGATGGCATTGAGTATGATTATAACAGAGATACTCTGCCAATAAAAGTAGATAATTTAAAAGTAATTGTTACAAATATTATAGATAGATTAAATACTTTAGAGTTAATGTTGCCACTAGTAAATAGAGATGCATTAAAGTTTAGACTTCAAACAGATTGGGAGTATATGAAGTATGCTCTAGGCAATGTTAAAGATGAAGAAGTAACAGCATTTGATGCAAATAGAGAATACAAAGATTATAACTTAACAAAAGAGGCGACAGATGCTTTAACACTATTTTTATTCGAAGAGAGTTATAAAGAGTATGAACTTATTATGATATACAACTACTTAAAAGCTCACTCTAGCGATGATTACTTAAATAAAATCTTCCAAATACTGATAGATGAGAGTTTTTTCCATTTAAAAAGCTTTGCGGAGATGATGGCAATTATGGGTATTTTGGGAGTTCCAAGAGTTATTCATAAATCAATATATCAAGTAGAAAATGTAGTAGAGTTTTTAAAAGATGGAATCGACGAAGAGTTAGCAGCAAAAGAGCAGTGCAAAGAGCTATCTGATGCAGTTGCAAAAGATAGCGACGAGCTTGCTAAATTCTTTGACTTTATTAATTACCAAGAGAATTACCATATAGAATTAATGAAAGATGCATTAAAACACTACGGAGCAGAGAAATAATGAAGAGGCACTATAGCTCTGCAATTTCATCTTCTTTTGGAAAGTTCGCTTCTAAAGAGTTCTCGCCAAAAGTTCAGAGTTTTATAAACAGTTCATATGTTAAACTGATGGGCTTAGATATGAGTAACTTTGAGCCAGCAGAGTCTTATAAATCGCTAACAAAACTTTTTATAAGAAGCTTAAAAAAAGAGCCAAATATAGATGCCCAAACAACAAGTGTAATATCACCTTGCGATGCTAGAGTAGTTGCATTTGGAAAAATAGAGAATGGCTTAGCTTATCAGATAAAGGGTATGGAGTATAGCACTAGCGAGTTAATAGGCGAAGAGAATATTGAAAGTTTAGAGTTATTAGAGGGTGGAGAGTATATAAACTTTTACCTATCACCAAAAGATTACCACCGCTACCATATGCCATTTGATGTTAAAGTATTGAGTGCTCTGCATATTCCAGGTAAGCTATATCCTGTAAATATGCCACTACTTAAAAATAAGAAAAATCTATATATAGAGAATGAAAGAGTAGTAATAGAGGTTTTAGATAGATTTAATCATAAACACTTTATAGTTTTAGTTGGTGCTTTAAATGTTGGTAAAATGGTTGTAACTTTTGAAGATGCTATAAAGACTAACGAAAATGGTAACAATAGAGCTTACTATAAGTACGAAGAGCCAAAAACTTTAAAAAAGGGTGAACTCTTTGGCTGGTTTGAGATGGGCTCTACTATTGTTATTTTAAGTCAAAAAGATGTTATAAAGTGGAGTGTAGAGTTAAATCAAAAAGTTAAATTTGCAGATGTAATAGGAGAGTTAAATGAATATTAGAGAGATAGATGAATTTTCTCAAATACGCACAAAAGCTAGAGCATATCTTTGCTATATGTTAAGCAGGTCTGTACCAAACAGAGTGCCATCTATCACTCTTAGAGATATTAAAATTGGACTTAAAAGCATTGCAAAAACTTTAAAAAATGCAGATGCACTATATGTATTAGATGCAGATGGCAAGCAGTTGATAAATACAATTAGTATGGACCCAAAATATGCAAGAAAAGGGCAGGGCGAGAGTAGAAGTGCAAGAGCTTATTATTATAAAGTTATAAGAGATAAAAAGTGTGTCTTAACTGACCCCTACCCATCTATAAAGAGTAACAATTTGGTAGTTACTGTAGCATACCCAATCTATAACGATAAAGATGAGTTGGTATATATTGTATGTGTAGATATAGCTTTAAATAATATACTAAAAATGGTTAATCCATCTTCTGTAGATGCTTTTGCAGGCAAAGTTACCAAATATATCTATGCAGCTTTCTCTTTGGCACTGCTTTTTGTGGCACTATTACTATTTGTAAAGGGTGTTGTCAGCTTTACAAGTATGGGTATTCATATAGAAGCCATAGATATAAAAAATGTCTTTGAATCTACCATTTTGCTAACGCTTTCTCTTGCCATTTTCGATTTAGTAAAAGCAATATTTGAAGAGGAAGTTTTAGGAGAGCATAAGAAACGCCATGAAGGTGATATACACAAAACAATGGTTAAGTTTTTAGGCTCTATTATTATAGCTTTGGCAATAGAGTCATTAATGCTGGTATTTAAATTTGCACTTACAGACTCTAGTAAGCTTGTATATGCCGGTGGCTTAATTTTAGCCATTACTGCACTTTTGATAGGCTTATCTATTTACATAAAATCTCTAAATGCAGGTAAACGATAGTGCTAGCAATATTTGATATGGATGGTACACTTGTAGATAGCTCTGTAACTTTAGTTAATTCTATAAATTATGTTAGAGGAAAATTAGGGTTAGAGCCATTAGCTAAGCAAATAATATTAGAGCAGATAAATAATCCAGAGTGTAATTTAGCTAAATTTTTTTATGAAACAGATGAAATAACAGATAAACACGAAAAGTGGTTTAAAGAGTACTACAGTCGAAACCACGATAAAGAGTTAGTTATATTTGATGGTGTTGAATTAATGCTTCAAAATTTAAAGAATAAAGGCATAAAGATAGCACTAGCAACAAATGCATATAGAGACTCTACAATGGAAGCATTAAAGCATTTAAATATAGAGAACTACTTTAATGATATAATTTGCTACGATGAGGTAGATAATGGCAAGCCAGCACCAGATATGTTACTGGCTTTGTTAAATAGAAATAGAGCTAAAAGAGCCCTTTTTATTGGTGACAGCGATAGAGATATGCTAGCAGCAAAAGCTGCAAATTTAGAGTTTTTGCGTGTAGCATTAGGGAGTAATGATAGAAAAACTATTACAAAAGCAGATATTTTAGAGAGAAAAATAGTTGATTTTTTGTATAATAACAGTAATTTAGAAAAAGGATAAAGTATGTTTGAAAATAGTGAAAAAGCTTTTAAAGAGGCGTCTAAATATATTCCGGGTGGTGTAGATTCGCCAGTTCGTGCATTTGGTAGCGTTGGTGGTGTACCGCCATTTATAGAAAGAGGTGAGGGGGCTTATCTTTTTGATATAGATGGCAATAGATATATCGATTATGTTCAAAGTTGGGGTCCACTAATTTTTGGTCATTGCGATAAAGATATAGAAAATGCAGTAATCGAAACAGCTAAAAAGGGTTTAAGTTTTGGTGCACCTACGCAACTTGAGAC
>Ga0256829_1000849_pt1 | contig 27435 bp, 27 predicted proteins | sample 131447metaG_FD_185979 | JGI IMG/M metagenome (GOLD analysis project Ga0256829, IMG submission 185979) | Hydrothermal vent microbial communities from Lau Basin, Pacific Ocean - 131-447 | ecosystem: Environmental > Aquatic > Marine > Hydrothermal vents | place: Pacific Ocean: Lau Basin | collected... | reverse complement strand
AAGAAGAGGTGAAGTTATATGAAAGCTAAAGATTTTGACCAAGCCTTTGAGCAAGGTGAAGATATAAGTAAACACTTGAATTTAAACACGGCACGCAGATCAGAATTAGAGCAAAAGCGTGTAAATGTTGATTTCCCAGTTTGGATGGTTCACCAATTGGATAAGGAAGCCAAACGGCTTGGTGTAACGCGACAATCCATTATTAAAATGTGGCTTGCGGAACATTTAAAAGAAGCTGCATAATCTTTCAATCTAGTGAGTAAAATCAATAAAGACCAAGTCAAAGATTATGCCCAACGTAAAGGCATGAATTTGTATGAAGCGGAGCGTTGGTTGTTACCGAACTTAGGCTATTAATTTTATATGAACGGCATGGAGTCAGTGGTGTATACTTTATGAGTTATGATGAGCATGATGCTGAAATGGATGCTATGGCGGACGCTTTTTATGAGGATGTGGGGAAAGAACTATATCCTGAGCATAAAGAGCAAGCGATAAGTACATTTATTCAAGATCGAATGCGCTCTTATTATTTAAAGAACCCTGGAATTATCCAAGCCCCATTTGAATGTTTCTTTCATGCTGGTGAGTGTAGCGATATATCATCCAGAAGTGCTTTAATAATATAGAGGGCACCTCGAAAAACCTCAAAACTTCGCCAAACTTGTGCTTTTCACCCCTAGCTGCGTTGAATAAAATGGGCAATAGCGATGCTATGACTCATTTCATTGCGCCTTGCTATGAGCGAAAATCAACGTCGTTTAACTCGTGCGAGGTTTTTCGAGGTGCCCTACACAACATCAACTGAATTATATTTAAAGTCAGTTATATTGAAACCAATGTTATATGGTATGTTTCACAATGAACTTGTTGCCCAATTAGTGGTGGAAACAACAACTAAACAATTAGGATTAGACCGTTATTGTAAGCTTATAGAGATGTTGTGTACTCAAGCCGATCAAGGCGAAAGAACCCATTTAGCAGCTTTAGACTGGAAGTCATTATGGGTTGACCTAAAAGAAAACCAAATGATAAGGAATAAAATTATACATCAAGGTCGCCAAGCAACTCAACGAGAAGTAGAGGTCGCACGAAACTTAGCTGTAACGGTTCTTACCAGGGTGGTAGAGCCTGTTTTGAAAAGCCTTAATATAGGAATCGATGAAAGGAATGCTGAAAAAACAACTCTTTTAGATAACTTGAAAAGCCAATAGTAGTGAATAAGGGGACGCATACCGAATGGCACTAAGTTAAGCATTTTGTAACTATTCAGCACCACTAAAAATTCGCCTAAGAATGTTGAAAAATAACACCTTCTTCCTCCGATGCCTCTAACCGTTATAGCTTAAACTGCGAAACATGTTTAAGCCAAAGCAACACTGAATAAAATTACTTCATAGCACAAAATGGAAATGACTCATTTTCGGTGAAGTGCAAGGCAACGCTTCACGTAAAATAACACTTTATTATACCCTGAAAATCCCTTAAAAACGTTGGAAATACTGTATGAGTCGCTTAACTTAGTGCCATTCGGGACGCTACCCTTTTAGCCTAAATACCTGTAAATACAAAGTCTAAAGCCGCAATCATATCTTCTCGATGAGCTTTTAAGTTATCAATGGGTTTGCCAAGCATGGCTGTCGGAATACCAGCAAGCTCGGCGGTGGAAAGCACAAGTTTTTCGTTATTGATTTCAAGAGTAGGGTTTAGGTGTCTTGCTGGTTTGGGTATGGATGCCACGGTGTGCAAAGGAATGACGACTCTTGTTGCTAACACATCCAATAAATCAGCCTGCACATCCAAAAGGTAGGGGATATTGTGGTTGGTTTTAGTGTTGGGGTTAGTATAAACGTCAAACTGAGCCATTAGAATTGACGCAAGCCATTGCTAAATACACCTTTTTCTTCAATTCGCTGGTTGTAAGAAGCAACGGCACCTTGGTTATCTTTTAGCCATGCCTCTTGCTGCTTTTGCCGTAATACTTCGATTAAAGATGTTTCTAATGTCTGTGAAAGGTTTATTTTCAAGCTTTTAGCTTCATCAATCAGGTGTTGATTGATACGGAGATTGACAGCTTTTTTTAATGGTTTACTCATATTGCACCTCAATAGAAGCTACAGGGTATGCGCATAGTATATGCGTATAATTCATAAAGTAAAATCTAAGTCTTTTCTAATACAGGAATTCGGGGGACGCTACTTTTTTAGTCTGAATACATAAGAATTCAGAACTAAATAGCCCCCCCCCCTTTTTTTTTGTGATAAAGGCCTGCTTATTGGGTTAAATGCTGTTCATAATCCATACGCTCATGCAGGATATTTACAATCACTACAAAGGGACCCTCGAAAAACCTCGCACAAGTTTGGCGAAGTACCGAGGTTTTTCGAGGTGCCCTCTAAATAGCATGAGAAATTCCACAGCTCTAACACTGCCTGTAGCAAAGCAGGCTGGGTGAGTGTTTATGGTTTTATGCTGGTGATTTGATATTTTTGTAATTCTTTGGGTACATACCAAAACTCACTGTTGTAGCCGATACCAGCAGGGGCAGGTTTGATGCCCTGAAAGCGTTTATGGACTACAGGAAGTGAATAGGGAGCATACAAAAATACGACGGGCACATCATGATAAATTTCTTGTTGCATGATGTCGTACCATTGTTTGCGTTTTTCCTGATCAAAGGTGCGTGTGGCTGCCACCAACGCCTCATCAACTTTGGCATTGTTGTAGCTTAAAAAGTTAAATTGGCGAGCCCCTGTTTGCGATGAATGCCAGATATTGAATTGATCGGGTTCAGGGGTGAGAGACCAACCTAGAATCACGGCATCGAACTGCCGTTTGTTGATGAAATTTTCAATAAATGCTGACCATTCAATAAGCCTTACATTGACTTTTACTCCAATTTGTTTGAGTCGCTGTTGAATAATAGTGGCAGTGTCAGCACGTTGTTTGTTGCCATTATTGGTGATGATGGTAAATGAAAGTGCTTTGCCAGCCTTGTCGAGATACCCATCGTTATCTGAATCAGTCCAGCCTGCATCGGCAAGCATGCGTTTTGCCTTGTTGGGATTAAAATTTCGAGGTTTAAGTGATTGGTTGACCCAAGATGTACCTGGCTTATAGGGCGAGGCAATAATTTCGCCTAGTCCGAGCAATACACCATCAATGAGCTCTTGCCGATCAATGGCATAAGCAATGGCTTCACGAACCCGCTGGTCTTTGAAAAGTGGGCGTTGAAGATTAAAACCCAAGTATGTGTAGACTGATTGAAGGTATTTATAACGATCATAATGCTCTTTTAATACCCTCTTGCTTTCAAATAAACGTGAATATTGGGTGGGCGTAAGCCCCATTTCATCAATATGACCCGCCGTAAGCTCTAAAAATTGCGTAGCTGAATCGGGGATAATGCGGGTCATGCGTTCTGCAATCCATACCTTGCCAGCATAATAGTTGGGGTTGGCTTGAAGTGTAATCGACTGTTGGGCTTGCCAATCTTTCAGCATATACGGGCCCAGTGTGGCTTTGGGGTGACGTGCCAAGTCCGTTTGCATAATATCTTCATCTTTAAAGATATGTTTGGGCATGATTGCCAGCCCTGCCCATGTCGAAAGTGCAGGGGAATAGACTTCGGCATAGTGGACAATAAAAGTATGCTTATCTGGCGTTTCAAAGGCAGTAACTTTGGCGTAATCAGATTTGTAAGCACTTTGGGTGTGTTTATCTTGAATTAATGCCAATGTAAATGCGCAATCTTCCGATGTGAAGGCTTGTCCATCGTTCCATGAGATATTAGGACGAAGATGAAAAATAATGCTAAGCCCATCTTTGGACACTTCCCACGATTGGGCAAGTTGTCCTGTAATATTTAAACTTTTATCAAATTTTAAAAGTGGCTGATATAACCAGCCTGCAATCTCGTGGCTGGCACTGTCACCTGCAATCATGGGGATGAGTGTCGAAGCATCGCCAATCGAGGCGGTAATCAGCCGATCACCAAAAGCTGGGCTAGCATTGCTTATGCTGTCATATGAGATGCCTGATTGTGTGTCAGGCTCAGATGAGCAAGCTGTGAGTAGTCCCAGTAGCATGAAAATAGAGCACAGGTGAATTAAATGCGGGCGAGAATCCATAATCTATCTCCGGGGCGAATGATTGAATGCTTAGATAGCTGGTTGGCGCGGGCAATGGCATGCGTCGATGTTCCAAAACGTCTGGAAATGCTCCATAAAGAATCACCTTTATGTACTTTATAACGAATACGACGACCTTGGGATAATAATGGGTTGTTTGCTGCCGTGGCGCGTGCAAAAGAATAAGCAGGCACGGTAACAGAGCTGCCAATTTTTAAAGTATGTGGAAGTTTGGGGTTGAGCTTGTGGAGATGGGCAAGGGTGGTGCGGTGTTGGCGTGCCAACTTCCATAAAGAGTCGCCTGCGCGAATCTTGATTTGAATATTTTTTGGGCGGTGGAAGTTCTGCTGTTCTTGCAATGATAGAAGGTTTTCTTCAGGGGCATGGATTGTGACATCATGACGTAAATATTGGCTATAATGCAAGCCTGGATTGAGTTGAAATAAAAGCAAATCTGGTAGTTTAGATGAGTGAGCCAGTTGTTTAAGATCAACAGGGGCGGATAGGGTGATGGCTTGTGTGGGAATAGGGGCTGGAAAGCTTATGGTTTGCATGTTGAATAGCGCAGTCAGCCCGATGATTTGGCGCACATAATTGCGTGTTTCTACGGGCACAGGCATATTTTCGATGCCATCGTGCAGTGTCCAAGCTTGCTTTTTCAAGCGTTTTGAAAGTCCATAAGGCCCCATATTATACGCAGCAAATGCCAGTGGCCAGTTGCCAAAACGTTTGTATTGGGTTTGTAAATATGTAACAGCAGCACGGGTTGATGCTTCGACATTGCGGCGACCATCTTTGTAAGGGTCTTTTTTAATACCAAGATGCTTTGCCGTACCAGGCATAAGCTGCCATAGACCCATCGCACCCGTGCGAGATAATGCGTATGGCTGATAACCTGATTCTACAATGGGAATAAGCTGCAATGAAAGTGGTGCATTCATGCTTTTTATGGTATCGATAAGTCGTTGGCGCACAAAGGTTGAACGCTTCATGATACGTGGCCAATGCGGCAAAATGTGTTTTTTTGCAGAGGCTTGGGCGCGTGCAATATCTTGGGCTAGCAGCCCTTGTAGGAAGATGTCTTGTGGTATGTTTATTGTGTGTTGTTGTGTTTTTTTTATTTTTTTTATTTGGGCGGCGGGTGTTTTTTTCAAGCTGCTATCGATACTTAAAGATACGGGCTTTAGAGGCTGTGAGCAGGCATTGAGCATAAATAATATGGTGGTTATAAATAATATAAGCATGGAGGGTGTTTGAAGGAGCATGGGCGATAGGCTAGCGGCTTGCTTTGCAAAGCATATGGTTATTTTTATGACTATATTTTGGTATCTTGATTGCAAGTACAGTTATTGTCTTGATTTTAATTAGTTAGGCGATTAAATTCACGTATGAAATCAGCTTTTTTAGAAAATAGGAGATAGGGTCTTTATATGTTACTAGCGCAACAGCGTCATTTGGTGGAAAGTGGAGTCGTCTCTCAAGAGCAGCTTGATGATGCTTTGCAAATGCAAGGAACTGAGAAAAAAGGCTTGCTGTTTTCTTTGCTTACGATTGATGAAATCGATGCAGATGCTGTGCTACACACGCTTGCGCGTATTTATAAAGTTCCCTATTTGGACGTTTCTGCTTTTAAACCCAGTGATGCAATTTTAAAGAAGTGCCCTGAAAAGCTTTGTTTGGATTTTGGTTTTGTACCTGTAGATGAGCAAAATGGTGAGCTGGTTGTTGCCACTGGCAACCCTATGGATTTTGCTTCTTTGGATGCGTTGCAATTTAAGCTAGGTGGGCGCGTTAAAGTAATTTTTTCACGTCCTGATGCTATTCAAAAGAAGATTCGCGAGCTTTATCAAGGTGATGCGGCTTTTGAAGATGCGATGTCTGGTTTAGAAGATAGTGGTGATTTTGAAACCGAGGAAGGGGGAGAAAAAGAGACAACAGATATTGATGCGCTGAAAAAAGGCGCAGAAGATTCGCCGATTATTAAATTGGTGAATGGTATTATGGTTCAGGCGATGAAGATGGGCTCCTCGGATATTCATATTGAAGCTGGTGAGCGGGAGACTGTGGTGCGTATGCGTGTGGATGGTCGCTTACGCACAGCTCTGAAATTCCCTGTAAAAGCCCATCCTTTGGTGCTCTCGCGTATTAAAATCATATCGAACTTGGATATTTCCAATACAAGAACCCCGCAAGATGGTCGCACACGTGTAAAATTATGGGGTAAGAGCTTTGATATGCGTATCTCAACATTGCCGTCGATGCATGGTGAGAAGGCAGTATTACGTATCCTAGATAAAAGCGGTTTGTCATTGGATTTGGATATTTTAGGCTTTGAGAAGTTAGCGGATGAACGCGTGCGTGAGTGCATTGCTAGGCCGACGGGCGCAGTTTTGGTGACAGGTCCAACGGGGTCGGGGAAAACAACTACGCTTTATTCTTTTTTACATCATATCAATGATGCAGAAAGCAACCTTATTACAGTGGAAGACCCCGTTGAATTTCAGCTTAAAGGGATTAATCAGGTACAGGTGAATCCGAAATCTGGAATGACCTTTGCAGCCGCTTTACGGTCTATTTTGCGACAAGATCCAGATGTTGTCATGGTTGGTGAAATTCGTGATGAAGAAACGGCTGAAATTGCCTTGCACGCAGCCCAAACAGGGCACTTGGTGCTTTCAACATTGCATACCAACGATGCTCCTTCAACGATTTCTAGGCTTATTGAGATGGGAATCGAAGCTCCTATGCTGGCAGGCTCTTTAAATATGATTGTGGCACAGCGTTTGGCGCGTCGTTTGTGCCCGAAGTGTAAAAAGAAAGCCCGACCTGATGAGGCTTTTTGTGAACGCTTTGGTGTTCCTGATGATTTAGAATTTTACGAGCCTGTTGGTTGTAATGCTTGTATGAATATTGGTTACAAAGGTCGTCTGGGTGTACATGAGGTGTTGTATGTAAATGACCGTATGCGGGCCTTGATTGCGCGTGGCACGTCAGACCATGAATTGATGCAAGCCGCACGTGAAGATGGTATGTTCTGCTTGTTTGAAGATGGTTTGAATAAGGCATTGGCAGGCTTGACCAGTATTGCAGAGGTTGTGCGGAACTCTTCTCCGCCAGAAGAATTTAAGCTTCATGAATGCCTGAGTGAAGATGGTTGTTTGATGTCTTTGGGCGAGAAAGTGAAACTGCAAGATGTGGCGCGTACAAGTGTCTCGGAGGGTTCGGGTAAACAGACAATCTTGGTTGTGGATGATTCAAAAAGTATTCGTAATCTTGTAAAATTTGTATTACAGTCGGATGGTTTTGAGGTGTTTGAAGCTGAGGATGGTCAGCAGGGTTGGGATATGTTGCAGCGACTGGCACCATCCATTCATTTGGTGGTGACAGATTATGAAATGCCCAATATGACAGGTCCTGAACTGGTGACAAAAGTACGAAAAAACCGCTGCTTTGATGGTGTTCCATTGATTCTTTTGACATCACGCAAGGATGAGGATGATGAGGTTTTCGGGCTGGAATCTGGGGCAGATGATTATATTGGTAAGCCAGTCGAGCCGATGAAGTTGCAGGCACGGGTGCGTAAAGTGCTTGCTATGTATGCTCGTATTAGCGCAGCAGCTCAGGGAGGGCTTGGTCATGCAGGAAGCTGAGAAAATGGAGGTTGATGGGGCTTTAGAAGTGTCAGCTAGTGTGCCTGAAATAGATGTTTCCCATGTTGAGTTGATGCAGATTAGTATTGCGGGTGAACCAGTATTGATTGCAGTGTCGGACGTGTCTGAAATTATTCGTTTGCAGCCATTAAGTGTAGTGCCTATGGCTCCAGATCATTTGCTGGGTGTTTGTAATGTTCATGGGCAGATATTATGTGTTATTGATCCATGCCGTGTTATGCGCCTTGAAGGCAAGGCTGCACCTGATAGTCCAGCAAGTCGTTTTGTAAGTTTAAGGCATAAGGTCATGAATTTAGCCTTGCGGGTGGATGCAGTGTCTGAGTTGTTTCGTGTTCAAGAAAGTGAGCTTGCTGAGTTGGAGAAGGATTCAAATGCATTTTTTCGGGGTACTATAAGCATTGAAGGGTGTAGCTATCGTGTGATAGATACAGCAGCATTGTTTGCGTAAGTTTTGGCGTTTTGGTGGTTGATTAAAGTTATAAAGCATGCACAATACAGTACCGCTATATTGTGCATGCAGTTGTAATAAAGGGAAAACAAGAAAGTTTGTGGAGAGGGTTATGGTAGATAAGAAGAAGCATGAAGTGAAAAGTATTCGCCAGTTGGCGCAGCGTAATATTGTGATTTCGGTGCTTTTGTTTGCGGTACTGATTGGTACGGTGTTTGTGGCATTTAACCGTGCGGGTGATAGTGTGACTGAGCTATCGGGGCTTTATGGACAACAAACGACATTGGAGCGTTTTAAAGGTTCTTTGCCCAATGTTCTTTTACCTTTGAATGATTTTACACTAACAGGTAATAAATTGGATATTGAAAAAATCAAGGTGGCATCGGATGATTTTCTACGCCTTTATGGGCAAGTAAGTGAACTTCCATCTTTGCATGAAGAAGATGTAAAACAGCTGAAGGAAGTGCATGACCTGATGCAGGAAGTGATTAAAATCGCGAAAGACATTACCAGTGGAAAAATTCCCGCCCAAATGGCAAGTAATGTGACAGTCGTGGCTCAAAGTTTGGTGTTTGTGGCACAGGGTAAATTGAATGGTGTGGCATCACGTTTGGCAATGCAGCTAGATTCGGAACGTCAGGGTAAAGAAGATCAACTTGCAACATACTCACTTATCAATGTGGTAATCATTGTTTTTATTGTGATTGTGATGGCGTTCTTTAACCGAAGTTTTGTTACCAATATTTCAGGTACTATTTCTGAAATGGCAAAAGGTGTGACGGGTGTGTCTGATGAGATTTTGAGTTCAGCAGACAACCAAGCAACGGCTTCTAACACACAGGCAATGTCTGTGGCTGGGATAACGGAAGAGTTGGAGGACATGTCCGATGCTGCAAAGAAAATTGCGACAACAGCGGTAAGTGTGGAGCGAATTGCGATGGCGACAGCAACATCTGCAAAAGATGGTTCAGATGCGGTGAACGAGGCGATTGGCTACATGGATAGAATTCGTCAAGAAGTGACAACCATTGCTGAAAAAGTGACTGATGCTGGGCGTAAAGCAGAGCAAATTCTTGATTCGATTAGTTCGATTCAGGAAATTGCGGATGAAACCCATTTGTTGGCACTGAATGCCTCAATTGAGTCTGCGGCGGCGGGCGAATTTGGTAAACGATTTGCGGTTGTGGCGGGCGAAGTGCGTCGATTATCTGAGCGTGCAAGACAATTTACAGAAGAAATTCAAACAGTGGTGGATGATGTGCATGTTTCAACGCAGGAATCCATTGAAGTGACCCGTTCAGGGCTTGAGGAAGTGGAAAAAGGTGTGAAAATTGCCGAACGTGCCAGTGAAGCCTTGGGTAAAATGCAGAACATGTCTGAGAAAACAAGTCAGGCTGTACGTACGATTGCGCAAGCAACAGGGCGACAAGATGAGAGTTCGCAAGAATTTGTGCTAACCATGCGCCAAATTTCTGACTTACTGCAAGATTCAGCAACTCAAATGCAGAAGTCTCGTGATGCGTCGTATCGTTTGAATGATGTGGCAGCTGATCTGCAGAAACTAATTTAGTTGGGGCAGAGAGTTTTCCTTGGCTGACTTCGACCTATCCAATTTCTTAGCCTCTTTTTTTGATGAGGCTCGTGAACGCTTAAATTCGATGAATCAGGGGCTTGTGGCTTTTGAATCGGACGATTTAGATGCAGAGGGTCTCATTGCTTTGCGTCGGGATGCCCATACAATCAAAGGTTCAGCGTTGATGCTGGGTGTGAGTGATATTGGCGGGGCAGCTCACCTATTTGAAGATGTGATGGAACAATTGATTGAAAATCCATCATGGCACAACCCAGCGATGACCCAATTCTTGTATGATGTGCATGATGCGCTTGATGCACGTTTGCAAGATCCCGATAGCCAAGCAAATATTGAGCTTGAGCCATTGCGTGAAAAATATAATGCATTATTAGAGAATATTAAAGAAGAAGCTTTGCAGGATGGAGCAAGCGGAAGCGTTGGCGAAAACGAAACTGCCTTAGATGATGAATCAGATATTGTTGAAATTGATTTAGATGCTGCAGTAATGGGTGAAGCTGATGAAAAAATACCTGTGCAAGACTTTACAGGTCTGATTGGTGCTGATGAAGCTGACTCATGGAAAGCAGAGCGTGCTATACGCAAATCAGAAGATGAGTCTCTGGTAGAAGAAGAATCTGATGAAACATTTGATTTAGGTTTGGATGCATTATCTAATGAAGCAATAAAAAGCGTTGAAGATAGTGAAGTTGAGAAATTTGTATCAGAGCTGACAAGTGGTGTTGAATGTGAAGAAGAAGCCACTGTACAGGATGATGAGCTAACACCGCTGCCAGAAAATGTGTTTTCTGATACGGATACCTATCGTCCTGATATGACTAAAATTGAAATGACAGCGACAGCCCAACGACGTAGCTCGGGTCGTTTCTTGCGTGTGGATGCTGAACGTCTTGAAAATCTTTCAAACCAAGTGATCGAGTTAAGTACCGAGCAATCACGTGGTGGTGATTTTGAGAATGCTGTTTTGGGTATGGCATCAGAGTTGAGAGGGCTACAGCGGGAGTGGCGTTATCTATCGAAATCATTTTCTGACTCGGATGAAAGTAAACGTGAAGCCTTGATTCACTCGTTAGAACGTGGTTTTGAGAGTCAAATTCGTAAAATGCGGCGTTTTACCGAAGAATTAAGTGTATCAAAGCAGCGTACTGCATTGATACACAGAGATTTGCGTGACCAAGTTTTATCGTTGATGTTACGACCGCTGGATAGTATTTTTTCAACCTTCCCGCGCGCTGTACGTGATGTGGCTGTTCGCTTAAACAAACAAGCTCGTCTAGTGATTGGTGGTAAAACCCTAGAGATGGATCAAGGCGTGGCTGAATCCTTGGTTGAGCCTTTGGTTCACTTATTGAATAATGCCGTTGCACATGGTATTGAATCGCCTGAAGAGCGTAAGGCTCTGGGTAAGCCTGTAGAAGGTCAGGTTGCGGTTATTGCACGTTTAAGTGGTAGTGAAGTGCGCATTGAAGTTGTGGATGATGGACAGGGTCTTGATGTTGATAGAATTAAGGAAGTGGCAGTAGAGCGTGGTGTAACCACCCAATATGAGGCAGATAATATGAGTTCTGCTGAAATACTTGAAATGATTTTTCGCCCTGGATTTTCAACCAAGAAAGACGTTGATGCAACATCAGGCCGTGGTATTGGCATGAATGTGGTGCAAGATACGGTACGCCGTCTGACTGGTTCGATTCGTATCCATACTGAGAAAGGTCAGGGAACCCGTTTTATCTTATCATTGCCAGTAAGTATTGCTGTTCAGCAGGCATTGATGTTCCGCATGGGCAATGTGCGTTTTGGCATGTTAACACACATGGTTGAGCAAGCACTGCCATTGAATAAACAAGCTTTGAAATCGGGTGCGGGTGATAAAAAGTTTATCATGTATGGTAAACATCAAGTGCCTGTTGTGGATATGCGGCGTATGTTGAGTGGTGAAGGTGCAGATGCTGTGTTATCAAAGAATCCCAATGTGCTTATTGCTGAACATATTGAGGGTTATGTTGGTATTGTGGTGGATGAGTTGATGAGTGATATTGAGGTAGTGGTAAGAAACCTCGATCCTTATATTAAACGTTATCAACCACAAGGTTTGATGGGTAATACCATTGCTGATGATGGCTCTATTGTGATGTTGTTAGAGCCTTATGGCATTAAAGAAATGGGGCGTACTGCACCAGATCACATTATTGAAATTGATGTCAATGAAGAAGATAAAATCCATCGCAAGATATTACTTGTGGAAGATTCACTGATTGCACGTGAAGTAGAGAAAAGCATTTTTGAAAGTATTGGTTTTGTTGTGGATACAGCTATTGATGGTCTCGATGGTCTTGAAAAGCTGGAAACAGGCTCATACGACATGGTTGTAACAGATTTGGAAATGCCACGTTTGGATGGTTTTGGTTTGGTGCGTCGTATTCGTAATCAACCCAAATATGAGGATTTACCGTTGATGATTATTTCAACACGTGAAAGTGCCGAAGATCGTATGCGCGCTATGGAATCGGGTGCTGATACTTATATGGTTAAGCAGCATTTAAATGGTGATGAAATTCTGAAGAATGTACAGGCATTATTGGGTTCTGTAAGCGTTTCTGAATAGCGACACAAGTCGCGTTGCACCCCCCAAACAAATGAATAACAAAATGCAATACTTATGCATTCTGTTATTCAAGAATCAGCTAGTCTTATGGCTGTGGTAATCTTTCCAGAGCCTTGCGCAGCCAATGAAGATGGTTTGTTGGCTATAGGTGGCGATTTATCTATGGAGACACTGCTACAGGCTTACGCGCAGGGTTGTTTTCCGTGGTATTCAGAAGGTCAACCGATTCTTTGGTGGTCTCCAGACCCTCGTATGATACTTATGTTGGATGATTTTTATTGCTCCAAACGTCTTGCGCGTCGTTTAAAACAAAATCGTTATCGTTTTTCATGGGATGAGAATTTTTCACAGGTGATAAAGCAATGTGAAGAGGTTCATCGGGATGAAGGTGTTTGGTTGTTACCTGATATGCTTAGAGCCTATCAAGAGCTACACAGTAAGGCTTATGCCCATTCTGTAGAAGTGTGGGAGGGAGAGCTTCTGATTGGTGGTGTGTATGGTGTATTATTGAATCAAGTTTTTTTTGCTGAATCTATGTTTTCTATCAAACGCGATGCCTCTAAAATGGCCTTGGCGATGTTGGTTGAGCGAGGTAAACGTGAAAGCTGGAAGTGTATCGATTGTCAATTTTATACCGAACATTTAGCTAGTTTGGGTGCGCAAGAAATACCTAGAACTCAGTTTCTAGAGCTTATAAAAAGGTAATGTTAGCTTGCTTGACTCTGATTGCGAAGCTCAAGCCATGCATTACGTAGATATTCATAGCCAGACCATAGTGTTAATACGGCGGCTAACCACAAAAGTACCAGACCTGCTTGATGAAAATCAAAATCCATGATTTCAATATGTAAAAACAATGCTTCAATAGCAAATAATTGCATAGCAGTTTTCCACTTGCCCATTTGTGAGACATGTACCACTTTTGAGCTTTCAGCCAACCATTCGCGTAAAGCCCCAATGGTGATTTCTCGACCAATAATAATAACGGCAAGAATAGCAGGGGCATAACCACCTTCGACAAGTAAAACCAGAGATGTGGCGACAAGGAGCTTATCTGCAACAGGGTCTAAGAAGCGACCGAATGCAGTGATTTCATTACGGTTCCGGGCAAGATAACCATCGAGCCAATCAGTGAAACCAGCCAAAGCAAAAATAAAGGCTGTGGTATAATAATTCCAAGGATTCGGTGTAAAATAGAATGCGACAATGAGAAGCGGAATAAGAGCGACACGGGCGACAGTAAGTTGGTTGGATAGGGTCCAGTGCATAATGGCATTTATCCCTGAAATAGGGGCGAAGGTAAAGCATTTTTTTATTCCTTAGTCGCTTATACACAGTAATATTGGCTTAACTGCTTATTGTTTAAGGGCTTATTGCTTTATGCACAAAACCTGTGGATAACTTAGTGGGTAAGTAGATTGGAATTGCTGTAAATGAATGATATTTTAATCTTTTTTATTTCTGCCTAATTTATAACCAATTAAATTATATCCTTATATAACAAAGTATTAGGGGTTATTTTAAATGAATAGTGTGTTGTTTTTATGCTATGTTAGCTATGGCTTCTAAGCGGGAAGCTCTGCGGTGGATAAGTTCTAGCCCACATGATTCACAAATACTATCGCGCTCTTGCTTGCTGCTTTATTCGCAATAAAGCTTTCATTATTCAACACAGTTATAAATTGGTTCGTATCTGTTCAGATTGCCGCTGATTTGTTCGAGACCACCAACAGTAGGCGCTCTTAGGCGAGGCGGAAAAGCACAACTTACTGCTGTAAGTGAGCATTTTCTAACGCAGGTATGGGGCGAAGTTACGTATTTATTTCTCTCAAAGCCTCATAAGTCACAATAGAGCATGCCGAGGATAGATTAAGAGAGCGTACTGGTGCATCACTACGCATAGGGATTTTTATGGCGGATAATGTTTTTAAAATATTATCAGGCAAACCTCTGCTTTCAGGCCCGAAAACAAGTACATCATCCGCTTTGAATGTCACATCCCAAATTGTATTCGTAGCTTTGGTGCTAAGTGCATACCATGCGCCTTTAGCTTGAATATTCTGACGTAGTTCTGACCAATCATTATATTCTTTAACGTCCAACCACTCCCAATAATCCAAACCTGCTCGGCGTAATTGTTTGTCGGAAATTTCAAAACCCAATGGGTGAACAAGGTGCAACATGCAACCTGTGCAGGCACATAGGCGGGCAATGTTGCCTGTATTGGGCGGTATCTCAGGCTCGAATAAAACAATGTGTAGCGGGGTCAGTTTTTTTTGCATGTTTGTTTTAAAACCGTTGCGCTAATGATGTCATGACTTTGGATGTTAAACCCATCACCGTATTAATTGCTTTGGGTAGTGTGGCAGCACCTAAATTTTCTGCCAAAGTAGCGTGTCCAAGTTCATCTTCGCGCATTTGGGTGACAATCGCGCGGCTTCGTTCGTCATGTTTTGGTAAATCTTGCAAATGGCTATCCAAATGGCGTACAACCTGATGTTCTGTTTCTGCTAAAAAACCCAAGTTCCAACGATCTCCTGCAATACCAGCCGTCACACCAATCGCGAATGAACCTGCATACCATAAAGGATCAAGCTTGGATGGCTTGGCTCCCAATTCATCCAAGCGGGTGCGACACCAGTTTAAGTGATCACTTTCTTCGATAGAGGCATGTTTGAGTTGATCACGAATAGATGGGTCACGCGCAGTAATGCTTTGCCCATGATACAAAGCTTGGGCGGCCATTTCTCCAGCATGATTGACGCGCATCAAGCCCGCAGCTGTATGTTTTTCTTCATCGGATAGTTGATCCTCTGCGGAGCTTTCTGCTGGGTAGGTGCGCTGGCTAATTTGACGGCAAAAAATATTATTTAAAGCTTGGTCAATATGCCCAATCAAATGATCGGCGAGTGTGTTGTTTCTAAAAGATTTTGTGGGCATGGTTTAATCCTCTGCGGAAGCCTTATCGCGTGATGTTGTATTATGTAGGGCATTGATGCGCCGAATCATTTGCGGCAATATATTCATGTGATGGTGATTTAGGCGCATGCGCAATCTCGGTAAATGTGAAAAACATGCATCATCGTTGTGTGGCCAGCCAAAGACTTGCTCAATCTTGCCTTCATCCAAGACATCGGAAAATTCAGCATTAAGCCGTTCCAATGCATCATGTGCCAGAGGGTTTAACATGCGTAACAATATCCAATGACCCACATAACGAAAGCTGTGATAATTGCTGTAGAAATCACGAATATGTGTCGCTGCAGCTTCAATAGAATCGGTATGAAAGAGCAAGTCTTTATCCTGTGGACTAATCAAACCATCATGGGTTAAACGGCGTATCCATGAGCGAATAAAGGGCCCCCAGAAATCATCACCAGGTGCTTCGAGCAATACCACAGGGATGGGCGGGTTACGTCCTGTTTGTAACAGTGTCAGAGTTTCAAAGCCTTCATCCAAGGTTCCAAAACCACCTGGTGTGAGTACGACTGCATCACTTTCTTTTAAAAAGAATAGTTTGCGAGTGAAAAAATACTGGCAATCAAAGTGGCGGGGCGTGCCATCGACAATGTGGTTGGGGTGTTGTTCCATAGGTAAATTAATACCAATACCAAAGGATCGCTCTGCACCAGCACCTTCATTGGCAGCTTGCATCATGCCAGGGCCACCGCCAGTTATGACCATAAAACCTTCATCACTAATGGCTTTGGCAAAATCACGGGTTTGAATATAACGTGGTTCATCCTCAGTTGTGCGTGCTGAACCAAAGACACTGACTTTTCGCCATGCTTGATAAGGTTTAAATATTTCTAAGCCCAGCCGCATTTCTTTTAAGACCCGTGCCATCATTTTTAAATCACTTTGTGAATGATTGCCTCGTAAAAGCCTTAAGGTCTCAGTTAGAATATTTTGTTTGTAAACTTTATCTTCTTCAAGCGATAAAAAAAGCTCGTGTAAAAACCCCTGGATTTCTTCTTGGGAGTCGGCTTTTTTATTGGTCATTGCGTGCCTCGATAACCAAATCAATGCGGCGATTCATTTCGCGACCTTTAGCGAAATCATTGCTGGCAATAGGTCGCACTTCACCATAACCCAATGCCTTCATGGCACTGCTATCAGCACCTGCGGCAGCAAGGAAATCGCGCACAGCTTCGGCACGTTTTAATGAAAGACGTTGATTGGCTTTAAGATCACCCTGATCATCAGTGTGCCCTTCAATACGAAAGTTGCGATCGCCATAAATATCCAAAACATCTTTCACACGGCTCAATAAATCAAAGTAAGCCGCATCAATCTTACTGCTTCCAGGAGCGAATTTAAGGCTGGATAGGCGTAAAACAAGTGAGCCATCCAAATTCGCAATAATACTAATTTCTTTTTTCGGAAATAAAGCCTGAATACGTTTCTGGCGTTTTGTTTCAAAGGTTTCACGTTCAAGCTTGGCTCGAAATGCTTCTTTTATATTACTCAGCTGATTATCAGACTCATGGGTGAGTGAGGCACGTTGTTTTTCCAAAGCACTAGCGAGATCTGACGCATACTTGCTTTTAAGCTGTGTTATAGTGTGTTGAGATGCAATTTTTGTTTGTTGTAAACGATTACGTAATTGTTCAATAGCCTGAGTAAGCTCGTTGATGCTTATATCGTCTTGATGCAAGGGAAGATTTAAACTTGCAGCGAGTGTTTGGCGTTGCTTGCGCGCCTCTAACCATAACATTTCATGGCTGCCTTTATCACGCCGCCACATTTTGACATTGCTACTTATTTCTAGTGCCAACTCGGCAAGTTCCAATGCTTTGGCAGGGTGCTTTGGCAGTTGGCTGCTGGTACCATCACGGTATAATTTTAAGGTTAAAAGAGCTTGTTTGGCTTTTTCATAGGTGGTTGGGGCATAATATTTGGCATTTTTTGAAGCTGCGCGGGATAAAGTGCTACCCGTTGCACCAATGAGTGTAGGCAATGCTGCATCAAGGGCATGTGTGAATGCTGCACGTGCGGAGCTTGCGGCTTGTTGACTGATATTTAATTTCCCTACTTCTGCAGCATCAATCACTTCTTGTAATGACTGATTGGCATCTTGTAGTAATAAATTTGGATTGGGATCTTTCAACGGGTTGTTATCGTGGGGGAGTTTTTTAATCACTTCTTGGCTGGCCTGTTGTAAGCTAAGAAGGTCTTTAAACTGTTCTTGAAAATGTTTGGCATTGGCTTTTGCTTCTTGCAATGTGCTTTGAGCTTTGCGTAAGGCTGCCTGCGTTGCTTCTTGCTTTTCATCTTCTTTGGCTAGCATGGCAGCACCCAAATAGGCTTCGACACGCGAGAGTGTTGTTGCAGCGTATTTGGCATCGTTGCTTTTTTTGAAAAGGTTTAATTGTTGCTGCACTGACTCAATGGTGGTTTCAGCCTGTGTATTTTCAGCCTGTGTATTTTCAGCCTGTGTAGTTTCAGCAAGGGCATAGGTGGAAATAAGCAGAGAGAACGATAGGAATAAATACTTAAGCAAGGTTTAACATCCTTTCAAGCGAGAGTTTTGCCCAACGTTTTTGTGATGTTGGCACAATAATTTGATTATCATAATTGCCATCACGAATTGCCAATAATGTAGCATATAAATGCTGTGGATCGGTGCGGAACATGGTCGAGCACATGCAAACCATGGGCGATAAAAACCAAATGGGTTTATCAGGATATTGAATACGTAAGCGATTGACCAAATTTAATTCTGTGGCAATGGCGAATTTGCTGCCTGTATCAGCAGCTTTTACATATTGAATAATAGCCTCAGTTGAGCCAATAAAATCGGCTGTTTCGCAGACTTCGCGTGAGCATTCGGGATGTGCAAGAATTTCAATGCCAGTATGATTGTTGCGCATGGTATCGGCATGCTCTGCTTTGAAAAGTTGATGCACCGAGCAGAAGCCTTTCCATAAAATAAGTTTGGCATGCTCGATAGCTTCAGGGGTATTACCGCCCAAAGGCTGAAATGGATCCCAGATAATCATATCTTCTTCGGGGATTCCCATAGCAAGTGCCGTATTTTCGCCCAGATGTTGATCGGGGAAGAAAAGGATTTTTTCACGGTTATTCCAAGACCATTCTAGCACCTTTTGGGCATTTGATGAGGTGCAAACAATGCCGCCATGCTCGCCGCAAAATGATTTCAATGCAGCGGTGGAATTGATGTACGTGACAGGTGTAACACATGTATCAGGTTGAATAACCGTGGAAAGCTCCTGCCAACATTTTGAGACTTGCGCATCATTTGCCATATCTGCCATGGAGCAGCCAGCAGCCAGATCAGGTAAGAACACAGCTTGTTTATCAGATGTGAGAATATCAGCCGTTTCAGCCATGAAATGCACACCGCAAAAAATAATATTGGCAGCATCTGCACTGGCAGCTTGTTGGGAAAGTTTGAGTGAATCACCTGATACATCGGCAAACTCAAAGACCTCTTCACGTTGATAATGATGACCAAGAATCAAGACTTGATCGCCGAGTTCCTCTTTTAGTGCATGAATATTTTTAATGATGTCTTGCTCTGGGGTGTCGTATAACTGCTTTAGCAGTGTTTGAGTGCTCATAGGCAAATTGTTGTGCTGCGGCTTGATGATGTCAATGTAAACGATGACCTTTATTTAAGCTTAATCGACGATTGCTGCATTGAACCATCTTGTAATGGGGCTATAAAGTAGCGTGCGAATTATACGGGAGTAAAGGAAGAGGAAATGATGTGCTTTATCAAACCTCTAATGGCAGTGATGATTTTAGTGACGGTGGCTCAGATGCTTGCGGAGGCACTGTCTTATTTTGATAGACTTCGCACGAATTAAACAACGTTGATTTTTGCTCATAGCATCGCTATTACCCATTTTATTTGATATAACTAAGGGTGAAAAGCACATGTTTGGCGAAGTGCCGAGGTTTTTCGAGGTGCCCAATAGAAGGTGAGCCAATAAACTGTTTACTTAGCTTTATGGGTGGTACATTATATGGTACATTGAAGAGGTTTAAGCCATGATGACAATGACAGCAACAGAAGCACGAAAGCATTTTTTTGAATTGATTAAGCAAACCAGTCAGCGACATGAAACTATTGAAGTTCAGCATAAGTTGGGTAAAGCGGTGATTATGTCTGCTGATGATTATGAAAGCATGCAGGAAACATTGCACCTTTTATCACAGCCTGATTTTAAGAAAAAATTTAACCAGTCGCTTGAAGAAGCCGATTCTGGTGATGTAGCAAGCTTTGAAGAGGTGTTTGGAGAGCCTTTGTGAGTCCTGCTCGGTATCACATTGAATTGACCAAGCAAGCGCAAAAAGATGTTGCTAAGTTAACCCCCAAATTAAAAGCAAAACTCAAAGATATTTTGCGTTATAAAATAGCTGTAGAACCCGAAACAGGGAAGTCACTGACAGGTAACTTAAAAGGCTATTACTCGGTGCGTTTGAGTTTTCAGGATAGCATTGTGTATCGGATTGAAAATGAGCGATGCGTGGTATTGATTGTGCGTGCTAAAACGCATTATGGGGAATGAAGCGTAGCGTTGAAGTAGGGAAGCTATCGCAAAACGCTAGTGATGCCGTTAAACTTGGCAGTCTAATTTAGTCCAATTTTTGATTATCGAGGTTTTAAGCATGCCAACATACCGTTCTCGTACTACTACTGCTGGTCGCAATATGGCTGGAGCACGCTCTTTATGGCGTGCCACAGGCATGAAAGATGATGATTTTGAGAAGCCGATTATTGCGGTGGTAAATTCATTTACGCAATTTGTGCCAGGGCATGTGCACCTTAAAGATTTGGGACAAATGGTAGCACGTGAAATTGAAGCGGCTGGTGGTGTAGCGAAAGAATTTAACACCATCGCTGTGGATGATGGTATTGCAATGGGTCATGGTGGTATGCTTTACTCTTTGCCAAGCCGTGAAATCATTGCCGATTCGGTAGAATATATGGCAAATGCCCATTGTGCTGACGCCCTCGTTTGCATCTCAAACTGCGATAAAATTACCCCAGGTATGCTGATGGCGGCACTGCGTTTAAATATTCCTGCTGTATTTGTATCAGGTGGTCCGATGGAAGCAGGCAAGGTGACCATTAAAAATCGTGAGCAAATGCTTGATTTGGTGGATGCCATGGTGATGGCGGCTGATGATAATGAAACAGATGAAGATGTGGCGGCAGTTGAGCGCTCTGCCTGCCCAACATGTGGCTCTTGTTCGGGTATGTTTACTGCCAACTCTATGAATTGCCTGACAGAAGCTTTGGGTATGTCGTTGCCTGGTAATGGTTCGTTGCTTGCCACGCATGCGGATCGTAAAGAGTTGTTTTTAGAAGCTGGGCGCACGATTGTAGAGATTACCAAGCGTTATTATGAAGAGGATGATGCTTCTGTGCTGCCACGCTCTATTGCCACGTTTGATGCTTTTGAGAATGCTATGGCATTGGATATTGCGATGGGTGGTTCGACCAATACGGTATTGCATCTTTTGGCGTGCGCACAAGAAGCAGAAGTTGATTTCACTATGAAGGATATGGATCGCTTGAGTCGCAACGTTCCGAATCTATGTAAGGTTGCGCCTGCTGTGCAGCATTATCATATGGAAGATGTACATCGTGCAGGTGGTGTGCTGGGGATTTTGGCAGAGCTTGATCGTGGTGGTCTGATTCACCGTGACACCCGCACTGTCCACTCATCAACTTTGGGTGATGCCTTGGATGCCAATGATATTGTCAATGAAGCCAATACAACGCCACGTGAGATGTTTCGCGCTGCCCCGGGTGGCATCCCGACCCAAGTAGCCTTTTCTCAATCAGAGCGTTGGAAAACACTTGATACAGACCGTGAAGAAGGCTGCATTCGCAATGTTGAACATGCATACTCAAAAGAGGGCGGTTTGGCAGTATTGTTTGGTAATATTGCTGAACGCGGCTGTATTGTTAAAACTGCGGGTGTGGATGAGTCCATTTGGAAATTTACAGGCACAGCGCGGGTATTTGTATCCCAAGATGATGCCGTCAATGCAATCTTGAATGATAAAATCAAAGCGGGTGATATGGTTATTATCACCTATGAAGGTCCTAAAGGTGGACCAGGCATGCAAGAAATGCTCTACCCAACCTCATATCTGAAATCCAAAGGTATGGGCAAGGTCTGTGCACTGTTAACCGATGGCCGTTTCTCTGGCGGTACATCGGGTCTTTCCATTGGTCATGCTTCACCAGAAGCTGCTGAAGGCGGTGCGATTGGTCTGATTGAAGATGGCGATACCATCCACATTGATATTCCGAACCGTACAATTAACCTCGCAATCTCGGATGCTGATTTGCAGGCACGTAGGGATACTATGGAAGCCAAAGGGAACGATGCTTGGAAACCAGCGGGTCGTGAACGTGTGGTGTCCAAAGCATTACTTGCTTATGCAGCCCTAACAACATCTGCGGATAAAGGTGCAGTTCGTGATTTGGAACAGTTGAAATGAGCTAATCGCCTCTAAGTTGTTGTAATTTAAGGGCTTGAAAAACAACCCACAAAGGCTGTGGATAACTTTGTGGATGACTTCTATTTTTTCATGCTATATGTCACACTTAGACTTATGTGACATGCTGCCTATAATTTAAGCATGCATGCATTATTCTTTATATAACAGTAGCTTATGTTCTTATTCTAATATTAAAAAATCATGAAAATTTGTTTATGCAAGATATTTTATATTCTTGTGGAAAACTTCTCATATACGGTGATATTTTACTTGCATTATAGTATTTCAGGTTTTGAATTACCGTCATGCCCGAATTCTTTTATCGGGCATCCATGAAGACCGGTATATTGAAAAGCATGGTTCCCCGCATTCGCGAGGATGACGACCAGGCAACTCAATTCATGATTCACTATATATGAAAAAATGTCTACCGAGCCATGATTTTTCCAAGGCTTGTTTTAGGTGGTTGTCTTTAAGGTATTAAAAAATAAGTAGCTTTGAACCCTAATGATTCAAAGCTACTTATTGAGCAGTATTTTTACTTAGTCTATTTCAGCGTTGTGGTAAACTTTTTGCACATCATCACAATCATTGAGTGCTGCAAGGAGGTTTTCAAAGGTCTCAACATCATCGCCTGAGATTGGGCAGAAGGTTTGTGGTTCGTATGAAATATCATCCATAGCAAATTCAAGGCCAGGGAAGGCATCGGATAATGCAGTTTTAGCTTTGAAGAAATCTGTATGGGCTGCAAAAACTGTAATCATGCCATCTTCACATTCGATATCTGCCACATCGACATCTGCCATCATCAATGCTTCGAGTACAGCATCTTCATCCTCACCTTTAAATGCAAAGACTGCTTGATGGTCAAACATATGCGCCACAGCACCAGGACCACCCAGTTTGGAGCCGTTTTTCGTAAAACATTGGCGTACATCGGCAAAGGTGCGATTATTGTTATCAGTAAGGCAATCAACGATAACCATGCAGCCTGCTGGACCGAAACCTTCATAGCGTGCAGGAACGAAATCTTCACCCGCACCACCGAGTGCTTTGTCCAAAGCGTTTTTAATCACATGAGCTGGAACCTGATCTTTTTTGGCTTTTTCAATCAAACGGCGCAACGATAAATTGCCATCTGGATCCGCACCACCACTTTTAGCACACACATAAAGTTCGCGACCATACTTGGAATAAACCTTAGTTTTTGCACCAGCGGTTTTTGCCATATCCATTTTTTTGTTTTGGTAAGCTCTTCCCATATCAATTCTCTCTCAGTTATATTTAATGTTCGATATTAGTGTGTAACGTTGTTCTCTGCCATCAAATCAGCCGCATTGAATGTTTGACCGCGCAAGTCTTTGCTATCCTCGGATAATAATGCCAAATAAGCGGGTGTGATGCTTTCTGCCAAAGGCACTTCTGTTGGCAAAAGGCCTGGATAAGCGCGTTTGAATAATTCTGTGCGCACACGACCTGGATTGATTGTATTAAAGCGATACGGCTTATCAGGGTGTTCACCCTGCCACATCGCAGCAACATAACCCAAGGCACGCTTGGCAAAACCATAGGCATGCCAGTTGTTTTGGTTGTCATCAATCATATCGCAGCTAGTAAACACAATCGATGCAGCTTCGGCACGGCGCAATAGTGGTAGCATGATTTGGGTTAACATATTGGGAGCTGTCAGATGAATATCCAAAATGCCGCGAAAAACATCAGCTTTAATGTATTGTAAGGGGGTGCAGCGATCAAATGAGCCTGCGCAATGCACTAGCCCATCCAAATGTGGAATTTGATCTTTTAGTGCCAAGAATAACTTTCCGTAATCATCAAAATCTACGAGATCAAAGGGAATACAAAGACAACGACCACCAAGCTCTTCAATGCGTGCTTGGGTTACGCCCAATGCATCTTCATTACGTCCCAGCGCAATCACACTCGCACCTTCTGCGCCCAAAGCGGCTGCCACTTGTTGACCAATACCATCGGTCGCACCTGTGACCATGATGATTTTATTTTCAAAGCGTTTTGACATGCAAATCTCCCCATATTCCTCTTGCCGCGAGATATTAACCATAGACAAGGCAGAGCGCACATAGAATTTTATGATTAGCTTTGTGAGGGGAGGTGTTATGCTTCGCCTGAATCTATAAAATTGAACGGTAGAGGTAAGACATGGCAGAACATCAGTATATTTTCTCGATGCAGGGCGTTGGTAAAATCGTCGACGGTAAAAAAGAGATTTTAAAAGACATTTATTTATCTTTTTACCCTGGCGCGAAGATTGGTGTCTTGGGTTTAAATGGTTCAGGTAAATCGACGCTGTTAAAAATCATGGCTGGTTTGGACACAGATATTTTGGGTGAGGCACGCCCAGCACCACGTATTAAAATTGGCTATTTAGCGCAAGAACCAGAGCTTGATGAGAGCAAAGATGTGCGTGGTAATGTCGAAGAAGCGGTGCAAGATATGAAGGATGCCTTGGCAGAATTGGATGCCGTGTATGCAGCTTATGCCGAGCCTGATGCCGATTTTGATGAAATCGCCAAGAAACAAGCCAAGTTGGAAGATTTTATTGAAGCTGGTGATGGTCATAACTTGGATCGAAAGCTTGGTATTGCTGCGGATGCTTTGCGTTTGCCTGATTGGGATGCCGATGTGTCCAAACTATCGGGTGGTGAACGTCGCCGTGTAGCTCTTTGTAAGCTGTTATTATCCAACCCAGATATGTTGCTTTTGGATGAGCCAACCAACCATTTGGATGCGGAGTCTGTGGCATGGCTGGAACGTTTTTTGCATGATTTTAACGGCACCGTGGTTGCCGTAACGCATGACCGTTATTTCTTGGATAATGTAGCAGGCTGGATTCTTGAATTGGATCGCGGTAAAGGCATTCCATTTGAAGGCAACTATTCATCATGGTTGGAGCAAAAAGAGAAGCGTTTAGCCGTTGAAGAAAAGCAAGAATCATCACGTCAAAAAGCCATGAAACAAGAGCTTGAATGGGTGCGCCAAGGCGCGAAAGGTAGGCATGCAAAATCCAAGGCACGTTTGAAAGCCTTTGATGAATTATCAAGCAAAGAAGCACAAGAGCGTAATGCTACCAAGCAGATTTATATCCCTGTGGCTGAACGCTTGGGTGATATTGTGATTAAGGCAGAACATGTGGTGAAAGGTTATGGTGATCGTGTTTTATACGATGATATGAATTTTAACCTGCCACGTGGTGGTATTGTCGGTGTCATTGGTGCTAATGGTGCGGGTAAGACTACATTATTCCGTATGATTACAGGCGAAGAAAAGCCTGATGCAGGTGAGTTGACGATTGGTGAAACAGTGCAAATTGCTTGTGTCGATCAAAGCCGTGATGCACTTGATGGCGATAAAACTGTCTGGGAAGAAATTTCAGGCGGTACAGATACCATGATGTTGGGCAATGTTGAAGTGCCTTCGCGTGCCTATTGTGGTCGCTTTAACTTTAAGGGCGGAGATCAACAGAAGAAGATTAAGCTGCTTTCTGGTGGTGAACGCAACCGTGTGCATTTGGCGAAAATGCTTAAAGAGGGCGGCAATGTGTTGCTACTTGATGAGCCGACCAATGATTTAGATGTTGAGACTTTACGTGCACTCGAAGAAGCACTGCTAGATTTTGCAGGCTGTGCCGTAGTGATTTCGCATGACAGATGGTTCTTGGATAGAATTGCTACGCATATTCTCGCCTATGAAGATGAAGGGCATATAGAATGGTTTGAAGGTAACTTTGAAGAATATGAAAAAGATAAAGAACGCCGTTTGGGTAAAGATGCAACGCAGCCGCATCGGATAAAGTACAAAAAACTCGCGTGATTCATTTTAAGCTTACCCATAACTTGACATTTGTATCTATTCGGATACACTGAATTGTATGATAGAAGTTCGCCAAACTGAAATGTACGCTCGTTGGTTTGCAAAACTTCGTAATACGCGCGCAAAAGCACGAATTGATGTAAGAGTTCGACGATTGTCTTTAGGTAATGCAGGTGATGTGAAGCCCGTGGGCGGAGGTATATCGGAATTGCGCATTGATGTTGGTAAAGGTTATCGTGTTTATTATGTTAATCGTGGTGGTTGTTTGATTATCTTATTGGCTGGTGGTGATAAATCTTCACAGCAGCGTGATATTGAGAATGCCAAGGCGATTGCAGCCGATATATAGGAGTAGTGATATGGGTGAAACAACAAAAGTATGGGATGTTAGTGAGCATTTAACCAATCCTGAAGCCATTGCTGAATATATGACAGCCGTACTCGAAGATGGAGATCCTGATTTGCTGCTTGCAGCATTGGGTGATATTGCTAAAGCAAAAGGTATGAGCAAGTTATCAAACGAAACAGGGCTTGGTCGCGAAAGCTTATATAAAGCCCTCTCTCCAGGCGCAAAACCACGCTATGACACGATTTTGAAGGTTATGCGTGGCTTGGATATTCATCTAAGAGCATCGGCTTAAGGACTAAGGGAAAGTTGATGGAAAAAAGTATGCTGTCCCCGATTTAATAAATAATGAGTTAATAGTTACGAGGGCTTACATGAATATAAAGCCCGCGACAAACCTGCCCATAAAATTCCCCAAGAACTATTTGAACATATTTTTATATATTGACACGTATTATAGGATAACCATCTGAATGCTTTTCAATAACTTCAAGGTCATGGAATATAGCTGGTGCCTCAGGTTTCAATAACGATAGTAATTTTGTGGAAAAAAATCTCATTTCCAAATCTCCCTCTATAACCCCCCTAATTTTTAAAAAGTTTCTAATAGCCCTAGCGTTTGCTGTAACCGCGACTTTTGTTTCTGTGCAATTGGGTAATAAGCTTCTGGAAGTTTCTCTGATCAACCTTAACTCTTCTTTAGGTATCTCTCTTAGATTACGTTTACCAATCATTTTATTAATTGATTTATTATACACCTTTTTAGCAAGAGCCGTTTGATTATTCCACACCTCGTAAGCCAAGCTAGTAGGATCTAGACCAATAGGTGGTATAAATTCAGCATCACTTTCATCATGATACTGCTGGGACAATTGACTAAAAGAAAACCCAACTCTATGTCTCACTAATTGATGACTAAAAGAACGCGTAACACCTGTTACAAAAAAAGACCAAACAGCATGTTCTAAAATACTTTCATGACCATTTTTTATGATATTTTTAATGTAACTATTATTATTTCTTGGTGATTGTTTATCACCAAAGGACATATAGCAGACCCTACCAGAAAACTCCACAAGCTCATCTGCCTGCATTGCTCCATATGTCCTACTCCAGTTTAAAGATTCATTATCAAAAAACTCATTTAAGACCTCAAAATTTATTGAAGGTTTTGAAATTACACACTGCTGTCCGATGAAAATCACGCCAAGCCTAAACTTAATTGATTAAGATTTATCTCAGGTGGTTCTGGTGGGTCTTTTTGGAGTATTAATTCATCGATACTTCGCCTTTCCATGAGGGTTACAGA
>Ga0256829_1000848_pt1 | contig 27442 bp, 25 predicted proteins | sample 131447metaG_FD_185979 | JGI IMG/M metagenome (GOLD analysis project Ga0256829, IMG submission 185979) | Hydrothermal vent microbial communities from Lau Basin, Pacific Ocean - 131-447 | ecosystem: Environmental > Aquatic > Marine > Hydrothermal vents | place: Pacific Ocean: Lau Basin | collected... | reverse complement strand
CATGAAAACAGCGCATGAACTGGCGAGTCAATCACGATGATGAAACTACCGACTGGAAAGCCGTATGCGGGAGAACCGCACGTACGGTTTGGAGGGCGGGGAGGTCATTCTTCCCGACCCCTATCAGTATGATTGATTCTGTTACTCTCGGATTGGGAGCCGCGAAGCGGGGTGAGTCGCTATTCAGGAAACATTTAACGCATGGCATCACGACACCGGCCTGCCCTACACTCATCTGAGCAAAATTGCCGCCTTCTCTGTCGGCAAAAAACATCGAACCTGAGATATTGCTTAAAGTAGAATGACCATTGTTGAGAGCTAATACTGCTAACTACGCCGCACAGAATGCACCAGCACAACTTGCTGATCTATTTGAAACTTCACGACCAAATATCACAATGCACATAAAAAATATTTTTGATGAAGGTGAATTGAACGAGTATTCAGTATGTAAGGATTTCTTACATACTGCCTCCGATAGTAAAAAATATAATACAAAATACTACAATCTCGATCTGATTATCTCACTTGGGTATCGTGTGAAATCTTAAATAGCCACCAAATTCCGCCAATGGGCGACCGTGCGTCTGCGTGAATATATCGTCAAGGGATTCACCATGGATGATGCGCGGCTCAAAGAGATGGGCGGAGGCAATTACTGGAAAGAACTCCTTGATCGTATTCGCGATATCCGCAGTAGTGAAAAGGTGCTTTACACGCCAATAACAGTCATCTGCTGATGGCACTCGCAGCACTGTTTATCTGCTTCAGGAAAGTCATGCACGATCGTGACATGCGGCAAGGACTTGGGAAATTCCCGTCTGCCACCACGTTTACGCCTTGTAACCACGACTTCCGTGGGTTCATCCACTTCATCAGTCTGTTCAACGACTGCTTCAGCCTCATTGAACAGGTCGGGCTGTTTGGCGATATCAATACAATCCGAACAGGCACCAAATTTACGATTTTGGAACTGGATGAAAACTCCAAAGCCGGATGGCCTTGAATCTCATTAATATGCAGGCCAGAGAGTAGCCATGATAATTGCTCGGAAGAGAGTTCAACGCTGTCGCCGGATATATGAGCCGGGATATGAAACCTGTGTTTCTCCAGTCGTTTATACCACAGACAGAAGCCATTACGATCCCCGTACAGAATCTTGATCTTATCGCGAGCCTTGTTGTAAAACACAAATAAGCTGCCGTTCAATGGATTACAAGCCAGATGATCGGCAACCAACACGGACAGGCCATTGATGGATTTACGCATATCCACCGGCTCAGTCGCCAAATGAACAGTTGACTGCCAACATGACGCATCATATGCATACACCCAATACGCGTCGCAACGTGGCTTCATCAAAATCAGGGGCAATATCAATATGTCCCTGAGCTGATAAGGCAATACGAATCCCTGATTCGACAGAGCGTGGCGATTGTACTTCTACTTTGGCAAAGCTAACTTTGGGTTGGCTCTGCGACGACTCTCGTGCAAACACGCTTCGCCAGCGACTGAATGATTTGATGGATATCCCAGCCTGCCGACAGAAGGCTGCTTGTGTCATGGATTTGCTTCATGGAGCAAAGCTGTTTTAGGATATAAATTGGGAAACCATGCGCCAAGCACATGGGTGGGAATAGCCAACCTTACAGCGCCTCTTGGTGTATCGGATTCAAGCAGACCACGATCCAGCAGTGCTTTGAGGGCGCGTCTGCCTGTGACGGCAGACTTACCGTAAATAATCTGACTCACTTCACCCCTTTCAAACTGCCCCCTGTAGATTGCTTCGCGCAGCAGGGGAAAAGCATCCCTAGTAAGATTGGAGCATTCATGCTCATCATGACAATACCTTTCAATGCGCTTGAGTAAATTCCCGACATCAAACAAGCCCTGCATAAATTCCACCTGATCAATGCAGGTATCCAGATAATAATCGCAGAAATCGATCAGCCCCTGCTCGGATAACGCACCTCGTCCATCGGTGGATGCGCCTTGTCGGACTTGATCGGCACGGGATAAGAGCTGCTTATATTGATTCACTGATCGCGCTAATCCCCTTGATGGCGACCAGAGGCCTATATTCATACCCAAATCCTTGAATGCGGCATGTGCCATCAGTCGGACTGTACGACCATTGCCATCCATAAATGGGTGAACCCATGCCACCCGATGATTGGCTGCGGCAATAGCAATCAACGCATCCGTGCCAGAGTATCTGTTATAGATGGAAAACATCGATGCAAGCATGGGCTTGATCGCTGTTGCATCGGGGGCGATATGATTGCCAACTTTAACACCGCGCTCCCTGAACTTGCCCGGCAGAATTTCAAAAGACTCCCCTGTTTGCGCATGTTCCACCATACGCATGGAATCGGGTAGCTGCTGATAAAACTGATGGTGGCACCATTGCAAAAAATCCACGGACATGCCTGGCGCAGGAGCTGCATCATGATCAATCAGGTTCTGCACGCGAATATGTGCCAACGCTTCTTGTTGTAAATCTCGCTTTGCAGCATCATGAGAAAGCTGATGATTCAGCGCATTTTCAAGTTCGAAGGGCAGCGTATGATGACCCTCAATAAGATTGCTGTAGTAGCAGTTCATAAGCTGAACCAGCGGCTTGAATGTTTTCAACAGGTGCTGGTGCGGCAGTAGTGCGCTTGTTTTTTTGGTGAGGTCGAATGCTTTCTCTTTAAGGAGATGCGCTTTTTCCGATGAGGGTATAAGAGGTGTGAAACTGCTAATCTGCATGAACACTCCAATGAACACTATATTATCGGTGATATAATGAATAAATACAACATAATTACAAGTATTAAGCTTGCATGATGTATTCTAGTATGATCACTATTCCTGTCGAAAGTGTCATAAAAAGTGGTGCGTGGGGCTGCGCCATTGCGTCGCGAAATGAATTACGGGCTTGCTAATTTTCCATCTTGATGACCAGCAATGCGCCAGGATTTTTCTGCCCGGTCAGGATGTGATTTGAATAAAGCTTTCGCAACGGCGTTCGATGCCTTGGAAAACCGGGCTGGATGCGGCGAGTTTTTCGATGCGGTCAATCGTGGCGCGTGATACGTCGCTGTAGGATTCCATGAAGGTTGTTTCATCCTGACGGGTGCGGATATAGAGCTTGCCGCGCACCCCGGCTTCGGCCTCGACTTCCTCGATCCAGTGTTGCAGACCAGGTTCCATATTTTTATCGGCATGGTACCAGATAAATGCATCAGGCATGGCAGGCCTCCAAAATTTCTACCTGTGCACCATTTTCAAGCGATAGTGCTGCATCCGATTCAGCCACTGCAATGGGCAGGTAAGCAATCCCGACACAGTTATTTTCATGGTCGATGGCGGCGGAACGCAGTTCGCCGATGTTGGCAGTGGTTTGCACGGGGCAGGGCAGCGATTCCGGTCTGCCTGCAATAGCAACCCGGTACAATTTCTTTTTGATGCCACCGCGCCAGTGCATGCGGCTGGTGACTTCCTGACCGACATAACAGCCTTTATCGAATGAAACCCCATCGAATTCAATCAGGTTAGCATTGAGTGGGTGCGTTCTCTCATCCCATTCCACGCCAAAATCCGGACGGCCCCGGATGATACGCATGGCCTCGGTTTCATTTTCACTCACCTGTTGTCGGTTGTCGGTTACGGCATCAATCCGGGCTCGCGTGCAGATGATCCAGTAGCCGCGTGGATTTTCCGGCATGGCCAGTGCGAAACAGTCTTCCCCCTGTTTCCTGCTGCAAGCCAACCAACCCTGTCCCGGTTCGTCCAGTTCGAAATCACCCAGCAGCTGCGCTGCACTGGCACCTTGTATGGAGCAGATTGCGAGCGTTTCGACCATGCCGATGCGCAGCGTATGTCCCAGTGCAAACTGGCGCAGCCGTGCAACGGTCGCCTCGGCATGTGAAGCAGGGGTGAGTATAAGCAATTCATCGTGATGCCCTTCCAGGATATACAATTCCGAAATCGCCTTGCCCTGAGGCGTCAGGATGCAACTATGCATGCCCTGTGCAGCAGTTAAGCGGTTCATATCCTGGGTGATCTGGCCTTGCAGGTATTCGCGTAGACCTGAGCCGGAAGCTTTCAGAACCGACCAGCGACTGCGCAGTGAAATGACAGCATCGTGTAACAGATGATCAGCAGTTGCCGGGTTCAATGTGGGTAAAATAAGAGCCATGAGCGAATTCTAGCAGCAAAGCTGCGACAACACCCCCTTGATGAATCATGGTTTCTCCGGCTATTTCCACATAGCTTGCGCCAGCTGATTTAAAATATTGCAGAACGAAGCATAACAGAGCGTTCCTGCAGAGTAGTGCGAGCAGAGATTCCACACAGGATAGTATCATTGAGTCAAACTTCTTTTTCTACGCTTAACATGAATCCCGATCTTCTGGGTAATCTGGCATCGCTTGGTTATCAGGCAATGACGCCCATTCAGGCCCAGAGCCTGCCTGATATTCTGGATGGAGAGGATGTCATCGGCCAGGCTAAAACCGGATCGGGAAAAACGGCTGCATTTGGGCTTGGCCTGTTGCAGCGGCTCGACATATCGCATTATGAGATTCAATCACTGGTACTGTGCCCGACTCGGGAACTGGCCGATCAGGTGAGTAAAGAGATTCGCCGTCTGGCGCGCAGAATGCCCAATATTAAAGTATTAACACTGTGCGGCGGTATGCCGTTCAGCCCACAACTGGGATCGCTGGAGCATGGTGCGCACATTATTGTCGGTACGCCAGGGCGCATTGAAGATCACCTGCGTCGCGGCTCGATGACACTAACACATGTGAATACTCTGGTGCTGGATGAAGCAGATCGCATGCTGGATATGGGTTTTCAGGCATCCGTTGAGGCCATTGTCGAGCAGGTGCCCAAATGGCGACAAACGCTGTTATTCAGCGCTACTTTTTCGGATACTATCAAGGCAGTTGTCAAACGCATCATGCGCAAGCCGGTCATGGTGAAAGTGGAATCCACCCACGATAGCCACACGATTGCACAGCATTTCTATCAGGTGAATGATCAACAGCAATGCATGCTCGCTCTGCGTTTATTGTTATCAGATCGATTGACAGAGCAGTTATCCGGGCACGGGGCAGAATCCAGTCTGGTATTTTGCAATACCAAGCGGGAAACAGTGGAGATCGCGGATGAACTGGTGCGCCATGGTTTTAGTGCGCTTGCCCTCAATGGGGATCTTGAACAATGGCAGCGAGATCAGGCCATGGTGCGCTTTGCTAATAAAAGTGTATCGATTCTGGTGGCTACCGATGTAGCAGCGCGCGGGCTGGATATTGATGCCGTGGGTGCGGTGTTTAATTTCCAGCTGCCACATGAACCTGAAACCTATATTCACCGTATCGGGCGCACCGGCCGGGCAGGCAGCAAGGGGGCGGCATTCACGCTGCATAACGGTAATGAATACAAACTGACCATGCTCAGCGATTATATTAAACGCACTATTACCAGCGAATCGCTACCACCTGCCAGCGTATTAGATACGCATCCTGTCAAACCTTCCATGGCGACCTTGCAAGTTGGCGGTGGTAAAAAACAAAAACTGCGCCCCGGAGATATTCTGGGGGCATTGACTGCTGGCAAGGGCATCACAGGTAAGCAGGTTGGGAAAATTCATATTCTCGAGAACTGGGCGTATGTCGCAGTCAGCCGGGACGTGGTTCAAATTGCGCTCAAAAAAATCGGCGAAGGTAAACTCAAAGGGAGATCTTTCCGGGTCAGGTTGATATAGAGTAACTACTCAGCACCCTTCGTTTTTTGCCCACGGGCTGCGTTGCTTTTATATGAACAGACCATATTTTATAAGCGGTTTTGTTAGCGTCATCTATGCCCTAAGCTACCTGTAGGTTATAGTTCGCGGCCCGTTGAATAGCGGGGTATTCGGAGGAAGCATGACAACACAGGCACCAGACACAAATTTGGGCACTGATTTGGGCGAAAAATTGGCAGGTGACAGCTATGATGCGCAGCAGCCGTTACCCAATTCCCGTAAGGTTTATATCGAGGGGTCGCGCCCTGATATCCGCGTCCCGATGCGCGAAATTTCACTTTCTCCAACTCAAACCAATGCTGGTGATGAAGAGAATGCTCCTGTTCTGGTCTATGATACGTCCGGCCCGTACACCGATCCTGAAGTAGAACTGGATTTGCAGAAAGGTTTGCCGGATGTGCGCTCAAGCTGGATTAAGGAACGAGAGGATACGGATTTTTTGACCGGGCTTTCTTCGCGCTACGGCAATGAAAGACGCGATGACGAGAGTCTTAATCATCTGCGTTTTGAACATCTGAAACAGCCGCGCAAAGCCAGGGCGGGTAAGAATGTCTCACAGATGCATTATGCGAGAGCCGGTATCATTACGCCGGAAATGGAGTTCGTGGCGATTCGCGAGAATCAGAAGCGTGAACATTTGCGTGAAATCACCAAACAACACCCGGGCCATTCCTTCGGTGCCAGTATTCCGCATGTCATTACGCCCGAATTCGTACGTGATGAAGTAGCCAGAGGCCGTGCCATTATCCCAGCCAATATCAATCATCCGGAACTGGAACCGATGATTATCGGACGCAATTTTCTGGTCAAGATCAATGGTAATATCGGTAATTCGGCCCTGTCCTCCTCAATTGAGGAAGAGGTCGATAAAATGACCTGGGCGACCCGATGGGGCTCGGACACCATCATGGATCTGTCCACCGGCAAGAATATCCATGAAACACGCGAATGGATTATCCGTAATGCCGCCGTGCCAATTGGCACTGTGCCGATTTATCAGGCGCTGGAAAAGGTCAACGGCGTGGCTGAGGATCTGACCTGGGAAGTATTCCGTGATACCTTGATCGAGCAGGCCGAGCAGGGTGTGGATTATTTCACTATTCATGCCGGCGTCTTGCTGCGTTACGTGCCGATGACAGCCAAACGGCTGGCCGGTATTGTCTCACGCGGTGGTTCGATTATGGCCAAATGGTGTTTGTCGCACCACAAAGAAAGTTTCCTTTACACCCATTTCGAAGATATTTGTGAAATCATGAAAGCCTATGATGTGTCGTTTTCACTGGGCGATGGTTTGAGGCCGGGCTCCATTGCCGATGCCAATGATGAAGCGCAGTTGGGTGAGCTGAAAACACTTGGTGAACTGACCAAAATTGCCTGGAAACATGATGTGCAGACCATGATTGAAGGCCCCGGTCATGTGCCGATGCAGATGATTAAAGAGAATATGGATCTGCAACTGGAATATTGCGATGAAGCGCCGTTCTATACGCTGGGCCCGCTGACCACTGATATCGCGCCGGGTTATGATCACATCACCTCCGGAATCGGTGCTGCGCAGATCGGCTGGTATGGCTGTGCCATGCTGTGCTATGTCACCCCGAAAGAGCATCTGGGCCTGCCCAATCGCGATGATGTGAAGATCGGTGTGATTACTTATAAAATATCTGCTCATGCCGCCGATCTGGCCAAGGGACATCCGGGCGCGCAACAGCGTGATGACGCGCTATCCAAAGCCCGCTTTGAATTCCGTTGGGAGGATCAGTTTAATTTGAGCCTCGATCCAGATACGGCACGTTCTTATCACGATGAGACGCTACCGAAAGATTCCGCCAAAGTGGCACACTTTTGCTCCATGTGCGGGCCAAAATTCTGTTCGATGAAAATCACCCAGGATGTGCGCGATTACGCTGCTAAACATGGTATGGGAACAGGTGAAGCTATCGAAGCGGGTATGGAAGAGCAGTCCGAGGAATTTATGCGTACAGGTTCCAAGATTTACCACAAGGCATAAAGTGTTATGAAAATAGACAGGTTTACGGTATCATGGAGATGCCAAGGAGGTTTGCTATGCCATATTCTAAAATATTTGCTCGCGATATCATGGATGCAGATCCGGCGTACTGTTTGATGGATGTATCCGTCGATGATGTAGCCAAGCGATTGGCTGATGAAGATTTAACCGGCATGCTGGTTGTGGATGACGATAAACATCTGTTTGGCCTGATCACTGAAAGCGACCTGATTGATCAGCAGAAAAACCTGCATGTGCCGACCGCGATGGCTCTGTTTGATATGGTGATACCTGTCGGGGAGGCACGCTTTGAGAAAGAGCTGCAAAAATTACAGGCGATGACAGCCGAAGATCTGGCCCGAACAGAAGTGGTGACGGTCGCCGTAGATACCGACCTGGGCGAAATCGCTGCCGTGATGGGTGATGAAAATGTGCACCATCTTCCGGTGATGGATGGTGATGAAGTAGTCGGCATGATCAACAAACATGATGTGATCAAGGCGCTGGTTGCCAACAGATAGTCCGTTTGAACTATCAGACTGAAAACGAAGCAGAAACGGTTGCAATCGCTACCCGGTTCGCAGCTTCGCTGAAGCCGGGGGATGTGGTTGCCCTGTCGGGGGAATTAGGTGCCGGCAAGAGCCTGTTTTGTCGGGCGGTGATGCGGGCGCTCGGCGTGACTGATGCAGCATTGCCCAGTCCGAGTTTTGCCATCATTCAGGAATATGATGCGCATGATTGCCAGGTGGCGCATATGGACTGGTACCGGCTCGATGATGCGACCGAAATTGATCTGCTCGGCGTGCGCGATTTTTTTCAGCCGCCATGGATATGCCTGATCGAGTGGCCAGAAAGAGGGGCGAAGTTCTTGCCGGATGGCGTTATTCAGGTGCATTTGCGGTGCGACTCGGATCAGATGGAAAGCCGCACTATTCAGATTCGTTGGCTTGAATAATGATGTTGAATTAAGCTGGTGCGCACGGGTCGATATTGAACTGGTATCGGTAGATTCATTCTGCTACTGTCCCGCCCCGTCATGAATAAAGAAACCAAGTTTGTTTTTGTTACCGGCGGGGTAGTGTCGTCGCTCGGTAAAGGTATTGCTGCGGCAAGTCTGGCAGCACTGTTTGAGGCGCGCGGATTGCGCGTCACCATGCAGAAGCTCGATCCCTATATCAATGTTGATCCCGGCACCATGAGTCCGTACCAGCACGGTGAGGTGTTTGTCACCGATGACGGGGCGGAAACCGATCTCGATCTGGGCCATTACGAGCGCTTTACCCATGCCAATATGTCCAAACGCTCCAATTATACCACCGGACGCATTTATGAGTCGGTGATTCGCCGTGAACGGCGTGGCGATTATCTGGGCGCGACGGTGCAGGTCATCCCGCACATTACCGATGCCATTAAAAATGCTGTCTTATCGCTGCGTTCCGAAGAAGTGGATATCGCACTGGTCGAGATTGGCGGCACGGTGGGCGATATCGAGTCGCAACCGTTTCTTGAAGCGATCCGCCAGCTCCGCTTTGATCTGGGCAGGAAAAATACCGTTTATATTCACCTGACGCTGGTGCCGTATATTGCATCGGCCGGCGAGATGAAATCTAAACCGACCCAGCACTCGGTCAAAATTCTGCGCGAAATCGGTATTCAGCCGGATGTGCTGCTGTGCCGTTCCGATCATCCGATTCCCAAGAGTCAGAAGGATAAGATCGCTCTGTTCTGTAATGTCGATCGGGATTCAGTCATTGATGCGCCGGATGTGGATACGATTTACGGGGTACCGCTGAGCTTGCGCGAAGGCGGTCTGGGGTCAGTGGTGCTGAATCATTTTCGCATGGATGATACTGAACCGGATCTGTCGGTGTGGAAGGAAATATGCCGCAAGATTCGTGAACCGGAGCAGGATGTGCGCATCGCCATGGTGGGCAAGTATGTCGAACTGGCCGATGCCTACAAATCGGTCAATGAAGCGCTATGCCATGCCGGTATGGATCACTCGGTACGGGTTGTCATTGACTATGTCGATGCCGAATCGCTGGAGAAGAATGGTACAGATTGCCTCGAAGGTATGGATGGTATTCTGGTGCCTGGTGGATTCGGGCAACGCGGCACGGAAGGTAAAATGCTGGCCATCCGTTATGCACGCGAAAACAGGGTGCCATACCTCGGGATCTGTCTGGGCATGCAGCTGGCCGTGGTGGAATTCTCCCGCCATGTGGCCGGGTTGGAGGATGCAATTAGTAGTGAATTTGATGAGCGAGCCAAACACCCGGTGATCGCCCTGATGACCGAGTGGGAGCAGGAGGGGGCGCGGGTGCAGCGTAACTCCGATAGCGATCTGGGCGGTACCATGCGTCTGGGCGGTTATCCGTGCCGGGTGATTGAAGGCACGCATACCTTTGCCGCCTACGGCAAGTGCGAGATTCGAGAGCGTCATCGTCATCGTTATGAATTTAATAATACCTATCGTGAACAACTGGAAGCAGCTGGCCTGGTTGTGTCCGGTACGCTGCCGGACAATTCACTGGTCGAAATTATTGAGATAAAAGACCATCCGTGGTTTGTCGCCTGCCAGTTTCATCCGGAATTTCTGTCACGTCCGTACGCACCGCATCCGTTGTTTTCCGCCTTTGTGGGGGCCAGCAAAGTTCAGTCCGTCACATGAATCAGCAGATTGTGACTGCGGACGGTATCCGTTTGGGTAATGAGCTGCCGCTAGTGCTGCTGGCCGGGCCGTGCGTGATCGAGGGCGAGGATTTCACGCTGAAAACAGCGGCCGCGATTGCTGATATTGCCAGCCGTATTGGTATACCGCTGGTATTCAAATCCAGTTTCGACAAGGCTAATCGTACCAGCAGAGACGGTTTTCGCGGTCCGGGCATGGATGAAGGTCTGCGCATTCTGCAACGGGTCAAGAATGAGTTGGGTCTGCCGGTTGTGACCGATGTTCATGAATCGCATCAGGTGGCAGCGGTGGCTGAGGTGGCCGATATTTTACAGACGCCGGCATTTCTGTGTCGCCAGACCGATTTCATTGAAGCGGTCGCCAGTTCCGGTAAACCGGTCAATATCAAGAAGGGTCAGTTTCTGGCCCCCTGGGATATGAAGCATGTGCTTGAAAAAGCCGAGGCTACAGGCAATAAAAACATCATGTTGTGCGAACGCGGCGCCAGCTTCGGCTATAATAATCTGGTATCGGATATGCGTTCCTTGCTGGTGATGCGCGAATTTGGCGCACCGCTGGTTTATGACGCCACTCATTCGGTACAGCAGCCGGGCGGTTTGGGCGGCGCAACAGGAGGCAATCGGGAATTTGTTCCAGGTCTGTCGCGTGCGGCGGTAGCGACCGGCGTAGCGGCCGTGTTTATGGAAGTGCATCCCGATCCCGATAAAGCCATGTCAGACGGCCCTAATTCACTTGCATTGGCTGATCTGGAAGGCGTGCTGACCACGCTGAAACAGATCGATGCAGTTGTAAAATTTTAGCTCACATTTGTAACTTTTAACAAGGCTACTAGTGAATTTCCATGTTTTTTCTTTGCGTTCTCTGCGGCTCTGCGAGATCATTGCCTGGTGTTTTTTCGCTGTTTCATAGACGCGTCATGAAGTTTTGCGTATGGTTGCGCGCCCTGAGAACAGAGATGCGGCTATTCAGGCTGATTTCTTTCAAGGAACAATAAAAACGCATTGAGAAAATCAAAACCACCCACCATCTGATGTTGTTCTGTGGCCAATGATTGAGGTTTTGATTTGCGTTATATCAGATGAAGTTGTAAAAAGTCCATTCATGGCCTTTTTACTGCACGGAAAGCGAAAAGTGTGATTTTCACTTTCCTTACAAATCAACAACTTGCAACGCAAGCTATTGATTTTCGCGCCCATCCATGGGCGCTCTGATGACTTCTTACGAAGTCATCATATCAAGTTTTCAAATAATGAAGTGACTCGGCATGGATGCCGATCAGGAGAAAAAATGAGTAAAATTGTAACAGTACATGGTCGTGAAATTTTTGATTCGCGCGGTAATCCGACGGTTGAAGTCGATGTCACGCTGGCTTCGGGCGCGTTTGCCCGTGCAGGCATCCCCAGTGGTGCATCTACCGGCACACGTGAAGCCGTGGAACTGCGTGATGGCGAGGCGCGACTCGGAGGCAAAGGCGTGCGCAAGGCTGTTGGTCATGTCAATGCGGAAATTGCCAAGGCAGTGATCGGTATGGATGCTGCGGACCAGCAGGGGCTGGACGACGCCATGATTGCGCTGGACGGCACGCCGAATAAAGGGCGTCTGGGCGCTAATGCGATTCTGGGCGTGTCGATGGCTGCGGCCAAGGCGCAGGCTGTCGAAAATGGTCAATCGCTGTTCCGTTACCTAGGCGGCGAGGATGCCAATCTGCTGCCTGTGCCGTGCATGAATGTACTCAATGGCGGCGCGCATGCTGATAACAATGTGGATTTTCAGGAATATATGATTGTACCGGCAGGTGCAGACAGTTTTGCACAGGCGCTCGAAATGGGAGCGGAAGTCTTCCACGCGTTGAAATCCGTTCTCAAGGGCAAGGGCTATAATACGGCTGTGGGCGATGAGGGCGGTTTTGCGCCGTCGTTACCATCCAATGTGGCTGCAATTGAAGCGATTCTGGGCGGTATCGACACAGCCGGACTCAAGGCGGGCGAGGATGTTTTTATTGCACTCGATCCGGCTGCATCGGAATTTTACAGCGATGGTCAATACCGGCTGGCCGGTGAGGGCAAGGTGCTGGATACGCCAGCCATGTGTGACTTTCTGGCCGACTGGTGTCGCCAATACCCGATTATTTCCATTGAAGATGGTTTAGCTGAAGATGATTGGGACGGCTGGAAGGTATTGACCGATAAAATCGGTGACTCTGTGCAACTGGTAGGTGATGATATTTTTGTTACCAATCCGGCTATTTTGCAAGAGGGCATAGACAAGGGGATTGCCAATGCCTTGCTGGTGAAAGTTAACCAGATTGGTACGTTAAGCGAAACCATTGCAGCCGTGAATATGGCGCATGATGCTGGCTATCGTTGCATGATTTCGCATCGTTCGGGTGAAACGGAAGATGCGACGATTGCCGATCTGGCTGTAGCGCTGGGATGCGGACAGATCAAGTCCGGCTCGGCCTCTCGTTCCGATCGCATGGCCAAATACAATCAGTTGATGCGCATCGAAGAAGAGTTAGGCAGCGCGGCGCGTTTTGCTGGTCGTGCTGCGTTTGCTCGCTAATTGGCTCGCTGATCTGCCTAAATACGCCTGATAACTACATCTGATGGGCGGACGAATTGGCCGATGGCTGTTCTGGATTGGCGGAACCGCTGTCGTTGCTTATATGCTGTGGAGTCTGATTTTTTCAGATCATGGATATCTGGTTTATCAGCAGGAAGCGGCGCAAGTGCATCAGTTGGAAAACGAGCTCGCCGATTTAAAAGCCGAACGTGAGCATCTGGCCAAAAAGGTGTTACGGCTCAGAAATGACCCGAAGGCGCTGGAAGAATTGATCCACAAAGAGCTGGGTTATGTGCATCCGAATGAATACATGGTGATTCGGCCGGTGAAGCGTGAGGGGTCAGGAGTGAGGGGCCTGGAGTGAGGCGTGCTCATCATGATTTGAGGGTTTGGCAGGAGGGCATGCGTCTTGTTGAGATCGTTTACCGGGAGACTGCTGAATTTCCCGATTACGAACGGTTTGGGCTGATTTCCCAAATGCAAAGGGCCGCCGTATCGGTGCCAAGCAATATTGCTGAAGGTGCAGGACGCGGTGGAGATAAAGAGTTTCTTAGTCTCTTACGAAAAATATCTCGTACAAAATGTACAAGAAATAAAAATCATAAAATCAAAAGATTATCACCACAGAGGGCACAGAGAGCACAGAGGAAAAGCAGAGAAAACCAAAACATAAAGATTTTGACCTCCTCTGTGTTCTCTGTGGTTCAAGATTTTCCTGTTTGGTTCCGGCTTGCTGGGTTGGGGATCTTGCCATTGCTCGCGGCTCGCTGTGTGAGTTGGAGGCACAGTACAGGATTGCTCGGCGACTTGGCTATTTATCAAATTTGGAGAACGTAATAAATCACATGGATATGCTATTTGGATTAATCGGCGGCCTGATCAATTCTCTGCGCGACAGAGGTAATGTATGACCCACCCCTCACACCCCACTCCTCACCCCTCACAAATAACCACCCGCTTTGCGCCTTCACCGACCGGATTACTACATCTGGGCAATGTGCGTACAGCATTGCTGAACTGGATTTATGCCAAAAAGCACGGCGGACGTTTTCTGCTGCGTTTTGAAGATACCGACCGGGACCGCTCCGAACAGCAGTATATTGATGCCATCAAAGATGATCTGGCATGGATGGGTTTAGCCTGGGATGGCGATGTGCTGTTTCAGTCTGAACATGCGGGCAATCACAGTCAGGCCCTCAAAAAACTGGCCGATCAGGGACTGGCTTATCGCTGTTTCTGCTCGGAAACGCAGCTGAATCTGGATCGTAAACTGGCCACATCGCGTGGCCTGCCGCCACGCTACAATGGTCGCTGCCGCGATCTGAATGCTGCGGAATCTGCACGCCGGGCTGAGTCGGAACCGTTTGTCTGGCGTTTGAAAGTGCATGCCGATGATGGCGATGTGATCGTGCCAGATCTGCTGCATGGCGATACCACCTTCGCGCTGCGCGATCTCGATGATCCGGTGGTGGTGCGTTCCGATGGCTCGTTCACCTTCCTGCTGCCCAATGCCGTGGATGATGCCATCGATGGCATTACGCATGCCGTGCGCGGTGACGACCACCTGACCAATTCAGCCTATCAGGTGTGGATGCTGCAAAAGCTCGGGTATGCGCCGCCGCATTATCTGCATCATGGCCTGCTATTGGGTGAGAATGGCGCCAAATTGTCTAAACGCAGTGGCAGTCACAGCGTGGCCGAATTGCGTGATGATGGTTTGCTGCCGGGCGCGCTGTTTCAGGCTATGGCCAGGCTTGGACACCCGAATATGCCGGATGAGGCCCACAGCGTGGCGGCGCTAACCGAATATTTTAACGCCGAACATGTATCGACCAGTTCGGTGCGTTGGTCGGATGATGAGATGTGGCGCTGGCATACGCGTCTGTTGCATGAACTAGATGTTGAAACACTAGCGTCGATGATTCAGCCATATCTGCCGGACGTATCTGCACAACGATTGACTGCATTTGCCAGCCTGATTGGCAGAAATATCGACCGCGCTGCGGATGTTGCGCATTATCAGCGTTTGCTCGATGTGCATGCACCACTGGATGCCGATGCGCTGGCCGTGGTACGGAAGGCGGGGGGTGATTTTTATCAGGCTGCGCTGACTGCCTGGAATGATGCGACTGATGTGACTGATGCGAATGAATCTGACTGGAAGGGTTGGGCGGCAACCGTTAAAACGGCAACCGGCAGCAAAGGGCGCGGGCTGTTTATGCCATTGCGGGTGGCTCTCAGTGGCGCTCAGCACGGTCCTGAGATGTCTGCTGTGGTGGCGTTTCTAGATGAATACGGCGAAAAAGATGCCGTCGCAATCAGGTTGTCAGATGCGAAAAGGTTGGCGGGATCATGAGTTTGCACGTTTATAATTCGCTGCACAGAACCAAAGAGCTGTTTGAACCGTTAAAGCCGGGCAAGGTCGGCATGTATGTATGCGGTGTGACTGTGTACGATTATTGCCATGTCGGCCATGCACGCGTCATGGTGGTGTTCGATATCATCAATCGCTGGCTGCAACAGCTGGGTTATGATGTGAATTATGTGCGTAATTTCACCGATGTGGATGATAAAATCATTCAACGCGCCGCCGAGCGCGGCATTGGCATTGATGTGCTGACCAACGAGATGATCGCCGCATTTGATGAGGATATCGATAGCCTGGGCTGCTTGCACCCGAACCATGAACCGCGTGCTACAGCCCATATGCCGGAAATGATTGCCATGATTGAAGCGCTGGTCGAGCAGGAACGTGCCTATGTGTCGGATTCCGGTGATGTGCTCTATGCCGTGCGCACGTTTGACGGTTACGGCCAGTTATCGGGCAAGAATATCGATGACCTGGAATCGGGTAGCCGTGTCGATGTGGACGATAGCAAACGCGATCCGCTCGATTTTGTGCTGTGGAAAATGGCCAAACCTGGCGAACCTGCCTGGGATTCGCCGTGGGGCGCAGGGCGGCCGGGCTGGCATATCGAATGCTCGGCCATGAGCTGTTCGCATCTGGGTGACACGTTTGACATTCACGGTGGCGGCATGGACTTGAAATTCCCCCATCATGAAAATGAGATCGCTCAGGCCCGCGCTGCCAATGGCGGCGGTTTTGCGCGCTACTGGCTTCATAACGGATTCGTGAACATCAATGCCGAGAAGATGTCCAAATCGCTGGGTAACTTTTTTACCATCCGCGAAGTGACGGAGAAATATCATCCGGAAGTGTTACGCATGTTTATGCTAGGCACCCATTATCGCTCGCCATTGGATTTTTCCGACAGCGCACTGGATGCCGCCAGGGCAGGGCTGGATCGGCTGTATGAGACAGCGCGGCGGCTACATTGTGAGATGCCGGATGTAAGATGCTTGATGGATGATTCTGTCACCTCACATCTCACATCTCACGTCTCACGTCTCCCCCCTCATTTTGTTGCTGCCATGAACGTTGATTTCAATACACCGGAAGCTCTGGCTTGCCTGTTTGATCTGTCGCGCTTGCTGAACAAGGGGCTGGATGCCGGTGAAGATGTGTCGGCGCTTGTCGATCAATTCAGAGCCATGACAAGCGTGCTGGGTATTGTGCAGCATGATGTGGAAAGCTGGTTCAAGAGCGGCGATGTGGATGCGGCGCGTATTGAGGCGTTGATTGCCGAGCGCAGCGATGCGAAAAAAGCGCGCGATTTTGCCCGCGCCGATGCCATCCGTGCTGAGCTTGCTGCCGAAGGAATTATCCTCGAAGATAGCCCGACCGGCACAAGCTGGAAAAAAACCTAGAATGAAATAGTCAAAATCTTTCACCGCAGAGGACGCAGAGTACGCAAAGGAAAAGCAAAACCAGAATATAACAAATAGCCATATTTCCTCATTTTGTTATGTCTTTGATGTTCCTCTGCGTACTCTGCGTCCTCTGCGGTGAGAGCTTATGGTTGGAGATTGTATTGATGCAAACGAAAATAGATGAAACGGTTGCGCTGTTGAAACAGGCGCAGGATGAATATGGGCCGGATCTGGTATTCGCCAGCAGCTTTGGCGCTGAAGATGTGGTGCTGATTGATTTGATCAGTAAAAACGCTTCCGGTATCCGGGTCGTGACGCTCGATACCGGCCGTTTGCCCCAGCAGACCTATGATGTGATGGATGCCTGTCGGGAGAAATACGGGCTCGATATTCAGGTGTTTTTCCCCGATGCATCAGAAGTGGAACTGATGGTGCGCGAGTCCGGTCTGAATCTGTTCTATCAGTCGGTGAAGAATCGCAAACACTGTTGTGAAATTCGCAAGATTCATCCGTTAAAGCGCGCCCTGTCCGGTGCAAAAGCATGGATTACCGGCGTGCGTCGTGAACAGGCCAGTTCACGTCAGAGCATGGCCGCCATTGAGGATGACGTCCACTTCGGCATTAAAAAATTCAATCCGTTGATTGAATGGCGCGAGGCCGATGTGTGGGAATATATCCGGGCCAATGATGTGCCGTATAATGCACTGCATGATCAGCATTATCCGTCCATTGGTTGTGCCTGTTGCACGCGTTCGGTGACCGTGGGTGAAGATCCCAGATCAGGTCGCTGGTGGTGGGAGCATGAGGATGGTGTGGCCGAATGCGGTCTGCATGCCAGTCCGCTTAAAAAGACGTAAAGGTTGATAATGGCGTAAAAAGTCCGTCCATAGCCTTTTTACTCCGCGGAAAGCGAAAAGTGCGATTTACACTTTCCTCACAAATCAACAACTTGCGATGCAAGTCATTGATTTGCGCGCCCATTCATGGGCGCTCTGATGACTTCCTACGAAGTCATCAAGGTTGATAACAAAAAAGCTGGCGTGAGCCAGCTTTTTTTGTGGTTACGGAGCAGTGCCTAGAAGCTGACCCGGTAGTGCGCATCCATCCAGCATTTGGGCAGTGCTTCACCGGACGGAAATGTGAGCTTTGACTTATCGGCGCTGACCGGTTCACCGGCTTCTTCGCCAGCATGATAGCGCACGGTCACAGATGATGCGTTCGGATCGGTCAGTTCGCTGAGTTCAATAACCTGAGCAAGATCGCCATTTTCTGTGTTTTTTAGGAACATATCAACCTCCTTTTTCCCTACTTAATCGCTATTGTAGCAGAACTCATCGGTCAGCGAAACAGCTTTTCCCTGTACCAGCGCAGTTCATTGATTGATTCACGAATATCAGCCAGCGCCAGATGCTCGGCCTTTTTGACGGGCGCTGTGTTATTCGGGTACCAGCGACGGGCCAGTTCCTTGATGGTGCTAACATCAATATTGCGATAATGCAGGTAAGATTCCAGTTCCGGCATGTAGGGCACCAGAAAACGCCGATCCTGATGAATCGAATTGCCGCATAGCGGCGAGGCATGGGCCGGAACATACTGTTTGATGAAATTCAGCGTCTGCATTTCAGCATAGTGCATCGACATGGTCGAAGCCTTCACTCTGGCGGTCAGACCGGAATCGCCGTGGTGGGTCGTATTCCACTCATCCATGCCATCGAGAATGTGATCGGGTTGATGGATGACGAGGCTGGGGCCTTCGGCAAGAATATTCAGTTCTCCATCAGTGATGATGGTGGCGATTTCGATAATGGTTTCGCGTTCCGGATCGAGTCCGGTCATCTCCAGATCCATCCAAACCAGATTGTCTTTTGAAATAGTCATCAGCACATCCTAGACAATTTTGATGCCGATGGCTTGCGCCAATTGCAGCGTATATGCATCGGCATGGGTGAAATGAACAGGGATATGCTGCCATGCGCGGCGTACAGGATAGTGGCGGCGATAGCCCGTAAAGGCGTTGGGCAGTTCTCTGTCGCTCAGGCCGAACCATGATTGCATGGTTTGATGATCCTCCTTCAATGCATAGAGGTGGCTGGTTGCGCTGTGCAGTTGATGCCAGCAGTCGCCCTGCGTGTTGGTCATTTGGGGTGATGGCGGCGTCGGCAGGTGATCGCGCATGTTCCATGCCGGCTCGATATGCAAGAAGGCGCACAGGGCTCTGTAAATAAACCAGGTGTTGGCCGCTTTGCCGTCAACCGAATGGCCAGCGATATGAGGTGTGGCGATAGCCATGCCTGCATGTGAGAACAGTTGTCGTTCGGGACGTGGCTCATGCTCCCAGCAATCCACTGCTGCAAATCTGTCCGGCTTGTCATCGAGCCACTGCAGCAGGGCGTCATTATCCACGCAGGCGCCGCGTGCGGCATTGATCACGCCGCGTCCGCCAAACTGACGCAGGCGCGCGCCATTTAACAGGTGCCGGGTGCAATCCGTTCCTTCACGAATCAATGGCGTGTGCAGTGTGATCAGATCGGTCTGTCGTAACAGTTCATCCAGGGAGCAGAAATGTTCTCCCCCCTCCTTTCTGGCGCGAGGGGGATCATTCACCACGACCTGCATGCCTATAGCCCGGCAGATGGTTTCGATTTCCGAACCAATTCTGCCAGCGCCGATGATGCCAATACAGCTGTTCGAAATGGAAATGCGCCGTTGTTCATGCAGATGCAGCAGAGCTGCGACCATATATTCAACCACTGAACCGGTGGAGGAACCGGCGGCATTGGCCCAGGCGATGCCGGCCTGATCCAGCCATGCTTTGTCGTAATGGTCATCGCCAATGGTGGCGGTACCGGTAAAACGAACGGATGAGTCGCCTAGCAGGCCGGCATGGACGCGGGTGGATGAGCGCGTGAGCAGAATATCAGCCTGGCGCACGGTGGCCGGCTTGATCCTGCTGCTTTCCAGCACAGTCAAATCGACATCAAAGCCGGGCAGCGTGGAAAAAGCGGATTCGACGCCCCAGATATGGGCGTCGGCGATGATCTTCAGAGGCGTGGACATACGCTAACGATGCCAGATTCACACAAAACAGACAACGCACCTGTATGGCCGCCCTGACGTGCATGGATTTTTTAATGTCCACATGATCAGACTCTGTCCATGATTATGGCAATGCGAATCAGAATGCGAATCAGACTATGATCAACAGTCTGGTTCAGGCTATAGTAGGCCTCATGGATACAGAACACGGCAATACAGCATGTGAAACGGCCCGATGTGCTCTGGAGGCGCTCAGAAAGCAGCTGGCTGCGGTGCTGGTCGGTAAGGATGAGGCGATTGCACAACTGCTGTTGACATTTCTGGCCGGTGGACACCTGCTCATTGAGGATGTGCCTGGCATAGGCAAAACGACGCTGGCCCATGCGCTGGCCGCCAGCCTGAATAGCGATTTTGGACGTATTCAGTTTACTGCCGATCTGTTGCCGGCTGATATTATCGGCGTAGAGATTTTCGATCCGGCGGAAAAACGATTCGAATTTCATCCCGGCCCCGTATTTCATCACATCGTACTGGCCGATGAAATCAATCGTGCTACGCCCAAGGCGCAATCGGCACTGCTCGAAGCGATGGCGGAAGGGCAGGTCAGCAGCGAGGGGGAGACAAGGGCGTTACCCGATCCGTTCTTTGTCATGGCGACGCAGAATCCGATGGAACATCTGGGCACGTTTCCGCTGCCGGAATCACAGCTCGATCGTTTTTTTATGCGTATTTCGATCGGCTATCCGGATCGGGCGGCTGAACGCAAGGTGTTGCTGGGGCAGGCGGGGCAGTCGCAGCTGGCGATGTTGCAGCCGGTGGTGCAGTGGCGCGATATCGTCCAGGCGCGCCAGGCGCTGGCCGCAGTCAATGTGTCGGACAGGCTGCTCGATTATGTGCTGCAGTTGCTCGAAGCCAGTCGCAATGGTGCCTGGATGCGGCAGGGTGTTTCTCCGCGCGCCGGGCGCGACCTGTTGCAGGCGGCGCGGGCACATGCATGGATGAACGCACAGGATTATGTGACTGCGGCTGATGTGCAGACAGTATGGCTACCGTGTCTGGCCCACCGGGTGGTGGCGGCAGGCGATACGCAGGCCGCATTGATGAATCTGCTGGAAAGCGTGCCCGTGCCGGCGTAACGATGGGCCGTCCGCGATTCCATGGCGTATGATCCGGCAGAATTAAAGCTGCCCGCGTGGCTGCTGAAACTGCTCAATGCATTGATTTGGTTGCGCTTGCCCGTTACGCCGGGCTGGCGACTCGGCATGACCCGACCTGGCGTGATGTTTGTCGCAGCCCTGGTGGCTATCTGGGCTGCAGCCTTTTATTCGGCCAATAATCTGCTCTATCTGTGCGGGGCCATGATGCTGGCGCTAATGGCGGCGGCAGTTGCGCAGGCGGCACTGCTGCTTAGACAGTTCCCGGATATGCAAGATACGTTGCCTCTGCTGGAGGCTGGTCAGGCGACGGCGCTGCGTCAGCCGCTGCCGGCTTCTGATACCACGGGCCGCGGTCGGGCCGGTCTGAATATCTCTGCCGTGGTGGATGTCAGCTGGGCACATGCCGGTCACAATTTTGCGCTGGTCGGGCGCGGTGCTGGTCGGCAGATGCAGCTGTATGGAACCTTGCATACAGCTCGTCGGGGCGTGTTTCACATCGTCGCGCTGCAGTTGCATACATCGGCGCCGCTCGGCCTGTTTGTGCTCACATGTAAACGCCATGATCCCTTTGACATGATTGTGTTGCCTGCGCCAGCGCAGTGGGCGTTCAGATTGGCCGGATTTTCCGGTTCGAGCGGTGTCGATGCGGCTGGCGACAGGGCCGATGAAGGAGATCAGTGGCGTGATTTGCGGCCATATGCGCCCGGTGATGCGCTGGCTCGGGTGCACTGGCGCAAGGCGGACGGCGATATCAGACACTGGGTGGTTAAACGTTTTGACAGCGCATCGGATGCTGCCGAATGCAACTTATTGCGGGTGGACTTACGCATGCCGGCCGGCGTGGATGGGGCGGCATTTGAGCAGTTGCTGGGGCGGGCATACTGTTGGGCGCGGCAACATGAGGGCGTGGCTGCCACGCTGGTGCTGGGACAGGCCGTATTCGAGCTTGCAGAACCGGAGCAGTATCGATTGAGCATGTGCGCCCTGGCTGCAGCGCAGCCCGAACCCGGGCCACCGGCAGGGCAGGGTGGCCTGTTGCTCCATTTAACATGAAACAAACAACGCGTTTGCATGGATATTTTCCACGCCGTGATACTGTTTCATATCATAGGGTGGAAAATATCCATGCGCGTTAGGCGGCAGTTGATGTCCAGCACCGTGCAGTATGCTCCCGCTCTGTTGCGCGCCGAGCGGTTGACGCTGGCCGTGCTGCTATCTGGCGTGGCTTCGCTTGCCCTGTCTGATTTTGTCAGTCCGCTGTATTGGGGTTTGTCTGTCGTGGCGGCGCTATGGCGTCTCTGGCGCGGGCCAGCATTCCATCTGACGGAAATGCAGGCCAGTTTTATCGGTTGGGCGGGTTTTTTCTGGGTCGCTCTGGAACTGTTGCTAGGTCGGGAACTGGTGGTCGCATTTACCGATTTCCTGCTGATTCTGGCGCTGGCTGTGGTGGTGGAAGCGCCAACGCCGCGCAATCATCTGCACCGCATGCTGGTCGGCCTGTTTCTGCTGCTTGCTGCAGCGGTGCTGACGGATTCTTTGCTGTTCGTGCTGCCGCTGGCCGCGATGCTGTGGTTTTTATGGCGTGCGGCAGCTTGCCTGTATGGGCTGAACTGGCCTGGCGGAGATCTGCCGGTGACGCCGCCGGGGCAGGATTTGCGCTGGATGCCGGTGATGGTCGGGGTGGTGGCGCTGCTGTTTATGGCGCTGCCCCGGTTTGAGTTTCATTCGCTGCTCATGGCGCAGCAGCCGCGAATGCACTCCTCCGGATTTTCAGATCAAGTGCAACTGGGCGATTTTGCCCGCCAGCTTGATGAGCATGTTGTGATGCGGGTGGAATCGACTGAGGCGGGTGAAAAACGGTCGGCATTCAGGCGCCGTATTGAGGGGCGATACTGGCGCGGCGTGGCGCTCTCTTATTTTACTGGCAGCGGCTGGAGGCGTGCGCCAAACCCATATGTGCGACAGCTTACCGCCCGCTCGGATCTGCTGTTTTCAACTGCTGAGGGAATTGGTACGGCGGTCTACCGTGAAGCCAGTGACCACCCCTATGTGCATCTGCCTGATGGGGTGGTATCGATCCGGCGCATACCCGAGCCGGCCCGGATTGATACGGTCGGCGCGCTCTCTTTCAGGGCTGCGCCGGGACGAAGGCTAAAGCTGTTCATGCAGCTTGCTTCATCTGCGGCCCGACCCGGCAGATATATGCGTCCGCCGTTGCCGCTTGAGCGCGACAGGTCGATGATTCCCGCCGCCCTGAACAGATGGCGACAGGTTGTGACTGCATCTGCGGGCGGCAAACGTCAGGCGCTGGCGATGATGCTCAACAGGTTGAAAAGCTGGGATTATGATCTGAATGTGCCGGTGGATGCGGCGCATCCGATTGGCTCGTTTCTGCAGCACAAGCGGGGTCACTGCGAACTGTTTGCGACATCGTTTGCGCTGGCGGCGCGCAGCCTCGGTTTTGCCACGCGCGTCGTGAACGGCTATTACGGCGGCGACTGGAACGAGGTAGGCGGCTTTCTGCTGATTCGGAAAAAACATGCGCATAGCTGGGTGGAAGTGTGGCTGGATGGAGGCTGGCAACGTATGGACCCGACGCCGCCATCACGCTGGCTGACGACAGCAGACCAATTTATGGCGTTCGATGAATTGTGGGAATCGGCCAAGCTGGCATGGTATCGCTATGTGCTGAGTTTTGAGGATTCGGATCGCGGCCATTTGATGCGCGTTATCCGACAGCTTGTGCTTGCATACGGCGTGCAGTTGCTGATATTGATTGGCGCAGTTTATTTAATATGGTGGACATACAGCCGTTATTGCGGGCGATTCAACGCCATGGTGAAGCGACGGCACAATGACGTTGCCTGGTCATTGATGGATCTCTGGTTGCGACGGCGTGGCATTGGCAGGCGGAAGTCTCAGCCGCTCCGGGCGATCAGCCATCCCGAAGAGGTCAGTGAAATGCGTTGGCGCGTATTTGTGCAGGCATGGGAAGCACAGGCTTACGGTGGCACACCGGCATGGCGCCGGCGTGATTTGAAACGGCATTTGCGTGCGCTTTTGCGAGGCTGCTGATAATATTGCGCCAATCAATTGTTACAGGGAGTTTGGCGTGGGGATTCTGAGTGGAAAGAAAGGTCTGATTCTTGGCGTAGCCAATAATAAATCTATTGCATGGGGCATTGCCAGAGCAGCTCGGCGCGAGGGCGCGACATTAGGCTTTAACTTTCTCGGAGAGCAGATGGAGAAGCGCGTACGTCCTCTGGCGGAGAGTCTGGGCGCTGAAATTGTCGCCCCGATGGATGTCTCCGACGATGCCAGCATCGATGCTTTTTTCGACAAGGTGAAAATGGAATGGGGAGAGCTGGATTTTGTCGTGCATTCGATCGCTTTTGCCAATAAGGATGCGCTGCGGGATCGATTTTCAATCACCTCGCGCGAGGATTTTCATCTGGCGCTGGATGTCTCTTCCTACTCCTTCATCGCGTGCGCCCAGCGTGCGGCGCCGATGATGAAAGAGGGGGGGAGTTTGCTGACCATGACCTATCTCGGCGCTGAGCGTGCGGTGCCGGGCTATGGTGTGATGGGTGTAGCCAAGGCTGCATTGGAGGCATCTACCCGTTATCTGGCTCAGGATCTTGGCGTGGATGGTATCCGGGTCAACTCGGTATCGGCCGGCCCGATCAGAACGCTGGCGGCATCCGCCGTTGGCGATTTCCGTAAATTAATGGACAAGAGCGCACGTGGATCGATGTTGAAACATAATGTCACGCAGGAAGAGGTGGGTAATACCAGTGTTTATCTGCTATCTGATCTGGCCTCCGGGGTGACGGGCGAAGTGCATTATGTCGATGCAGGCTTCCATATTGGCGCCGGCGATCCCGGCATTCCGGATTAACGGGAAGATAACCGATGTCAGGTTCCAGTTTCGGGCAGATATTTCGCCTTACCACCGCCGGTGAATCGCACGGGGCGGCGCTGACGGCGATTGTGGAAGGTTGTCCTGCCGGTCTGGCGCTATCCGAGGCCGACCTGCAGCCCGATCTGGATCGTCGCAAGCCTGGTCAATCCAAATATACCACCCAGCGCCGCGAGGCCGATCAGGTGGAGATCCTCTCCGGCCTGTTTGAAGGGGTGACGACGGGTTGTCCGATTGGTCTGTTGATTCGCAACACCGATCAGCGCAGCAAAGATTATTCCGCTATCAAGGATAAATTCCGTCCCGGCCATGCCGATTTTACCTATTTCGAGAAATATGGCTTGCGTGATTATCGTGGCGGCGGCCGATCCTCGGCGCGCGAAACAGCCATGCGTGTGGCCGCTGGCGGCATTGCCAAAAAACTACTGTCCGAATCCGGTATTTCGGTGTTGGGCTGGGTCGATCAAATTGGCCCGATCAAAGCCGATATGGGCCGCTTTGATGCGGCTGAAATTGGTAACAATGCGTTTTTCTGTCCGGATGCTGAGGTGGCGGTAGAGATGGCGCAGTTTATGGACAGGCTGCGCAAACAGGGCGATTCGATTGGCGCGGCAGTCTGTGTTGAAGCGTACGGCATGATTCCAGGGCTGGGCGAACCGGTGTTTGATCGCCTCGATGCCGATATAGCCAAAGCTCTGATGAATATTCCGGCCGCCAAAGCGGTGGAGATCGGCGATGGTTTTGACTGCGTCAATGCCAGAGGTTCTGAATTCGGCGATGCGATTCGTGCGAGCGGTTTTCAGAGCAATCATGCCGGCGGTATTCTGGGCGGTATATCCAATGGTGACACCATTCGCGCCCGCATGCTGCTCAAACCGACCTCGTCCATTCTAACGTCGCGTCCGACAGTGGATATTCACGGCAACGAAACTGAAATCGTCACCAAAGGTCGGCATGACCCGTGTGTGGGCATTCGCGCCGTACCGATTGCCGAAGCGATGCTGGCGCTGGTGCTGGCCGATCACTTGTTAAGGCATCGCGCCAGCCGATTATAGTACCGGGTGGTTAACTTGAAATCTGTCTGGAATTATCCGATACAGACCGGCAATCGTGATGGCCCCAATGGAAAAGTTAATTGGTATTTTTGAAATAACTTTAATGGATAACGAAAACGAATAGTATTAAAAGTTGCTACTGGTTCCCATTTATTTTAATCATAGCTTTTCTTAATCCTGTACGAAAAACAATCTTTGGCAGGTAACTCAACCGCTGATCGTGCGCCACTTGTGGCCGTTGCGCGCCAGCAGTTGGTCCGCCTCTGCCGGGCCATCGCTTCCGGCGGTGTAGGTGGGGATCGGTTCAGTGGTTTGGGCCGCCCATGCCTGTTCAATCGGCGTGATCAACTGCCACTGCGCTTCAACGCCGTCACGACGCGTAAACAGGGTGGCATCGCCCCGCATCGCATCCAGTAGCAGGGTGGCGTAGGCGGACGGCGGATTGCTGCCAAAGGCGGAGCTGTAACAGAAATCCATCTGCACAGGTTCCGCCCTTTTCATGCCGGGATGCTTGGCGCCAAAAGCCACGCTGGTGCTTTCATTCGGTTGAATGCGCAAGATGATCGCATTCGGCTCCAGCGCATTTTCCTGGGTAAACAGCGTTAGCGGCGGATGGTGCAGATGTACGGCGATTTCGGTCAGGTGCCCGCTCAATCTTTTTCCGGTGCGCAGATAAAATGGTACGCCGGCCCAGCGCCAGTTATCAATATGGAACTCCAGCGCGGTATAGGTTTCGGTGCGTGAGTCGGGATCAACGCCCTGCTCGGCCTGATATGCTGCGACAGGCTCACCACCGATTTCACCGGCGTCATATTGGGCGCGCACCGTATGCGCGAGAATTCCGGCCTGATCCATCTTGCGAATGGAGCGCCATACCTCGATTTTCTTGTCGCGCACGGCATCGGCTTCGAATGTTACCGGCGGTTCCATGGCGGTCAGAGCCAGCAGTTGCATCAGATGATTGGCCACCATATCGCGCATGGCACCGGATTTATCGTAATAGCTGGCCCGGTGGCCCGCGCCCAGCGGTTCGGCCGCAGTGATTTCAACATAATCGATGTGGTTGCGATTCCATACTGGTTCAAACAGAGCATTGCCAAAGCGAAAAAACAGGATGTTCTGCACCGTCTCTTTGCCCAGATAATGATCGATCCGGTAGATTTGATGCTCGTCAAATACCTGTGCCAGCGTCCGGTTCAATGCCTGCGCAGAAGCCATGTCTCGTCCGAACGGTTTCTCGATGATCATGCGTGACCACCCCTTATCTTCCCGGTTCAGGCCGGCATCGGCCAACCCCTGAATAATCAACGGCGCGGCTGCAGGTGCAGTGGCCAGGTAGAACAGCCTGTTATTTCCCATGGGGGCGGGCACGTCATCTGTTTGTTCGTCCAACCGTTCGGCCAGACGACGGTAGATATCGGGATCAGTAAAATCGCCCTTGAAAT
>Ga0256829_1000847_pt1 | contig 27459 bp, 44 predicted proteins | sample 131447metaG_FD_185979 | JGI IMG/M metagenome (GOLD analysis project Ga0256829, IMG submission 185979) | Hydrothermal vent microbial communities from Lau Basin, Pacific Ocean - 131-447 | ecosystem: Environmental > Aquatic > Marine > Hydrothermal vents | place: Pacific Ocean: Lau Basin | collected... | reverse complement strand
TACAAAAAGCCTATTTTCTCATCAGTGAAATATTTTTTTGGTCTTTGAATAAAAATATTTATCTGCTTAAAATTTATTTCAATGTTACCCGTCATATAGCTTTCAATTTTACCTCCGTCAAGCTCTTTTGATTTTAGCCAAACCGCTCCTATTTTAATATCACGAAAGCTATCCCCTTTATTCACATTTGCTCTTAAGTAAATATTATAATCTGGAGCTCTTTCGTTATTTTCTTTTAATTTATTTTTAACTAACTTCGCTTTAAATGGTCGCAAACCTGCAATTCTAAAATAACACTCAAGCCATTTTGCCGTCTTTGTTTCTTCTTTGTCTTTAAATTCCATTTTTTCCTGTTTTATAAATCCAATCACTGCCATTTTAATTTTCTCCTTTATTTTTAATATCTTCTTCTTTTACAAAAATTCCGTCTTCTCTCAAATACCCCTTGCGGTCTTTAATCTCATTCCAAGCTAATTCACAACATTCCATAAAGTCATAACCTTGTTTTTCCGCTACTTTTTTTAATAGTGTTAAACAATAGCTTATCACATATTTCATACTTTCCCTATTTTCATTATAAGGTTCTGTATATCTCGGAAGCATTCCTATACTTCCACATAACTCTTGAAAATTATCCATAAAGTCATTATCTTCATTATTTCCGACAAATACTTGCTCACTCATTTTTTTAAGCCCTGCTAATATTACCAACACCACTGCAACATCTCCAACGCTGTCTTTAATCACCTTTTCATCTTGCTTTCTAATTCCAAGTGCAAGTTCTCCAAGCTCTTCAATTAATTTTATGTATTGAGCGTCAAAATTTGAGTTTGGTATTATCCTTTTATCAATAGCCCATTTTATTACATTACTTTTAAATTCTTCAATTGTCATTTTCTCTCCTTTTTTTATCAATTATAAAATCCGCCACTTGTTTGTATATTCCAACTTCTACTACTATAATTCTCACGCTCTTGTCTTGCAAGGGTTTCAAGTCTTTCATCAAAGACAACTTTTTTCTTACTTTTATTTTTTTTATTTTTTTTCTTTTCTTTCATCTCAGCTCCTTTTTGTTTTTTTGTTTTGTTATGTAAAATTATAATAAATTTTTATTCTTTTGTCAAGGAATTTTTATATTATTTTTAAAATTTCTTTATTTTTCCTATAAATTTAACCGCGTCTTCTTGTTTTTCTTTATGTTCTAACACCATTTTATTTTGTGTTTCTGTTTTATATGGAGCTTTAAAATATATTTTTTTAACTTCCTGTAATTCTGCAATATTTTCATTTTCAATTTTTAGCGTCATTTCATTATTTAAAGCCATTTTGTAAAAATTAATAAAATCTTTTTTAATCCATTTAAGCTCTTCATATTTTGCTTTTGATAATTCTTTAAAGCCCTCACATCTTTCAATTACCGCCGGTATAAGTCTATCTTCAAACTCTCCTATTTTATTATATCCCACTCCACTTTCTATTGCATTTAAAGCCGTTTTCCAAGCGTCTAACGCTATTTTTTCCATTTCTGGCTCTGTATATATCTTATTCGCTTCTAAAAAGTGTGACGGCTTTGGAAAATAGCTATATTTCCAACTTTTCAAAAGTTTTTTAACCGCTTTTTCAAATTCTTCTATATTATTAAACTCATCTTCTAAAGCATACCAATAAGCCTGCAATTCAATTTTTGTGAGTTCTTGTCCTTTTATCCCTATTGCTAAAAACTGCATAAGTTCCGCAAATTTTACTTTATTTGTCATTTTCAATCCTTTTGTTTTTTTTAATTATCATTTACAAAATCATCTATTGCTTTTTTTGCATTATTAATAAGCTTTTCTTCTTTTTTTTCCGTTCTGCTCTTATCTATTTTAAAATATCTCTCTATCCATTCCTTTTTTAACGTCTGCCATTCGTTCTCTTGCATTATCTCAACCGCTTTGTGTATTTCTACTCCTAGTGCCTTTTTTGCTCTTATAAGCTCCCTTAGATATGCTTTTATAGGTCTATTTGTTTTAATAGGCTTTTTAATCTCTTTTCTGTATTTAATAAAGTCTTCAATTAAATCCCCTTTATCGTTTAGTGTTTTAAGAAGGTAGATAATATCTTGGTCTATATACTTTTGATTTGCTTTTGTTATCTCTAAATCTTTTAAAAGGGAAGTGGGTGCGTCTTCTTTCTTTCTTTCTTTTTTAATCTCAGTAGTAGTCTTAGAAGTATTCTCAGTAGTAGTCTTAGTAATAGTTTGTCCCTTTCGGACATCAGTGTTCGTCCCTTTCGTCCTTTCCAGATTGTCCCTTTCGTCCTTTCCAGATTGTCCCTTTCGTCCTATATTGTTTGGCTCTTTTTTCTCTGCTTTTTCATATTCATTTAATACTTTTTCATATTCTCCCCAATTAATTTCATAATAAGTTTTAGCAGGTATCCCCTCTCTTGTCACTTTTATAAAACTTAATTTTTTAACTTTATTCTTTGCTGTCTTTAACTCTTTTTCAGTTAAAAGTGTTTCATTTTTAATATCTTCATCTGTTTTATAAAATTTATCCTTTTTGCTAAACCAATACATTAATTGTGATAATAAAATTCCAGCCGTCGTGCTACCTGTAACCTGTCTATAAATAGGATAATATGCAATAGGTCTTTGATTAAGTAGTTTTAAAGTAGTTTTCATTTCTTACCTTTATTTTTTATATAAAGGACACTCAAAAGCTCAAAAATATGGTATAATATCAATGAAACTTTTAAGTTATCCTTTATTTATTTAATGGGATTTAGTTATCACTTTATTGTGAAACTTTTAAGTTTTTCTTTATCAGCATAAATATGCTTTGGTGTCCTTTAAGAGACTTTTAAGTTTTTAACTTTCATCTCTCACATTACTCAACTGAGTTCATCTCAGCTCCTTTTTGTTTTAGCATTATAATTATACCCCCCTTTATCTTAAAATTTACTAAAATTTATATTTTTATTTCATAAGGATTAAATCCTATTTTTTTAACTTTATAAACAAAATCCCAGCCTTTCTCACCATTTGGCTTTATTGCTTCAACTTTTTCAGTTTCAAATTCCCAGCCATTTTCGTGTTTTAAATCATAAATAATAGCACTTAAACGGCTTATATAGTTACTTAAAGCCCAATTTCTGCTAACAACTCCATATTTTATAAATGTATCTATAACCATTTTTTTTTGTGCCATAATAAGCTCCTTTTTAAAGTTCTTTTAAAATCTCGTCATATACCAAAAATAGAACAAAAGAAGTCGCACCAATATTAAAAGCCTTTGCGTATTCTTTTATCTCTTCCCATTTTTCAATTTCTTTATATGTCCTTAAAAATATCCATTTATTAAATGTTTCTCCGTCTATTTTTTCAGCTATTTTTTTAAAGTTTATTTTCAGCTCTTTTCCAGCTTTTACATTTTCAAATTCTCTAAAAATAGTTTTTTTAAAATTTTCAGTGTATCTTTCATTAAGTTTAGTATTTTTTATAAAAGACGGACACTCAATATATATTTTTTTTATTTTCATTTCCACTCCTTGTTTTTTATTCTTATCCAATTTGTATGAATAACTAAAAAAGGATAAGAAAAAATAAATAATATTTTATTTCTCATTTTCCCACCTTTCTTTTTGTCTTCTTATTGCTTCTTCAAGTTTTTTAAAATACTTTTTTGTTAAATTACTCATTTTCTTTCCTTTTTAGTTTCCTCTGATTCTGCATCTTCTTTTATCTCTTCAACCTCAGCATCAAAAATATCAATTTTTTCACCCTCCGTTATTTTTTCTTCTGTCTGTAACTTACTATATTCATTTTCTATCTTCACGGCTTTTTCAAAAGTTTCCCCGCTAACTCCGATTTTCCTTGCAATATACCCAACTGCTTTTGCTGTCATCATTTCAAGCCAGAATCCTGAGTTATAAGGTGAATATTTAGAGTTTTTAACTTTTGATAAACTTGCTAACTGCTCTAATTTTTCACGGCTTACAAAATAATTTTCAACCTCTCCAATATCAGTGTATTTAATTGATATCCAAACGCCTTTTAAATGTTCTCTAATCCATTTTTCATTACCTTTTCGCTCTCCAACTTTTAAGCTAAAAACATCATCAAATCCATCAAATTCCATCTTAAAATTATCAACATCATAAACTTCTCTTGCTTTTACTAAAATTCTATCTCTTCTTAAAAGGTACTTATACCCTTTGTAACTAATAATCGGCTGTGCCTCATTACCAAAAGGCACTATATATGCAAGTCCCAACTGCTTACTAATAGGCAGCTGTGATTCTGCTATCAACAATGCACTTTTTATTATGCTAATTTCGCTGCATTTACTCAAGCTGCTATCGAGAGCAACATTTATTAATGTCGCCTTGAATTTCTCAGCTTTTTTTTCATCCCCGAACATTGCTAAAAGGCGGTTTTTTATTTCCGCACTTTCAACATATTTCGCTATTTTTTCTTTCCTTTTTAATACTACATTATTACCCATTTATCACCTCCTTGATGAGGGTTGCTTTCCCTATTTCCTTATATGTATCAAAAGCTTTTAGAAAATTATCAATTCTGGCATCTATTGCTTTTTCAAACTCACTACCTAGCTCATATTTCCCCTGCATTAATTCGACGCAAGTTTCGGTTTTTGCTAAGAAGTTAGCTATCAAAAAGTCGTTATTACTTGACGGCTCTTCAATAAAGATATACCCAGTTTCTTTTGAGTATATTTTTATACCTAATTCTTCTATTGTAAGCTCAACCCCTTTTGGCTTATTTTTTTTATATTTTTTATATAATTTTTCAAATACTTTGAATATTGTCATTTTCTTTCCTTTTTGTTTTTTATTAATATAATTATACATTATTTTTATAAGAAAGTCAAGCATTTTTTATAAATTTATATAAAAAGGGAAAAAATTAAAATTGATACCAACAATAATTTGGTAAAACTATCGTGCTAATTTTTTCAAATCCTCCATTGATAAAATCAAATTTCCCCTCACTCCACTCATCGTGTTTCAAGCACCATTTAAACTTAAAGAGTGCTTTTTGCATAAGCTCTTTTCCCAAATCTAGACTTGTTATATCGTGCCTAAAATAATCAGCTCCACTATAATCTAATTTGCTAACTCCTGCAAATATAAAGTCTATAACTTTAATATCATTTCTTCTCAACACCTCTCTATAAACTGCATCTTGCAAGTGATATAAAAAATTACCACTTGTTTTTGTGAAATTGTCTGCGGTTGCTTCCCCGCTCATCGTTTTTAAATCTATAACGATATAACCTGCTTTTGTTTTTACTAAAAGGTCGGGGCGACATTTAATATCAACCCCGTCAATATTACAAAAGAAACTTTTTTCAGCAACCCCAGACTCTAACCATTTTTTCATATTCGGCAACTTTAATAATTTTTCTTTCATACTCTCCACCAGTTCAAAATCCTCCGCCGTTAAAATTATTTTACCCTCATTTTCAAGGGTAAATTTTGCAAATTCTTCTTTTCCTGCTTTTGTCCTTTTATTAACTTGCGGGGCAACTGCAAACTCATCGTCAAACTCATCAGGCTCTAACACTATTTTATGTAAAGCACTCCCAACATCTAAATTTTTACCTTCTATTTTAAGGTCTCCGTCCCACATTGCTTTGAATTTTCTTGCATTTATAAGAACTTCTTTTATAAGAGAAGAACCTAAAGCCTTATTTGCGTGATACTCTGCGTTTGTCATCTTTCAACTCCTTTGTTTTTTATTAATATAATTATACATTATTTTTATAAGAAAGTCAAGCATTTTTTATATATTTATAGAAAATTTTAGAAAAGTTGTAATTATTTACAGAAGAAAGAAAAAAGAAAATTATTTTTTTTAAAAAGAAGTTATTAAATTTACATCATCTTTGCATCTATTTATAAGCTCTCTACACCATTTGCTATCTTTCATTTCTTCAATCATTGCTTTCCAATCTTTATTTTTAACTGCTTGTATCATCTTTCTGAATTGTAAAAATCTACTTTTACCTAAATTAAAATCCATATCAATTAAAACCATTTTCACATTTTCAGGCAGTTCTTCAAAATCAAGGAAAATTTCTTTTAATTCTTGCTCCACTCTTTCAATATCATTTTTAAGCATATACATTGCTTCATCTGTTGCTATTCCGTTATCTTCTAAATTTCTCCCAACTCCAATAGTTAAAATACCTTTTGTGTCTTTATAAGGTTTAAGCTTAAGCCCTTCGTGTTTTATAAGTAGCTCTTGTATATTCATTTTTTTTCCTTTATCCGGACGGCTTACTCGTCCAATTTGATTTAATTATATATGCAATAGAGCCTAGAACTGATGTGTAAATAGCTCCTATGCCTATATCTCCTAATCCTTTAATTTCCTTAATAAAATTTGGCTGTAATATAAACCAACTTAAATATAAAAAAAAAGCAACTACAAAATATCGTGCAATTACTTTTATATCATTTCTCGTTATCATTTTTAGCAAATTTCTCGTTATATACTTTAATCTGTTCGTTCAAATAGTGATTTGCTGTTTTAAGTTTCTTTCTATCTTCTTCACATTGTTTTAAGTTTTTTGTAAGTTTTTCAAAATCTTCTACACTTAATTCAATTACTTTCATTTACTTCCTTTACTTTATAATGAATTGTAAAATGTTTAGTTTTACTTGTATTGACTTCAAATGTTTGCAATTTAGGACATTGTGTTTTAACATAAACATATCTAATCTTTTCACCACAACCACTAAAAGTTAAGAGCGTGAGTGCCGACATTAAGATTAATATCATTGTTTTTAGTCTCATCTTCTGTATCCTTTTTAATCTGTTCTTTTTTTGCTTTTTGGTAGGCTTGAAATTCTTTAATATTACTTTTAACTTTTTCTTGCACTATTTTAGTCTGTAAATTCTGCTTTTGTCTTTTTAAATCTCTATTTGTAGCATTAACATTTTGTATATACATTAAAACACCGATACAAATTGCAATTATGAAGATTACAATATAACTCATTGTTCAACCTCCTTATCTTTTTTTAATTCATGCATAAGTGCTTCTGACCCTATTTTATCAGCAATAACTATTTTTAATTGATATAACGCTGTATTGCCCTCTTTTGCTAAAAATCCACTGATAGCAACGGCTAACAAATCATTTATACCGTAACCAATCAATCCCAGATAAACAATGAGTGAAATTGACCCTATACTTACAAAATCAAATAATAAATGGCCTATTATTATCATTAATGTTTTTGCCTTTGTTTTTTTATGTATATCAGGATTTGTTTTACAATATCTTTTTGTATTAAACATTGCCCCTATAAAAGATAAAACTACAATAACAAAAACACTAAAATGATTTAAGTTTCCCCAATTTCTATGCACTTTCTACCCTTTTAAAATCTTGTATAGTTTGTTTGGGCTTATTTTACTTGGCTCTAATTTCCACAGTGATTTACATCCACTAATCTTTAAAGCGTTACTAACCCATTCAGAGCAAAACCATTCATTTGTTCTATCCTTAATAGGAATAACAAAGCCTAATATACCAATATAGTCATATTTACTACCTTGTGTCATATTGAAAAATTCCAATATATTTCTTTCTTCTATAAAAGGCATATCAATATAATCCCAACTTTCATTATCTGTAATATGTTGTTTTGCTCTAACTTTACCAGCTCTTGGAGAACTACTATACATAGTATCTCCTATAACTAACTCTACATGGCTATATTGACCGTGTGTCCATTTGCATATAACCCAATCTTTCCAATCTCTATGAGGTGCCGTAAGCCCCTTATAAAATGCTATCCTTACCATTTTATTTTATCCAAGTCTTCTTTAGTTGTTGCAGCTGCAATTTCTTTTTTTAAAGTATCGTATTTTGTCAGTGCTTCGTGCAAAATAGCTGTAGCTTCTTCAGACATCTCTATAATCTGTTGTGGTGTAAAATATATTCTGCCTTTGTCTGTCTTAACTAGAAATCCTAATTTAGCCCACTCTGCTGTTCCATCTGTGACGGATACACCATAATCAGTTGGCGGAGTAGGGTTATTAGAACTATCAGATTTACCAGCTGTTATACACAATAATAAAACATCATTAACATACACCACATCATTTACTTTATAATCTGTTGATTTAGCCCATTTAGGACTTTTTAAAGCCATTTGACTAAACAATAGACTATTTAAATTATTACTTTGTTCTTGCAAATTATTAATTACATTAATACCATTATTCAAATGATACACGCTTAAATAATTATTTAATACGCTTTTAATTTCTTGTTTCTTAGATATTTTTAATTTATTAAATTGTAAATCTAAAATTTCTTTTGGTGGATTAGGTTTATCATACTCAATAAATCCATCAGGAATTTTAAAACCTGAACCAGTCTTAATTTTATTGTCTTCTATTTTGTAGAAATATTTTAATTCTTTCATTATTTACCTCCGAAAACTATTAAAAATGTAGTTTTACTATTACTTGGATTATTACCATCTGAACCACCACTATTATGAGAAGTCATAATTCTAAAATTATCTGTATTTCTTACTCTTACTGCAATAGTACTATCACAACTATTATCTTCATCTCTATTGTCATTTGAAGTACCACCGACACAATAACTTGTATTGGCCATAGAATCAGTAAAATCTATAGTATAATCTCCAACATCATTTTTTATTACACTACTAATGTTAAAGCTTTTCTCAATAGTACCATCAGAACCATCAAAAATAACCCAAGCAGTACATTGATTCTTACCTGCTATTGCTGTATTTGCATCTCTAACTGGTACAGTATTTGCAACTGCATTAACATTACTTTGAAGCCCATCTAACTTATCGGCATCTAGACCACTTCCTGAGCCATCTACATTTTTTATTTTGTTTAATAGCTCTAAATCACTTAAATCTGCTACTTTTATCCAATTTGTTGCGTCTGTCGTAGGGTCATTTCCAGCGTTTGGAGTTGTTGTATCACCTGTTTGACTTTTATATAACGCCCCATCACTGCCAACTGCATAACTATTTTTATAATAGTTTTGATTTGTATTCCATTCCGCAATCCCCTGCTGATATAAATACCCTACTAAATAAGAAGTTGTATAACTAACCGCATTAAAATCCTGTTTAGTTGGTGCTTCATTTGTATTTACTATTTCCCAACCTAATTTAAAATTATCATTTAAGTTATCATCAATCTCATTACTTTGTGTTGTGCTTCCAAAAATTGTTCTATTTAATCCTGTTGCATTTGTTGCGAAAGGTAAAACATTACCATTAAACCTCTTTAAATCTGCCATTCATTCTCCTTTATAAATGTTCTCTAATTGCAAAATAGCTATCTATTTTATCACCGTTTTTATCTCCAAAACCTTTAGAATTTGGATTATCTTTAAAACCAAATGTTCCCCTTGTGTCATAAGCAACTAATTCTCTTATTTTTACCGCTTGTGGCTTTGGCAATAATTGTAATTGTATCATAAGTCTTATATTGTTAAAATCGTATGTATTATCAGCGTATAAACTCATACTCATATCAAAATTATCTATTACAAACGCTTTTCCGTTAAATAAATAACCGGCTATATCTTGTATGCTTAATTTTTTATCATCTATCATAGTCGCTTTTGCATAATTTTTTGATATTTTAGCTCTTAATAAAAATCTGTAATTTATATCATTCAACTCTAATGCTGTGTAAGGAGGCTCGAATTTGTTTCTAAAAGGATATGCAACCACATTTTCAAATTTTTCTCCAAAAGGGTAACTATAATCATAATCAGAGAAACCAAAATATTTTTTTGGAACGGCAAAAGGTATTTTTCTATTTAAACCAACTATTTTTCCTAAAATATCAAGTTGTTTTCCCCCCGCAAAATCTAAATCAAGTGCTTTATTAAAACTATTTGCTAACTCATAAACTTTCTCTGTTTGTTTTAAAATACTTTCTATTGTAGATTGTGCTTTTGGCTTATTACTGTATTGTATTATTAAAAGTTTTTTATAATTATCAGTAAATATTCCCATTTTTTTATACTATCTCCGTAATTGTTATATTATCTTCAATAATGCTAAATTTTTCATCATATCCAGCTGTTAAAATATCAGTTACCCAATTCGTGTTATCTTTGCTTATTTGCAAATTACTTGCTATAAAATCATTTCCACCGTTATAAATAGCTCCGTATAACTCTGTAACAGTTATGTTTTGTGCTATATTATAGCTTAAAGTGGATAAAGCGTTTTTTATTGCTTGCATATCAATTATATCATTACTACTTTTCTTTTTTACATCAAATTTAATATAAATAGGCGTGATTGTCGGTCTGTCAAATTTTACATTATGTATATACTCTCTATTTGTTCCATCTGCTCTGACTATTGTTTCAATATATGTTGTGTCGATACTTCCTTTAAGTCCTACTCCTATCGTTTTATCTGTTGTAATAATCTTTGCTATATCTTCTATATTTCCGCCATCTACAATAATCCACATTGTGTGAGCTTCTAAAATTTTATCAGCGTCAAGTGTATCCGTGCTATTTTCATAAATAATAGCGTCTTTTACATCAACTAGAGTAAATAATTTTGATAACATACTTCCACTTAAACTTATAGCGTTGTAACCTATTATTTTATTCCTTCTTTTTCTTAGCTCAACATCTGTTTCTTCATTTCTTCCAACTGTTGCACTATTTGCATTAGTAACATTTATTATTTCGGGGATTATTGTTACTTGTTTTGTGATTGTATTTGGTAACGCTTCAACTGCTCCCCAATTTTTAGCTTCAAAAGAAACGACATTATCTCCTGTTAATACTTCCACTCCGCTATTTTTAATTATCCATTCATTATTATTAATATCTTTTAAAGTATAATTATCGGGAAGTATTACATTTTTACTTGCTGTAATTGTTACATCTACAATACTTTTTGTAGCCGGTAGCCTTGTTGTTGCTAATAATTTAAGCATTTTATCAAGCTCGTGCCCCTCTGCAAAATCAGGGTCAAAACTATTATATACCTTTCCTAGAAAACTTTGTAAATCATACACCGCATTTGTGAAAATACCCAGCATTTGCCCGTCAGGTGTGTTTTGTTCTAGGTTAATATCTGCCCCGTAAATTTCTTTAAAACTATTTTCTAAATCACTCAAAAGGTCTTGGAAGCTATCTAATTGTATTCCTTTGGCGTCAATTATCATATTTTTACTCCTATTTTTATATCTGTTGTGTATATTGTATCTAAAATAAGATTAATAACCGCTTTTCTTTCGTTATCTTGCATAAATTCTAAATTTACTATTCTTATCACTCCCTCTGTTTCAAGTGTAACTCTTTCAATTTCATTTATGATTATTTGTTTTGTGTCTTTTGTAGATAATAACCTAAACCAATCAATGTTTGCCTCATTATCTAAAAACCAATCGCCCTTAAAAGATTTTATTCTTGTTGCCACATTTTGCAAAATAGCCTCATTTTCTTTTGCATAATTTGCTAATCCATTTCCAAAAGTCCAATCACCTTTGTTATCTAATCTTCTAACTTTCATTAATTCCCCTTTTAATTTGGCGCACTTGTTGTTCCACCGCTACTATCCGTGTGAGTATGTTCTTTAAGGCTAATTGACCCAGCTTTTACATCCCCACTAGTATTAATATCTACATTTGTCGTTAAAGCTCCTCCATTTAATCCCGTAAAGTTTCCAGCACTAATTGTTCCACTGCAAGTTATATTCCCATTTACTGTTAAATTTCCATTTATAACCACATTCCCATTTACTTCTTGATTTCCATTCAATATATAATTGCCTTTTTGAGTTCTGTTACCATCGTGTGTATAATTACCTTTTTGGTATGTATTTCCTAGTATTGTAATAACTTCCGGGATAGTTAATTCACTTTGTTTATTTTTTAATCCAACTAATGCAATGCTATCGGAATAATCGAACATTCTTAATTCTAAAGGTGTCTCAAAATCTTGTCCCTCATACCAATTGTCAAAACATCTTTCATTTACAAACAAAACACAATAATCACCAACGGCTAATGGCATTTGTATGCTACTGCTGCCACCTAAAAAGTTTATAATCGGCACTTCCACAAATTCTGGTAAATCTATTTTTTTATTATTCACAATCCTGCTTATAACTGGCTTACAATTTATAGTTGTTTTATTTACTTTTGTTATTTTAGCTATTAAAGTTGTGTGAGTATTACTTAATGCCTCCGCAATAGCCGCTAATATTACGCTTTCAAAATCTGGTGTTAAATTATTGTTGTAATTCATTTTAATACCTTATATGTTATAACTGGATTATAACAAGTAACTTCTTGCGTCCAATCGTTCCCATAATTATCACCCGTGTATTTAATAGTTATTACTTTATAAACTCCATTTAACCATTTTGCACTACTTTCTAATTGTATTCTGTGTCCTATTTTAATACTTGGATTTAAAAGCGTTTTAAAGGTCACTTGTTGATTATCAATAACTGGAGTTTGTATTAAGCCAGTCTCAGGGCTAACTAAAGAAATTAAATCTCCTATAACCTCATTATCTTTCATAACATATAGCTTTTCATTTTCTATAAAAAAAGTTTCATCTATTCCCATATTTTCTTCAATTAATTTGTGACTATTACCAACTAACACTTTTGGTCTAAATAATTTTTTAAGATTTGTTAAAGCTCCCTTTTGAGTGTTTGGCATATCTGCTAGAATATGCTCTATATAATTACCCCCGTTAATAGTTTTAGAAGTAAAGCTATTAATCATATCATACCCACCATCTAAACTATTTATTATAGTTATAAAATCCGCTCCTTGTTTTATAGAATAAGCATTCCACACATTACCTTTAAATAACAAACCAATATTATTTTTATATCCTGCCTTAAAAAGAAATTTAATCATTTTAAGATTATTTTGTTTATTTTTTACAATTTTCATTCTTTTGTCTTCATTTAAGTTATAAACTCTTAACGCACAGCTATTCAAGCCGCCTCTTATACTTTTTGTAATTTGAAATTGCACTCTTAATTCAGGCTTAATTTCTACCGCTTCATTATTTGGAAGAGTTATAACTAGTTCATAATCCCTTATAAATCTATTATCACTCAACGCTATATCCTCTTATTAATTCCATATCTTGCTTTTCTAATAAATAAAAATCAAACAATCCTCTTTCAAAACAATCTAGACTAAAAGGGTCTATCCCTAATCCTTTGTCATCAATCCAAAAATCAAAAGGATAGTTTTTACCTTTGCATATAAAAACACCACTAGCAAGTTTAGCCCCATTTAATATTTTATCTTTGTAATTTACATCAATAAGCCAACGCCCAGCCCTAAATTCTAAATCTATTTTTATGTTTCCTTCTTTAAAAGGTATCTCAAAATTTTGTAACGGAATAGCATTAATAGTAAATTTTCTCATTTTTTTCCTTTTTAAAAAATACTCATCATTTTATATAAGAAACTTTCGGGCTGTTTAGTCCCTTGTTGCTCCCCACGATATTTTTTACTCTTTGTTTTATTTGTTACGCTTCCCGTTGGATTTTTAAAATATTTTTCTTTTAAAACATATAAAGTTTTTGCAAATCTTAATTGTTTAATAGTCATCTGATATTTTATAGCCTGATTTGTTGTATTATCTCTTTGTATTGCTAAAGAAATAATTCTCATATTTTTAAAAGTCCCGAAAGGAGTTTCTATTGCTAGTAACATTTTTGTTTTAAAAACTCTATTTAAAAAACTAATAAATTCTTTTTGTATATCTTTTGGAGTTTTATTTTTATAAATAGAATATAAATTTTCTACATTATTCTCATAAGAGCTTAAGGTGGTAAAAGCTGTATTGGTATTAATTAAAAGTGATTTTACTTTTTCCGTTGCTTGATTAGTTAAACTGCTTGGAAACACGCTATTAAGAATATTTTGTGCTTTATCTATCGGTTTTACAAAAGTATCGCTTGAAAAATGTTGCTTAATATTTACTTCCGCCACTTCCCCCGTTATTTCTATAATTGTAGGGTTGTTTATAATATGGTCTTGTATAACGCTCCCATCTTCCAAATAGTTATCGGGTGCTTGTGAAGTCATTTGTAAATTTTGGCTAATCCTTACTTCTGCCGTCCAACCACCAATACCAATAGATTTTTTATCACTAGTATGCTCTCCAAAAAATTTATTAAAATCAATCATCTGCCACCTTTATTAAAATAGTTATTACCTTTATTAAAAATCTCGCTTATTCTATCAGCTGTATATTGTGCTGTTGTTTTTGCGTCTGCTGTTGTTTTTATCTCAATATGTAAATTGTTAATTTGCTTATGTTGGATATTACTACCTACTATATTAGGAGTTTTTATTTTATTTAAGTTCATTTCAGTTAATCTTTTTTCAATAGGATTACTATTAAACATCTTTTTTTGAATAGCGGTCATTTTTTTAGGTTTTCCGGGTGACATTAGCCACGCTTCTAACTTTTTATCATTTCTCATTATTGCTAAAGACATAGCTATTTCTTTAAAAGGCTTTGCTATTATGTTGGCTACTTTCCCCACTTTATAAAGCAAATGAATAATGTCTTTTAATAAATCAGGAACACTAACTCCAAACCAACTCTCAAGCCATTCATTTATTACTGATTTTCCACCTTTTAACGCGGTGTCTAAATCATTTATAACTGCAATAACTGCCATTATTGCTAACGCTATTAAATTTTTTTTAGTTAATTTATTTAACACTAAAATTGCTAATCCTATGCCTGCTATTGCTTTCGTGGCTCCATTTGCTCCATCAATTAATTTATAAATCATTTTTCCAAAATTCCACACTGCCCCTAATCCACTATTCACTATAATAAAAAACTTTTTAAGTCCATTTTCAATTAATCTTTTATTTGCTATTAAAAAGTCAATAAAATTATTTGTTAAATTTTTCATTTGCGGTGCAAAAGCTATTGCTATTTGTTTTTGTATAGAATTAAAACCATATTTAAGTGTGTCTAAACTATCGTTAAAATTCATAATTTCTTTGCTTTGTTTTGTTGTAACAACTCCCAACGCTTTAGCTTTATTCATTAATTTTTGCAATTGTCCGGAAGTTTCATCTAAAGTTTGTAGCATACTTTGGTCTATTCCTAATCTTTCCAGATACCCTCTTTGTTCCTGAACTGATAAATGTAATTGCTTAAACCTTTGCATTAGCTCCATCATAACTTCAGACGCTGTTTTTACTCTTCCCGTGCTATCTCTTACACTTATACCTAAACGGGAAAAATCGGCATTACCTTGTATAGAAGCTTCACCTATTGTTTTAGATAAGCCTCTTAAACTTGTTTCTAACGCTTGTAAAGAAGAGCCGTTTTGACTTGCCGCATATCCTAACTCCTGTATAGTTTCAACGCTTACGCCCGTTTCCTTGCTTAATTGTCCCATTTCATCGGAACTTTCTAAAATATGGGCTATATACCCGTTTAAAGCTATTCCTGTTGCCGTTACAGCACTTCCAAGTTTAACTATTTGTGTTATTCCACTTTTTAAGCCACTATTTAATTTATCAAGCGGCGCTAAACTTCCCGTAAAACTAAATTTTGTGGCTAATTCTGCTACTGTCATTTTATTCCCTTTGTGCGTCTTCCATTGCTAAACTCTCAATATCATTTAAAATACTTTCATATTCTACTATTTTTAGTATTTCTTCCGTGTCAAGCTCTTTAATCTTTTCCAAATCTCCATACCCTTTTTTTACTAAAGAAAAAAATAAAATATCTAACTCGTCTAAATTTGTATGTTCTACATACTTCGCCCAATAATTCTCATCTCTTGTTTTTCTGCTTAATTTATAGCTAGTTTTTTTTTATAAAAAGGGAAACAAATCACTTTCATACTTAAAGTTACAAAATCAATATAATCTTCTTCGTATTCTTCCCAATGTTGAGGTCTTTTGCTGATTTGCATTCCATCAAATAAAACTCTGTCTTCTATTTTTTTAATTATTTTTTTAAAATTATCTTCTATCATAAAACTATAATTGCCACTTAATAACAATATTTCTATCTCGGAATAAATTGCTAATACTTCAACTCTAAACTGATGCGTCATTTTAGATAAAACATATTTTCTGCCATTCACTTCAAAAAAGCCGTTTTTGTTCCATTCTTCTAATTGTTTTATAACTTCTTCTCTTTGTTCTTCCATTTCTTTTTTAAATTCTTCTTTTTGCTCTTCTACTTGTTTAATGTCATTATTCATTTATTTCCTTTTTGTTTTAATTATACTAAAAGAGGATTAAACCAATCTTTTAGCATAACACTCGATTGTGTATTCAACTGTAAAATTTCCGTCTTGATTATTTTTAGTATAAGTCGGTCTATCTGTGAAACTTCCTGCTTCTATTTCAAAACTTTCTGTATATTCTGTCCCATCTTTAACAAAAACCTCTTTAACGCTTCCTTGAAAAATAACCGGCTTTTCTTTGTTAAGTTCATTATTTAGAAAAATATCACTATCACTATTTTTTAGAACGCTAAATTTTAAATCATAAACTTCTGCATCTGTTCTTTGAATTATATTTACACTTTTATCCGCTCCATAACTTCTTGCTGTATGTGGATTTTTTGGTGCTAATTCAACAATATCTCCAGCAATAAAATCACTTATAACCTGCCCGTTAAGTATTAATGTTGTGCTGTCCGCTTTAAAACTAATTGTTGCCATTTAAACTCCTTTTATAAATTATATTGAATAATGGTATCAACGCTATGAATTGCACCAGCGTTTTTAAAGGCTACTTGAATAAGTGGAGATTTTCTCGCTTCTCTGTCACTTTGTGCTTGTTCGCTTAAAGGTTGTGCCATTACATAATAACCATTTGTTTCAATATTTCTTGTAAATACTTTTATATCTCCAAATGTATCAGGGCTATTCCAAGTCCCCGGCGCAATTACTTTTGCTCTTCTAAATAATTTTAATGTTTTTTCCACAGTATCTACAATTTTTTGAACATCACTTGTAATTTGTGCTAATTTAGTTCCTGTTGTTCCTAATAAATTAAATAAATCAATTTGAACGAACTTTTTAATAGCAATAAAATTATAAACATTATCTACGAAACCATTTGCCCCACTGACTAATAATTTTGGCAAATCTCCAAAAGTTGTATATATATCTAGTCCAGCCGTCATTGCTTTGTTTATTTCATCTTGTGTATAGCTTTCAGGTGTTATTCCTGTAAGTTCTTTTAAGTTCATAGTTATTGCACTATTTTGTGCGTTAAAATTGACCGTATGCATTCTTGCCATATAAGCTACTGCAATTTTTCTGTTTCCGTCTTTACGATAAATCATTCTATAATTTACATCACCACTCAGCTTAATTTCCCATGCTACATTTGTGGTATCTACTTCTAAATTTGTAGGGCTATCAAATACATCATAAAAAATAACATCATTTGAGCTTCCCCAAGTAGCCATACTTTGTGCTTCTGCGTCTGTCGGTTTATCTATAAAAACACACCCTTTAAAAGGCTCTTTATTAATTAATTCATTTAACGCCTCTTCTTTTGTTTCAGCCGCTAATGTTTGTGAAGCTGTCCCGGAAATGCTTATTGCTCCTGTTCCTTGTGCCAATGCTAAAGTATTTCCTATAAAAGTTCCACTTGAAGCATCTGTAAAATAATCAACCGCACTTGAGGTTCCAGTAGTGTTGCTTGTAATAACAAATTTTTGATTTTCAAATGTTACTTTTACAGTAATATCAGTTGAGCCGTCATCTGCTTTTCCAGTTATTGCATTTTCTAAAATACTTGGTATATCGTTTATACTTGTAATAGTCCTAAAATCAAGCCCTGTTACTGTCTTCTTATTACCATCTACACTTGTTATAAAACTTCCATCACTAACTTTTTGTAAAGTTTTAACCACTACCGCGTCACTTACTTGAGCCCCTATTAATTTACCAGATTGAGCCGCTATTGTTTCATCAACTGCTCTCCAATATCCAGCAACTAAATAACCACCACTATTACACGGATTTTTTGTTTGTGAAAATAATGTTTTAGCAAAATCATACATTTTACTATTTGTTCCAAAATCTTGTGTCACACTACTTAAATCTAAATATACTTTTGTTCTGTTTAAAGAATTAAGCACACCTAATTCACTCGTAACAATAGCTACAATATTCATATTTGTTCTATCTAATGTTCTACCGCTTGGTATAATAGAAACATCAACCACATTTGTTAAGTTTGCCATTTATTTACTCCTTTATTTGTTAATTGTAAAATCTGTTTTTTCTTCTTCGTTCATCAATTCAAGTGGTATGCTTGTTATCTTATAAGTGTCAATTTCTAACAATTCATTGTATTGTATCGTAACTTCCACCTCGTATCTGTTGTAATATCTTCCACCTGCTTGCTGTTTAGTGTTATTTATGTTTTCACCTTTTCCAACCATAATCTGATATTTTGTTTCTAAATCTTTAGATAATTGTGAATTTTGCAACGCTAAAAATTTATAGACATTTGAATAAGCCTCATTCCCATAAAATTCAAGCGTAAAAGTCCCTTTTAAGATATTATTAATCGTCATAATTTCAGTGTCCGCATTATACTTTGTCAAACTTGTTAAAACTTGTCCCGGACTTAACATATCAACGATAATATAATCGGTTTCAAACATCTTTTGAGTAGCGTTTTCTCTACCAATTAATATTTTTTCAGGAGTATAATTCATTAAATCCGTTAAATAATCAGCTATTTTAGATAAAATCATTTTATTTCTTCTCCCACGCCTTCATAATATCCATAATCACTAAAATCACTTAAAGATATTACTCTATAATAAGTATTTTTATACTTTATTTTATCATTTATTTTTATTTCATCTAAAGCGTTTATTTGAATATACTTTAAAGAATAATTGATATTATCCAATGTTAATTTTTCTTTATCTGCGGGTTGTATAACTGCTTTTATTTCCAATGCTTCTTCAACTTCTGTTGGAAAATGATTAATGATTTGTTCAGTTGTTCTATTTAATGTAACAACCTGTGAAAATTTGTCTATCACAGAATTTAATTTTGGTAACATTTCAATCGTCCTTTACTACCCAAAATGTAACACTTTGCACTAAACGCCCGGTATCTATCAATATTTTAGAACTCTTTTTTTCTTTTATTGTGCTTTTTTTTAAAGGTTTCCAAGTTCCATAACCACTTGTCTTAAAAGCGTCTTTAACAATGTTTTGTACCACTATTCCTATTTTGTTTAAAGTAACAATCGTGTCACTTCCTTTTAAAACACTTTTATATCCAATCTTTAAAACTTTCTTAATTTCTTTTTCTTTTACCTTAAAAGGCATTCTTAAAAAACTTCTTCTTGGAACTCCTAGCCCATACTCTTGGTATGTTCCAACCTCTGCTATTGTTTGTCCGTTTTTATAAACACCTACATCAGCTGGAACACCAACTTTAATTACTGTCTTTTTAGCTAACTTTAATTGCTTTTTTATATGTTCTAATTTGCTTAAATTATTTTTTTTCATACAAAAAAAGCTCCATTATTTCTTTTTATAAGCATTTTAAAAGTTTGTCCGTAAAACGTGCTATTAAAGAATAAATCATCTTGATTTGTAAATGGTAAAGCGGCATAATTTACACTTACACCACCCACGCTTTCACTTGCTACCTGTTTAACATTTTCTCCGCTTGTATAATATTTACTAGAAACAGTTACTAAATGAGCTAATAAATTAAGAATAATCTCATTGTCTATTTTATTATTTCCATAATCAGCGTTATAATATGCTTTATAGTTGTTTTCATATATAGGTAAATACTTATCAACTATTTCACTACTTAATTCTGGAAATCTTGCAATTAAATCATTCTTTAAACTCATTTTTTACCTTTATTTCTTTTTTATTAATCCAAGTTTTATAGCGTTCTTCACTTTAGGGTGATTTGCTTCTTTGCTTGTTAATTCAAAAAACTCATCTTTAATATAATGACCTAAAATAAAAAAGTCGTTTTCAATTTTTTTGAAAAAACCAATCTTTTTTGTTTGATTTCCATTTACTTGACTTTCGTTTGTTGCTACTTTTTCGTTTGTTGCCATTTCTTACCCTTTAAAACAAGGCTTAAAGCCCTGTTAGAATTCTTCCTGCTGCATTTTCCAAAACATCAAGCCCACCAATTCTAAATTTACTATCTACTCTATAAGTAAAGCTAGAAGTATTTACAATTTCTCCAATAGTCAATGGAACTGGTATTCTCATAACCATACTATTATCATCAGTCGCAAAAGCAACGGTAGCACTTGCCCCATTTACATTTTCTGCTCTAAAAGTAGCTATAAATTTAACATCCGGGAAATTATCCTGCAATGCCGCTAAAACAGATTTACTAGTATATGCGTTCGCATTAAGCAATGTTCCAGCTAAAACATTCATTGCCCTAATCGGCATAACTACTGTATCAGCACTATATTCTGGCGTATTATTTACCCCACTTCTTTGGTCTATAATAAGACTTGCTATTTCGTTGTATAAATCTGCCCCTTTTAATGTTTCAGCTTTTCCACTTGCCGCCGTAACTGCAAAACCAGCATTATTTAATAAACCAGCTTGTCCATCGTGACCTAAAAATCCAATTTTATCGACAGTTTGTAGATACACTTTATTGTGTGTCGCTACATATCTTTCAACTAAATTAATATGCGCTAGCTCTGCTTCTTTAATATCATCATCGGTCCAGATTGAATGAGCTGTTTTAGGATAAACTCTTAAATAGTTATCTTCCGCTGTTAAACTAATAAGCCCTTTGTTTGTATCTTGGTCGTCTGTATCTGCAAAATCCCCTCTGTCGATTAATCTTAAAGATTGAATTCTTCTTGCATACCCACCAATATTATTAGCTTGTATTCCGCTATTTACAAATGCTAACTCAGGATATTTTTTTTCGAAGAGCCTTGGATTTACCGCTGTTAAAAATCTTGAAAGAATTACCCCTGCATCACTGTCTGTAAAACCGCTTTGTTTAGCACTATCTTTAAACGCTTTAAATTTATCTAAATTGTATAATTGTCCTATCTTCATATTATCCCCTTTTTATCTAATTCTCACTGACCAAACGCCAGCTTCAATCTCTTCAAAAAAATACCCATCAACTGGTGCATTTGCAACTGCATTTCCGGCACTGTCTTTATCCGTTGCGTGATTTGTAGCTTTTCCCCATTCTGTTGTTGCTACATCTGTATTAATATAAACATATACAGGGTCAAATTTATTTGGAATTACTCCAGCTACTACATCTACCGTTACTACGCCATTTTCAACCACATTTACAACGTTTGTTATATCCGATTCAAATACTGACCCATCTTCAAGCCCGTTTGTTACCATTCTTCTAACTACACCGGCAATAACTGGACTTGCTGTCCCATCAACTTTTATTATACTGTCAGTGCTTGCATCATATTTACAAAATAGCCCCGCTTGAATACCATCTGCAAATTTAGTCCAACCTCTTATATAACCTAATTGCCCTATTACTTCACCTGAGTGAATACTTTGAATAGGAATACCTACTGCACTTTTAAAACTCATTTTATAACTCCTTTTCTTTTAATTTGCTAAATTCATCTTCTTGTGCGTCTGCAAATTTAGAATAATCCCTAATCTTTTTTAACATTTTAAAAGCCACAGGGATTTCATTGTCTGTAAATTTTTCTTTTGTTTCTTTTGCTAAAACTTCTTTCATTATAGTTAAATTATCTTTGTCTTCAAACTTATAGCTTTCGTCCAAATAACTTTTTGCTTTTAAAATAATAGAAGCTCTAGCGTTTCCATATTGCATAACTGCGTCTTTAAATTCTTTTGTATCTTTAAAATCTTGTGCGTCTGTTACTTGTGTTGGTGATGGCTTTGGATTGTCTTCTCCTGCTTCACCGTTTCCATTTTCTTCACCTGTTCCCTCTGGGTCGTCATTTTCTTCACCTGTTTCCATATTTTCCTCTTGTAATTCAGGTGTGTTTTGTTTTGCTTTATTAATTGCGTCTTGCAAAATAGGAATTATTTTTTTTAATTCCGATAAGTCCATTAATTTAATTGCATCAGGTAAATCTGTTATAACTTCCCCTATTTTTTGCAAATTAATTTCTTTTTGCCCTCCACTTGGGTTTTGCCCTTTTTCTCCTGCTTCACCATTTCCATTTTCTCCATTTGGATTATTTTCTGGAACTTGTCCGGCTGGTGTATTGTTTTCTGCTCCAATTGCCATTAATTCTCCTTTGTCTTTAAATTTACAATCATTACCACATCTTGCACTATTCACGATAGCCAAATGATGAGGTTGGATATTCACCTGTTCTAAATCATAATCTTCACCGTTTCCGTCAATCAAGTCAGCAAAATAGCCTAAACTTAATTGATTTTTTCCTCCTAATTCTACCATATTTTTTTTAAGTGCTATTTTATTCTCAATTCCTATTGTAGATTTTTGCTCTTCTTTTTGTAATGGAATTATTTTACTTGTTAAAACTTCCCCTATTTTTTTATCTTCACTAATATTTGGCTCTAATTCAATATGTTCGTCCGTGACTGGTATGCCAATCATCTTTTTAGCTGTTTCTTTTATTGTTTCAGGTTTCCTATAAACTTTAAAAACTTTATCAAAAGGCTCTTTCCCTATTTCCATTCCGTAATATGTTTGTATTCCGTCTCTTACGCTTATAACCTTTTTTCCGCTTTGCTGTTCTACATTCATTTTATCGTAAAACATAAATTTTTTCATTCTTACTCCTTTTAATCAAATTCTACTACATAAGTATTCCAGCAACGGCAATTAATCTCCTGCCCTGCTAGAAGTTTTTTACCATCGCAACTGCTATAAAGCCCTTCGGTCGGGTCATACTCTTTACCGTCTCTTGCTCTATGGCACACTCTTGTCCTCTCATCATTAACTGCATTCCACACTGCTTTTTTAATTCCCAAATTTAAAGCTCTTTTATCATTTAATTGTTGGTTAAATGTTTTCAATTCATTTCTAGCAATTAATTCAGCTTTGTTTCTATTCTTTTTTTTAACATTTGCAACTTCTTGGTATAAAGTTTCTAAACTTCTTCCCTGTGATAATAAGCGTAAAAAATTATCAGTTAAATTCCCCATTGCTTCTTTTTTAAGTTTTTCTATATATGCCGTTGTTTCAAGTGTTTTAGCATTTACAAAAGTATTAAGGCCGTCCGTTTTAATTATTTGCTTAACATCAACTCCAACACCCCTTTGAACTGCCTCATAAAATTTCTTATCATTTATTTTATGTAACTTAAAATATAGTTTTCTAATATATTTTTTAATTCTATTTTGGCTAAACTGATTATCAATACTTTTTTGAAATTCTCTTGATAATTGTTTTAATACTACCGCGTAATTGCCTACTGCGTCCGCTACTTCATATTTTTTTCTTATTGTAGGTTTCGTCATTTCTTTTAAAACTTTGTTTTCAAACCTTTTATGTATCTGTTCCACTATAAATTTACAAAAGTGGCTTAATTCATTTTCTAAATATTTAGGTGTCTTCATCGGCTTAATGATTACTTTTTTCTTTCTTTTTGGCTTTTGTGCTACTTCTGTTATATTTATTTTAGCCATATCTTACCTTTATATTGGGAAGTCATTTTCAAAATCGTCTTGCTCACTAACTTCTACGCCTCTTTCTTTTAAATATTTAGCAATATTAAATCCCATATCATATAAAGCTGTGGCGTTTTCTATTGCTATTTTTTCATAATTTATCTTTTCGCTAGGGCTTACATTTTGTTGCTCTTTAAAAATAACAGGAGATAAATCTAATTTTCTTAAAAATTGATTCAACGGAGTTAAAAGATATTCACTTTGTAAAATTTCTATCATTTCATTAAAAGCTGTTTTTTCTATTTGCCCCGTGCTATTTAAGCCTTGCACATTCTCACCAACTAGCATAGCTAACGGGATACCTGTAACCATTGCTAAACGCCTTAAACTTATATTATTTACATCGTCTAAATTACTAAGTGACTGAGTTATATTCATAACATCATCTTCACTATCCAATAAACCAGCTCCATAAATACTACGCCTATCTTCTAAATAAGAATAGAATTTAACTATATTGTTCTCTTGTTTAGCTTCTAACGCTTGCTTAAATCCTTTAATCTTATAAAATAAAGACGCGTTTTTCTCCAATATAGTTGAAGACGCTCTTTCTACAATTCCATCGTTTATAAGTTGATTGTAAATTAATTCAAATTCACTAATTCCCCCTAAATTATACATCGGCATATCTTGCTGTCTTGGCTTAACATAAGTAAAATCTATAACACGCGTATGATGAAAATTATATCCCCTCACATTGTAATAAACAGGCTTTAAATAACGTTGTGAAGCTAAATTGGTAATATAATCAAAAACACTAACCATATCACCGCTAAACACTTCAAATTTTACTCTCTCTTTGTCTATTTCTTCTAACGGCATAGATAAATCTCCACCGTCATTTATTACAATAATACCTCGACCAAAAACCAATGCCCACAAAAAAGCCTCTTTAACTTTGCTATGTAACCTTGCTAAATAATAAGCCTTGTCCTCATCGTTATCAAATAAAATATTATTTGGCTTTAAGGCATAACCTGCTTTTAACCTAACTATTTTATTCCCTAACCCTATTTTATAAATATCGTTCAACTCATTAAAAGTTATTCTTCTACTTGTTATATAATTCCCATTAGTCGCATTTCTTTTATTTGCTAGAGAATTAAATAAACTAGTTAAACCATCTTTAAAACCCATTTATTCTCCTTTTTAATGCTATTATAGCAATTTTCCATAATCAATAACCATTCCTTGCTTATATACTAAATCAAAAGCATACACTATCGTATCAATTATATCATCGTGTTTTATAAAATCAGTTCCAAACAATGTTATTTCATTTATTAATTCTTGCTTAAATTTTATTTCATTATCCACTTTTAAATGATAAGTTTCAAAATAAGTAGAAATATCGTCTGCTCTTAATAGTTTAGATTTTTTAGGCATCAACGATTTAATCATTAATCCTTTACGCTTCGCTCTTTGTATTAAATCGCTTCCACTTGCTTTGTCTTCTATATAAGCCCCTTTAAATGGATACTTATTATTCTTATTATAAAACTCATAAAAAATTTGCTCTCTTTCAACTGCTTGTATTTTACCTACAAATATATCCAATAAATACAAATTATTATCTATTACACCAAAAGCACTATAAACAGTATCGTCATTCAGCTCTTTATCTTTTATTGCTGTATCCACTGTTATAAAATAATAATCAAAAGCAAGGTTTTTATAATTTCCCCAATCTAACCAATCGATTTTAAACATACCGTCATTATCTTGTATATATTGTCCTAGATAAATATGATTATATTTTTTAATATTTTTTTGTTTCATATTTTCCGCTTCTTTTTTTATTACATCAGGACAAAACGGATTATCTAGATAAGTGGTGTGAATATGCACTTTATTGCTTACTTCTTCTTTAAGTTCTATAACAGGGTCAGTTTCTAATCTCGGGTTATATGTAAAAAATATTTTTGAATTTTCCATTCTTATCGTTGGTATTAAAATTTCCAAAGAAAATTTACTAAGACTTTGGGCTTCTTCAACCCATACAAAACTAAAACCCTCAAATGATTTTACACTATCGGCGGTATGATTTTGCAACCCTTTAAAAATTATATCTCCACCGCCTATTATTTCAATATGAGTATTAAGTATCCTAAATTTATCGTTCAATCCATAATGATTAATTCTATTTTCTATAAGTTTTTTAGATGAATGTTGAATAGACAACTGAACTTCTCTTAAACATAAAAAATCAGTTTGTGGCTCTGTAATAGCTTGTAATAACAATCTATCCGCAACCGCCCACGATTTACCACTTCCTCTGCCTCCACTCAAAAAATAATATCTTTTATTCTCATTATAAATAGGTTTATAAACTTTTGGAACTTTTACTTTCATTCTATAAACTCAACCTGAATTTTATCTATTTTTTTACTTTCGATATTTACTTCTACATCAGGTCTTTCGCTGTATCCCCGTCTTTTACCCTTTGTTTTTAAAAAGAATATAAGGGAGGTCGTATCCCCGTCTTTTATTTTTTTCATCAACATTGTTTCGGCGAAATCAAGCAAACTCTCTTGTATATCTTCATCTGCCTTTTTATAAACGTCAGAATTGTGGAGCCAATAATAATGAGTTTCTCTTTTTATCCCTACCTTTTTACACGCCTGTGTTATATTGTGTCCTGTAACCTCCAATGCTTTTAACATTGTTTCTTGTCTTTTAGTCAATTCTTTAGTTATTTTTTTAGCCATTATATTCCTTTTATTAATTTCTTTTTCTCTTTTAATATCATTTTATCGTAATAATCCCTTTTATTTTTATTACTAAAAGCACAATAAGCCCATATTATCAACCATACCCCACCCGTCATTATAGTCATAAAAAGATGAAAAATATTACTTGTTTTAGCATCTGCTTTTTTTAACTCTAAATCCATTATTTTATCATTCATTGTTCTCTCCTTTATTTGTATTCACTCCATTTAACTTTTTTCATTTTTTAATATTTTATCTAATTTTCCCTTAAAATCATCAAAACCAAAAGCTACAAATCCATTGCATACATTGCTTTTTTTTATCGTATCCAAAAACATCTTTTGATTATCACTCACTTTTATACCTGCATAACTAATTCTCCCACTTTTTAGTATTTTACCTTTCTTTTTAAGCTCTATAAATAAGACTTTGTCTTTTAAAATAACAACCAAATCACTAACACCCTTTTTCTTTCCCATTGCTTTTGCTTTATTCTCAATCTTCATAGCTTTTTCTCTATTGCTACCACTCATTAAATTTTCATTCATCGGTGCAAAAAATGCAATAATTTTTCCTTGTCTTTCCAATATCCTTAAATAATCTACCGCCTTTTTTTGCTCTAATTCTTCTAATTTTCTTTTCATTTTTCAAATTTCCAATCATTAAAGATTTCATCATTCATAATTCTTTCTATTTCTTCCACCGCCTTTCCATCTCCTAAAAAAATATATTGAATAACACCGCCTTTATTTTTAAGTTCTATTTTTCCAGTATTCTCAATAACTTTAACTTCACTTTGCCATTCCGGCTCTTTCATACTTCTAAAAATAGTTAAAAATCTATCTTTTGCATATTCTTTTTCTCTTTCATCATATCCAGCACATATAAAAAACTGCTCGTATAAATTCACTTTATCTCCTTTCCTTTTTTATATTCTCTCTTTAAATTATAGATATATTTTTTACTACATCCAATCATTTTTGCTATTGTTTCATTTTTACATTTCAAAAAGATTTCGCCCCTTTTTTCAATCTCTT
>Ga0256829_1000846_pt1 | contig 27493 bp, 24 predicted proteins | sample 131447metaG_FD_185979 | JGI IMG/M metagenome (GOLD analysis project Ga0256829, IMG submission 185979) | Hydrothermal vent microbial communities from Lau Basin, Pacific Ocean - 131-447 | ecosystem: Environmental > Aquatic > Marine > Hydrothermal vents | place: Pacific Ocean: Lau Basin | collected... | reverse complement strand
CCGCCCCCGGCGTGATCCCGATATCGTCCAGTTGCTCGCCCACGATAAAGCGGAAATCGGCATTGGTCAGCACCATGGGGGCGGCAAAATCCGGCCCCGACAACCGCTGCGCCGAGGCCTGGAACAGCGTCACATCGCCCAAAAGTGCCACGAATTGTTTCGGATAGGACTTGCGCGACAGAGGCCAAAGCCGCGTGCCAGACCCGCCACAAAGGAGAACCGGAGTAATCATAGGATGTCGTCTCAACCCCGCAATAAATCACCAGAGGTATCCCCAATCGGGCATAGTCTATCAAGGCGAAACTTGGCGCGAGGCGTTTACTGGGGCAGACCTGGGCGGCGGAGTGCCTGAATGCTGCCATTCACGGCAGAAGGTGGATTGTGGCCCTTTGCACTCATGGTTCGAGGCGCGCGCGCGCGCCGCACCGGACGATACCCGCCATCACAAGGCGCGAAAGCGCTTCTCTTGCCGGGCGGTCCAGCGCACCGTCAGATCAAAGCCATCTTCGGTCTGCGTCTCGGCTTCGACCAGCTCTTTCTCGAAGAGCCAGGCCCGTTTGCGCCCCTCGGCAAAGCGCAGATGCAACTGCGTCAGGTGGGTTGCGTCGGACAGTTTGTCGCCAATGGCCGCGATCAGCTCACTCAGCCCCTGCCCCGAAATCGCGGAAATCGCGATGACATCGTCCTGGCGCGCCGCTTGGGTCGCGGTGGCGGCGCGGAGGTCCTCGGGCAAACGATCAATCTTGTTCCAGATCTCGATCTGCGGCGTCTTGTTCGTCACGCCCAGACTTTCGAGGATGGTCGCCACATCGCGCGCCTGCGACACGGTCTCGGGATGGGAAATGTCGCGCACATGGCAGATCAGATCCGCGGACAGCACCTCTTCCAGCGTCGCCCGAAAGGCCGCAACCAGTTCGGTGGGCAGATCGCTGATAAAGCCCACGGTGTCGGACAGGATCACCTCTGGCCCGCCTTCAGGCAGGTTGACACGGCGCATGGTCGGATCGAGCGTGGCAAAGAGCATGTCCTTGGCCATGACATCCGCCCCGGTCAGGCGATTGAAAAGCGTGGATTTGCCCGCGTTGGTATAGCCGACGAGGGCCACCACCGGAAACGGCACCTTTGCGCGCGCGGCGCGGTGCAGGGTTCGGGTCTTGGATACTTTTTCCAACTGACGCCGCAGTCGCACGAGCTGATCGTCGATTGCGCGGCGGTCCGCCTCGATCTGGGTTTCACCGGGTCCCCCCACAAAACCAAGCCCGCCCCGCTGCCGCTCCAGGTGGGTCCAGGCGCGCACGAGCCGCGTGCGCTGATAGCTGAGCGCCGCCATTTCGACCTGCAACACGCCTTCGCGGGTCGCGGCACGGTCACTGAAAATCTCGAGAATCAATCCGGTGCGATCCAGAAGCTTGACGCCCCAAGCCTTTTCGAGGTTGCGCTGTTGCACGGGCGTGACCGGCCCGTCCACGAGAACCAGCTCGACCTCGGCGGCCTCCATCGCCTGATGCAGCTCTTCCAGCTTGCCCTTGCCGAAAAGACGCCCCGCATCCGGCTTGCGCAGGCGCACGAGGTCGGCGCCCACCACCTCGATATCGGGCAGGGCATGCGCCAGAGCGACCGCCTCTTCCAAGGCCAAGGCGGGATCACGGGCGCGATTGGCGCCGTCGATTTCGGGGTGGATGACCCAAGCCCGTGTTATCGGGCGCTCATGGTCCATCAATTCGCGTCGTCACCATCGTAGAGGTTGACCGGCTGCGACGGCATGATGGTCGACACCGCATGCTTGTAGACCAATTGCGATTGCCCATCCCGGCGCAGCAGGATGCAGAAATTGTCGAACCAGGTGATCACGCCCTGCAATTTGACCCCGTTGATCAGAAAGACCGTCACAGGAATCTTGGTCTTGCGGACCTGGTTGAGAAATGCGTCCTGTAAATTTTGTCGATCAGAAGCCATGCGTCTTCCTGCCTTTTTTTATTGCGCGCACCGCGAACCGGCGCGAGGGATCTTGCATACAGCCCAGAGTATGTATTGCCCGTGCAAGACTTTCCAGCCCAAAAATAAAATCGTTCCACTCTGCGGCAAGGATCACAAAACGGCGCTAATCCCGCCAGATAGAGGGGTTGAGCAGGGCAATCAGGGCCAGCGTTTCAAGCCGCCCGAGCACCATGGCCATGGCATAGATCATCTTGGCCGCATCGCTGAGTTCCAGAAGGCGAATGGGCGTGTCGCTCGCGCTCAGAATGAGCGGCCCGGTGGTCGAAAGCCCGGAAATCGCCAGAATCAGTGCCGCGTCGAACCCCTGTCCGGCAAGGGCCAAAAGGGCTGTGACAAAGGTCAGGGACATGGCGAAGAGCATGAAGAAAATCCACGCGATGAACGCACCTTGCCGCCGGATGCGTCGCCCGAGCCCCGTTGCGCGCCCAACGGACGAGGGATGCACCAGCCGCTCTGTTTCGCGCCGGGCATGAAGATAGAGCGCATAGACCCTGAGCAGCTTGACACCGCCCGCCGTGGTGGCCACCCCGCCGCCCACCAGCGAAAGCCCCAAGAGGATCAGACCCGGCGTGCCCAATCCGGACCAATCCCGCGCCTCCTGCCAGTCCGCGCTTTCAAATCCGGTGGTGGAAAGAAAGGACAGCACGGTAAACACCGCCCCCCAAAGCGCCCGCAGCGCCAACTGCCAATCCGAGGTATCCTCGACCCCAAGGGTCGCGATCCAGTGCCGCAGGAACAGGATGAGAGGGACCCCAACGAGCAGCAAGACCCCCAGCCGGAATTCGGGGTCGTTGCGCACGCCGGGGCGCACCGAGGTGATCGTGTCCGACGAGAAGGTGAGCCGCGACAGGGCGAAGAAGAAAAACAGGAACACCGCGAACTCGCCGGCAAAGCCCGCAGCGCCGTTCTGCAACCCGCCGATCGAGGAAATCCCGCTCGTGGCCATGGTCGACATCGCATGAATGGCGGCGACAAAGGCGCGCTCTCCGCCGATCAGCAGGCAGATCCAGAGGGCGCCCGTCAGGCCAATGTAGACCGGGGCCAGAACCCGCGTCGATTGCGCCAGCCGTTTGGCGGGGGTTGCGCGCTCGAACCGGCTCAGGACCGTCTCGTCCTGTCCCGGCTCGCCCCGGGCCGTCACCTCGAAGCCGCCAAGGTTGAGCGGGGCCAGAACCGCCGAGGCAGAGATCCACAGCAGCAGCCCCCCGCCCCACCCCACCAGAGCGCGCCACAGATGCAGGCTATCGACAAGGCGCCCCTGCGCGCCAAAGAGCGTGGCCCCGGTGGTGGTAAAGCTCGACACCATCTCGAAATAGGCATTGAGAAAGGTCGTGTTCCGCGCACCGGTGTAAAACGGAATGGCGAGAAACACCGGCAAGAGCACATAGGCCAGCAAGAGCGACATCAGGTTTTGCGTGTCGCTCATCCGCTGATTGGATCGCCCGGACAAGGCGAGCCCGACCGTGATCACCAGCGCAAGCCCGATGGTACCGGAAAAGGCAAAGGCCTTGCCCACACCGCTAAAGCCGCGCATGCCCGCGTCAATCGCGGGCAGATACATCATCAATGCGGCAATCCCGGCGAGGATGAGGATGAGCGGGAATGTCAGCAGACGGGTGATCATCGGATCAGAAAAAGTCGATCGAGACCTGCAACAGCTGCTCGACCGCCGCCACATCCGCCGCCATTGCAAAGATCACGATCACATCGCCCGCCTCGACCCTGAGACCGCCAGCGGGTTTATGTATCTTGCCGCCCTTGCGCACTGCTCCCACAAGCACGCCTTCGGGAAAGTCGATATCGCGGATGGCCGCCCCGGCAATGGACGAGGTCGACATCACCTCAGCCTCGATCACTTCGCCTTCGGCATCCCCGATGGAATAGACACCGCGCACCTTGCCGTGACGGATGTGGCGCAGGATCGAGCTGACCGTGGTGGCACGCGGATTGATATAGGCGTCAATCCCCAAGGGTTCGAGCAGCGGCACCATCGTCGGATCGTTGATCAGCGCCACGGCAAAGGGGCAGCCCTCGGATTTGGCGCGCACAGCGGCCAGCATGTTGGTTTTGTCATCGTCGGTCACAACCAGCACCGCATCGGCGCGGGCAATCCCCGCCTCTGCCAGCAGCGCCGCATTGAGCCCGTCGCCGTTCAGAACGATCGTGCGTTCCAGAGCGTCCGCGGCACGCTCGGCCTGCGCACGGTTCTTTTCGATAACCTTGCTGCGAATGCGGCCACCGGGGCGTGTTTCCAGCGCCTGCGCCACCGCAAGGCCGATATTGCCGCCGCCGATGATGACCACGCGCTCTTGTTTCTTTTGCGACTTGCCAAACACTTCGAGCGTCCGAGGCACATCCTCGATGGGGGCGAAGAGGTAACATTCGTCCCCGGCAAAGAGCTGATCCCCCGCTTCCGGCGCAAACAATCGCCCCTCGCGCCGCACTGCCAGCACCACAACCCGCAACGTCGAGAAAAGATCGCTGAGCTGCCGCAGGGGCGTGTTGAGCACCGGGCAATCGTCTTCCAGCCGGATGCCCATGAGCTGCGCCTGCCCGCCCATGAAAAGCTCGGTATCGAAGGCCGCGGGCGAGGCAAGCCGTTGCAGCGCCGCTTGCGCCACCTCGCGCTCGGGGCTGATCACCACGTCGATGGGCATGTGATCGCGGCGGTAAAGGTCTGAATAGATGGCATCGAGATAGGACTGGCTGCGCAGGCGGGCGATCTTGCGGCTGATGCCGAACACCGAATGGGCCACCTGGCATGTGACCATGTTGACCTCGTCCGAATAGGTCGCGGCGATGATCATGTCGGCGTCCCGCGCCCCTGCCCTGTCCAGCACATCGGGATAAGAGGCAAAGCCGGTGATGCCCTGCACGTCGAGCGTATCAGTGGCGCGACGCACCAGATCGGGATTGTTGTCCACGACCGTGACGTCGTTGCGCTCTCCGGACAGATGCCGCGCGATCTGCCAGCCCACCTGACCGGCACCGCAGATGATGACCTTCATCGTTCTTGCCTCATCTTCACTGAACCTGCTGCATGACAGATGCCCCCTGTCCGGTCAATTGTGTTCTGGGTCACGGGTGCGCGGCGGGCACCGCGTGATCGAGCCAATCGAGGATCTGAGTAAAATCCGGGCTGAGCGCCTCTGCCATCCCGTCGGAGAAGGCCAGAAGATGCGGAGCGTTGAGCCGGTTGGCCCCCACCAGAACCGGCACATCGCGACTGAGCGCCTCGGCGATCAGCGTGCGAAAGCCACGCCCCTCGGCCTCGTGCTTGCCGAATTTGTTGATGATCACAAGATCGCAGCCTTCCGCCAGCCGGGCCTCGGCGGCGGCCACTGCAAGTTCAAGCGCCGATGGATCCAGCCGACAGCCGCGCGCGCCCGGCCCAAGGCTTTGCGAGATGCGGATCACCGGCCCGTCGGGCAGCACCTCGACATCCATGTCGCAGGGCCGGTCCGCTCCGCAATTGGTGTTGACCTGCACCGTGCCACAGAGGCGCAGGCCCCGCGCCCGCGCCGCGCGCGCCACGTCATGCAGCAAGAGATCGGTTTCCCCGCGCCCCTCTGCCACGACATAGGCGATGCGCATGGCCCCGCCCCCGCTCAGGCGGTCAGGCGGCTGATGACCACCGTCACCTCGGGCCGCTTGCCGATTTCGGTCTGCGTGCTCTGCCGCGCGACGCGACGCAGCCCCTCTTCCAGCTTGTCATCGTCGGTCAGGGTCTTGGCCCCGGCCCGGCCCATGAACTGCGACAGGTCTTCTTCCAGCACATCGACCAGGGGCGCGTTGGAGCGCCCGGTATCCGCAAGGCCCATGACCTCGACCCAAGGGTCGCCCAGGGGCTCGTCGTCTTCGTCCAGAATGACATTGACCATGACATGCCCGTTCAGCGCCATGCGGATCCGGTCGCGCACCACGCCATCCATCGCGCCCACCTGCACCGACCCATCCAGATAGGTGCGGCCTGTCTCGACATATTCGACCACCTTGGGCGCATTGCCGCTGAGGTCGATCATCATGCCGTTGACCGCCAGCACACCCTTGAGCCGGTTGGCATTGGCCAGCTTGACATGCTCGCGCAGGTGCCGGTGCTCGCCGTGCATCGGGATCACCATCTGCGGCTTGATCAGCTTGTGCATCTGGTCGAGATCGGGCCGGTTGGCATGGCCCGAGACGTGATAGCGATCATCGCCCTCGATCACATCGACGCCCATTTCCGAGAACTGGTTGATGATGCGGATCACGCCACGTTCATTGCCCGGAATGGTCTTGGAGGAAAAGAGAAACGTATCGCCATCCTTGAGGGTGATGCCGTTGTATTTGCCATTGGCCAGTTGCGCACTGGCGGCGCGCCGTTCGCCCTGAGAGCCGGTGACGATCAGCATCAGGTTCTCGCGCGGGATGTTGCCGGCCTCTTCGGGGCTGATCGTCTGGGGAAAGCCCGCAAGCACGCCGGTTTCCTGCGCCGCCTCGACCATGCGCTGCATGGCGCGGCCCATCAGGCAGACCGAGCGCCCCGCCTTTACCCCCGCCTCTGCCAGCGATTTCACGCGGGCGACGTTGCTGGCAAAGGTGGTGCAGACAAAGAGCCCCTTGGAGGCCACGACCAGATCGGTGATCGGCCCGCCCACGCTGCTCTCGGAGCGGCCTTCGTGATGGCTGAAAACATTGGTGGAGTCGCAGACCAGCGCCTTGACGCCCGGCTCGGACAGGCTGGCCCAGAGATCATGATCGAACGGTTCGCCCACCACCGGGTTGACGTCGATCTTGAAATCGCCGGTATGCACGATCCGTCCGCCGGCGCTGTCGATCACCAGACCGGAGCTTTCGGGGATGGAATGCGAGATCGGCACGAAGCCCACGGTGAAGGGCCCCGCCTTGACGGTGTTGGGCCATGGCGAGACGGTGTGAACCGCTTTTTCGGGATTGCCATGCTCTTGCATCTTGCGGCGGGCGATGTTGGCGGTAAAGGCGCGCGCGTGGATCGGCGCGCCAAGCCGCGCGTAGTAATGCGCCACGGCACCGACGTGATCCTCGTGGGCGTGGGTGATGAAGATCGCCTCCAACTGCCCCTTGCGGTCCTCGAGCCAGGAGATGTCGGGCAGGATCAGATCAACCCCCGGCGTGCCGTCCATATCGGGAAAGGTCACGCCCAGATCGACGAGGATCAGACGTTCCTTGCCGGGTTTGCCATAGCCATAGACATAGGCGTTCATGCCAATTTCGCCCGCCCCACCAAGGGGCAGGTAGATAAGTCGGTCGCTGCTCATGGGGCGTCAGCCCTCCTTGTTATACGCGTCAATCACGGTCAGGCCGTGCATTGTCAGATTGTCTTCGAACACGTCGAACATGTCCGTTCCCTGCTGGAAGAGAGGTGCCAGCCCACCCGTTGCGATCACCTTCATGGTGCGGCCACGCTCGGCCTTTATCCGGTCACATAGCCCATTGATCAGCCCGACATAACCCCAGAATACGCCCGACTGCATGCAATCGACGGTATTCGTGCCGATCACCCGCTCGGGTTTTGTCACGTCGATATGCGGCAGGGCTGCTGCCGCTTCATGTAGAGCCTGCAGCGAAAGATTCACCCCCGGTGCGATCACCCCGCCGATATAGGCGCCATCGCTCGCGACCACGTCAAAGGTGGTGGCGGTACCGAAATCGACCACGATGAGGTCGCCGCCGTAGAGATCAAACCCCGCCACCGTGTTGACCAGCCGGTCAGGGCCGACCTGCGTGCCCGCATCCACCCGCACATCGACCGGCAGGCGGCACTCGGGCTTGCCCACCACCAGCGGGCGGCAGTTGAAATAGCGGTCCGAAAAGACCCGCAGATTGAACACCACGCGCGGCACGGTCGAAGAGATGATCACCCCGGTGATATCGGCCTTGATGCCATGGTGATGCAGCAGGGTCTTGAACCAGACGAAATACTGATCAGCGGTGCGTTGATGGTCCGTGGCGGTGCGCAGGGTGCAGAGGAATTTCTGCCCGTCCCAGATGGAAAACACCGTGTTGGTATTGCCGCAGTCAATCGCCAAAAGCATGCGCCCGGTCCCGTATGGTCAAAAGAACACCTCGGCGGCGGCAATCGCCTGTCGCCCCTGGGCGGTCAATAGAACAAGATTGCCCGCCTCGTCCACCGTCTCGAACCGGCCCTCGTACACCTCGCGCGTCGTGCGCGCGGTGATGACCTCGCCCAGCCGTGCCGCCCGCGCCAGCCACGCGGCGCGGATGGGGGCAAAACCGTAGGTCACGAACTGCGCCTCTGCCCGTGCATAGGCCGGGGCCAGAAGATCCAGAAATGCCTCGGGGTCTATCGCGATGCCCGTTTCGGACAAGAGCGAAACGGGGCGCAGCGCGCCTTGCTCTACCTCCGACACCTCGGGCGCGCGCGAGAGGTTCACCCCGATGCCGATGGCAAAATGACTGAGGCTGCCGCCTGCCCCGGCACTCTCGAGCAAAATCCCCGCCAGCTTGCCGCCGTTCAGAAGCACGTCGTTGGGCCATTTGAGGGCAAAGACCTCGGCCCGGCCCGTTGCCGCGACCAGCGCATCAAAGAGCGCCAGCGACGCCACGAAAGAGCGCAGCGCCACGCGGTCCGGGCTCTCGGTCGGGCGCATCACGAGGGTGGCCGCGAAATTGCCCGCCGGATTGGCCCAGGCCCGCCCCCGCCGTCCGCGCGCCGCCGTCTGCTGATGCGCCAATATCCATTCCGGCCCCGCCAGATGCGGCGCGATGCGTGCCGCCTCGGCATTGGTGCTGTCCACCGACGCCAACACGCGGCGGCCATAGCCCTGGGGCCAGTCCGATCCCTGATCCATCCTTGTCCTGCTCCAACTCTCCGAAACTCTGCGCCGCCTCAGTCCCACCAAGGCCCATGATGCAGCCCCGCACGCCCCAAGCGTTCGAACCCGTGACGCCCGAACATATCACGCTGTGCCTGAATGATATTGGCGCTGCCATGGCCCAAACGCATGCTGTCATACCACGCCAGCCCGGCCGAAAGCGCCGGCACCGGGTGCCCGCCATGCACCGCGCTGCACACCACCTGTCGCAACGCGGGGATGCAGCGCGCCAGCGTCTGCGCGATTTCCGGGGAAAGGATCAATTCGCCATGCGGCAGGTCCTGATCGAAGGCCGCCGCGATGTCATCCAGCAGGGCAGAGCGAATGATGCACCCCGCCCGCCAGATACGGGCGATGGTCGCGAGATCCAGCGCCCAGGCATATTCCTCGGACGCCGCGGCCAGAATGCGAAACCCCTGCGCATAGGCCAGCAGGCGCGCGGCCAGAAACGCCTCGGCCAGAACCTCGGGGGCGTCGTCAAATACCCCCACCGCCCCGCCAAGGATCGCCTCGGCGCGCTGCCGCGCGGCCTTTTCCGAGGACCAGCCCCGCGCGCCCACCGCCGCCTCGATCATGCTGGCCGATTGCCCCAGACGCAGCGCCTCGATCACGGTCCAGCGCCCGGTGCCCTTTTGCCCCGCCGCATCCTTGATCACATCGACCATCGGATGGCCGGTCTCGGGATCGGTATAGGTCAAGAGCCGGGCCGTGATCTCGACCAGATAGGATTTGAGCGGCCCCCTGTCCCAAGTGGCGAAGAGCGCGCCAATCTCGGAGGGTGGCAGGGCCGCGCCATTGCGCAATAGGCTGTAGATTTCGGCGATGACCTGCATATCGGCATATTCGATGCCATTGTGCACCGTCTTGACGAAATGCCCCGCCCCGTCCGGTCCCAGATGCGCGACGCAGGGCACGCCGTCATGGCGGGCGGCAATGGCGGTCAGGATCGGGTGCAGCTGCGCCCAGCTATGATCGCTGCCCCCCATCATCATCGAGGGGCCGTGACGCGCCCCCGCCTCGCCGCCAGACACCCCCAGACCCACGAAATGCAGATCGCGTTTCGCAAGGTCCTCTGCGCGGCGGCGGGTATCGTGAAAATCGGCATTTCCCCCGTCGATCACCGTATCACCGGGGCTGAGCAGCGGCGTGATCTGCGCCAGCATGGCGTCCATCGGCGCGCCAGAGGGGATCATGAAGAGGATGATCCGGGGCGCTTTCAGCGCCGCGACGAAATCCTCCAACCGTTCGTGGGGGTGCAGCCGCGACGCCAGATCGCCCGCCTCGTCGAGAAAGGGCGCGATCCAGTCCGCCTCGCGATTGGTCACCGCCACGTCAAAGCCATGTTCGGCGATGTTCAGCGCCAAGGCGCTGCCCATGGTGCCCAGCCCATAGATACCAATCTGCGCCACTTGCCCCTCCCTGCTATCGCTAACAGCCTTGGATCAGGCTAAGCGCTTTGGCTAAGGGTTTGCAAGCGCGCTGCGTCCAGATGTGTTGCCGTCAGACGCCGAGACACCAGCGCATCACGGCCTTTTGCGCGTGCAAACGGTTCTCTGCCTCGTCGAAAATGACCGATTGCGGGCCATCCATCACCTCGGAAGTCACTTCTTCGCCGCGATGCGCAGGCAGGCAATGCATGAAGAGCGCATCGGGTTTGGCCGCCGCCATCAGCTTGTCATTGACCTGATAGGGCCGCAGCATGTTGTGCCGCCGCTCCTTGGTGGATTGGCTGTCATGCATGCTGACCCAGGTATCGGTGACGACGAGATCGGCCCCGTCCACCGCCTTGAACGGATCGCGTTCGATGGTGATCGTGCTGCCCGCCTTGCGCGCAAGGCCGATGAACTCGGGCTCCGGGTCAAGCTGCATCGGGCCGGTAAACGTCAGGTCGAATCCGAATTGCCCGGCGGCATGCAGGAAGGACGCACAGACATTGTTGCCATCCCCCGACCACACGACCTTCTTGCCCTTGATCGGGCCGCGATGTTCTTCGTAGGTCAGGATGTCGGCCATGATCTGACAGGGGTGGGTGCGGTCGGTGAGACCGTTGATCACCGGCACATCGGCATGTTCCGCCATTTCCAGCAGGACGGATTCGTCAAAGGTGCGGATCATGATGAGATCGACATAGCGGCTCATGACGCGGGCGGTGTCGGCGATGGTCTCGCCATGGCCCAACTGCATGTCGGCGCCTGACAGCACCATGCTCTGCCCGCCCATCTGCCGGACGCCCATGTCAAACGAGACGCGGGTGCGGGTCGAGGGTTTTTCGAAGATGAGCGCAACCATGCGACCGGCCAGCGGCTGTTCGTCATCGGGCGTGCCGCGCGGACGGCCCTGCCGTGCCTCTTTCATGAGGCGGGCCTGATCAATGATCGCCCGAAGGTCGGTTTCAGAGGTTTTGTGGATATCGAGGAAATGGGTCATGGTCGTATCGCTTTTCGATGAGAGGGTCCGTGGGGGCCAGCCCCCACACCCCCGGAGTATTTCGGGAACGATGAAATCAGGCCGTTTCCAGCGCCGTTGCCGCCGCATCAAGGCGTGTCACGGCCTCCGTGATTTCTTCGTCGGTTATGGTAAGTGGCGGCAGCAGGCGCACCACATTGTCAGCCGCCGGAACCGTGGCGACAAGGGCTGCGTAACCGGCCTGCACCACCTCGGTATTAGGCAGCTTGCACTTGAGCCCCAGCATGAGGCCCAGGCCGCGCACCCCCTCGAACACGGCCGGATGCGCCGCCACCAGCCCTTCGAGCCGTTGGCGCATGAGCGCGGCCTTGCGGTTCACCTCGGCCAGAAACTCGGGCGTGGCGACTTCGGACATCACCGCGCAGCCCACGGCACAGCCCAGAGGGTTGCCCCCATAGGTCGAACCATGGGTGCCCGCCGTCATGCCGGAGGCGGCATGCTCTGTCGCCAGCACCGCGCCGAGAGGAAAGCCGCCGCCGATGCCCTTGGCGACCATCATGATGTCAGGTGTCACCCCCGCCCATTCATGGGCAAAGAGACGCCCCGTGCGCCCCACGCCACATTGCACCTCGTCGAGGATGAGCAAGAGACCCTTTTCGTCACAGAGGGCGCGCAGCCCCTTGAGGCATTGATCCGGCAGCGGACGGATACCGCCCTCGCCCTGCACCGGCTCGATCAGGATGGCGGCGGTATGCTCGTCGATTGCCGCGTGCAGCCCCTCGTGATCGCCCCAGGCGACATGTTTGAAACCGGGCAGGAGCGGGCCAAAGCCCTTGGTCATCTTTTCCGATCCGGCGGCGGCAATCCCCGCCGAGGACCGGCCGTGAAAGGCCCCCTCGAAGGTGATGATGTCCGTGCGGTCGGGCTGGCCTGCATCGTAGAAGTGCTTGCGCGCCATCTTGACCGCCAGTTCACAGGCTTCGGTGCCGGAATTGGTGAAAAAGACCGTGTCGGCAAAACTCGCCGCCACCAACCGGTCGGCGAGCTCCTGTTGTTTCGGGATCTGGTAGAGGTTCGAGGTATGCCAGAGCGCCCCGGCCTGTTCGGTCAGCGCCGCCACCAGCTTGGGGTGCGCATGGCCCAGCGCGTTGACGGCAATGCCCGCGCCCAGATCGAGAAAGCGTCGCCCGTCCGCCTCGATCAACCAGGTCCCTTCGCCTTTGACGAAAGAGAGCGGCGCGCGGTTATAGGTTGGCAGGATCGAAGGGATCATGGCGGTTTCCTTATCAAACAGGCCCATTGAGTGCCGCAAGGGCAGAGCCAAGTCAATCATTTGGAGGATTTAGGGCTCAAGCGCGGCAACGCGCAGGGATCAAAACGGAACGGGTCGTCAGACGCGGGCGCGTCGACGTCGCAGAGCGGTATGTTTGGTCCGTGTGATCATGGAGACGCTCTAGCCAGTTTTGCGCGGCATGGGAAGAGAAATGTCTAGATGTCCCCCCGGCTCCATCGCCACGCGCGCGGCCCCGAGGCGCGGATGCAACCGCCGCGCCAGATGCCAGCACCCCATCAGACCCAGCCCCGTGACCGCGAAAATCCCCGGCAACGGCGCCACCAGAAGCACGAGCCATGCCGCCCCCGGCGTGAGGATGCCCGAGACATCGCGGAAACTGGCGTAGATCGCCGACATCTCGGTGCGTTCCGACGGTTTGACAGCCATGAGAAAGGGCAGACCCGCCGACACATCGAGCAGCACCAGAAAGACCGACGCCACAGCGAGACTGGCAACCGTCAGCCATGGCAGGCTGCTGAAGGCCGCAGCAAAGAGGAAGAGCAGCCCGGACACAAGAAAGCCCGCCCGCACCGCGTGGCGGATGGAGCGGCGCTGCATCCAGCGCAGCATGAGGGGCGTCAGAAAGAGCATGCCGTTCGAGGCCGAGAGCAACATGCCGCCCAAGTCTTCACCCAAGCCCTGCTGGACCGCGAAGATCGGCAAATAGACCACATAGGCCCACCAGCCGCAGGAGCGAATGACCGCGAAGATCCACCCCGCCACCAACCGGGGCTGTGCAAAGAACCGGGGCATCCATGCCAGCGGATTGGGGGCCGGGCGGCGCGCGCGCGTGATCAGCTTGCCATTGCCAAGCCGCATGTAGAGAAAAAGCGCCATCATGCTCAGCGCCGCCAGCCCCGCGATGAGAAACGGCAAGGGCCGCCATAGCCCCAAGAGCGTGACGCCAAGGAAGGGCCCCACCGTCCAGCCCAGCGCGCTATAGAACATGCGCGAGGTCTCGCAGCGGCCCAGATCCGACTTGGCAATGAAATCGAGCACATAGGCGTTGAAGCAGACAAAGACCGTGACCGTGGCCGCCGTAATCAGCGCCAGCGCCGCGATCATGCCCAGCGCCCCGCCCTGCGCCCCCATGGCGGCCCCGCCCGCGAACATCGCGCAGCCGGTCACATAGATCCAGCGGCGCGGCATGAAGCGCGAGACAAAGGGCACCATGAGGCCCGTTGCCAACGAGAGCAGCCCCACCATGAAATAGATCTCGGACACGAGCGCCGCATCGCGGAGCGCGCGATACATCTCGAGCGGCATCACCGAAATCAGGATGCCGCGCGCCATGGCCTCGGTGCCCGCCAAAGCGGCAAAACCGCGAACCGAGGGGGTGGGCGCATGGCGGAGCCATTCGGGTATGCGGCGTTGGTGCATGGAGTCGTTCCGATTTTTCGCAAGAGTGACCACGGATGCGGAACGCGTGATTGGCAAACGACGACATCCTGTCGTTTTTGTTGTCAGGGATGAAAAAATAATTGATCCCACCTGCCGAACTTGCGCCTTGCGGCGGTTGCGGTCTGAGGGCAAAGCTGCGGCGATGTTCGTACCCCGCGCCTCCAATCCGGGTCTTGCCGCCCTGCTGACCGTGCTTGCCGCCGCTTTGCTGGCGGGCACCACGCTCTTGGCCAAGATGCTTGGGACCGACACCATCGGACCCGCCCTGAATCCGCTGCAAATCAGCCATGGGCGGTTTCTTTTCGCGCTGCTTGCGGTATCCGTGATGGTCGGCCTGGTGCGGCCACGCTTTACGCGGCCGGACCTGCGCACCCACGCCAAACGCTCTGGCCTTGGCTGGGGCGGGGTCACGCTCATGTTCGCGGCCGCCGCATATATCCCGTTGTCGGACGCGACTGCGATCAGTTTTCTCAATCCGGTTCTCGGGATGATTCTCGCCATCCCGCTCTTGGGCGAGCGTGTGGGGCCGGTGCGGTGGGCAGCGGCGGGCATTGCGCTGACCGGGGCCGCGATCCTGATGCGCCCGGGCGCTGGCGTGGTAGAAACCGGCGCGTTGCTTGCTTTCGGCGCGGCACTTTGCCTTGGAGCGGAGCTCATTTTCATCAAACGGCTCTCGGGCCGCGAAAGCCCCTGGCAAATCCTGCTTGTGAACAATGCCATCGGCCTCGGCATCGCGACGCTGGCGGTGATCTGGGTCTGGGCCGCCCCCACCCCGGCCCAATGGGCGGCCCTTGCCGCGCTCGGCTGCCTGATGGCGCTTGCGCAGACGGCGTTCATAAATGCCATTGCGCGGGGCGATGCCAGCTATGTGGCACCGTTCTTTTACACCGCGCTGATCTTTGCCGGGCTCTACGACGGGCTGGTCTTCGGGATTTGGCCAGACATCACCTCGATCACCGGCGCCGCGGTGATCCTCTGCGGGGCCGGGTTGCTTCTCTGGCGCGAGGGACGGCGTCGCGCGCCCGTGACGTAACGCTGCCTTTGACAAAACGCCCCCGGCTTGGCCTAGATAGCCATCGAGGGAGAGGAGCAATGCCGCTGAGCATTCTGTTGCCGATGGTCATTCTGGGCATCGCGGGCATCGCGCTGCTTTTGCATGTCCTGGGCCTCTCGCGCCGGGCGGTTCTGGCGGATACGGCGGCGGCGCGGGCGGCATGGCTGCGCGAATTTCCTGAGGACTCCCCCATTCGCGTCATTCTCTGTCACGATCACAGCGCCGCCCTGATCGAGACCGCACGGGGGCGCGGCGTGGTCTGGCCAATGGGGGCCGATACCACCGCCCGTTACCTGGATGGCGCCCGGGTCAGGCAGCGCAAAGGCGGTCTCACGCTCGATCTGCCTGACTATACCGCTCCGCGCATCCGGCTGACGCTCTCGCCCGAAGAAGCGACGAGCTGGTGCGCCCTATTGGAGGCCCGCGTATGAGTGATACGCCGATCTATCCCGATGTCGTCAACTGGGCGGTGCCGCTCTTTATCGCCGCCATTCTCGCAGAGCTGTTGTGGATCGTGATCAAGGGGCGCGGCGGGCGGTATGAGACCCGCGACGCGCTGACCTCGCTGCTGATGGGGGCGGGCAACGTGGCAGAAAGCATTGTGCTGGGCTTTGTCGCCTACGGCTTTTTCATGGTGCTGTGGGAGATCACGCCGCTTGATCTGGGGCATTCGGTCTGGGTGATCGCGCTCTGCTTCGTGCTCGATGACCTGCGATACTACTGGGTGCATCGGTTCGGCCATCGCGTCCGCTGGGTCTGGGCGAGCCACGTCAATCACCACTCATCGCAGCATTACAACCTGACGACAGCGCTGCGCCAGACATGGACGGGCACCTTTACCTTCATGATGGTGGTGCGCGCGCCGCTGATCCTCTTGGGATTTCACCCTGCCATGGTGCTTTTCGTGGGGGGGCTCAACCTTATCTATCAGTTCTGGATTCATACCGAGGCGATTGGCCGCCTGCCCCGCTGGGTCGAAGCGGTGATGAACACGCCCTCGCATCACCGGGTGCATCATGGGCGCAACCCGCGCTATCTCGATTGCAACTATGCCGGGGTGTTTATCATCTGGGACAAGATGTTTGGCACCTTCGTGCCGGAACTGGAGTGCGAAAAGGTGGATTACGGCCTTGTCCACAATCTTGGTACGTTCAACCCGCTGCGCGTGGCCTTTCACGAATGGATCGGCATCTGGCGCGATGTGACGCAACCGGGGCTGACCTGGCGCGAGCGGCTGAACTATTGCGTCATGCCGCCGGGCTGGAGCCATGATGACAGCCGGGGCACATCGCAAACCATCAAGGCGCGCTATCTGGCCACCCACCCCGAAGAGGCAGGCACGCCGGGATTGTCGGTGCCGAGCGGACACAACCCTTGAGCTTGTCACAAGCCCCGCACCAAAATGTTATTTGACCGATCGTTCAAAAGCGATTTTAGTCGCGTCAGGCGATCTGCGCCATCACTCACGAACAGGTGTCGCCCCGCGAGGCAATGCGGGACGCTACGGAAGTACCCGGCACCTTGGGCAAGGGCCCATTACTCACCCTTGTGCAAGGTGTCGGGGAAGTTCTAGAGTCTGCTTTGGCGCGTTAACGTTGTTTGCCTCTACCCTTTCGCTCGAAATGACACAGTGATGCCTTGGGAAAAATCCTATGCTGAAGCCGAAGTTCTGGAGGCCGCGATGCGTGCTTTCTGGGAGAAGGGCTATCAAGGCACCTCGATGGCCGATCTGGTTGAGGTCACGGGCCTGAATCGCGGCAGCCTTTATGCCGGGTTCGGCAACAAGCGAGAGCTGTTCTTGAGGGCATTACAGCATTACGATCAAAGCTACCGCGTCGGATTTCTCACGCAGTTACGCAAGGATCGAGAACCAAAGGATGCGATCATCGCGACCTTTGACGCCATTGCCCAAGGCGACACGACCATGCCGGGCGGCTGCCTGATGGTCAATTCCGCGATGGAACTTGCGCCGCATGACGATGAGATTGCGCACGTCATCGAGCAGAGCATGGGCGAAGTCGAAGCCTTCTTTGCCGATTGCCTCGCGCAATGCGAAGACCGCGTTCGCAGCCCTGCGGAAATCTCCGAGACGGCCAAGGTTCTGCAAGGGCTGATGGTGGGCCTTTTGGTCATGACCCGCGCCAATCGCGAAAGCCCGTCGATTGGCGCAATCCTCTCACAGGTGCGCAGCCTGATCGGCTGATCCGCTTACCAGCGGCCCGATAGGCCACGCGTGAGCAGGCTGAGTTGCGCGCGCACGGGTGCAATTCCAAGCCGCCCCTCGGCCACCGCACGCGGGTCGCGTTCCGCGCGGCGCAGCACCGGACCCGCGATCCAGAGCGGCAAAAGCGCCCCCCCTGCCGCGCGAGACACCTGCGCGCGCGCGGCGCGCGCACGGCGCAGCCGCGCCAACCCATCCCTGGCCAAGGCCTGCACGGCGTCGGGCCGACCATCGACCAGGGGCCTGCGCCCCGCCGCCTCGAGCGCGGGAATGGCACGGAACCAATTGGCAAGACCCAGCGCATACCCCGCATCACGCACCACCTCAGCCTCGGCTGGGCCCAGCGCACGCGCCGCCGCCTGCAAGAGATTGCCGGACGTGGTCTCGATATAGCGAGTGAACTCAGCCGCATCTGCAAAAGGCTCGCGCGCGATGTCCCATCGCCGCGCCTCGACCAGATCCGCCAGCAGCGCGGCACCGGGCGCGTCCAGCACATGCGCCAGGGGTGTCACCACCTCATGCCGCCGCACGAGCCCACCGGCCGCGATTTCCTCCAACGCATCGGCCCACCATTGCAGGCGCATCTCGGCGATCATCGGCTCTTGGGTGACCCAAGGCGCGCGCGCCACCTCGACATTGAAGGCATAGACCGGAAAGAGCACGGCACGCGCGGCAACCGGGGCCGCCATCGCCGCCAGAAAGCGGTCTGGATCGGCCCGGCGCACCAGATCGGCGCAGGCGGTCAGGTCAGCATCGAAGCCTTGGCTCACGCCGCCCCCTGCCCGCGCAGGAGCTTCCAGTTGATCGCATCGAGCAGCGCCTCGAAACTGGCATCCACGATATTGGGGCTGACCCCCACCGTGGACCAGCGCCGCCCCTGCCCGTCTTCGCTGTCGATGATGACCCGTGTGGCGGCCTCGGTGCCGCCCTGGGTGATGCGCACCTTGAAATCCACCAGCCGCATATCGTCGATCTGGTCCTGATAGCGGCCCAGATCCTTGGCCAGCGCCTTGGCCAGCGCATTGACCGGCCCCCGGTCGCAGCCGTGATCGTCCATCGATTCACTCACCGACAGCTTCTTGTCGCCATCGACCTTGACCACGACCACCGCCTCCGAGAGGCTGACCATACGGTCATACTTGTTCTTGCGGCGCTCGACCGTGACCTTGTAGCGCTTGACCTCGAAGAATTCGGGCATCTGCCCCAGTTCCTTGCGCGCGAGGATTTCGAAACTCGCCTGCGCGCTGTCATAGGTATAGCCCTCTTCCTCGCGCGCCTTGATCGTCTCGAGCAGGCGCGCCAGTGCCGGATCGCCCGGTTCGACCACGATCCCCGCCTCGGTCAGACGCTGGCGCAGGTTCGATTGCCCCGCCTGATTTGACATCGGGATGATCCGCGCATTGCCGACCGCCGCAGGGTCGATATGCTCGTAGGTGCTTGGGTCCTTGAGGATGGCGCTGGCGTGCAGCCCCGCCTTGTGGGCAAAGGCGGAGGCGCCTACATAGGCCGCCTGCCGCAGCGGCACGCGGTTGAGGATCTCGTCCAACTGGCGGCTGATCGCGGTGAGAGACCGCAGGCCGTCCTGCGTGATGCCGGTCTCATAGCGGCTGGCATAGGGTTCCTTGAGCAGCAGGGTCGGGATGAGCGTGGTCAGATTGGCATTGCCACAGCGCTCGCCCAACCCATTGAGCGTGCCCTGAATCTGGCGCACGCCCGCATCCACCGCGGCAAGGCTGCCCGCCACCGCATTGCCGGTGTCGTCATGGGTGTGGATGCCAAGCCGGTCGCCGGGAATACCTGACGCGATCACCTCTGACACGATGCGCCCGATCTCGGCGGGCAAGGTGCCGCCATTGGTATCGCAGAGCACGACCCACCGCGCACCCGCGTCCACCGCCGCGCGCAGGCAGCCGAGCGCATAGGCGGGATTGGCAATGTAGCCGTCAAAGAAATGCTCGGCATCGAACAGCGCCTCGCGCCCCTGTCCCACCAGATGCGCGATGGAGCGGGCGATGCTGTCGGTATTTTCCTCAAGGCTGAGGCCAAGCGCGGTTGTGACGTGGAAATCATGGGTCTTGCCCACGAGACAGACGGCCTTGGTTCCGGCGTTCAGAACCGCTGCCAAGACCTCGTCATTCTCGGTCGAGCGGCCGGCGCGTTTGGTCATTCCGAAGGCGGTCATCGTCGCGCGCGTTTTCGGGGCGTCGCCGAAAAAGGCGCTATCGGTGGGGTTTGCCCCCGGCCAACCGCCCTCGATGTAATCGACGCCCAGCCGGTCGAGCGCATGGGCGATCTGGATTTTCTCGGGCGTCGAGAAACTGACCCCTTGGGTCTGTTGCCCGTCGCGCAGGGTTGTGTCGTAGAGGTAGAGGCGCTCGCGGATCATGCTATGCCCCCGCGCGGAAACAAGGTGCCGCAGGCACCGCCGCGCAGCGCCCGACCGCCCCCCGGGCGGCAGACAAACGTGGTGGCAAAGAGTGCATCATTTCAATGCCTCCAATTTGGCTGGGTCGAAATCCGGCCCGAGTTCTCTCGTAACGCCATCCTTGGTGATGTTCACAAGCACTCCGGCAGCGACCAATCCGTCCCGAAGACGATCCGATGTTTCGAAGTCCTTCTTCAAGCGCGCGTCTTCTATCCTGCGACAAACGTCATCCAGCAAACCGCTGCTATCGAATGCAGACTGAACAGCTTTTCGCCTTTTCGACCGTTCTGTATCGAGGTTCTCAAACCCGAGAAACTTGATAGTCGCAAAGAACGCGCGAACCTGTTGACTGTCGATTTCTGACATCTTCGCCTTGGTGAACAGGTCATTGAGCTTTGTCATGGCCAAGCTCGTGTTCAAATCGTCTGAAAGAGCCGCGACCACTTCGCTGTCGACCAGATTCACGACTTCATCGTCTTTCAGGTCAGTCTTTAATCCGGCTTCTTTGAGTTTTCGCCATTGTGTAATCGTCCTGACTGCATCCGCCCGTTTCTTATCCGTCCAGTCCATCGGCTTCCGGTAATGCGTGCTCAGGAACACAAACCGGATCACCTCGCCCACAATATCCTGCTCCAAGAGATCGTGCACGGTAAAGAAATTACCCAGGGATTTGGACATCTTCTTGCCCTCGACCTGCAGCATCTCGTTGTGCAGCCAGTAGCGCGCGAACTGCCCCTCGGGATGCGCGCAGCAGCTTTGCGCGATCTCGTTCTCGTGATGCGGGAACATCAGGTCGTTGCCGCCGCCGTGAATGTCAAAGCTATCGCCCAAGAGCTCATGCGCCATGGCCGAGCATTCGATATGCCAGCCGGGCCGCCCCCTGCCCCAAGGCGAGTCCCACCCCGGCAGATCATCGCTCGACGGTTTCCACAGCACGAAATCCATCGGGTTGCGTTTGTAAGGTGCCACCTCGACCCGCGCGCCTGCGATCATGTCATCGACCGAGCGGCCCGACAGCTTGCCGTAATGCTCGCGCCAGCTATCGACGGCAAAGAGCACATGGCCTTCGGCCTCATAGGCATGACCCTTGGCGATCAGGCCCTCGATCATCGCCACCATCTGCGGGATGTACTGCGTGGCGCGCGGCATGTGGTCGGGCTCCAGCGCCCCCAGGGCCGCCATGTCGTCGAGAAACCATTGCGTCGTTTCCGCAGTGATCTGCCCAATCGAGCGCCCCGACTCGGCGGCGCGGGCGTTGATCTTGTCGTCCACATCGGTGAAATTGCGCACATAGGTCACGTGCTCGGTCCCATAGACATGCCGCAGCAACCGGTAGAGCACGTCGAACACCACCACGGGGCGCGCATTGCCCAGATGCGCCCGGTCATAGACCGTCGGCCCACAGACATACATCCGCACGTTATCTGGATCGAGAGGCGCGAAATCCTCTTTCTGGCGGGTTCGGGTGTTGTGCAGCTTGATCGTCGTCATCTTGTCCTCGCGCGCGGTCCCGCGGCGGGCTTAGCAACTTCGTGATCGCTTGGAAACACAAGACCGGCCCGCCTGAGAAAACTCAGGTGATAATGCAGCAGATAATGCAGGGTGCGGTGCTCATGGCTTGTCCTATCCCCCGCCATTGCGCCCGTCAAGCGCGACGATCGAGGTCGCATTTGCGACGCGCGTCGGAATTGGAACAGACAGATACCGCAGAATCAGGTGCTCTCTGCACATCTGACGGAGAACATCATGCACCCACGCAGCAAGATCGCGCTCGTTGTCCGCACCATCGGTGCGGAGCGGGGCCGTGCCGCGCGCGGGCGCCCTTTGGCGGCCTGAGCCCAGCCAAACATACCCGTTTCATTCCTTCAGGAACCCCAAGACATGACCGAGACGATTACGCGCCGCGCCGGTGGACGCGCTGCACGCCGTGAAGCCCGCTCCAACCCGCTTGCTGCCAATCTGCGCCCTGTGCATCCAGGGCAAGAGGGCGGCACCTATCGCCCGCTGACCCAATTGCAGATGGACCGCATTCATCAGGCTGTGCTCGATGCGCTGGAACAGATCGGCCTTGCCGATGCGCCCCCTTCGGGCGTGGCCTATCTGACGGGGGCTGGCGCGATCCTCGGCTCTGACGGGCGGATCCGTTTTCCGCGCGCGTTGATCGAGGACACCATCGCCAAGGCCAATCGCTCGATCACGCTCTTTGGCCGGGACCCGCGCCACGACATGATCTTGCAGGGCAATCGCGTGCATTACGGCACGGCAGGTGCGGCGGTGCATGTGGTCGATGTTCACACCCGCAGCTATCGCGAGAGCACGGTGCAGGATCTGCATGACGCGGCCCGCATCGCGGATCAACTCGACAACATCCATTTCGTGCAGCGCCCGATGGTCTGCCGCGACATCGTCGACAATCGCGAGATGGACCTCAACACGCTCTATGCCTGCTGTGCGGGGACCACGAAACACGTGGGCACCTCCTTTACCGAGCCGGGATTCGTTGCCGATGCGATGGAAATGCTGCATCTCATCGCAGGCGGTGAGGACAAATGGCGCGAGCGGCCTTTTGTCAGCAATTCCAACTGTTTTGTCGTGCCGCCGATGAAATTCGCCACCGAATCCTGTCTGGTCATGGAGGAATGCATCCGCGCGGGCATGCCGGTGCTGCTTCTGTCGGCCGGTCAGGCCGGGGCCACGGCCCCTGCCCCCATCGCCGGGGCCATCGTGCAGGCAACGGCAGAGTGCCTGGCGGGGCTCGTTTATGTCAACGCGGTCAAGCCGGGTTTCCCCGCGATCTTCGGCACCTGGCCGTTCGTCAGCGACCTGCGGACCGGTGCGATGTCGGGCGGCTCGGGCGAACAGGCGCTGCTGACCGCGGGCTGCGCACAGATGCACAAGTATTACGGCCTGCCCGGCGGGGCGGCCGCGGGCATTGCGGATGCGAAACTTCCCGACATGCAGGCAGGCTGGGAACAGGCGACGTCGAACGTGATGGCGGGTCTCTCGGGGCTGAACATGGTCTATGAGGCGGCGGGCATGCATGCCTCATTGCTGGGCTTCTGCCTTGAATCGCTGATCCTGGGGGATGACCTGATCGGTCAGGCGCTGCGCTGCACACGGGGCATCGAGGTGGACGAGGACACGCTCAGCCTAGAGGTCATCCGTGCCACTTGCATCGGCGGCCCCGGTCACTACCTCGGGGCGGAACAAACGCTGGGGCGGATGCAGACCGATTACCTCTATCCCTGCATCGCCAACCGCTCTTCGCCCAAGGAATGGGACGAGTTGGGCAAGCCGGACCTGATCGCCAAGGCCACGGAAAAGAAGCTCAAAATCCTGTCGGAACGGGCCTCGGCGCGGTTTGACCCGATCACAGATGCGGCCATTCGCGCCAGGTTCAAGATCCACCTGCCTGCGTGAACTTTGCACCGTAGCGGCATGATTTAAAGAGAAAACGCGCGTTCTTTGCGCGCGTTTTGGTTCGCGAAGAATGGCAGCCGGTTCTGAGCAAATGCGAATGAGCGCAACCCGCTCTTACACCTGTTCAGGCGGCACCCGACCTGTTGCCCTCAGAAGAATATATCCGCGAGCTCGTCCCCGGCGCTCTGAACGGGGGGCTCGGACAGCGCAAGCGACATCTCAGCGCCCACGAAAATTCTGTCGTGGATCAGGCGCTCGGCGTCCATCGTGTAAATCGCATAAAGGCGGCTGAGGCGATCCTGTTCGGAGGGCAGCACATCATACTGTTCCCGCCCCGCATTCTCTTTTGAAACCAAGCCCTTGAAGCCCGAAATGAAAGCATCGAGATCGCCCTTGGCACCGACCAGCGACGCCAGCGAAGTCTGACTGGCGTGAAGCGCAATCTTGAGCGCGTCCCCCTTGATGGCGCAGCCTTGTTTGGCCGCAATGACCGCCTGATCGGTGGCGTTCAACCGGTCCGAAATATCCTGCGCAAACTCCACGGCGCGAGACATCTTGTCATCCGCGCGCGAGATGTCGGGCATGCTCGTGGCGGCAAGCGTGCATGTTGTCGTGGCGATCTGGTCAAAGATCTCGTTGGAGATCTTGGTCAAGGACAGGACCTGACGCGAGAGTTCCTGGAGCGCCCCCGCCTCTGATCCCATGTTGCAACAGACGATGAAGGTGTTGAGACCGAGCATCCGGATATGATGATCCAGCAACCCCATGTCCGCGGCGATGGTCTGAATCGACCCGATGTGCTCTTGCGTGATCCGGCCGATCCGGTGCAGGGCATCCAGATTTAACTGGCAGGATTGCAGCGCGCTCGACAGCTGATCGGCGCGTCCGATCATCCTCGACACCCGCTTTTTCTGGGTGTCACTGGGGTCAAGATAGACCTGTTCCGCTGCGCTGAGCACTTGTTCTGACTTGCGACGAATGCCCCCCAGCCGTTTGAGAACGGATGCGACGTCGCGTGCGATTTCGTCCCGACTTGCCTCGGCCTGACGGATTGCCAGAAGGCTCAGCCCATCGCTGGCCTCTGGGCGCTCTTGGGCAAGAGCGGCATCGGCAGAGGCGCGCGCTATCACCTCGACATGCTCCAGCCGTTGCCGGACAGAGTCACCCGTCTGAAGTTCACCGACGATGGCGGATATTTCGGCAAAAATGTCCCGCATGCCGGTCTCGATCACCGCATTGCCAGCGGCCAATTGATCCCGATCCTGCTGAATTTCATGAATCTGCGCCTCGAGCCCCTCAAGGGCTGGCGTGACCCTAGCCGTCATATCCCGGGAGAGGTCGGAAGAGATCATATCAAGATCCGCCATCTCGACTTCGATGATCTCGATAAGGGCTTGCAAAGATTTGAGTTGCTCGTCGGCGGAGGCTGCGATGCGGGCCAGCTCGATCGAGAACTCGTCGATCTTGGCTTCCTGCCTTGTGAGAGATTTCCCCAGTATGCGTGAAATAGGGGCTGAGGCAGACATGGTGCGAATGACCACGGACAGATGGCTGACATTGCTCTGGATCTTACGGATACCGGCACGCAGCGTTTCGGCCATATGGACGAAGGCCTGCACATCCTTGCTGATGTCTGCACTGTGCTCGACAGAGTTCACGCACAACGTCCGGAGCGTCTGGGTCTCTTCCGGGCCCAGAACCACGCTGAGCTGGGCAAGCACCGCGCGCAGTTCAATGAGGTCTTCCACGCTTGTCCCAAGCCCCTGCCCGGCCCGCAGAAAGATGGCCTCGATCGTGCCCGTCGCCTTGTTCAGACTGTCGATATAGGCGTTGGACATAAGGGGTCGCAGGGTAGGATGCATCGGGGCTACCTCGCTCGGAGCTGATGGGTATTGGCAAAGGCCGCGATTGCGCCCGGAACCTCGGAGAGAGACACAACGCGCGTGGCAGCGCCCATGCGGATCGCCTCGCGCGGCATGCCAAAGACAACGCAGGTCTCTTCGTTCTGGGCAAGGGTCGTCGCCCCGGCCTCGCGCATTTCGCGCAAGCAGCGTGCGCCATCGTCGCCCATGCCTGTGAGGATGATCCCGAGCGCATTCTGGCCTGCGGACTGGGCGGCAGAGCGAAACAGGATGTCAACCGAGGGACGGTGCCGGCAGATATAAGGACCGTCCATGACCCTGACGCCATAGCCGCGCCCCTGCCGGACGAGCATCATGTGAAAATTACCGGGTGCGATCAGAACCTCACCGGGCTTGCACAGATCGCCATCAACCGCCTCTTTGACATTGACCCGGCACAACCCGTTCAGGCGACGCGCGAAGGCGTTCGTGAACCCCGCTGGCATATGCTGCACGATGACGACGGGGGGGCATGTCACCGGCAGCTCCTCCAGAACCGAGCGGATCGCCTCTGTGCCGCCGGTAGAGGCGCCGATACAGACGATGGGCGTGGTCTGGGCAATCGTTTTGGGTCGTGCAGGCGGGATCAGGGCATCCGCCAAGAGTTTGGTGCCGGTCTCACGAGTGGGGGCGACCCTGCGCGCGCTTTTGTGCCCGGACTCGGCGGCGGCGTGAATGGCATCACAGATGGCAATGGCGGATTCCTGAAAATCGGCATCGGTTCTGGGTGCGGGCTTTGAGACAACTTCAACCGCGCCACAGGCAAGGGCCGTCAGGGCAAGTTCCGATCCGGCCTCGGCATGGCTGGAACAGATCACCACCGGAATGGGGCGCTGCGCCATGATCTTGCGCAGAAACTCGAGCCCCGACATGCGCGGCAACTCCAGGTCGAGCAGCATCACATCGGGCAGTTCGGATTGCATTTTCGACACGGCAATAAACGCATCCGCTGCCGTTCCGAACAGTTTCAGGCTCGGATCGGTCTCGACAATGCGCATCAGCATGGCCCGCGCCGAGGTGGAATCGTCCACGATCAAGACGGAAATCTGAGATTTGGAGGCTGCGTCGAGCATCGCGGTCTACTCTTTTTGAAACACAGCCGTGGCAAGCTGTCGGAGATTGGGTTGCTTCACGGTCATGGATTCAGAATGTCCAACCACCAGATACCCCTTTGGCGTCAGGTGACGGGCAAGGCGCGCGATGACATTGGCCTGATCCTCGGGCTCGAAATAGATGAGCACGTTGCGCAGAAAGATGATGTCCACATCCTGATCCACCGGGTAGCTTTCATCCATCAGGTTGAGATGCTTGAAGTTTGTCTTGCTTCTCAGGGCTGGCACGATCCGTGCCATCCCGCGCATATCTTCGGATTTCCCTTGCATGGTATACCGCGTGCGCAGGGCAGACGGGACCGGATCAAGGGCCTCTGCCGTGTAGATCGCACGCTTGGCGGTATCGACCATGCGGGTGGAAATATCCGTGCCCAGGATGGCGTATTGAAACTCTGCACCGTTGCGCACGGCATCCTCCAGCAGCATTGCCGTCGTAAAGGCCTCGGACCCGTCCGAACAGGCCGCACTCCAGAACTTGAGACTAGCAGGCCTGTTCAGGCGCTGCTTGCGATGGAGGATCTCGGGCAGCATGTCATTCATCAAGAACCGGAAATGGGCCGGTTCGCGGAAAAAATCCGTCTTGTTGGTGGTGATGAGATCAATGACATCATCGCGTTCCGCGCCGAAGCCGCCGTCCTCGAACAGGTGACGGTAATAGTCCTCGATCGAGCTAAAGCCGAGGGTCTGCACCCGGCGGCGCAGGCGGCTCTCGATCATCACCTTTTTGCCGGAGGGCAGTTTGATCCCCGTTTCGCGGGAAATCACCTCTGCAAAGTGATCGTGATAGGATTGGGCGCGAGACAGGCTCATGTCAGGGCGAACCCTTCCGAAGTTTCGCTGGCACGCTGAGATGCGAATTCGGTCGTCTTGCGTCGCGCCCCGTCACCAAAGAGCTTTTCGAGATCGAGAAGGCAGACGAAATCCCCGTTGCGACGGCCAATACCGGTCAGCACGCTTTCATCCCATGCCGTGATCCCTGCGTCGGCGGGGGATTTGATCGCGCCCTCGTCCAGTTCCGTCACCTCGATCACGCGTTCGGTCTTTAGTCCGACAGTCGAGGCGTGCTGGCCACTCATGAGGCTCAGGATGAGAATGCGCGTCTCTGAGGTGTCCCTGGTCGGCCCACGCGACAGGAGCTCGGAGAGGTCGGTAACGGCGATGCTCTCGCCGCGCACGTCGATGAGCCCCAGAAGCTCTGCAGGGCTGTTGGGCAGTGCTGCAATCGGCTGGGTGTCGAGAATCTCCGATGACCATTCGTCAAGAGGATAAGCACAGCTTTCCCGCCGCCCGGCTTGAATGCCGCTCGTCATGATAGTTCTCCTTGCGATGTTGGCAGAGGTCAGGGCACCCGACTTATTCGACGGTTGC